>Ga0097691_1000515_pt1 | contig 33095 bp, 25 predicted proteins | sample NGESurdeep072012_8_FD_72858 | JGI IMG/M metagenome (GOLD analysis project Ga0097691, IMG submission 72858) | Arctic peat soil microbial communities from Barrow, Alaska - NGEE Surface sample 210-1 deep-072012 | ecosystem: Environmental > Terrestrial > Soil > Wetlands > Peat ... | reverse complement strand
TCGAGGTTGCCCGGTCCTACCGGAACCATTCCACGCCAGCCCCGAAAACCGTTCGCGGGGCAGACCGGGCAGGACTCACTCCTGCTTAGTCCTCAGGAACGGTTGCCCCAGCTCACCCCGAACATCACCGCTCCCACCAGTACCATGAACAGGGCCTGGCCGAGCGCGAGCGTCAGGTAGCAGAGGGTCTCGCCCAGGACGAGGTCTCGTGGTCGGACCGGGGCCGCGAAGGCACGCGCGAAGACTCCGAACCTGCGGGTCTGGATCATTGCGGCGCCACCGGCCAGTGCATTGATGAACACGAACAGGACCAGCATCGTGGGAGCGCTGTAGTTGTAGCCCAGGGGTAGGAAGTTGGTCTTGCGGTTGACGACTTCGGTTCGGATCGGCACGACGGGAGTCTCTCGCTTTGAGCAGAACCTGGCAGTTGCCAGGTTCTGCTCAAAGCTGCGGGACGAGTGATTGGTTGCGAACCCAGCACCGCGAGGCCCGCCGACCCCAGGGCCCGGATGCTCTCCAGGATGGCGTGTCGACTCTGCGGGTCGACCCCAACGGTCGGCGTCCAGGACGAGCGGGCGCGGTCGGTGCAGCAGGCTGGCGCGGATGTTGAGGCGCCGTTCCATGCCCCCGCTGTAGGACTCGACCCGATCGTTGCCGCGATCCGTCAGGTCGATCAGTTCCAGGACCTCGTCCACCCGCTTACTCAGCGCCGCACCGCTGAGCCGATAGAGCCCGCCGAAGAAGGACAGGTTCTCCCGTGCGGTCAGGTCGGGATAGAGGGACACGTCCTGGGGCACGTATCCAATCTGGGCCTTGGCCGTTGTGGTCGACGCACTGACCGGCGTCCCGCAGACGGTGACTTCGCCGGTGTTTGCGGACAGCAGGCCGCAAACCAGACGGATGGTCGTGGTCTTGCCGGCGCCGTTCGGGCCGAGCAGACCGTAGGTCTCCCCGGGTGCCACGTGGAAGGAGACGTCGTCCACCGCGAGACGCGAGCCGAAGCTTCGGCTGAGATGGGCGGCGTCCAGCATCGCAGGGGTCTCAACACCATGGCCAGGCGATGCCAGGCTTGTTGCGTCTGTCACGGTCATCCCTTCAGATGACTGAGGGTCCAGCTGAGTGATCGGTCCGGCGCGATTCCAGCCAAGACCATCCTGCCCGCTCACGCGATCCGGTATACCGAATCGCGTGTCGGTGGTAGGTCGTAGCCTGCGTTCAGCACTGTCAAGGGTGCTCGGAGTCTGGGAGATGAGGCGCATGCAGCGCATCGAAGGTCAGCTGGTCTTGAGCCCCACGGATCTCACTAAGCACCTCGCCTGCCCGCACGTCACGACTCTGGACCTGGCCGCCCTGGATGGCCCTCCCGGCGATCGCGCTCCTACCGATGGCCAAGCCCACGGCGCATCGAAGTCCGAGGACGACGCGCTCAACCTCGTGTTCAGCAAGGGCATGGATCATGAGAGGGCCTACCTGCAGAGCCTGCGCCAAGAGGGGCGGTCGGTCACCGAGATCCCCACGCGCTATGACGTTGCGGGCCGGATCGAGGCCGAGGAGCAGACCCTTGCCGCGATGCATGCCAGGGCGGAGGTGATCTACCAGGCGACCTTCTATGACGGGCAGTGGGGAGGTCAGGCCGACTTCCTGCTGCGCCGGGAGCGACCCAGCGACCTCGGTGACTGGTCGTACGACATCGCGGATACCAAACTCGCCCGCCGGCTCAAGGTCCCCGCGTTGCTCCAGATGGCCACGTACGCAGAGCGGCTCGCGCAGCTGCAAGGGGTGCACCCCGAGTTCCTCACCGTCGTCACCGGCGACGGCGTGGAACGGCCCTGGCGTCTGGCAGATGTCGCGTCCTACGCCAGACGTGCTCGAAGCCGTCTACGCCATGCTGTCGAAAGGCGGCCGGCTACGGAACCAGTGCCCGTGGCGCACTGCTCCCAATGTCGATGGAAGACCAGGTGCGGTGATCTGTGGGAAGCGGCCGACGACCTCTCGCTGGTCGCCGGGATGCGCAAGGACCATCGTCGAACCCTGGTCGAGGCGGGGATATCAACTGTGGCCGACCTCGGCAAGGCCGATTCCGCCGATCTGCCGCGGGCCATCGGCAAGCCGTCCCGCGAACGGCTTACCCAGCAGGCCCGCCTCCAGATGGCTGAGCGCGCCACGGGTGCGCCGACATACGAGCTGCTCTTTCCAGAGGCGGGAAAAGGGTTGCTCGGGCTGCCTGTGCCCAGCCCGGGCGATGTCTATCTTGACTTCGAGGGTGACCCCTTTGCCCATGACGGGGCGGGTCGTGAGTACCTGGCCGGTCTGTGGGATCGCGAGGGCAACTTCACCTCGTGGTGGGCGCACAGCTTCGAGCGGGAGCAGAGGTTGACCGAGCAGCTGATCGATGATCTGATCGGCAGGCTCACGGCCGATCCGGAGATGCACGTCTTTCACTACGCAGCGTACGAGCAGAGCGCGCTCAAGCGCCTGACCGGTCGCCATGGGACGCGCGAGACCGAGCTCGACACCCTCCTGCGCGGGGAGCGGTTCGTGGACCTGTATGCAGCGGTGCGCAACGGGATCCGGATCAGCAAGCCGTCCTACTCGATCAAGAAGATAGAGGACTTCTACTGGGGCCATACCCGCAAGGCGGGTTCGGAGGCCGAGGTCGCGGACGCGATGACCAGTGTCGTTGAGTACGAACGGTTCCTGATCGAGGGGGACAACGGGATCCTTGACTCGATCGAGGCCTACAACCGCGAGGACGTCCGTTCGACACACGCCTTGCACACATGGCTGGAGGAGCGCCGCGATGAGCTCGAGACCGTCCATGGGGCGCAAGCCAGGCCCGAGGTGCGGGACGGCGCCGCCAGCGACGAGGCGTCGGCAGCCGAGCGGGCCGAAGGGGCTCTGGCCGAACGGCTGAGGCAAGCCGGGCAACCTCTGCTGGCAGGGCTGGTCGGCTGGCATCGGCGGGAGGAACGCCCCAAGTGGTGGGAGTTCTTCCGGGTCGAGGATCTGGACGACGAGATGCTGGCCGAGGATGGCTCGACGATCGGGGGGCTGTCGGCACCACGTCAAGTTGGTGAGATAAAGGCGTCGTGGCTGTGGCGCTATGACTTCGAACCGCAGGACTGCAAACTCCTGGTCGGCGACCGGGCCTGTGATGTCGACCCACCACATGCCGCCTTGGGCGAGGTGGTCGCGCTGGATCCCGTGGCCGGCTACATCGTGCTGAAGAGGGCCAAGCGCACTGATCCGGCTCATCCACGCGGGGTGGGTCCGAGCGGCCCGATCAACGTCACAGTGCTGCAGTCGTCCATCGCGCGCATCGGTACGCAGGTGCTGGCCGATGAATCACCATTGGGCAGAAGACTTCTGGAGCGCCAGGTGCCACTGCAGCTGGTGGCCGACGCGGGGGAGTCACCATCGGAGCTAGTGGTCCGCGCGGGTCAGGCTCTGTCCGGGCAGGTTCTGGCTGTGCAGGGCCCCCCCGGCTCGGGCAAGACGACGACCGGTGCCGCGTTGATCCGGGCCCTGCTCGACGACGGGCTCACGGTTGGGGTCACTGCTCTGTCACACAAGGTCATCAACAATCTGCTCATTGCGGTGGATCGCCCGGCGTTGCAGAAGTGGGACGAGCTGAAGGACGAGGGTTCGGACCAGATCAGAGTCGCCGATGCCAACGACGACGTCGTCTCCGGCCTCACCAACGCCACAGCGAATCTCGTTGGCGGGACGGCCTGGCTCTGGGCACGCGAGGACATGCAAGGCCTGGTTGATGTGTTGGTCATCGACGAGGCCGGACAGTTCTCCTTGGCCAGCGCCGTCGCCGTCTCGTCCGCAGCCAGGTCCATGGTGCTGCTTGGCGACCCCCAGCAGCTGACCCAGCCGACGCAGGCGGTCCACCCCGATGGCGCGGGCATCTCCGCCCTGGATCACCTGCTTGACGGCCACGACACGATCCCCCCTGATCGCGGAGTGTTTCTTGACAAGACCTACCGGATGCATCCTGCGATCACGGCGTTCGTCTCGCAGACCTCCTACGATGGCCGGCTGGCTTCGGTCGAAGGCCTTGGAGCGCAACGTATTCAGGCCGGGGGAGTGCTGTCCGGGTCGGGGCTGCGGTGGGTTCCCGTCGCTCACAAGGGCAACACCTCGGCTAGTGACGAGGAGGCCTCAGTGGTCGCAGCTCTGGTCAAGGATGTCTGCGGCGGCACCTGGTTGGACGCCAAGGGAGTTGAGCGCCGGGTGACGCTGGACGACGTGCTGGTGGTGGCACCTTACAACCGGCAGGTCGCGCGACTGCTCGACAAACTGCCGGTCGGGGCGAGGGTGGGCACAGTGGACAAGTTCCAGGGGCAACAAGCGCCGGTGGTCATCTACTCGACTGCCAGCTCCAGCGCGGACGAGGCGCCGCGGGGGGTCGACTTCCTCTACGACCTGCACCGGCTCAACGTCGCTGTGTCGCGGGCCAAGGCGTTGACCGCCATCGTGGCCAGTCCGGATCTGTTGGACGCCGAGGTTCACAACCCTGAGCAGCTCCGCGCCGTCAATGCCCTGTGCCACTACGTCGAGGAAGCCACCGAAGGACACCGTCACATCGATGTGAGGAAATAGAGCCCCATCTGTCTAGTCAGCAGGGTCACGATGTGCTGAAGTTCGGGGCATGAGCCCGAGGAGCCGCGGCACCTTCGCCGCACGATTCCCTGGCGCGCCGGGGATGAGCGATCACACCGGCACGTGCGAGCAGCCGTTCGAGACCCTCCTGGCGGACCTCGACCCCACCTCGGCGGACCTGGCTCGGGAAGCCGTCGGCTGGATACTGCCCGAGGGCGCTGGCCTGACCCAGCTCCGCCAGGCTGCGCTGCAGGATTTCCTCTGGTACCAGCTGCCGCTGAAGTGGCTGGCCGAGATAAGAGAGCTGCACGAGATCGCGTGGTCACTGGCGGACCTGTTCACCGCTGCGGGGCTCGAACGTTATGCCGCTGTGTGCCGGGCGCCTCAGACCCACCGGCTCCTGGATGCGTGGCAGGACAACGACCATGCGCAGGCGCGCAAGATGATGAAGGAGGCGATCAAGGCTTCGGGCGTGGACCCGCCGGACACGCCCGTGATGGGTTGGGGCTCAGTGATGGGTGAGGCCGAGCAGTCGGCCAGACGGCGAGTCAGCCAGGCACTGGAGCAGACTATCGATGTAGGCGAGTTGGTGCCCGGTGAGCGAGGGTGCAAGCAGCTGTCCGCTCGCATCACCGAGGTTTCGCTGATGATGCCACGGTTGGACCTGCGCGGGGCAACACTGCTTCAGGCTGTATTCCGGGAGCGCGGCGAGCGCTGGGCCGCCGGATACCCCGCATTGCGTCAGGACCTGCTGACCCAGATGCTGCCGCTGCTGGCGGGTGAGATTGCCGTCCCCGTGGGGGTGAGCACCTCTTTGTTGCCTTTGCACTGGCTGCTCGAACACGTCGGTGACGGCGTCGTCCTGACCCAGGCCGGATGGTTACCCAAGGCCTTGGTGCTTGAGGCCAACGACAGGTTCGGCTGGTTTGACCTGTTTGACGTGACGGTCCGAACCGAGACCGACCTTCCCGAGCTCGGTGCCCTGAACGAGCTGGCCCGGCGAACCAGGCTGATAACCAAGAAGGGCCGCAAAGTGGCACTGTCCGCAACGGGGCGACGGGCACTGGGCGACCCGAACCTGCTGTGGCGCATCGCCTTGGCCGACATCTTCTCGGCCGGAACCTTTGAGGGTGAAGGCGCCGCCTTGGCTGCGGCGATTCTGGTCAAAGCCAACACGCCCGTGCCATACCCGACGTTGGAAGCCAGGGTTAGTGCAGGTCTGGTGGGTCGGTGGCGAACCGTCTCAGGTGAGGCACTTGAGGAGTGGTCGGGCTTGGACGCGACACGCGAATTCGGTTTGCTCGCGGACGTATTCGGCTGGATTGAGCGTGACGACGACGGGCAGAACCGCACGTGGACGCTAACCGCACACGGACGTGAGGCAGCCCTGATGGGTTTGCAGCTTCAGGCACGAGCACCGAGGAACCGCGACTGACGTGTCCTTCGGGTCAGTCGTTTCAGACGATGGTGGCCCGGACCGCCATAAGAGGCATCGGTGAGGTGTTGCGGGCCGGCGACTGAGATCTCGTCCTGGTCGAAGGCGGCTCCCGTGAACCAGCGCCACGGGCCGTACCCGAGAAGTTCGCGCTGACGGTTGGCAAGGTGCTCAAGCCCTCGCTCAGGCCCCAGCGCCCGGTGTTTGTCGCTGAGAGGTGCCAGCGGCCACCTGCGGCGAGGTCGACGTCAACCGATGTGCCAGTGTGTGCCTCGGCGCGGTCTTGGCGCCGCAGAGCCCGAACGAAGGTCCGCAGGACCGCCGGCAGGTAGGTGGCCTCGAAAAGTCCCCAGCGGTTCAACGCCTCGGCGCATCAAGGTTCTCCCCGGCGGTCTCCAGCCGCCCGCTGCTGTCGCCGTCCCTCCCGCGTGACAGCCATCCGAGGTCGTCGTCGAGCACGTGGAACGCGAGGTCCTTGACGGTCCAGCCAGGAACGGCGATCGGCTCGTCCCAGTCCGTGGGTGAGATCGTCTGTAGGAAGCTGAGCAGGTCGGCCCGCTCTCGGCAGAGCAGAGGTCGGACCTCCACGACCCTTGCCTGGTCAAGGTCAGTACTCATGGCGTCATCGCCTTGCCCGGCTACCTCTCAACGCGATTTGCTCTCATGGACTGCGGCACGGACCAGTGTCAGCGTCCGCTCGGTCACCGCGGCCAGCGATGCGCCCGATTCGACGGCGCCCATCGCAGCCTCAAGCACGCCGCCCAGCAACTGTGCAGTGAGCTGCAGCTCCGGGGCTCCAAGGTCCTTTAGCGCACGCAGGAAGGGCGCGGCCTGCTCGTGGTGCAGTTCCCTGAGCCGCGCCATGCATTCGTCAGGTAGCTGGGCTGCCGCGAGCGCCGCCGCGGGACGGTGTGCGCCCTCGTGCGCGAGGCGCAGAGACACTCGAACGTAGGTGTCCAGCTGCTCGGCAGGACCGTTGGCCGATTCGAGAGCAACCCGCAGTTCTTCATTCGCCCGGGGGAACGCGTCCTCGATCACGGCCGCGAGGATGTCGGCGCCCGAGGAGAAGTACTGGTAGACACTCGGCCGGGCCAACCCCGCCGCGGCTCCCACGGCCGCGGGCGTCACGGCGTTCACTCCTCCGTCAACAAGAAGCTTGGTCGCAGCGTGAAGGAGCGCCTTCCGCTGGCGCGAGCGGTGCTCGGCGACGGTCGGGGCAGAGATCTTGGGCATTCGTGTCCTCTCCGCCTGTGGGGATCGCGGGAATGGGTTGCAGGGCGGACTGTGTTACATGATACTGACAGGACTGTCAGTATCATGACGAGCAGTATCGATATCGAGAGACTAAGGAACCCACCGTGACTGACGTGCCCCCACGCACAACCGTCGAATCAACGCTGAATCCCAAGCGTTGGAAGGCGATGCCGATCATCGCGCTCGCCGTGTCCATCATCATTATGGATGCAACGGTCGTCAACGTGGTCCTTCCCGTGCTGATCCGGGACATCAACCTGACGGCCTCGGACGCCGAATGGGTCAACTCTGTGTACGCCCTGGTCTTCGCCTCGTTGCTCATCACCCTGGGCAGGATCGGTGACATCTTCGGACGCCGCCGGCTGCTCATCTTCGGCATTCTCATCTTTGGCGTGGCGAGCCTGTTGGCTGCCAGCTCATTCTCCGGCACCACCTTGATCGCGGCACGCCTGCTCCAGGGCGTCGGCGGGGCTATGATCCTGCCCGCGACACTCTCCACCGTCAACGCGCTTTTCACCGGGCGTGAGCGTGGCATCGCGTTCGCGATCTGGGGCTCGACCATCGGTGGTATGGCGGCTGTCGGGCCGGTCGTCGGCGGATGGCTGACCACTGACTTCAGCTGGCGTTGGGCATTCCTGATCAACATTCCGATCGTGCTGATCGTGCTGATCGGTGCCTTGGTCTGGGTGCCCGAGACAAAGGACCCACAGGTCGAGCGCAGCGTGGACATCCTGGGTGTCGTGCTCTCGGTCGTCGGACTGGCCGGCATCGTCTTCGCGTTCATCGAGGGTCAGCGCTACGGCTGGGGGATAGCCACCGCGCCGCTCACGATCGGCAGCCTCACCTGGACCTGGTCGGTCTCGCCGGTGCCTGTTTCCTTCATCCTGGGCCTGCTTCTGCTCACCACCTTCGTGGCCGTCGAACGGGCGAAGGCCCGGGCGGGCAAACCGGCGCTGCTCGCCCTGTCACTTCTGCGCATCCGAAGCTTCCGATACGGAGCCATCGCCGCGCTGATCGTGGCGCTTGGAGAGTTCGGGATGCTCTTCGCGCTGCCTCTCTTCCTGCAGGGCGCCCTCGGCTACTCGGCCCTGGAGACCGGGCTGCTGATACTGGCCCTGGCGGTCGGAACCTTCCTGATCTCGGGCGGTACACCTCAGCTCACCCAACGCCTGGGTGGTCGTTCAGTGGTGCGTATTGGGCTCTTCCTCGAAGCCGTCGCCATCACCGGGCTCGGCCTGAGCATCAGCCTCACCGCGAGTGGCTCGGTCCTGGCCGGCTGACTGTTCCTCTACGGGGCGGGCGTGGGGATGGCCACGGCGCAGCTCACCAGCGTGATTCTCATCGATGTCCCGGTGTCCCAGAGCGGGCAGGCATCGGGTCTGCAGAGTACCGTTCGCCAGTTGGGTGCCGCCCTTGGCATCGCTGTGCTCGGCACGCTTCTCGTCTCGACGCTGGGTGCCTCGACAGCCAACAATCTCAGCTCGGTGCCAGGGCTCAGTGACTCGGCTCAGAAGCAGGTCGTGTCAGTCGTCAAGGGATCCGCTGGCGCGGCGATCCCCGAGCTCGGCTGGATGCCGGGTGGTCAGCCTGCCCAGGCCGCGGCCGAGTCTGCCATGGTGACCGCCGCACGGATCACGACCCTCAGCGCGGCCGCCATCATCCTTCTCGGCCTGCTCGCGACTTTGGCGTTGCCGCCGATGAAGCCACAGGATCAGGAGGATTCGGTGCAGGCTGCCCCAAGCCCCCAGGCTGCGCTGGAGTGATGACGGCTAACGCGCCAGGACCATGCCACCAGCCACGGCCAGGATGACCAAGGCCAGAGCCAGCCCAGCCTGCGCGGAATGCCGCTGGTGAGTGACCGCGGCCGGTTCAGGGACGTGCTTGGGCGCGGGGGACCGCCCGGCGTCGCTCCGTCCTCCGACACGTTTGGCTCTCACGGCATGCAGCACAGCGAAGACCAGCAGCGGCAGGAACGCGGCGAATGCGCCCACCACGAGCACCGAGACCAGGAGCCGCACCAGGTTGGGGACCGGTAGGACGCAGATCATGAGGCCGGCGTTGATGAGCACCGCACGCAAAGCGTTGCCACGGTCCATTCGCGCCTGGGTTCCGCGCAGTATGTTGGGTCCGCCGCCAAGGACGACGGGCACCAGGAAGGACAACGCGCCGAGCAGGACCTGTGCGGCGAACCCGGCGGCCAGGGGAATGATGAGCAGTCCCAGATGGTCGGTGACCGACCGCCAGGTCGAGCTGTTGGCCAGTATGGTGACCAGGCCCAGCAGAGACCCAACGAGCCAGATCAGCGCCGCCATGACCGACCACGTGGCATAGGCCGACGGCACCTTGGTGTGGGCAACCTGTGCCAGCGGCCGGATGGCCCAGAGGACTCCGCCCAGGTATGCCGCCACGCCGGCCGCCGCCAACGTCTGCAGTCCGAAGAGGGCACCAGCGGCGGCGAGCACGACGGAGCCGACAAGGATCGGAAGAGCCTGTCGCGCGACCCGTTCGGCGCCCTGTGCGATGCGGGTGCGCAGCATCGTCGGCCACAGGGTGACCAGCGTGCCCATGACCGTCAGACCGATCCAGCCCAACAGGTTCAGGGTGATGTGTGCGACCACCAACCGTCCGTGCCACGGCTCGACCGGGTCACGGGCCAGCACAGCGCCCAGCCCGGCGCCGATCGGCAGCGCGAGCGAAGCGTAGATGTAGTAGCGGACGGTTGCCCCGAAACGCGACGCCAGTGCTGATCGGGCTTGCAGTGCCAGCGTGATGCCGTGCGCTGCGGCTGCGGTACCCACAACCACGGACCCCGCCAATGTGAGGATCCAGGCAGAGGTCACCATGCCGGCGACGACCGTGAGGACGCCTACGTTCAGGGCGAGCATGCGGGCGGCCTGCCAGCGCCGCGATCCGGGCGTGGCACGGCGCCGCAGCAGTGCGTCCGCGAAGTGGGAGCTCCAGACGAAGATCGCGTTGGTGACGGCGCCAAGCAACAGCAGGTGGACCAGCAACCAGGGTGACTCTGGGACGTAACGTCGGACCAAGGTGATCGCGAGCACAGCAGCGAGCCAGGCGGCAACCGGTGCGTTGGCGCCAAGGTGCCATCTGGTTCGGTCACGCAAGGCCATCGGGGCTGGCGGCTCGAGTGTCATGAGGCGGTCTCGCGACGCGGGAGCATGTCCAGACGACAGGCCCCGGGCTCGGAAAAAGGCTGCAGCGCAGTGCGTTCCGTTCGCTCAGGGTCGCTGCCCAGCTCTTGGAGAGCGCCGCGTACAACACCGAGGTGGACTCCACACACCACCTCCGGATACTGGTGGGCTGCCTCCAGCAGGGGGCAGTGGCGCAGCTTGACGACGCTGATGCGGGCATCCGGACTCGGCGCGAACCCGAGCTCCTCAAGCAGGGTGACCACCTCACGGCGGGCTGACTTGGCGCTGGCTGTGATCGCTGTGCGGGGTATCGAGTCCTCACCTGCAGGAACCGCCCCCACCGATGCTGCAGTTGCAGTCGTTGAGGATCGCCGGACGAGCTCACGACCCCACATCCGGCCCGCCTCGATGGAGTCGGCGCGGGGTTGCCGGCTGGTTCGGGCGATCTGCGCGGCAAGCGCGCAGGCAAGAGCGGCATACTCGCGGGCCCCCGGTTCGGAGCCGACCTCAGGCTCGGCGCCGTAGAGCCAGGCGGGGCGCCCACGCCCCTGGGCTGGAGCACGGGTTCGAACGGCCAGTCGGTCGTCCACCAGACCGTCCAGATGTTCGCGAATCGTGTTCGGGTGTTGGCGTGTCAGCGCCGAGAGGGCACTGACGGTGCAGGGCTCGGGCTGGTCGATCAGGACGTCCAGAACGCGGGCCCGCGGGGCCGAGAGGTGCCCTCGTCGCCAGCGCACCCGTGCAGTGGGTAGCGGACCGTATCCCGGCCGTGGGCCTGCCGTTGACGCCAGATTATTTTCCACGGAGCAAAGTGTAATAAACTTTGCCCACGCTTCGCCACACAGGGCGGGCAGGTGCCCAGAGGGTGCCTCATCGTGTTTGAGCCGGAGGAGTCCCATGAGCATGGTCGTTGTCGCAACAAGCGCCGCAGATGCCCAGGCCGTTGAGGCCGTCAAGAATCATCACGCGCAACTCGCCGGTGCCCTTGCCGTCCGGGTGGAGGCGCTGGTCCAAGCTGCGGCCCGTGGCGATCTGCCTGGGGCCGGCGCCGCCTCCGATGCCCTGGTCCGGTGGTGTGACGCCGAGCTCATCCCTCACGCGCTCGCAGAAGAGCAGGCCATGTACCCGCGGGCCCAACAGGACCCTCGAGCCCAGCTGTTGGTCGACGCCATGCTTGCCGAGCACCGGGACCTGGTCGCGCTGGTGGAGGCCCTTCGACAGCCCAGCGGCCCGGTGAGGGCTGCAGCCAACGCCCAGGCTCTCCGGTCGCTGTTCGCCTCGCACCTGGTCAAGGAGAACGAGCAGATACTGCCGCTGCTGGCCGAGTCCCCCGAGGTCTCACTGGCGGTCATTCTCGAGGGCATGCATGAGCTGCTCGGCGCCCAGGACCAGGGTGAGGGCGCCGACGCGGTCGACGAGGGCGGATGCGGGGTCGAGTGCGGCTGTGGCCATCAGGACCAGGCCGGGGCCCTGCCCGAGCTCGATGCGCGAGCGGTGCCACACGCCATACGGCATGCCACGATCTTCGGCGCGTTGGACTCGGTCAGCGCCGGGAGCGGTCTGGTGCTGGTGGCCCCGCACGACCCGCTGCCACTGCTGGCTCAGCTGGAGCAGCGCTCGCCGGGCCTGTTCAGCGTCGACTACCTCGAGCGTGGTCCCGACAGCTGGCGGGTCCGCTTCGTGCGCGCCTGAGGATCGCTCCGAAACCATTGTGAGGACCTTCAGCCCCGTCGATTCCCGCCCTGCCGTAGACGATGCGAATCTCGGCGTGTCAAGCGCCAGAACGGCTCAGCTCGCGACCGTCAGCGCTGCAGGATCGTCTTGTTGTCAGCCGCCAGCCGGACCGACTCGGCGATGCGTCTTGCTCTCGTCTGAGAACGCTTGGCGCTCTTGACCCACCACAGCGTGGCCCTTTGCGCCGAGGCGGTGAAACTGTCGTAGTTGTGCTGCGCCTGCGGGGTGTCGGCCAGAGCCTGAGCGAGGTCCTCTGGTACACGGAGCGCGTCGACATCCTCAAGTGCCGACCAGGATCCGTCCTGCTGTGCTGCGGTGACGGCGCGCAGGCCGGCCTCTGTCATCAGGCCCTGTGCTGTGAGGGACTCGACTCGGGCCTTGTTGGCCCGTGACCACGTGCCGCCACGGCGGCGGGGAGTGAACATCACGGCAAACCGAAGGTCGTCCAGAGGGCTGAGCCTGCTGTCGATCCAGCCGAAGCAGAGCGCTTCCTGGACGGCGTCGTCCAGGCAGAGCCGCTGCGACCCGGAGGCCTTCGTGTCCATGACCAGCAGCACCTCCTGGGCTGAACCATGGTTGGCCGCCAACCACTCGCGCCAGCCCGCCCGGCTCGTCGGATGCAGCTGCGCGACATCGGAGGTGGGCATAGGGCCTCAGGCTGAGCCGTACATCAGTGATCCGGGCGTGGTGAGTTGCTTTCCCGTCTCGAGCCAGGTCTTCAGTCCGGAAAGGATCATCGGCCAGCCGCCATAGAGCTGGGCGTTCGCACCTTGGCGCAGCCGGTCGTGGGTCACGGTCAGGTGGCAGCTGTCGCCAACGGGCTCGATCTCCCAGGTGATCCTCGAGGTGCCTTCGTTCTTCACGTCCTCCCCCCAGAGCGCGACCATGGTCTGGACCAGCCTGTGCGGGGGGTCGACCTCGAGGTTCTGGCCCTCACCCAGGGGACCAGGGGCGCCCTCGTGGGTCATCTCGAAGCGAGATCCTGGCGTGAAGTCCGAGCTGATCCGGTTGCCGAACTGGTACTTGCTCCTGATCTCGGGGTCGGTGATCGCCTCCCAGAGCCGCTCCGGGGTCGTGCGGATGTAGATCTCGAAGACCTTTTCCATGGGGCTTCTCCACTCTGTTCGGCGACGGCTCAGATGCGGATCTGAACACGTGTCGACCGGCGTTGCCTCGACGCTTCGAGAATAGGTGATCAACCTCGCAGGGGCCTGGACCGATCGGGGCAACGCTCACCCAATTTCTCGGAGGTGTCCAGCCGGCCGATCACTCGTCTTCGGGAAGGAGCATGCTCGTCATCATGGATACGACGTGGGACATCGAGGGCATTCGTTCGCAGTACCCGGCGCTCAAGAACGGCACGGTATATCTCGACGGTGCCGGTGGAACGCAGGTGCCCGAGTCTGTGATCGAGGCGATCTCTGATGCCCACCGTAGCGGGCTGAGCAATGTACACGGCCCCTTCGCGGCGAGCCGCCGCTCGGTGCAGCTGATCGCGGACGCCCGGGAGGCGGTCGCGGATCTGACCGGCGGGCCAGCCGGTGGGGTTGTCCTCGGACCCAACATGACCACGCTGACCTATCGCATGGCCGGAGCCCTGGCCAAGACCTGGTCGCCCGGCGACGAGATCGTGCTGTCAGAGCTCGACCACGACTCGAACGTCCGGCCGTGGGTGCAGGCCGCGGCCTCCGCCGGCGTGACGGTGCGCTGGGCGCGGGTGGATCCGCTGACCACGGATCTGCCCGCCGGTCAGTATGCCGAGCTGGTCACCTCGCGCACCAGACTCGTGGCCGTGGCCGCGGCCTCGAACCTGATCGGGACCATGACCGACGTCGCGGCGATCAGCGCGACAGCCCACGCCGCAGGGGCCATGGTCTATGTCGACGCGGTCGCCGCTGCCCCGCACTTCCGGCAGGACATGACGTCGCTCGGAGCCGATTTCATCGCCGTCTCGGCATACAAGTGGTGCGGTCCGCACGCCGGGGCCGTCGTGGCCTCGGTTGGACTGCTGGAAACCCTTCACCCCGACAAGCTCGAGCCGTCGTCCGACGACGTGCCCGAACGGTTTGAGCTCGGAACCGCGGGCCTGGCCAACATGGCGGGCATCACCGCGGCCGTTGATCACCTGGCGGATCTGGTCGCCGGAACCGGAGATCGGAGGCAGCGACTCGATCGTTCCTTCGCCGTGTTGAGGGCCCGGGAGAACACCACGGTGCGTGGCGCGATCGGCCGGCTCACCGCCATACCAGGGGTCCATATGGTCGGGGCACCAACTCTGCGCACGGGGACCATCTGCTTCACGGTGGACTCCCTCGCCCCCGGTGAGGTCGCGGCGCGACTGGGGGAGCGGGACATCTGCGTGTGGAGCGGTCACGCTTACGCGTGGGAGCTCACCAGGGCACTGGGGATCCGCGACACCGGTGGCGGGATCCGGGTCAGTCTTGCGCCATACACCGCGGAGTCGGATATCGAGCGGTTGGTCAGCGCCATGACCTCGATCGTGTCCGAGTCGGTCCACGACTGATCTCGTGGGCGCCGGCCTGCCAGCCGTGCTTGGACAACCGTGCGTGAGTATCTACGGGGTAGGCCAGGCTGCGACCCATGAGCCGCAGGAGCGCCACCAGTGTGGGCGGCGCCGCCACTTTGGCCAGCACCGTGACCTTCAGGAGCGAAACCCCGCCCGAGCCGGGTCAGGCCATCCAGGAGCTGATCGTTGCCCTGGACCTCGACGAGTTCACCAGCCGTTTCCTGGCCTCCCGTATCGACACCCTGTGCCCGGTGCGTCCCGCTCTGTTCGTCCTGATGCGTCCCGGCGGGGCATCGATCGTGCTGGTGTGCTCCACGATCCGGGCGCTGCGGATAGTGATGGGCAGCCACGACTGGTCTGCGCGCACGGGCGGGTCTGGTCGATCACCTTCTGGCTGGTGTCGGCGTTGTGATCGATGCCGGGTTGCCGCACCCCATCGCTGTGCCACCATCCGCCTATACATCCGCTGAAGCCCGTTAATCTGATCTCCAAAGGTATTCAGTGTCTGAGCGCTGTTGAACTTCCGCGGTACGAAGGGTGTTACAGGCATGATGCAAAGATGGGGCCACTTTGTGGCCCGACGAGCATGGACCGTCCTCATCGCCGGATTAGTTCTGGTCGCCGCGGCCGCGGTGTTCGGCCTCGGGGTATTCGGCAGCCTCAGCAGCGGTGGCTACGACGACCCGGCCAGCGCCTCGGCCCGGTCCCTGGTCAAGGAGCATGCGACCTTCACCAGCCACGACGCCGACATCGTGGTTATCTACTCCAGCCCGTCGATGAAGGTCAGCGACCCGGGCTTCCAGTCGTCGGTTTCGAACGTCATCAAGGGGCTGCCCAAGGGGTCGATACAGCGTGTCACCAGCTGGTACCAGACCCCGTCGCCCGCGTTGATCAGCAAGGACCAGCACGCGACCCGGATCATCCTCGCCTTGAGCGGCACCTCGCAGAGTCACAAAGCCACTCTCTACGACCAGGTCAGCCCCCACCTTGACGCCAAGGGGCTGACCACGTCGGTCGGCGGACAATGGGCCGTCTTCCGCGACGTGAATCACAGAGTCTCCAGCGACATCGCCAAAGCCGAGGTGATCTCGATGCCGATCGTCATCATCTTGTGCCTGGTCTTCTTCGGTAGCGTCACGTCCGCCTTGATGCCGGCCTTTGTCGGTGGCGTGGCCATCTTCGGAGCCTTCGCTTTCGTGCGCGCCATCACCACGGTCACGGACGTCTCGGTCTTCTCCATCAACATCATCACCCTGATCGGGATGGGCCTGGCAATCGACTACGCGCTGTTCGTGGTGAGCAGGTTCCGCGAGGAGCTCGCCAAGCAGCCCGGCACCGAACGTGAGAAGGTCAACGCGGCCATCGCTGCCACCATGGCAACCGCCGGCCGGACCGTGTTGTTCTCCGGCCTGATCGTGGCGGCGTCCCTGGCCTCACTGCTGATCTTCAAGCAGAGTTTCCTGCGCTCGATGGGCTACGGCGGAGTCGCCGCGGTCCTCGCCGCGATGCTGGCAGCGCTGACCCTCCTGCCTGCGCTGCTCGCCGTCCTGGGACCGCGCATTGAAGCCGGTCGTATGCCGTGGCGCCGCGGCTCGCGCCTGCGGGCCGATGCGGGGCAGCCCGGCGCCGACACCGATGGCGTCGATGAGGATGGTGCGTGGGCGAGGCTGGCGCACAGCGTGATGCGCCGACCCGTCGCATACTTGCTGGTCATCACGGTCGCCTTGCTGGCCCTCGGTGCCCCCTTCCTGTCGGTCAGGTGGGGCAGTACCGACGAGCGGGTCCTGCCGGCCAGCGCACCGAGTCGGGTTGCCGCAGACCTGGGCGCCCGTGAGTTCGGTGGCGGGACCTCCAGTGCCAACATCGTGGTCGAGGGAGCGAGTCGCCCTCAGCTCGTTGCCTACCTCGGTCGGCTCGGCGCAGTCCGCGGGGTTCGGTCGGCTCAGGTGATCGACCAGGTCGTCACCGCCCCCGGCGGCGCCCGTACGACGAGCCTGGTCCAGGTCAGCTGGCTGGGGGAGAGCCAGAGCCAGCAGTCGCAGCAGTTGGTGCGGGACCTGCGAACGGTCGATCCCGGCGCCGGGGCCAACGCCCTGGTCGGTGGCGCATCGGCGAGTGCCGTTGACCTCGTCGACTCGATCGGTGCGCGTCTGCCGTGGATGGGCCTGTTCGTCGTCGCAGTCATGCTGATCCTGCTGTTCATTGCCTTCGGCTCCGTGGTCCTGCCCCTCAAGGCCGTCGTGATGAGCGCTCTGTCCCTCACCGCCTCGTTCGGGGTGGTCACCTTGGTCTTCCAGGACGGTCATCTGTCGGGGCCTCTCGGCTTCACCTCAACGGGCTACCTGGACGTCACCCAGCCGATCCTCATGCTTGCCATCATCTTCGGCCTGTCCATGGACTACGAGGTTTTTCTGATATCCCGAATCCGTGAGGAGTGGGACCGTACTGCAGACAACACGACGTCGGTGGCGAACGGATTGCAGCGCAGCGGGCGCATCATCACCAGCGCCGCGCTACTGCTCGCCGTGGTCATCGGAGGTTTCGCCACCTCCGGCATCGTGATCATGAAGATGATCGGGATCGGCATGCTCGTCGCCGTCCTGATCGATGCCACCGTGGTGCGTGCCCTGCTGGTTCCGGCCACGATGCGGTTGCTGGGCACCCTGAACTGGTGGGCCCCCGGTCCGCTGCGACGATGGTGGGAGCGTCACGGAGTAGCCGAGTCGCAGGGTGCCGTGCAGGGCTAGCTCTCGTTCCAGGTGTTCTGGACAAGGCGCGCGGCCTCTTGCGAGTTGAGGCCGAGATGTCTGACCGTGTGAACGTAGTCAGTGGCGGCTGCTTTTGCGAGGTCAGCGGCGCCGGAGTGGGCTCGTGGCTCGTCCAGGACGTCGCTGCGCACGAAGGTGCCACCGCGACCATGTGTCGCGATGACCCCATCGGCTTCGAGTTCGCGGTAGGCCCGCGCCACGGTGTTGTTCGCCAGCCCGAGATCGGCTGCGAGCCGGCGGACCGTGGGAAGCTTGGTCCCGGTGCTGAGCTGCCCCGCCGCCACCGCCGAGGCGATCTGGGTCCGCACCTGTTCGAAGGGCGCGGTGGCCGAATCAGCGTCGATGCTCAGGTGGAATGGGCTCACGGCGTACACCGTATGCCGTCTCGGTTCCTCACCATTGGTGTGGCCTCGAGGACCGCCGAATCACAGGGGTATTCGGCCCGGGGTATGTCCATATTGAGAGACAGGATTCCCGAGATCTGGTTATCGGTTCTACCCTTCTCCTAGGTCATGAGTGTCAGCGACAAGCCCCGGCTCGCTGGCCGGCAACCCTCCACCGCGGTGGGGTGCCCCGGGTGAAGACCTGGCAACGCGCCTTCGGGCGCCGCGCAAGCGCGGGTTCGCTGTTCGGTGTACCCGCTTTCACGTCACAGACTGAAAGGCAAGGGAATCCGATGAGTGACAACAACGCCAACTGGTCCTTCGAGACCCGCCAGGTTCACGCAGGCCAGGCCCCGGACACGGCCACGGGGGCCCGGGCGCTCCCGATCTACCAGACGACATCGTATGTCTTCAACGACTCCGAGCATGCCGAGAACCTTTTCGCGCTCAAGGAGTTCGGCAACATCTACACCCGCATCATGAACCCGACCCAGGATGCGGTCGAGCAGCGAATCGCCTCGCTCGAGGGTGGTGTGGCGGCTCTGCTCGTGGCCTCGGGCCAGGCAGCGGAGACGATCGCGATCCTGAACGTCGCGGAGGTCGGGGACCACATCGTCGCGAGCCCCCAGCTGTACGGCGGCACCTACAACCTGCTGAAGTACACGCTCAAGAAGCTCGGCATCGAGACGACGTTCGTGCAGGACGTGGATGACCTGGAGTCGTGGCGCGCCGCGGTCAGGCCGAACACCAAGGCGTTCTACGCCGAAACGATCAGCAACCCGTCGGCGAATGTCCTTGACATTGAAGGCGTTTCGGCAATTGCGCACGAGGTTGGCGTGCCGCTCATCGTTGACAACACCGTCGCCACTCCCTATCTGATCCGCCCGCTCGAATGGGGCGCCGACGTGGTTGTCCACTCGGCGACCAAGTACCTCGGCGGCCATGGCACGTCCATCGCTGGTGTCATCGTGGATGGCGGCACCTTCGACTACGCCAAGGACCCGGCCCGGTACCCGAGCTTCAACGAGCCTGACCCGAGCTACAACGGGCTGGTCTACGCCCGCGACCTCGGGGTGGGCAGCCCGCTGGGCGCCAACCTGGCCTACATCCTCAAGGCGCGGGTTCACCTGTTGCGCGACCTGGGGCCGGCCATCTCGCCGTTCAACGCGTTCCTCATCTCGCAAGGGGTCGAGACCCTGTCGCTGCGAATCGAGCGTCACGTGGAGAACGCGATCAAGGTGGCCAGTTGGCTCGAAGCACACGGCCAGGTCGAGTCCGTGGCCTACGCCTCGCTGCCCTCCAGCCCATGGAAGGCGTTGGCGGACAAGTACGCCCCCCGTGGTGCTGGTGCCGTCGTCGCCTTCGAGATCACCGGTGGTGTGGAGGCTGGAAAGAAATTCGTCGAGGCATTGAGCCTGCACAGCCACGTGGCCAACATCGGCGACGTGCGCTCGCTGGTCATCCACCCGGCGTCTACGACTCACTCCCAGCTCTCGGCTGAGGACCAGCTGTCGTCTGGGGTGACTCCCGGTCTGGTGCGACTGGCGGTCGGCATCGAGTTCATCGATGACATTCTGGCGGACCTCGAGCAGGGGTTCACCGCGGCCAAGGACTGAGTCAAGCCCGTATGACATAGTCGTTGCACCGATTTTGTGGCTGGGCTGGTGCTGCTCACTGTGGGCAGCACCAGCCTGACCTCAATCGCCCAGACTTCGTGAGTGGCGCCGATGCGCAATGGTGGGCACCATGTTGGTCATGGCAGGACAGGACGACGTAGCTGACTGAGGCGATGGCTTTCGTGCCGGTTTGCCGGTCCTCATGACTGAGCGAAGGATCCTTAGTGCTCGGGCACCGAGAATCCTTCGCTGTGTACAGTCTGAGGGCCGGATACCCTGAATGTCATGTCATCCGAGCGCGTGTCGCAGCCTTTGCGCGTACGGACCCCCAGACGGCGTCCCTCCCGCAAGAAGTCGAGCGAGTCGCCGCAGGCGCACACAGCCCGTATCGCGTGTCGTCGGGATGCCATGCCCAAGGTCACTTACCCCGACGACCTGCCCGTCGCAGCCCGTAGAGATGACATCGCTGCGGCCATCCGGGACCACCAGGTCGTCATCGTGGCGGGGGAGACCGGCTCCGGCAAGACCACCCAGCTTCCCAAGATCTGTCTTGAGCTGGGGCGCGGCATCGAGGGTCTGATCGGCCACACCCAGCCCCGGCGCATCGCCGCCAGGTCAGTGGCCGAACGCATCGCCGAAGAGCTGCACACCGAGCTCGGGACGGCAGTGGGCTATCAGGTGCGCTTCACCGATCACTCCAGCAGCAGCACCCTGGTCAAGGTGATGACCGATGGCATCCTGCTAGCCGAGATGCAGCGGGACCGCGACCTGCGCCGCTACGACACGATCATCATCGACGAGGCGCACGAGCGAAGTCTCAACATCGACTTCATCCTGGGGTACCTCAAGCAGCTGCTGCCGCGTCGCCCTGACCTCAAGGTCATCATCACCTCGGCAACCATCGACCCGCAGAGATTCTCGAAGCATTTCGACAACGCTCCCATCATCGAGGTCTCCGGGCGCACGTATCCCGTCGAGGTGCGCTACCGACCTCTTGTCGGCGAAACGCCCGAGGATGACAGGGACCAGGTCACCGGGATCTGTGAGGCCGTTGAGGAGCTATGGACCGAACACCGCAGCCCGGCCGGAGACGTGCTTGTCTTCCTTTCGGGCGAGCGTGAGATCCGGGACGCCGCGGAGGCGCTCACCGGGATGGCCATGCCGCACACCGAGATCCTGCCGCTCTATGCGCGTCTGTCGGCGGCCGAGCAGCACCGTGTCTTCGGCCAGCACACCGGCCGCCGGGTGGTCCTGGCCACGAACGTCGCCGAGACCTCCCTGACCGTGCCGGGCATCCGGTATGTGGTCGACGCCGGGACCGCCCGCATCTCCCGGTACAGCCAGCGCACCAAGGTGCAGCGCCTCCCGATCGAGCCGATCTCCCGGGCCAGTGCCAGCCAGCGCGCCGGGCGGTGTGGTCGGGTCGCGGACGGGATCTGCATCCGGTTGTACTCCGAGGAGGACTTCGAGGCTCGGCCCGAGTTCACCGACCCCGAGATCCTGCGTACCAACCTGGCCTCGGTCATTTTGCAGATGACGTCCCTCGGGCTGGGCGACATCGCCCGTTTCCCCTTCTTGGAGCCGCCCGACTCGCGCCAGATCAGCGACGGCGTCAGGCTGCTGGAGGAGCTCCAGGCCATCGACCCCGCCTCTGATCGGGCCAACGACCCGCGCAAGCGGCTCACGGCATACGGCCGCAAGATCGCCGCCCTACCCCTGGACCCGCGTCTGGCCCGGATGGTGCTGGAGTCCGAGGGCAACGGTGCGCTGCGCGAGGTCCTCATCATTGTCGCGGCCCTGTCCATCCAGGACCCGCGCGAGCGCCCGATGGACAAGCGGCAGCAGGCCGACGAGAGACACCGACGGTTCGCCGATGAACACAGCGACTTTGTGACATTCCTGAACCTGTGGAACTACCTCAAGGAACGGCAGCGGGAACTCTCCGGCAGTGCGTTTCGGCGGATGTGCAAGAGCGAGTACCTCCACTACCTGCGGGTGCGTGAGTGGCAGGATCTGCACAGCCAGCTCAAGAAGGCCTGCAGAACCCTTGACCTGCAACAGAACGCATCCGAGGCCGACCACGACGCCATCCACCGGTCGGTGCTGTCGGGACTGCTTTCCCATGTCGGTCTGCGAGACGTCGAGAAGCGTGAGTACATCGGAGCCCGGGGCGCGCGCTTCGGCATCTCACCGGGTTCCTCGCTCTTCAAGAAGCAGCCGCAGTGGGTCATGTCGGCCGAGCTGGTCGAGACCACCAGGTTGTGGGCACGCGTCAACGCCCGAACAGACCCGGCCGAGATCGAACGCCTCGCGCAGCACCTGGTCAAACGCAGCTACAGCGAACCGCACTGGGAGAAGAAGCGCGGCTCCGCCATGGCCCTGGAGAAGGTCACCCTGTATGGCGTGCCGCTGGTTGCCGGACGCAAGGTGGGCTACGCAAGTATTAACCCGCAGGAGTCGCGGGATCTGTTCATTCGTCACGCCTTGGTCGAAGGTGACTGGGAGACTCATCACCGTTTCTTCCACGACAACAGGGCCCTGCTCAAGCGCCTCACCGACCTCGAGGCCCGGGCAAGGCGCCGTGACATCCTGGTCGACGACGAGACTCTGGTCGACTTCTATGACGCGCTGATCCCGGCCGGGATCGTCTCGGCGCAACATTTCGACTCCTGGTGGAAGCAGGCGCGCCACGCTCAGCCCGATCTGCTCACCCTCACCGAGGACCTCCTGGTCAAGGACGATGCGGATGCGGTCAGCGCGTTGGACTACCCGCAGGTATGGGCGCAGAACGGCATCACACTGCCGGTGACGTACCAGTTCGAGCCGGGAGGAGCCGCTGACGGTGTCACTGTTCATATCCCTCTCGAGGTCCTCAACCAGGTTGACGACGATGGGTTCGACTGGCAGGTGACGGGATTGCGCCAGGACCTCGCCGTTGCCCTGCTGAAGTCACTACCCAAGGCGACCCGCCGCAACTTCGTCCCCGCACCTGATCGGGCCCACGCCGCACTGGCATCGGCCGATCCCGCCGGCGGTTACCTCACCGATGAGCTCGGCCGCGCCCTATACGAGATGACCGGTGTCCGCATCCCTGCCGACGAGTGGGACTGGTCCCGGGTGCCCGACCATCTGCGCATCACATTTCGGGTCGAAGACCGCACTGGAGACGTTGTGGGGGAGGGCAAGGCGCTGGCCGCGCTCCAGCAGCAGCTGGCGCCCCAGCTCCTCCAGACCATGCGGCACGCAGCCAAGTCCGTGGAGCGAAAGGGCTTGCAGGAGTGGACTTTTGGGACGCTGCCGGCCACCTTCGCGCACGGGGTCGGTGACCGGGTCATCCAGGGCTTCCCCGCGGTGGTGGATCACGGTGACAGCGTTGCCCTCGAGGTACTCGCCTCGGCGCAGGAGCGCGACACGGCGACCAGGCTCGGTGTGCGACGTCTGCTGCTGCTCAACACCACGGCCCCCTGGAAACGGGTGCTGTCGCTGTTGACCAACGCCCAGCGGCTTGCGCTGGGTCACAACCCGCACGGCAGTGTCCCCGATCTCCTGCAGGACTGCCTTGCCGCAGCGGTCGACTCGATCGTGGCAGAACAACCTGGTGGCCAGGTGCTCGGTCCGCAGGAGTTCGAAGAGACGTTGCGTGTCGTTCGTTCGCAGGTCGTGGCACGGGTGATGGATGTCATCGACCGTGTCGAGCCGCTGATGGTCCGGTCGCGACAGGTCGAGCTCGCACTGGCCGCGATGACCAGCCCGGTGATGGCTCCCGCAAAGGCCGATATGCAGGCTCAGTTGCAGTCTCTTCTGTATGCGGGATTTGTTGCAGACACAGGGGTTTCGCGGCTCCGCCACATCGAGCGCTACCTGCGCGGCATACTCGTACGTTGTGATCGGGCGCCCTCGCAGGTGAGCCGCGACGCAGCACTCATGGAAACCGTCGCTCGCGTCCAGACCGAGTACGACGCCCTCGTGGCAGCACTCCCGGTGGCACGACGTGCAGGTGCTGACGTGCAGGCGCTCCGGTGGATGCTCGAGGAGCTGAGGGTCAGTCTCTTCGCCCAAACGTTGGGGACCGCGCACCCCGTGTCGGAAAAGCGGATCTACAAGGCCATGGACCAGCTGGAGGCCTTCGGCTGACAGGCCCTGCCGGAGCGGTGACCTGAGCAGTGCCCCCGGTTAGTAGACGAGGAGGGAGGTGCCATCTCTTCGGCAAAGATCACGACGAGCACTCAATGTATGCCCCGGAAGACGGATGCCCCGGAAGGTTGCGTCGATGACAGCAACGGTGTGCGTGGCCGATGACGTGACGCTCGACGGCCGACGACGATACGGCTGCAGTCACCACGTTGAGCCCGGCGGACAGGGCGCCAACGTGGCCGCCTGGGTGTGCGCACTGGGCGAGCGCCGGACTCTACTGGCCGCGCACCTCTGACGCGGCCGGGCAGGTCATTGACGGACAGCTGATAGCCCGCGGCATCCACCTGTATGCCGACGCCCGGGACGGGCACGGCGGCTCGATCGTCTCGCTGGTCACGTCAGGGCAACGCACCCTGGCCTCAGATCCGGGCGCCCTGACGTGGATCGATGACCGACTGGCGGACCCCAGGTGGTTGGCCGGCGCCGACTGGCTGCACCTCTTGGGCTATCTGCTGCTGCGCGCCCCGGATCCCGCCGTCGTGATCCGCGCAGCCAAGGCTGCGCGCCATCTGGGCGTCCGGGCGGCGATCGACCTGGCCTCTGCGGCGATGATCGACGTTTATGAGGCGCTGGCATTCCGGGCCTTGGTGGCCAAGCTTGACCCGGCCGTCGTCTTCGGCAACGAGGGTGAGTGGGGCATCCTCGGGGGATCGCCTGGCCAGGTTTGGGCCGATGCCACGGTCAAGCGCGGTTCGCTCGGGTCTACCTTCGTTGTTGGTGGGGTGCAGACGTCACTTGGGGTGGTCCCCGGTCCGGTGGTTGACGTCACCGGCGCCGGTGACGCCCTGGCAGCCGGGTACTTCGTGGGCGGCCCGCCGATGGCGATGGCGGCTGCGGTTTGGCGCATCGCGCAGACGGGCGCACAACCATCGTGTTGAGCCGGCAGCCAGGATTGGAGCCTGGGCGTGCCCCATTGGAATCCTTGAGGTGGCGATGGCGTTGAGACCCACAGAGACATGGAGACCGTAGAAAGATGGCGGTCGGGGCTCACTCATGGACGACATGAGGGATGCTTGACCTAAGAGGACATCTGAACATACGAGACCATCTGACTGAAAGAGGCGAATAGCGGTGCAAGACCCATCCGAGCTCTACTCGTTCGAGACAGACACCCCGCTGGGCGACATGCGCGCCTCGGTGTTGCTGGTTTCGCTCGGCGGATTCGTGGATGCAGGTCAGACACAGCGACTGTTGACCGACCACGTTCTGGCCACTCTCCCGCACACCGTTGTGGCCTCCTTCGACGTCGACCAGCTGATGGACTACCGCGGTCGGCGCCCGGCGATGACGTTCGACCGTGACCGCTGGTCCAGCTACGCCGACCCCAAACTGGTTCTGTATCGCGTCACCGATGCCGATGGGGAGCCGTTCCTGGTTCTTTACGGTCCCGAGCCGGACTACCAGTGGGAGCGCGCCATTCAGGCGATCCAGAAGCTCAACCAGATGCTGGGCGTGACGCTGACGGTGAGCATCCATGGCATACCGATGGCGGTGCCGCACACCCGGCCCATCGGCCGGACGGCCCACGCGACCTCTCCCAAGCTGATTGGTGAGCACGAGTCCCTCTTCGGTACCGTGCAGGTGCCGGGCAGCATCACGGCGCTGCTGGAGATGCGCCTTGGCGAGTCCGGCCACGACGCGCTCGGGTTCGCGATCCATGTGCCCCATTACCTGGCTCAGGCGCAGTTCGCCGACGCTGCTGTCCTGGGGCTCGATTCCTTCGTGGCTACGACGGGGCTCAATATCCCCGCTGAGGATCTGGTCGCCACCGCAGGTCTTAACCGGGCCGAGATTCTTCAGGAGATCGCGGGCTCCGAGGAGGTCACCCAGGTCGTCGAGGCTTTGGAGCGTCAGTATGACGCCTACATCCAGGGTCGTGAGAAGCCGGGCCTGCTGGCCACGGACGTCCGAGACCTTCCGACCGCTGACGAGATCGGCGCTGAATTTGAAGAGTTCCTGCGCGCGCAGACCGACGAGGGCTAGCGGGAGTTTCCTGGCTAGCAAGTTGTTGAGTGGTAAAGGTGCTGGTCACGGCCGGTTTTCAGGGTGTTGTGGCGTATTACCCAGGTCAGCGTTGGGGGGCGTAGGTGTCGAGTCCGAAGATGTCGTAAAGGTGTTTCTGGGTGGGGTCGGTGTCGGTGAGGATGCGTTGCGCGCGGGGTCGGCCTTTGTTCCCGGTGGGGTAGAGCAGAACGGTCTCTTGAATGCCGCCCAGGGTGACGAGTAGTTCGCGGACGCTGAGGTCCAGGCCGCCCTGGTGGGCTTGTCGTCGCATGAGGTGGGCGACGGCGAGGGCGAGTACGCAGTAGAAGACGTGGACTCGGATCTTGGTTTCGGTCCAGGGGAACATGGGGGAGAATCCGACGACGTGGGGGTCTTTGAGTCGGCGGAAGCCTGACTCGACGTCGTTTTGGGAGCGGTAGCCGGCGACGACTTCGGCGGTGGTCCAGTCGTTGTGGTCGGTCACCAGGAGTCGTTTGCCGAAGATCGCAGTCTCGAGTGTCTTGCGGGCGCCCGGGTCGATGTGCCAGGTCAGTCGCAGGTCGGCCGGGGTGGTCCCGGTGAGTTCGGTGCTTAACACTGCCCGGACCCAGCGCGGGTGAGTGATCTGGGTTATCTCGGCCAGGACGGCGGCGGGTTCGCGGCGGGTTTTGCCGCGGGCCAGGGTCGCGGCCAGCTCGTCCAGTGCCCGGGTGGTCTTGGTCAGGGTCTGGTCGAAGCCTCGGGACTGTGCGGCGTGCAGGGTCGGGGAGTGGGTCAGGATGACCCGCCGGTCGGTGGCGAATACCAGGGCGCGGGTGTCGTAGGCGCTGAGCCCGGGGTACTTGTCGGGGTCGACCGGGCTGCGCCGGCGGGCCGGGACGGCCAGCAGGTCGGGGAAGTCACTCGGTGGCAGTGATCCGACGAAGTGCAGCCCGGTACCGCCGAGGTGGGCGAAGTTCGCGGCGCTGTTCTGTCCGGCGTCGAACATGACCGTCGGCGCTTGCCTGGTCCCACCGGCATCAGTGTCGTCGTGGGTGTCGAAGAGGGCGGCGTAGCGGGAGGTCAGTTCGTCCAGGACGTCACCAAATTGGGTGACGTCGGGGCGGTTCCCGGGGTAGGTGTGGCTGGTCACCGGGATGGCGCCGTCGCGGGTTACGACCAGAGCGAGCCCGACCAGTCGCAGGTCGTTGCGTTTCTGTTTGGCGGGACCGCGTTGGGCGATCGGGGCAGCCTCGTTGGCGGAGTCGATGAAGGTCGCGAAGTTCGTCATGTCCAACGCGAGCCCGGACAGGTCCAGGCCGAACTGGGTGAGCATCGCGGCGGCGATCGCCCGCTCGGCTGCGGCGAGCTTGACCGTGTCCAGACTGTCCATCGCGTCCCAGAACCGGCGGTGGTCGGTCGCGGCGACGGGCACCTTGGTGAACCGCGGTCCGGCTGTGGTGGCCCACCATTGCTCGAAGGCCAGCTTCGAGCACGGTGCGACGACCCGGTTCAAAGTGGCCAGTGCCAGGTAGGTCCCGACCGACGCACCGGCATCGGATCGCCGCGAGCCGCATACCTCGTCGATTGCGCCGGCTACCCCCAGCCGGTCCAGAATTCCCCAGACCGCGGCCAGGTCGCCGAACTTCTTGTGCTGGGTGCGTTCCGGGCGCCCGGCCGGGGCGCCGGACAGACGCGTCATTACTTCCTCGGCGCTGCCCAGGTACTGCTGTTGCACGATACGTGGTTTGCCGTTCATTCGCGCGGACTCCACCAGGTAGTAGTAGGTCTGGTTCCCACGTTTCTTACCCACAATCGATGGCATATATGGGCAATACACTATTTGGTCAACCACGTCGAGTACCGACACGCACATCTATCTATGTCACCAACGGTTTTCGGCCCGTGCCATCGTCAACCGGGGCCAGTTCTAATCCAATAGCCAGGAAACTCCCGCTAGGGCGCGCCGCGCCAGGTCGCTCCGGGCTGTTCAGCCCTTTGCGTCGGACCAGCGCTCGATGACGCTGGTGTCGCAGACGAACCTCACCGTGCTCGAGCCGGTCCAGCGCCGGGCGCTCGCAGTCAGCGCGGCATCAACCGCGGCGGCCGTTTCAGCGGCGCCTTCAGCCGGGACGTGAATCAGCAGCTCGTCGTGCAGACACAGGACGATCCGGGCGCCGAGGTGTCGGGTGGTGAGCCGTACGGTCGCCGCCCACGCCTTGAACAGCTCGGCAGCCGCGCCCTGAATGACGGCATTGCGTGCGAAACGTCCCCGGCCCGCGACCATCGCCGGTAAGGACTCGACGGGAGCGCTGGCCGGGTTCTCCCACATCGGGATGCGCCGGCCACCATAGGTCCGGATCGCACGTGAAGCCACCCCCGAGTCATAGGCGCGTCCCAGGTAGGCCATGGCCGTGGGGTAAGCACGCTCCAGGTCTTTGAGGGCTTCGCCGGCGGCGCCGCTGGTCTGGCCGTACATGGCGGCCAGGACCGCGATCTTGGCCACCGGACGCTCAACCTTGAGGGCGGCGCCGACCGGAGCGTAGAGGTCATCGGCCTGGGTGGCTCGCGCGAAGCCCATGTCCCCGGAGACGGCGGCCAGGACCCTGGGTTCGATCTGACCGAGGTCGGAACGCACGAACACGTACCCGGGATGAGCCGCGACGGCCGGCCGCAACGTCGTCGGTAGGTTGTGAAGGCCGTTCTGCGCTGTCATCCGGCCGCCGGCGCCGTCACAGGCGGTCCATGCGCCACGTAGCCGATCGTCGGGGCCGATGTTGGTGTCGAGCCAGTGCCAGCCGTAGGTCGTCGCGATTCGTTCGGCCTTGCGCCAGGTCAGCAACGCCTCGACGAGCGGATGGGTGTCGCGGAAGGGTTCCAGCTGCCAGGCGCGGGTGTTGGGGACGACGACGCCGAGCGATGCCAGAAGCTCTCTGACCAGCACTGGGTTCCGTAGATCGGTGGCCTCCGCCCCGGGGGAATGAGATAGCACTCCGGCATCCCGGGCCGCACGCGTCTGCCGGGCGTGAGCCTCGTCGTGGGGTCGCGGGCCGGCCGAGCTCTCGATCAGCTGTTGCATGACCAGGCGGTCCACCGGCAGCCCGGTAGCGGCCAGTTCGACGCACAGCAGGGCGGCGGCCGACTCGGACTGGCCTGTGCTGAGCGCCCGCGGTGAGATCTCCGAGAGGGCAGTGATCTGCCGCATGGCGGTGTCGACGGCGGTGTCTGCCCACGCCACGGCACGCGTTGTCGAGCTTTGCCACGTCCCGGCGACGGCCTGCGGGCGCAGGTAACCGTCGGAGCGGACTGGACTCTCGGGGTCGCCGCAGTCGCCGGGGTCGTGCTTGGCGGCGAAGTCGAACAGGTCATCGCCGGCCGCCCTGGGCAGGTCCGAGGTGACCAGCCGGCATGCGGCGGCCCACGCCAGGGCGGGGTCGGCGTCACGCCCGCCGGCCAGGATCCGATGCGCCTCGGCAATATCCCAGCACCTGTCCAGATGAATGCCTCTGAGGACCATCGGGTTCGCGTCAGCCTGCGCGGACCAGAACACCCAGCGCGGGTGTCGACCGGACTCCATGCGCGACACCTCCGCGATGATCTCGTCAGGGGTTCCCGCACGGCTCACGCCCTCGCCGGCCATAGCAGCCATCTGGCCCACGAAACAGACGGCGACAAGGTCGCCAGGAGGCTGTTGCGGGGGCATGCGACCATCCAACAGCAGTACAGGTCGTGAAGCCTGGTCGAAGGGTCTAGCGGGACACACGCCGCTGGTGGGAGGCTGCGGGATCGCGGCCGCAATGACGCGGCCCATTACGAAGTTGTTCCGGGAAGGCTCCACATGACGTCTGTTCGCCATCGTCTCAACGCTCGTCATCGTCTCAGCGCGGCCGTGATGGCTGCGCTACTGACCACGGGCGGCCTGACCGCCGTGGCCCTGGCCGGACCCGCGGTCGCGGATGGTCCTGGATCAGGCACGCCATGGGTGGCCAGCCTGGGCGACTCGTACATGTCCGGGGAAGCCGGCAGGTGGGCGGGAAGCTCCAACGTCTCGAGCTCGTATGCCGATGCCTTGGGCGGCACTGCCTATTTCGACAACGCTGGTAACACCGGTGAGCAGATCCCGCGCTGTCACCGCAGCAAGTCCCAGGAGTCGTACATCGGCGGGGGAGTCAACGGGCTGGACCTGGCCTGTTCCGGGGCAAAGACTTCGACCTTCACTTCCAGCGATGGCTACTTCAAACCGGGCCTCGACTTCTCTGACAATGGGGCCGGCCAACAGGGCCAGGCCGCAATGTTGCAGACCTTCGCGGCAACCCACAACGTCAAGATGGTTGTGGTCGGCATCGGCGGCAATGACTTCAACTTCGCGTCGATCGTTCAGACCTGCTTGACCGACTTCCTGGGATCGCCCTCCTGGTCCCCGAACTACTGCAACGACGACTCGTCGGTGGTGGCCAACTTCACCGCGGCCAACATCAGCGCGGTGCAGGCCAGGATTGCCACGGGTCTGCAGAACGTGCGTACCGCCATGCGGCACGCCGGATACGCTGACTCAGCCTGGTCCACGGTCGTCCAGACCTATCCGTCGCCGATCCCGAACAGCACCGGCTTCAGATACAGCCAAAGCGGATACACGCGTCAGAGCACGGGCGGTTGCGGCTTGTGGAACAAGGACGCGGACTGGGCCAACGGCACTGCGCTGCCAACCATCAACGCCACTGTCAAGAACGCCATCACGGCATCGGGGGTCGGCGGCGTCAAGACCCTCGACCTGGCTTCGGCCTTCAACGGGCGCCGGCTCTGTGAGAACACCGTCGGCTTGTATGAAGAGAAGGGGCTGACCTCCTGGCAGCAGGCGGGCGCCGTGGACAACACCGAGTGGGTCAACCAGATCCGCACCGTCTCCACCATCGGGTCCAGCTACTTCGTGCAGGAGTCGCTGCATCCGAACTACTGGGCGCAGATGGGCCTGCGAAGCTGCCTGCGCCAGGTCTGGAACGGCGGTGTGGTCCGCGGTGGGTCCTGCACTATCTCCGGGACCGGACTGGTCGGAGGGGAACCGCGGATGGCCCTGAACTAGACGTGGGCTAGACGGGCGCCGTCGGGACCCTGTGTGATCGATAGCGTCGGACGGCCAGGATCGCAAAGAGCACGACCGAGCAGATTCCCAGGAGCAGTGGGGCGATGATGTTGAAGGCGACGAGTCGCCCCACTGCTGCGAGATCGAGACGTGGGCCCAGGTAGAGCGACGCGTCCACACCTGAGTCACTCACACACGAGATGCGGTATCGGCCCGCCGGGAGATCTTGCGGGGTCGAGGCAATGGCTACGAACGTACCGTGGCCGTTGCTCAGGGTGGTTCGCCCCGCGATGGGTCGGAGCTGTACCGCCCTGTCCGGGCCGGTCGCCGTGCAGCGCAGGTCAGCTGCTCCGGTGGTGCCGTCCTCGGCATACAGCGTGAACCCGTCCGTGCCCACCGAGATCGACGAATCCGGTTGGTAAGCAACGAAGTCCGAGCGGACGAAATGCAGAAATGACGAGATGCCGAAGCCTACGAGAAGCAGTGCGGCGAGCATAAGGATGCACGGCAGGACGAACCATGCACGAGACAGACCGCCCTGTCTGCCCGCGTTCCCCATAATCCGACGATAGACCGGTTCGGCCGTGTTCAGGCGGAGGTGCTGACCCGGATTTTGGAGGTGCTGGGTCGGATTTCGGAACCCCTCACCCGGGGAGATGCGACATTGCTCACAGCGCATTCGAGGAAGCCTGTCGCCGGCAGCAGGTTGTAGGTATGAGCAGCCCAACCAAAGGAGCCTCCGTGACAGACCTGTTCTCTCCCTATCAGCTCGGGAACCTCGAGCTCGCCAACCGCCTCGTGATGGCGCCGCTCACCCGCAACCGTGCCGGCGATGGTGAAGCTCCAACGGCGCTTGCCGCCGAGTACTACGGCCAGCGGGCGGCCGCCGGGCTCATCATCAGTGAGGGCACGCAGCCCTCTGCGATCGGACAGGGCTACCCGCACACCCCGGGTCTACACACCGACGAACAGGTCGCCGGCTGGACACTCGTCGCCGACGCGGTGCACGCACGGGGCGGCCGGATCTTTGCGCAGCTCATGCACGCAGGTCGCATCAGCCACCAGGTGATCACCGGCGTTCGTCCGGTCGCACCCTCGGCGGTCAAGCCCGCCGGCGAGGTCTACACCGACCAGGGGATGAAGGCTTTCGAGGCACCCCGCGCCCTCGAGGCTGTTGAGCTGCCGGGCGTAGTCGCGGAGTACGTCGACGCCGCGCGCCGTGCGGTGAAGGCCGGTCTCGACGGGGTCGAGCTGCACGCCGCCAATGGCTACCTGTTACAGCAGTTCCTCGCCGATGGCAGCAACACGCGAACTGACGGGTATGGCGGGTCCCCGCAGAACCGTGCGCGCTTCGTGGTCGAGGTTGCGGTCGCCGTTGCCGAGGCCATCGGCGCCGACAGAGTCGGGATCCGGATCTCGCCGGCCGGCATCTTCAACGACATACACGAAACCGAGACCGAGCAGACCTACGCCGCGCTGCTTGACGGGCTGAACCCATTGGGCCTGCTCTACCTGCACATCCTCGAGGGCCCGGACACCGACTTCCGGGAGCAGCTACGCAAGCAGTGGGATGGCACGGTCATACTCAACACCGGCTTTACCGGCCCGTCGGACCTCGCCACCGCCCAGGAGGCCATTGACACCGGCGCTGCCGACCTGTTCTGTATCGGCCGCGGATTCCTGGCCAACCCCGACCTTGTCGAGCGTCTGCGCATCGGCGCCGAGCTCAACGAGCCCGACATGGAGACCTTCTACGCCGGTGGCGCGAAGGGCTACACCGACTACCCTGTGATGTCGGCCGCACGCTCGCTCGCTGACACTCTTGAGCCTCAAACAGCCCCCCAAAGGCCCTCGACCGAATGAGGATCGGCGCAGCCGTTCTCCAGATACATGAGGGATCATCTATACACCTGAGGAAGAAGACTCGATGACGATCATCAAGGTCAACGCGATTACCGTGCCCGCGGAGGGCGGCGACGAACTGGCTCGCCGGTTCGGCGCCCGCGCCGGTGCGGTCGACGACCAGCCCGGTTTCGAGGGGTTCGAGCTGCTCAAGCCGACTGACGAGCGCAACACCTGGCTGGTCATTACCCGCTGGGCTGACGACGAGTCGTTCCAGGCCTGGGTGAGTTCGCCTGCGTTCGGGCATGGACACCGCCCCGAGACGGAGCAAGCCGACCGGCCCGCAGCGCCAAAGGTTGGTATGAGCAGTGAACTGTGGTCCTACGAGATTGCTGGGGGCTCCTCCCGTTGAGAATCGCCGTTACGGGTGGGTCGGGCAAGCTGGGGCGCACGGTGGTTGCCGTGTTGACTGCGGCTGGACATGAGGTTGTCACCCTCGACGCGCGGGGGCCTCGTGGTCCGGGATTGGTTCGGGTCGACCTT
>Ga0097691_1000514_pt1 | contig 33119 bp, 21 predicted proteins | sample NGESurdeep072012_8_FD_72858 | JGI IMG/M metagenome (GOLD analysis project Ga0097691, IMG submission 72858) | Arctic peat soil microbial communities from Barrow, Alaska - NGEE Surface sample 210-1 deep-072012 | ecosystem: Environmental > Terrestrial > Soil > Wetlands > Peat ... | reverse complement strand
GGAAGACGGCCGCAAGTCGATACCGATCGAAGAGGTGGAGCCGGCCAAGACCATCGTGCGGCGCTTCTCCACCGGCGCCATGTCGTTCGGTTCGATCTCGCGCGAGGCGCACACCACGCTCGCTATCGCCATGAACCGCATCGGCGGCAAGTCGAACACCGGCGAAGGTGGCGAGGAGGCCGAACGCTTCAAGCCGCTGCCGAATGGTGATTCCATGCGCTCGGCCATCAAGCAGGTGGCCTCCGGCCGCTTCGGCGTCACCGCCGAGTATCTCGTCAACTCGGACATGATGCAGATCAAAATGGCGCAGGGCGCCAAGCCCGGCGAAGGCGGCCAGTTGCCCGGCCACAAGGTCGACAAGACCATCGCCAAGGTTCGCCACTCGACCCCCGGCGTCGCCCTGATTTCGCCGGCGCCGCACCATGATATCTATTCGATCGAGGACCTGGCGCAGCTCATCTTCGACCTGAAGAACGCCAATCCGACCGGCGATGTCTCGGTGAAGCTGGTGTCCGAAGTCGGCGTCGGCACGGTCGCCGCCGGCGTTTCCAAGGCGCGCGCCGATCACGTCACCATCGCCGGCTTTGAGGGCGGCACCGGCGCAAGCCCGCTGACCTCGATCAAGCACGCCGGTAGCCCATGGGAGATCGGCCTGGCCGAGACCCACCAGACGCTGGTGATCAACCGGCTGCGCGGGCGCATCGCCGTGCAGGTCGACGGCGGCATCCGCACCGGGCGCGACGTGGTGGTGGGCGCGCTGCTCGGCGCCGACGAGTTCGGCTTCGCGACCGCGCCGCTGATCGCGGCCGGCTGCATCATGATGCGCAAGTGCCATCTCAACACCTGCCCGGTCGGCGTCGCCACCCAGGACCCGGTGCTGCGCAAGCGCTTCAAGGGCCAGCCCGAGCACGTGATCAATTATTTCTTTTTCGTCGCCGAGGAGGTGCGCGAGCTGATGGCCGCCCTCGGTTATCGCACCTTCAACGAGATGATCGGCCAGATGCAGATGCTCGACCAGCGCCGGCTGGTGGAGCACTGGAAGGCCAAGGGCCTCGATTTCTCCAAGCTGTTCAACAAGCCGCCGGCCGCACCGGGCACCAACATCTACAAGTGCGAGGCGCAGGATCACAAGATCAACGACATCCTCGACCGCAAGTTGATCGCCGAATCGCAGTCAGCCCTCGACCGCGGCGCGCCGGTGCGGCTGCAAACCGTCATCCGCAACATCGACCGCACCGTCGGCGGCATGCTGTCCGGCGAGGTAGCCAAGCGCTACGGCCATGCCGGCCTGCCCGACGGCACCATTCACGTGCGCTTTGCCGGCACCGCCGGCCAAAGCTTTGGCGCATGGCTCGCGCGCGGCATCAGCTTCGAGCTCGACGGCGACGCCAACGACTATGTCGGCAAGGGCCTGTCGGGCGGGCGCATCATCATCCGGCCACCGGCGGATTCCGGCATCGTGCCGGAAGAATCGATCATTGTCGGCAACACCGTGCTGTACGGCGCGATCGAAGGCGAATGCTATTTCCGCGGCGTGGCGGGCGAGCGTTTCGCCGTGCGCAATTCCGGCGCCATCGCCGTGATCGAGGGCGCCGGCGACCATTGCTGCGAATACATGACCGGCGGCGTCGTGGTGGTGCTTGGCGTGACCGGGCGCAATTTCGCCGCCGGCATGTCGGGCGGCATCGCCTATGTGATCGACGAGGACGGCACCTTCAAATCCCGCTGCAACATGGCGATGGTCGAGCTCGAGCCGGTGCCCGAAGAAGAACAGATCGCCGAGAAGGAATACAACCTCTACAACGATCTCGAGAGCCACGGCCGCGTCGACGTGATGTCCGACCTGACAACCAAGGATGCCGAGCGACTGCATATGCTGATCGCCAATCATGCGCGCTATACCAATTCTAAGCGCGCGGCCGAGATCCTCGCCGATTGGCAACGCTATCGTCCCTTGTTCCGCAAAGTGATGCCGGTCGAATACCGCCGCGCGCTTGCCGAGATGGCAAAGGAGAAGGCCGCCACGATGCAGGCTGCGGAATAGTATGGGTAAGGTCACGGGGTTTCTTGAATTCGAGCGTGAGGACCGCGATTACCAGCCGGTTGCGGAGCGCATAAAGCATTGGCACGAATTCGTGCTGCCGTTGCCGGATAAGGAAATCCGCGACCAGGCCGCGCGCTGCATGGATTGCGGCGTGCCCTATTGCCACGGCACCAGCCGCCTCACCGGCGCGCCCACCGGCTGCCCGGTCAACAACCAGATTCCGGACTGGAACGACCTCGTCTACCGCGGCCATTGGGACGAAGCCGCGCGCAATCTGCACTCGACCAATAATTTTCCGGACTTCACCGGCCGCGTCTGTCCGGCGCCGTGCGAGGCGTCCTGCACGCTCAACATCAACGACAATCCGGTCACCATCAAAACCATCGAGTGCGAGATCGCCGACCGCGCGATCGCGAAAGGCTTGAAGCCGGAGGTGCCGTCGCACAAGACCGGCAAGAAGGTAGCGATTGTCGGTTCGGGACCGGCCGGCCTCGCCTGCGCGCAACAGCTCGCGCGCGCCGGGCATGAGGTGCATGTCTATGAGCGCTGGGCCAAGGCCGGCGGCCTGCTGCGCTACGGCATTCCCGACTTCAAGATGGAAAAGATTCACGTCGAGCGCCGCGTCGAGCAGATGCTGGCGGAGGGCGTGGCGTTCCATTACGGCGCCGATGTCGGCGTCAATTTGGCCGTAGAGAAATTGCTCAAGGAGCACGACGCCGTGGTGCTCAGCGGCGGCGCCGAGAAACCGCGCGACCTGCCGGTTCCCGGCCGCGAACTCAAGGGCGTCCATTTCGCCATGGAGTTCCTGCCGCAGCAGAACCGGCGCGTGAGCAACGAGCCGCAGGGCAATGTCGAGCCGATCCTCGCCACGGACAAGAAGGTCGTCGTGATCGGCGGCGGCGATACCGGCTCCGACTGCATCGGCACCTCGATCCGCCAGGGCGCGGTATCGGTGACCAATTTCGAGATCATGCCGCAGCCGCCCGAGCACGAGAACAAAATGATCGTCTGGCCGGATTGGCCGCTCAAGCTGCGCGTCTCGTCAAGCCATGAGGAAGGCGTCGAGCGTGAATTCGCCGTGCTGACGCAGAAATTCAGCGGCGAGAACGGCCGCGTCAAGAAACTGCACTGCGTACACGCGGACGCGAAGTTCAAGCCAGTGCCCGGCAGCGAGTTCGAGATCGAGGCCGATCTGGTGCTGCTCGCCATGGGCTTCGTGCATCCGCTGCACGAAGGCATGCTCAAGGCGCTCGGCGTGGCGCTCGACAGCCGAGGCAATGTCAACGCCGATACTGTGCAATATGTGACGTCGGTGCCTAAGGTGTTCGCCGCCGGCGACATGCGCCGCGGCCAGTCGCTGGTGGTATGGGCGATCCGCGAAGGGCGCCAAGCCGCGCACGCGGTCGACAAATTCCTGATGGGGTCGACGACGCTGCCGCGCTAGCGCTACCGCGTTCAGGCTTGAATTATCGCTGCCAGCCGAATGGGCCGCCGGACTGCGGAACCGACCCCGGCGGGCGCGGCACGTCGCTTTGCGGCGGCCGCCGCTTGATTTCCACCGGGCGCTCGAGCCGAGGCTTGGCGCCCGTGGTCTGCGAGGTCTTTGCGGCGGGCCCGCGTTTGGTCGCTTCCGATGGCTTTGCAGCGGCGGCGGGCGGCTCGGTCCGGGCGACCGCGTCGGCCGCCGGCGCTGTAGCCGACGCGGGTGCCGCGGGCGCGCTAGCCACTGGCGGAACATTCTTGCCGTCGCTGCCTAGAGGCCAGACAAAATCGTCGGCGCGCCCGGGCGGGGCCGGCACCGGCTCGCCCTTGACCAACACGCGGTTGGCGGTGGCGTCGCTATGCATCGGCTGACTGCCGGCGCCGCCCAGCAGTTCCTCGGAATTTCCCGGCGTCACGGTGAGCGGCACCACCGGTCCGACCACCGGCCGCACTGTCGATTTTGCGTCGGCCGGCAAGGGCCCGACCGGCCCAGAGGGGAGCGCCACCGGCCCACGATTGCTCATATAGCGGCGCACTTCGCGTTCGATATAGTGCGCGAGCTTGCGGGCGCCGGACTTGGTGAAATAGACGCCGTCGCCCGAACGCAGCCGCCGCATCTGGCCTTCATAGTCCGGGCCGAAGTTCGAGTACTTGCCGGCCTCGTCCACGAATCCGTCCCACACGTCGATATAGTTCACGCCGGCGCGCTCGGCGCGCGCGCGATAGAGGTCGTTGAGATAGACCACGTCGGCGGTGGATTTGGTGCCGCGGATCGACGGCAGGCCGACCCAGAACACCGGCACGCCCTTGCTCTTGAGAGCCGCAATCGTTTCGTCGATACGTTTCGAGTAAACCTCCGCCCATTTGTCGCTGCGAAATTCGATAATGCCGTTGACACTTTTGCCGCGCTGCGGCTCGGGCGCAATGACCGCCGGCTGATCCTGGTCGTCGGACTGATCCTTGTTCGGCGGGCTTTGGCTGGCATTTTTTTTGTCCTGCTCGTCCTTGGCGTTCTTGTCGGCCTCTTTGACCAGATCGCGCTCGCGGATGTTCTGGCGGTCGCTGACGCCGAGCATCATGATCACGTAATTGGGCTTCTCCTTCGTGAGGATATCCCGCGCGACGTGCCACCAGTCGAGATCGCCTTTCGCCTCGTAACGCAACAGCCCGGAATGAATTTTGTTCTTACGGACGATGCCGATTTCTGGGGAGTCTGAAAACGCGTCCTCCAGTCCATAGGCGAGCCAGTCGGCCATGCTGTCGCCCATCACCACGATCGACGTCGTGGGCGCGGGTGCATTCGCATCCGGCTTGTGCGGGCTCGGTGCATGCGAGGAATCAGACTGATATTGAATTTGCGGTTGCTGCGGCGGGTTCTCGCCCGGATTGGACCGCGAGTTGAAGCCTCCTCCTCCGCCGAAGAACCCCCCGAAGAAGCCTCCTTGTTGACGCTGGCGGCTCAGAAAGGGATAGCGGTCCTCGGCGCGCTGGGCCTCGGCGGGCAGCGTGAGCGCAAATTCGACCGCGGCCACGCTGGCGCACTCGGCCACGGCCAGAATGACCGCCCCGATTAGCCACCGCGAAAGCCGGATTTTGCCAAACATGCCGATCGCCCAAGACCTTAATCTACAAGGGAAAAGGCCAGCCGCGAAGAGGGCCTTCGCCCGGAATGGGTCAATAGCGCGCAAAAAATGTCAACTCGAAGGTAGCCGGGTGGTTATCCGGCAGGCTCAACGGCCGCGCAGCTGGTCGAGGACGCCCGCCGAGGCAAAGCCGTCGGGAACTCGCCCGATTCTGGTCTGGAAATCGCGGATCGCGGCCCTGGTCCTGGCGCCGAGGTGCCCGTCCGGCTCGCCGACGTCGTAGCCGTGCCGTTCCAGCAATTGCTGCAACTCCAGCCGCTCGCCGCGCGACAGTACCCGCTCGTAGCGCGGCCAGTTTTGCACGAATGACGGAGCCCCGCGCAGGCGGTCGGCCAGGTGGCCGATCGCCAGCGCATAGGCTTCGGCCGGATTGTATCTCATGATGACGCGGAAATTTGCCAGCATCATGAAACCGGGGCCCTGCACGCCGGCTGGGATCAGCAGGAATGCGTGGTCGTCCGGACGCGGGAACGGCTTATTGCCGGGGCGCGTGATCCCGTAGTGCTCCCAGTCACGGATCGGCATCGACCGCGCATGGTCGGCGAGCAGAAAATTGAAGGTCGCCGGCACCACGACTTCGTAGCCCCAGGTCTGCCCGGTGACCCAGCCGTCCTTCTTCAGATTGTTGGCGGTCGAAGCGATGATGTCAGGCACCGAGTCGACCACGTCGCGGCGGCCGTCGTGGTCGAAATCCACCGCGAAGCGCTTGAACGCGGTCGGCATGAACTGGGTTGGGCCGAAGGCGCCGGCCCATGAGCCGACCAGCCGGTCGGGCTTGACGTCGCCGCGCTGGAGGATTTCCAGCGCCGATAGGAATTCCTCGCGGAAATAGTTCTGCCGGCGGCCGATGCAGGCGAGCGTGGCAGTGGAGCGGACCACCGGACGGTCGCCGCCGAGCGTGCCGTAATTGGTCTCCACGCCCCAGATCGCGGCGATGACGTAGCGGTCGACGCCGTAGGCGCGCTCCACCGCGTCGAAGGTCGCGCGGTAGCGCTGCAGTAGCGCGCGGCCCTGCTCGATGCGCACATCGTTCACCAAGAGATCGAGATAGTCCCAGAACGACTTGGTGAATTCCGGCTGCCCGTCGAGCAGATCCATGATGCGCAGGTCCGGCGTCAGCACCGCGGTGTAGGCCGCATAGACGTTGTGCGAAATGCCGCGCCGGGCCGCCAGCGGCCACAGGCGCTCGATGCAGCCATGGAAATTCGCCGCCGCCGCGCGGATCGCCGCGGCGGTCATGCGGGGATCGCCGGATGAGCCCGATTCACCGCTCCAGTCTGGCCCGCCTGCCGGCGAAGCGACGGCAGCTGGCGGGATCGTCCCGGTCACGCCGGAATAGCGGTCGTCGCGCGTCTGCGCCATGGCGGCGGCGCCGGCGGCCACCATCAGGACCGCGGCCAGAAGATAGCGGTGGATCAATCGCATTTTGCCGATACCGCTTCTCTTTTTATCGCCCCTCGGTGCCCCTTATGGGTGCCCCGATATCGTTTCGACGGTGTTAATGGTCTAGCATCCGGAACCCATCTGGACCCACGCCCGCCGCCATGCTTTCTGCTCGCCTGAACGAATCATCGCCCCGGCAACCAAGATTAAGTCCCGCATGACCCGCATCCGCAAAGCCATATTCCCGGTCGCAGGCCTGGGAACCCGCTTCCTGCCGGCGACCAAGGCCATGCCGAAGGAAATGCTCCCCGTGGTGGACCGGCCGTTGATCCAGCACGTCGTGGACGAAGCGCGCCAGGCCGGCATCGAGCATTTCATCTTCGTCACCGGCCGGCACAAGGCGGTGATCGAGGACCATTTCGATCGCCAGTTCGAGCTTGAGCTTACCCTGGTCGAGCGCGGCAAAAAGGCTGACCTGGCGCTGTTATCGCAGGACTTGCCGGAGCCCGGTACTTTCAGCTTCACCCGCCAGCAATCGCCGCTCGGCCTCGGCCATGCGATCTGGTGCGCGCGCGAACTGGTCGGCAACGAGCCGTTCGCGCTGCTGTTGCCCGACGTGCTGGTGCAGCATCCGCGCGGCTGCCTGGCCCAGATGATCGATGCCGCCAAGGATCTCGACGACAACGCCAATATTCTCGCGGTGGAGGAAGTGCCGGCCGACCGCATCCATATGTATGGCGTGGTCGGCGTCGGCGCCGCCAAGGGCAAGGCCTTCAAGATCACCAAAATGGTCGAAAAGCCGAAGGCGGCCGAGGCGCCGTCCAACCTTTCCATCACCGGGCGCTACATCCTGCAGCCGCAGATCTTCGATCTTTTGGAAAAGCAGGTGGCCGGCACCGGCGGCGAAATCCAGCTCACCGACGCCATGGTGGCGCTGGCGCGCACACAGCCGTTTTACGGTCTGAAATTCGAGGGCCGCAGCTTCGACTGCGGCTCCAAGATCGGATTTCTCTCCGCCAATGTCGCCTATGCGCTCGAGCGCCCGGATATCGCCCCGGCGTTTCGCAGCGAGCTGCGCCGATTGCTCGGCGAGAAATAGCGCATGATCCCGAAAAGTGGGAACCGGTTTTCGGAAAAGATCATGCGTCAAAAAATGCCCACGTTCAGCGCTGGAACCGGATCCCGAGCAGGAAGACGCTCGAGGTATAGTCGGTGCCGGCCACATTCGAATGCAGCCAGTTCTGCTGGAACTCGCCCTTGATCTGGACCGAGCGGTTGAGCTTGTAGGTTAAGCCCACGCCCGCAGAATAGCGTTTGTCCTCGCGGTCCATACCGACATAGTCGTCGAGCCCGAAGCCGATCTTGATCGTGCCGATCAGCCAGCGGCGAAACGAATGATCAACCTGCAACCCAATGTCGCGAGAGAGCTGACCGGAGACGCCGGGGACGGTCGATTCGCCGACCGATGACGCGGCGGAAAGCTTGGCGGTGGTCAGCGCGCTGGCGGTCCAGATCAACGACCCATTGACGATCAGGCCTTTGATCTGTTCGAGGCGCGGGTCCTCGTAGTTGCGCCGCGTATAGCCGACGCCGACGTCGCCGGTGAGCTGGCGCGTTAATTCGAAGGTGGTGCCGATGGTGCCGGTGAGACCCTTGGAATCGCGCTGATACTTCGAGATATCGGCGTTGAGATCGTGCACGCGGGTATCGGCGCGGACCTCCACGTACGGCTTCACGCCGGGCGTCATTTCGTAGCCGCCGCGCAGCGTGCCGGTATATTGATTGTATTGGCGATCGGCGTTGCTGGCGGTGCTGCCGTCGGTCCGCGTCGAGTTCTGGTAGACGGTGCGCTCGACATCGCCCTTGATGCCCAATTCGAAGCGGTTGAACTGATGCGTGACACCGCCGCTACCGCCGAAGGTGGTGAAGACCGGAAGCTTGGCGAGGCCGGGTTGCAGGTTCGGGCTGCCGGGATTGTCGGTCGCGACCAGCAAGCGGGTGGCGAGATCGATGCGAGTGTCGCGGGTGACGTCGACGCGGCCGTCCACCTTGCCATTGAAGTTTGGCCGGCTCAGCGTCGGCGTGGCCTCGGGGCTGTAGCCGGTGTAGCTGCCGCGCAGGTCGGCCTTGAGCTCGTGGCGCGACCAGTTCGACCGCATCTGCAGTTCCGGCGCGACGCTGTAGAGCGAGGCGCCTCCGCCACCGGGCGCATGCGCGGGATTGGTGTCGTAGCCGCCGATCAACTCGATCGCCGGGAACAGCGTGAAGGCGCCGGTTTGCACGCCGAGCGGCGCATAAGGATCCTCGGGCTCGCTATGCGCCTTGCGCTTCGGCGGCAGCTTGCGGATCGGCCCCAGCTCGACCGGCGGCGCGCCAGGCGCTTGCGCATAAGCCCCGCCGGCGGACTCAGTCGCCGGTTTCTGATAGCGTGAAACGGGCGTCGGCGTCGGCAATCCGGGCGTGATCGCCTGCGCACTCACCGGCGACTTGGCTTTCGCTTTGCCCTTGGCTTTTTTGCGGCTGTTCGTGGAATCGAACCCGGTATCGCCGGCGCCTGACGCGGGCGGCGTGAAAGTGGCGGGCGGTCCCAATTGCACTAGCCCCGGCCGCGTGAATTTCTGGAAGCGCGGCGGTTGGCGCGGATCGGTTTGCAGATTCGGCGCCAGCGGATCGGGGAAAGCGGCGGTCTGCGCCACCGCGTCCGCGCTCCACAGCGCCACGCAGGCGGCCATGAGCAGGCGTGCGCCGCGCGGCGTGACCGGAGTTAAGGGACGTAAACGCGGCACGGCTGTCTCTGCCCTCCTGCCCACGGCTGAACGCCGGGCGGGCGCGCCTTTTCAAAAGGAGCGCTCGCCCGCCGGTCCGCGGACTTTGGTTAACGGAAGTTAAAACCGTATGGTTAACGGGGGGTTGATAGGTCCTGGGGCAGGGCCGGAGGGCTTAAATCCAGCCCTTGAGCTCGCGCAGCACCACGTCGCGGATCACCGCCATGCCGGCACTCGAGTCATTGAGGCACGGGATGGCCGCGAAATTCTCGCCCCCCGCGTGCTTGAAGATTTCGGCATTCTCCATGGCGATCTCTTCCAGCGTCTCCAGGCAATCGGCTGCAAAGCCGGGCATGATGACGGCGATCTTCTTCACGCCGCGCTCGGCCAGCGATTTCATGGTGGCGTCGGTATAGGGCTTGATCCATTCCGCGGTGCCGAAGCGCGACTGGAAGGTCATGATCAGCCCGTCCTCGTCGAGCTTGAGCTTTTTACGCAGCAGCGCCGTGGTCGCGCTGCAATGGTGATAATAGGGATCGCCCTTGGCGACATAGTCCTCCGGCATGCCGTGGAACGAGGCAACGATCAGTTCGGGTTTGAAGGGAAGGTTCGCCAGCGCCGCATTGAGCGAATTGGTGAGCGCGTCGATATAGACCGGCTCGGCGTAATAGGGCGCGGCCACGCGCAAGCTGGGCTGCAAGCGCATCCTTGCGAGCGCGCGGAAGGCTTCGTCGCAGACGGTCGCCGTGGTCGCCGCCGCGTATTGCGGATAGAGCGGCACGAGCAAGATGCGCTCGCAATCCTGCGCGGCGAGCGCCTCCAGCCGCGAGCTGATCGACGGATTGCCGTAGCGCATCGCCCAATCGACGCGGATGCGCTTGTCGATTTTGCCGAGCATCTCCTCGAGCTTGTCGGACTGCGAGCGCGTCACGGTCTTGAGCGGCGATTCATTGCGCTGCTTGTTCCAGATCTTGTCGTAATCGCGGCCCTTACGGCCGGGGCGCACCGTCAGGATGATGAGGTTGAGCACCAGCCACCACTTGATGCGGTTTTCCTCGATGACGCGGCGGTCGGAGAGAAACTCCTTCAAGTAGCGGCGCATCGACCAGTAATCGGTGGCGTCGGGCGTGCCGAGATTGACCAGCAGCACGCCGATGCGGCCGCCCGACATTGGGGCTGTGGCCGGGCTCATGACTTGCGCTCGTCGGCGATCACCTTGCCGTCGTTCGGCAGCGCGCCCGGCGCGACCAGCTTGACCGCGCCTTTGAGCTTGGTGACCGACTGCAGCGTGGCGGCGACCGTGGCCTCAAGCGCGGCATCGGGCGCGGCGCATTCCGCCATCAGCGTCATGCTGTCCTGTTCGCCCTCGCGGCCGACCACCAAACGCAACCGCACCAGCTGCGGATGCCGAGCGGCGACCTCGGCGATCTGCTTGGGATGCACGAACATACCTTTCACTTTCGCCGTCTGATCGGCGCGCCCCATCCAGCCCTTGATGCGCGCATTGCTGCGCCCGCAGGGCGAGACGCCCGGCAGCAGCGCGGAGAGGTCGCCGGTGCCGAGCCGGATCATCGGATAGTCCGGATTGAACGAGGTGACCACCACCTCGCCCACGTCGCCTTCGGCGACCGGGTCGCCGGTGCCGGGCCGCACGATTTCCACGATCACCGATTCATTCACGATCATGCCTTCACGTGCCTCGCTCTCGTAGGCGATCACGCCGAGCTCCGCGGTGGCATAGCATTGCAGCACGGCAACGCCACGCTTGCCCAACTCATCGCGCAGTGACGCCGGCAGCGCCGCGCCGGACACCAGCGCGCGCTTGATCGACGCGGCGTCCTTGCCGGTTTTCTCGGCGGTGTCGAGCAGGATTTTCAGGAAATCCGGCGTGCCGACATAGCCGGACGGCCGGTAGTGCGCGATCGCCTCGAGCTGCTGCTCGGTATTGCCGACGCCGCCGGGAATGACCGCGCAGCCGAGCGCGTGCAGACCCGCTTCCAGAATGAAACCGCCGGGCGTCAGGTGATAGACGAAGGAATTATGCACGATGTCGCCGGCGCGGAAACCGGCGGCGTAGCAGGCACGCGCCGAGCCCCACCAGTCTTTGCCCTCGCCTTCCGGCTCGAAGATCGGCCCCGGCGACATTAAAAGACGCCGCGCCTTGCCCGGCGCGGTCACGTTGAGGCCGCCGAACGGCGGGTTTTCCTTTTGCAAGGCCGCGACATCCGCCTTGCGCAGCACCGGCAGTTTGGCCAGCGCGGCACGCGAATTCACCGACTTCGGGTCGATGCCCTTGAGATGCTTGGCCCAGCCCGGCGCAGTCATGGCGCGCGAGACGATCCCGGGCAGCGCTGCGGCCTGCTCGTGCTCGCGCACCGCCGGGTCGCGGGTTTCCAGGGCGTCGTAATGGTCGGGCATAGCTTACGCCAGCCAGCGTTTGCGCCGGCGGTAATGCTTGCCGTCGCGGAACGATTTGCGCCGGCCTCCGGAAATGCCGAGGTAGAATTCCTTCACGTCCTCGTTCTCGGCCAGCGACTTGGCGTCACCGTCCATCACCACGCGGCCGTTCTCCAGGATGTAGCCGTAGCGCGCGAAGCGCAGCGCCATGTGGGTGTTCTGCTCGGCCAGCAGGAACGAAACGCCTTCCTTCTCGTTGAGATTTTTGACGATCTCGAAAATCTCCTCGACGATCTGCGGCGCCAGCCCCATCGACGGCTCGTCGAGCAGGATCATCTTCGGGCGCGACAGCAGCGCGCGGCCGATTGCGCACATCTGCTGCTCGCCGCCGGAGGTGTAGCCGGCGATGGCGTCACGCCGCTCGGCCAGTTTCGGAAAATAGGAATAAACCAGGTCGATATCTTTCCTGATCGCCGCCTTGCCGTCGCGCCGGGTGAAGGCGCCGGTGAGCAGGTTTTCCTCGATGGTGAGATGGCCGAAGCAATGACGGCCTTCCATCACCTGGATGCAGCCGCGGCGCACCAACTCGTTGGGCGAGAGGTCCTGCACCTCGTCGCCTTCGAACACGATCGAGCCCTTGGTGACGTCGCCGCGCTCGGCGTGCAGCAGGTTGGAGATCGCCTTCAGCGTGGTGGTCTTGCCGGCGCCGTTGGCACCGAGCAGCGCCACAATCCCGCCCTTCGGCACGTCGAGCGACACGCCCTTGAGCACCAGAATGACGTGATCGTAGATCACTTCGATGTTGTTGACGGAGAGGATCGCGCCAACAGGCGCAGACAACGTCTTTTCCATTTGCGCCGCGAAAGCCATTCGAGCTCCAAAAGAACTCTCCCCGTGCCATGGCGCGGGGAGAGAAATTTCTAAATTACGACGCCTTGTCGCAAGGCTCCGTGCGCTTCGGCCAGGGCTGGTTCTTCGACACATAGTCCGCCGCCGCCGCATCGAGCAGCGGAGTCACCTTCTCCTTCATCGGCGAGATCCAGTCGGACACCTTGCTCCACTTGGCGCCGTCCCACTGCATCACGTAAGCCGCCTGATGGCCGTTGTGATCGGCGCAGGACACGGCGAGCGGCGAGCCGAACTCGGGCAGGCCAAGCTCCTTCCAGCGCGCCGCGGTGATGTTCATCGTCTCGAGTCCGCGCCGCACATCCTCGCCGGTCACGATTTTCTTGCCGGTGAGCTTCTGCGCGTTGCGGATCGATTCCGCGATCATCACGGAGTTGTAGACGCCCTTGTTGTAGTGCGACTCGCCGACCTTTTCCTTCGGCGTCTGGCTCTTGCCCTTGTCGACGACGGTCTTGACGATGTCCTGGATCGCCGGGAAGTTCGCACCCACCGCCGAGAAGTTCAAAGCCGTAAAGCCCTTGGCCTCGGCGCCGGCCGGACGCGCGTCATCCTCACCACTGCCCCACCAGATGCTGACGAACTTATCCATCGGGAAGTTGATGCGGGCGGCTTCCTTCACCGCGGTCGGGTTCATCGCGCCCCAGCCCCACATGACCATCCAGGCCGGACGGTCGCGCCGGACGTTGAGCCAGAGGCCGGACTGGTTCTGCATTTCTGCCGCCGGCACCGGATAGAGCTTCACTTCGAAGCCGTAGTCCTTGGCGTATTGTTCGAGCAGCGGGATCGGCTCGCGGCCATAGCCGCCGTCGAAGAAGATGAAGCCGATGGTCTTGCCCTTGAGCTTGTCGAGACCGCCCTCCTTGCCGCCGATATAGCGGAAGATCATGGACAGGCCGTCCCAGTAGGTCGCCGGCGGATTAAACACCCAGGGAAAATCATTGCCGACGGCCGAGGCCGACAGGCCGTAGGCCATCGACAGGATCGGGATCTTGTCGACCGAGGCTTTCGGGATCAGACCGAGCGTGATGCCGGTCGACCACGGATTGGTGAGCACGGGATGCTTGCCCTTCACCTGCTCGTAGCACTCGAGACCCTTTTTGGTGTCGTAGCCGGTCTCGCATTCTTCGATGGCAAGCTTGACGCCGCCGATGCCGCCGTCGCGTTCGTTCAGCATCGAAAGATAGTCGTGCATGCCGTTGGCGATCGGCGTGCCCGAACCGGCAAACGGACCGGTGCGATAGGTCATGAGTGGTACGTAAATCGTTTCTTGCGCTTCGGCTTTGGTCGCCATGACCGTTGCGGCAAAGCCTGCCGCAACGATGGCGCCGAGTGCGAGATGTTTCACATGCATCGCGTTTCTCTCCCTTGTGTTTTCTCCCCGCCGACAACCTCTGGAGGGCGCCGGCGCACCCCTTTCGCAGGGGCCTTCTGGTCCGCATCATCCTCGGTGCGGGATTACGTCAAGTGTGCCCAATCAGTACGGGAAAGGCCATACCCTCAGTTTCTGCTTCCCGATCTGCCACAACCGCGCCAGGCCGTGCGGCTCGACGATCAGGAAAAAGATGATTAGCGCACCCAGCACCATGAAGGTCAGGTGTTCGACGGTGGCGGCTGGGATCGATAAGCCGAACAAGCCGGGCAGCGCCCGCAGCACGATCGGCGTTCCCAAGATGAAGATCGCGCCGAAAAACGAGCCTACTAGGCTGCCCAGCCCGCCGATGATGACCATGAACAGGATGAAGAAGGACTGGTTGATGCTGAAGGTGTCGGCCTCCGATGAGCCGAACCAGAGGAACACCATCATCGCGCCGGCCACACCGCAGAAATAAGACGACACCGCAAAGGACAGCAGCTTGGTGCGATAGAGCCTAATCCCGATCAGCTCGGCCGCGAGATCCATGTCGCGCACCGCCATCCAGGTGCGTCCGATACGGCCGCGGACCAGATTCGATGCCAGCCATGTCATCAACACGACGATCGACAACGTCACGAGATAACGCGTCGTCGCCGTCGCATTGGGGCCGGTGATCGGAATGCCGAACAACGTGCGCGTCGGCACTTCGATCGCGCCCGAAATGTTATAGTTGACCAGCCATGGAATGCGCACAAAGCACCAGGACAGGAAGAACTGCGCCGCCAGGGTGGCGACCGCGAGATAGAAGCCCTTGATGCGCAGCGACGGCAAACCGAACACGACCCCGACCGCGGCCGAAACGAACCCGGAGGCCAAGATAGGAATGAGGATGTTCACGTCCGGGAACCAGGTCGCCAGCTTGTAGCCGCCGTAGGCACCGACGCCCATGAAAGCGCCGGTGCCGAGCGACAACAGACCGGTGTACCCGGTGAGCAAGTTCAGCCCAATGGCAGCGAGCGAAAATACCAGAACCGGAATGAAGAACGAACTAATCGCGAATTCCGACGCCAGAAGCGGAACACCGGCGAATGCGAGCAAGAGGATAATCGCGATCCCGATGCGATCCTGTCGGATCGGGAATACCGCTTGGTCAGCTTGATAAGTCGTTTTGAACTGGCCGGTCTCGCGATAAAACATGACGGCCTCAAATCCGTTCGATGATGCGCTCGCCGAACAGGCCCTGCGGCCGGAACAGCAGGAACAGCAGCGCGATGACGTAAGCAAGCCAGCTTTCGATGCCGGAGCCGATGAGCGGACCCCAATAGAACTCGCCGAGCTTCTCGCCGATGCCGATGATCAGGCCGCCGACGATGGCGCCCGGGATCGAAGTCAAGCCGCCGAGGATGAGAACGGGCAGTGCCTTGAGGGCGATGACTTCGAGCGCGAAGGAGACGTTCGAGCGCGCGCCCCACATGATGCCGGTGACCAGCGCAACGATGCCGGCGGCGAACCACACCACCACCCAAATCTGCTCGAGCGAGATGCCGACCGAGAGCGCCGCCTTATGGCTGTCGGCAACCGCGCGCAAGGCGCGGCCGATGCGGGTCTTCTGGAAGAACAGCGCCAGCCCCGCCACCATGATCGAGGCGATGGCGGCTGCGGCGATATCGATTTTCTGAAAACTGACGAATCCTCCCAGCATCTTCACATCGATGGCGCCGCGCGGAAGATGCAGATCGTCCGCGATCATCAACTTCGGCTCGCCACCGAACACAAGCTCGCCAAGCCCGATGAGAAAATACGTCATTCCGAACGTTGCCATGAAGAGAATGATGTCCGGCTGATTCACCAAGGGGCGCAGCACGAGCCGCTCGATCGTAAATGCAAGGCCGAACATCACGGCGACAGTCAGGGCGAGCGCGAGATAGGCGGCGGCGGTGCCGGATGACACGCCCCAGTCGCGCAGCATCGCATGTAGGCCAACCAAGGTGAGCGCCGCGAACACCACCATGATGCCCTGCGCGAAATTGAACACGCCCGAGGCCTTAAAGATCAGCACGAAGCCAAGCGCGATCAGCGCATAGAGCACGCCGGAGACCAGCCCTTCCCACAAGGTCTGCACGAGCAGATCAGGCGCGCTGGCCATCTGCACGAAGGGGTCGAGGAAGATCTTGTAAAGCATATCCATTGTCTCGCCCCTCAATGCGCCACGCCGAGATAGGCGTCGATCACCGCCTGATTGCCCTTCACCTCGTCGGGCGTGCCGTCGGCAATCTTGATGCCGTGATCGAGCACCACAACGCGGTCGGACAAATCCATTACCACGCCCATGTCATGCTCGATCAGCGCGATCGTGGTGCCGAAGTGGCTGTTGACGTCGAGGACGAAGCGCGACATGTCCTCCTTTTCTTCGAGGTTCATGCCGGCCATCGGCTCGTCCAACAACAGCAGGTCCGGCTCCATGGCGAGCGCGCGGCCAAGCTCGAGACGCTTCTGCAAGCCGTAGGGCAGCTGGGCAACCGGCGTGCGGCGGATATTCTGGATCTTGAGGAAATCGATGATCTGCTCGACGCGGTGGCGATGCTCGACCTCTTCCGCCATGGCCGGCCCGTAGCGCAGCAATTGCCAGAAGAAATTCTTTTTCATCTTCAGGGTGCGGCCGGCCATGAGGTTGTCGAGGGTGGTCATGCCGCGGAACAGCGCCACGTTTTGGAAGGTGCGCGCGATTCCGCCATCCGCCGCTTCATGCGGGCGCATCTTGGAGCGCGTCTCGCCCTTGAACATGATGCGGCCCTGCTGCGGCTGATAGAAGCCGTTGATGATGTTGAGCATCGAGGTCTTGCCGGCGCCGTTCGGCCCGATGATCGCGCGGATCTCGCCCTTGCGGATATCGAAGGAGACGTCGCTCACCGCCTTCACGCCGCCAAATGACAGCGAGACGTTCTCCACCGACAAGAGCACATCGCCGACCGCAACTTCGGGTCCGCCCGGCGCTCTCATGCCGCCTTCCCCATGGCGGGCACCGGCTCGGTCTTCATGTCGCGGATTTTCACCCGCGCGCTGATCGTCCCTTTGCGGCCGTCCTCGAAGGTAACCTCGGTCGAGATGTCGGCTTCTTTGGAGCCGTCATAGAGCGCCTTGACCAGCGCCCCGTAACGATCGGCGATGAAGCCGCGGCGGACCTTCTGGGTGCGTGTGAGCTCGCCGTCGTCGGCGTCAAGCTCCTTGTGCAGGATTAGGAAGCGCTTGATCTGCGCACCCGCCATCACCGTGTCCTGAGCGAGCGAGCGGTTCACCTCGGCGACATTTTTCTCGACCATGTCGTAGACTTGGCTGTGGCCGGCGAGTTCCTGGTAGGAGCCGTAGACCACATTGTTTCGCTCAGCCCAGCTTCCCACCGCTGTGAGGTCGATATTGATCATCACGCAAACAAAATCGCGCTGGTCGCCATAGGCCACAACTTCGCGGATGTTGGGATAGAACTTGAGTTTATTCTCGATGTATTTCGGCGGGAACAGCGTGCCGTCGGTGAGCCGGCCGACGTCCTTGGCGCGATCGATGATCTTCAGGTGCCCAGTCTTCTCGTCGAAGAAGCCGGCATCGCCAGTCTTCACATAGCCGTCCAGCGTCATCGCCTCGGCGGTCTTGGCATCGTCCTTGAAATAGCCGGCGAACATACCGGGCGACTTGAACAGCACTTCACCGTTGTCGGCGATGCGGATGTCCACGTTCGGACAGGCAGGCCCGACCGTGTCGGAATAGATTTCGCCGTCCGGCTGCGCGGTGACGTAAAGGAAGGCTTCGGTCTGCCCGTAGAGCTGTTTCAGGTTGAGGCCGATCGAGCGGTAGAACGCGAACAGGTCGGGGCCGATCGCTTCGCCGGCGGTATAGGCGACGCGCACGCGCGAAAAGCCGAGCACGTTCTTGAGCGGGGCATAGACGAGGATGTTACCGATCGCATAGAGCAGCCGGCCGGTCAGGGCGACCTGCTGGCCGTTGAGGATGCGCTCGCCGTAGCGGCGCGCCACGCCGATGAAATAGTGGAACATCTTGCGCTTGAGGAAGCCGGCATCCTCCATGCGGATCATCACGCGCGTGAGCAGCATTTCCAGCGTGCGCGGCGGCGCGAAATAGAAGCTCGGCCCGATCTCGCGCAGATCCTGCATCGCGGTGTCGGCGTTTTCCGGGCAAGCCATAGAGAACCCGGCGACCAGGCCTTGCGCATAGTTCAAATAATGATCGCCGACCCAGGCGAGCGGCAGATAGGCGAGCGCCACGTCATTCTCGTTCAATTTATCGAATATGACCGTGTCGGTCGCCGCTTTGATCGAGCGCTCGCCGGTAAGCACCACGCCCTTGGAGGTGCCGGTGGTACCGGAGGTGTAGAGGATGATCGACGGATCGGAGCCCTTGCCGGCGGCAATCTCAGCATCGATCCAGGCGGCAACGGTAGGATCACCGGCAAGCGCCTTGCGCCCGTCCTCGATGACGTCGTCGATCGAACGCAGATGGCTATGGTCGTAGTCGCGCAGGCCACGTTCCTCGTCATAAACCATCTGATCGAGCTTGGGCAGACGCTCCTTCACCGACAGGATCTTGTCGATCTGCTCCTGGTCCTCGACCGCGGCGTAACGCACTTCGGCGTGCGCGAGCACAAAGGAAAGTTCCTCGGCTACCGCATCGGCGTAGACCGGCACCGGCACCGCGCCGAGCATCTGGGCCGCCATCACCGACCAATACAGCTTCGGCCGGTTGGCGCCGACGATGGCGATGGTCTCGCCGCGCTTGAGGCCGAGCCGGTGCAGACCGACCGCATAAGCGCGAACGATGTCGAGCACCTCCGCCCACGTCCAAGTTTGCCAGATGCCGAGATCCTTTTGCCGCATCGCCGGCCGCGTGCCGTACAAAAGGGCATTTCGGATCAATAACTTAGGAAACGTATCCGCCGCAGCGGAGGCGTTGGGCGCCACTGAACTATCCTCCCGTTTGGCCACGTGCGAGAAAGCGCGACATCCCACCTCTCGCCGCCTTTATGAGCGTTCTTGTTGCCACGATATGAAAACATGACCGGAGGACGGTCAAGCCTTAGGGCACAGGCAATTTGGGCTAAATTATTCCGCCGCCTTGAGAAACGGCGCGGCGCCGGCGCCAAATTGCTCGCGCAATGCGGCTTCCTCGGCCTGGGCGGCAGAGATGTGCCGCTGCTTGACGTGGCCGAATCCGCGGATTTTTTCCGGCAGAGCAGCCAGTGCAACGGCGACGTGATGGTTGTCAGGGGTCAGACGTTCGCAGAATTCGCGCAGTAGATCGCAGTACTCTGCGATCAACCGCCGTTCTGTTCTACGCTCGACGGTATAGCCGAACGGATCGAGCGGCGTGCCGCGCAGGGCTTTGAATTTCGCCAGCACGCGGAACGCGCCGAGCAGCCACGGCCCGAACGATATCTTCTTCAGCTCGCCGGTGACCTTGTCGCGCCGCGCCAGCAGTGGCGGCGCCAGATGGAATTCGAGACGCAGGCTGTCGCCGTCGAAAGTGGATTTCACCCGCTCGACGAACGCGGTGTCGGTGTAGAGCCGCGCCACCTCGTACTCATCCTTGTAGGCCATCAGCTTGAACAGATAACGCGCCACGGCTTCCGACAGCGCGCATTGACCCGGCGCCTTGTTGGCTTCGGCGGTTTTCACCTTCTCGACCCAATCGAGATAGCGGCGCGCGTAGCGCGCGCTCTGATAGGCGGTGAGGAACGCGACGCGCCGGTCCACCGTCTCGGCGAACGACTGCGACAGCTTGAGCGAATCGTTTTCGGCGTCGGCTTTCGGCTGCAACAAGGCCTGGATCGCTGCCGGATTTGCAGCGGCGCGGCGGCCCCAACGGAAAGCGGCGATATTCTCGGTTACGGATTCGCCGTTAAGCTCGATCGCCTTCTCGATGGCTTCAGCCGAGAGCGGCAATGCGCTGGTCTGATACGCATAGCCGACCATGACCAGGTTAGTTGAGATGGCACGGCCAACGATGTCGGATGCAATCCGCGTCGCATCGAAGAAATGGCTGCGATCGCGCCCGGCGGCGCCAGTGATGGCGCGCTTGAGTCGCTCGGTGGGGAGCGAATAGTCGGCATTGCGGGTGAAATCGCCGGGCAGAAACTCGGCGGTGTTGACGAGCACCTGGGTATTGCCGGACTTGATAGCGCCGAGCACTTTCTTGCTGCCGACCACCACGATATCGCCGCCGATGACGAGATCGGCGCCGCCGGCGGCGACGCGGATGGCGTGGATGTCGTCGGGCGTATTAGCGATACGGATATGGCTGTAGACCGCGCCGCCCTTCTGCGCCAGGCCGGCCATGTCGACGACGCCGATGCCCTTGCCTTCCAGATGCGCGGCCATGCCGAGAATGCCGCCGATGGTAACGACGCCGGTGCCGCCGACACCGGTGACGATGATGCCGTAGGGGTGGTTGATCAGCGGCACGCTTGGGCTTGGCAATGCCGGCCAGTCGCTGGGTTCGACAATGCCTTCACCCTTCTTGAGTTTCGCGCCATGCACGGTGACGAAAGACGGGCAGAAGCCGTTGATGCAGGAATAGTCCTTGTTGCAGCTCGCCTGATCGATGGTGCGCTTGCGGCCCCATTCGGTCATCAGCGGCTGCACCGACACGCAATTCGATTTCACGCCGCAGTCGCCGCAGCCTTCGCAGACTAAATCGTTGATGATCACGCGCTTATCCGGATCGGGGAAGGTGCCGCGCTTGCGGCGGCGACGCTTCTCGGCGGCGCAGGTCTGGTCGTAAATGAGGACGCTGACGCCCGGCACGGTAGTGAGTTTGCGCTGCAGCGCGTCGAGCTCGTCGCGATGATGCACGGTCAAACCGCGCGGCCAGTCGGTGTCTTTGGGATACTTCCACGGCTCGTCGGTGACGACGATGACGCGGCTGGCGCCTTCGGCGGCGACCTGGCGGGCGATCTGCGGCACGTTCAGGCCGCCTTCATTGGCCTGCCCGCCGGTCATCGCCACCGCGTCGTTGAACAGGATCTTGTAGGTCATCTTCACGCCACTTGCGATCGCCGCGCGAATGGCGAGATAGCCGGAGTGGTTGTAGGTGCCGTCGCCGAGATTCTGAAACACATGGTCGCGGCTGGAAAACGGCGCCTCGCCGATCCAGTTGGCGCCCTCGCCGCCCATCTGGGTGTAGCCGAGCGTCTGGCGGTCCATCCACTGCGCCATATAGTGACAGCCGATGCCGGCATAGGCGCGGCTGCCTTCCGGCACGCGGGTGGATGTATTGTGCGGGCAGCCTGAGCAGAAATAAGGAATGCGCTGGGCGACATCAACGGATTCGCTGAGCGCGCGCTGCGCCGTTTTCAGCCGCGCCACATTGGCCGCCAGCTCGTCGTTGGCGCTGTAACGCAGCAGCCGCTCGCCGATGCAGATGGCGACGTCATTGGGATCGAGCGCGCCCTTGACCGGGAACAGCCAATTGCCGTGCTCGTCCTTCTTGCCGATGCAGACCGGCTGATTGGCGGTGCCGTAGAGTTCCTCGCGCACCTGCACTTCGATCAGCGAACGCTTCTCCTCGACCACGATGATGAGGTCGAGCCCCTGCGCGAATTCCGCGAGTTCCTGGCGGCCGATCGGCCACACGCAGGCGATCTTGAACAGGCGCAGGCCGAGGTCGTTGCATTTCACTTCGTCGATGCCGAGTTCGTCGAGCGCCTGGCGCACGTCGAGATAGGCTTTGCCGGTGGTGATGATGCCGATCTTCGCATTGCGCCCGCCCGACGTGATGATCTTGTTGAGCTTGTTGGCGCGCACGAAAGCGAGCATGGCGTCGCGCTTGAAATCGTGCAGGCGCGCTTCCTGGCCGAGGATGGTATCGGCGAGGCGGATGTTCAGCCCGCCCTCCGGCATGCGGAAATCGGTCGGCGTGACGAGCTTGATATGATCGAGGCTGCCGTCCACGACGCCGGTCGACTCCACTGTCTCGTGCATGCATTTGAGCGCGGTCCAGGCACCGGTGAAGCGCGACATCGCCCAGCCGTAGAGCGCGTAGTCGATAATTTCCTGCACGCCGCCCGGGTTGAGGATCGGCATCATCACGTCGACGAAATGGAATTCCGACTGGTGCGCGGTGGTGGAGGATTCCGCGGTGTGATCGTCGCCCATCAAGGCGATGACGCCGCCGTTCTTTGCGGTGCCGGCCAGATTGGCGTGGCGGAACACGTCGCCGGAACGATCGACGCCCGGGCCCTTGCCGTACCACATGCCGAACACGCCATCGAACTTGCCCTCGCCGCGCAGTTCGGCCTGCTGGGTGCCCCAGAGCGCGGTGGCGGCGAGTTCCTCGTTGATGCCGGGCTGGAACTTGATGTCGGCCTGGCTAAGCTGGCGGCCGGCGCGCATGAATTGCTGGTCAAGGCCGCCGAGCGGCGAACCGCGATAGCCGGTGAGATAGCCGGCGGTGTTCAGGCCGGCGGCGCGGTCGCGCGCCTTTTGCATCAGGCAGGCGCGGATTAGCGCCTGATAACCGGTCACCAGGACGCGGTCCTGCGTCAAATCGTATTTATCGTCGAGGCTAACAGGGCGAAGCGTCATCGGTGACCTTGGACAAATGCCGAGAGGCCTACGGAAGGGTCGTCCCGGGTAACACTCATATAGGCTCACGGGACGGGACGCAAAGCCGTAAAAGCCCAATAAAAGCTGACACCTCAAGGCCCTGCGGTCAATTTCGTTCTGGGCGTGCTGGCGAGAAGGAAATTTCGGGCAGGCGGCGTTTCGCGCATTTTGGCGCAATGCAGCAGGCGAATCGCCGCATCTCCGATTGACGCCGGTCAATGCGGCCGGACGCCGGTTGGCTAGCTTTGCGGCCATGGCGCTCGCAAAACGCAAGCCCGAATTCGATTTCGCCCAGCTCCGCGACGAGATGGTGGAGCACCATATCGCCGCGCGCGGGGTGCGATCGACCCGCGTTCTCCAGGCGATGCGCAAGATCCCGCGCGAGGCCTTCCTGCCGGGGAACTTGCAGGAATTCGCCTACGAAGACTCCCCCCTGCCGATCGCCGAGGGGCAGACGATCTCGCAGCCTTACATTGTCGCGCTGATGGCCGAGGCGCTGCTGCTCGAGGGCGGGGAAAAGGTGCTCGAAATCGGCACCGGCTCTGGCTACGCGGCCGCCGTCCTCGCCGAGATCGCGGCCGAGGTCTACACGGTCGAACGGATCGGGCAGCTTGCGGAAAAGGCGGCCGCGGCGCTCGCCGAGCAAGGCTACGACAATGTGCACGTGCTGCACGGCGACGGCACGCGCGGCTGGCCCGATCATGCGCCCTATGACGCCATCGTGGTCGCGGCCGGCGGGCCGAAAATTCCGGAATCCCTGCGCGCGCAACTCAAAATCGGCGGACGGCTGGTGATCCCGGTCGGCAGCAGCGCGCGCGCCCAGGAACTGGTGCGCGTTACCCGCGTTAGCGAAAACAATTACCGGCGCGAAGACCTCGCCGACGTGTGCTTCGTCCCGTTGCTCGGCCACGAAGGTTGGCAGCCCGAGACGCCGGCGCATGCGCCGCGGCGAGTGATCGTCTCGCGTGACCAATCATTGGTGCAGTCAATTGCCGATGCCGCCGAACCGTTCGCCTCGATCGAAACCGCCGATCTGTCGCCGCTGCTCGATCGCATCGGCGAGGCGCGCGTCGTGCTGCTCGGCGAAGCCACCCATGGCAGTTCGGAATTCTACCGGATGCGCGAGGCGATCTCGCGCGAGCTTATTCTGAAAAATGGATTTTCCTTCATCGCCATCGAAGGCGACTGGCCCGACGCCGCGCGCATCGATCATTATGTGCGGCACCGGGAATATCCGCCGTCGGAATGGACGGCGTTTGCCCGCTTCCCGGTCTGGATGTGGCGCAACAATGAAGTCCGCGGATTCGTCGATTGGCTGCGCAAGCACAATGCGACGGTAAAGCCTGAACACCGGGTGGCCTTTCACGGCCTCGATCTCTACAGCCTGTACACGTCCATCCGCTCGGTTCTGGGCTACCTCGACGAGGTCGATCCGGCGTCGGCGAAAATCGCGCGCGAACGCTACGGCTGCCTCACCCCGTGGCAGGCGGACCCGGCGACCTACGGCCACGCCGCGCTCAACGGCAGCTATCCGACCTGCGAGAAGGATGTCGTGCGTGCGCTGAAGGACCTCATGGGCAAGCAACAAGCCTATGCCGCGCATGACGGCGAGCGCTTCCTCGACGCGGTGCAGAATGCCCGACTGGTGGCGAACGCCGAGCGCTATTACCGGATTATGTATTATGGCTCGCGCGCGTCCTGGAATCTGCGCGACGAGCATATGTTCGAGACCTTGCAGACGCTGTTGGCGCATCATGGCCCGCGCAGCAAGGCCATCGTCTGGGCGCATAATTCGCACGTGGGCGATGCCGCGGCGACGGAAATGTCGGCGCGCGGCGAACATAATATCGGCCAACTATGCCGGAAGAAATTCGGCGAGCTCTGTTACGCGATCGGATTCGGCACCGATCACGGCACGGTTGCCGCGGCCTCCGACTGGGACGGCCCGATGGAGGTCAAGAACGTGCGCCCGGCGCTGAACAACTCCTATGAAAAGTTGTGTCACGAGGCGGGCGTGCCGCGTTTCATGCTGGCCTTGCGCGACCGGGCGAGCGCACCGGCGCGCGGCCTCATGCAACCGCGGCTCGAACGCGCGATCGGCGTGATCTATCGGCCGGAGTCCGAGCTCGCCAGCCATTATTTCGAGGCGGTGCTGCCGCGGCAGTTCGACGAATATATCTGGTTCGACCAGACCGCGGCGGTGACGCCGTTCAAGACCGAGGAACTGGAAGGGCTGCCGGACACCTACCCGTTCGGGCTTTAGCCGAATCCGATATTTTGGCGCGCTGCAACATGCGGGGCAGACCCGACGCCCGTGTGGGTAGTCAAATCCGGCGCGATCTGTAAAAGGGATCGCCAGCCGGGTTCCCATTTGATGTTGCATTCCTCCTCGATCGAGAGCCGAGCATCCTGGGTCGTCGCCTCGGTGGCGCTGTGCATCATGGGAATGTCGTTCGGCGCCGCCTGGATCACGGCGGTAGCGCTGAAGGACATCGCCGCCGAAGTGGGCGGCACGCGCTCGATCCCGGCACTGGCCAGCGCGCTGGCCTGGCTCGGCTCCGGCATCGGCGGCATCGTGATGGGCCGCATCGCCGACCGCATCGGCACGCGCTGGACCGTGATGTTCGGCGCGCTGATGATTGGTCTTGGTCTCGCAATCTCGACCTTCGGCCCGTCCTGGCCGCTGTGGATCGGGCACGGGCTGTTCATCGGTCTGATCGGGCTCGGCGGCATCAATGCGCCGATGTACATTTATGTCAGCCGCTGGTTCGACCGCCGGCGCGGTTCGGCGCTGGCGCTGATCTCGAGCGGCAGCTATCTCGCCGGCGCGCTGTGGCCGCCGGTGTTCGAGCGCATGATCGCCTATGCCGGCTGGCGGCAGACCATGCTGTGGTACGCGATCGCCGAGATCGTCGTCATCGTCCCACTGGCAGCAATTTATTTCCGCCATCCGCCGGAAGTGATTTATCCGGCCGTGACGTTGGACAGCGCCGGCGAAAAAGCGCGCGTGCTCGGCTGGCCGCCCAACACGGTGTTCGCGCTGATGTGCGGCGCGGCAGTACTGTGCTGCATCCCGATGGCGATGCCGCAGGGCCATCTGGTCGCCTTCTGCAGCGACCTCGGCATCGCGCGCTCGGTCGGCGCGCTGATGCTGTCGGTGCTGCTCGGCACCGCGTTCCTGAGCCGGCAGATCTGGGGCGCGATCTCCGACCGCATCGGCGGGCTCGCCACCGTGCTGATCGGATCAGCCTGGCAGGCGGCGGCCATGACGTCGTTTCTGCTCACCCAGAACGAGGTTGGCCTGTTTACCGTCGCCGCCGCCTTCGGGCTTGGCTTTTCCGGCATCATCCCGGCTTACATACTGGCGCTGCGCGAACTATTTCCGGCCGCGGAAGCCTCCTGGCGGATTCCGACGCTGCTGCTGTTCAGCGGCTTCGGCATGGCCGCCGGCGGCTGGATTGCCGGACTGCTTTACGATCATTTCGGCTATTACGCGCCCGCCTTCGCCACCGGCATCGGCTCGAACATTCTCAATCTGCTGGTGGTCGGATTGCTGGTGGCGCGGCAGCGCTATCGCGCGGTCTATGCCTGACGTTATGTTTGAGGCGGGCTGATCAGCCGCACGCCGGCCAGGATGCCGATCGCGATCAGCGCCGGGCCCAGCGCGATCCAAGTCCCCGCCGCCGCCAGCGCCGAGGTCGCGGCCCAGGCGATGGACGAGAACGCTTCCGCGAAAGTCGCGATGCGCGAGGAAGTCTGCCGGCGGCGAAACTGGCTGCGCTTGGCCTGCGTGCGGAAGCAAATCTGAATGAGCGTGGCGGACGCCGCCGCCGTCAGGATGCCCACGCCTGCGACCACGGCGGCGAACAGCGAATCGAAGGCCAGCACGGCCACGATCGGCGCGAACACCAGCGCGATAATGCCGATGACCGCTTCGATCTTGGCCTGCAGGATGCGGCCGGCAGCGATCGGCGCGCTGATGACCAAATCCGGCGCGTCCTCGCCCGAGATCGACAGCCAGGCCAGTCCGCCGGCCAGTTGGCCGGCCGCCATCACCACCACCGGAATCAACACGACATAAGAACCGGCGCCGTTGCGGAAGGTAACCCACAGCAACAATGCGGGCGGCAGCAGATAGAGAATCTGCATCAGCGTCTGCGAGATCAGCCAGGGGTCGCGCGCGAGCAACGTCCATTCCTTCTGCCGCAACACGTGGCTGGCGGAGCGGCGGCGAAAGGCGAGCGACCAGCGGCGCTGGCGCACGACGGTGTTCGAGACGCCGGCCGCCGCCAAGGCATGATCGCCGAAGCGCCCCGAGAACACCGCGATCGCGATGCCGAGCACGGCGAAGCCCAGCAAGACGACGGCGGCGAGCGCGCGCGTATCGCCGAGCACGGCGTGCGCCGGCCACCAGAAGGCGTTGCTGGTATCGGGCGCGTTCGCGAGCATCCAGTCCGATTGCAGCGCCGCGAAACGCGAAATGCTGCCGGAGGAGAAGATCGCCGCGACCTGCAGCCCGATGACGAAGGCGGCGCCGATCACCGCCGCCACGATCTGCGCGATCAGCCGCGTGCGCTTGGCGCCGACCAGGCGGAACAGCGCGATGGTCAGCGCGAGCGCCGCCGCCGTCGCCACCGCGCCCATGGCGGCGACCACGCCATAGGCGGCCAGCCAGTGGCTGCCGCCGCGCATCGCCAGCACGTTGATGAAGGGCGCGGCCAGCAGCACGGCGATCGTGACGGACGCGCCGGCGATGCGGCTCATGCGCACCGCGAACACTTTGCGCGCCGACACCGGCGAGGTCAGGATCAGATCGAGATCGGAGCGCGCATAGAACGCGCGGGTGACCGACTCCATGGCCTGCGACAGCAGCAGCGACCACGACAGCACCAACGTGCCGGTGATCCCCACCAGCGTTGCCGTGTCGGACGCGACATTGGCGTCGGCATAGCCGGCCACGATCCAATAGGCGAAGACGTGCATGAAAGCGGCAAAGACGATCAGCGCGATGGCGACGGTGCGCGCGCGATTGCGGCGGCCCGCCGTCATCAGCGCGACCCAGTCGCGCCAGCCCAGGCGGAGCTCGTGCCCAGCGAGCCAGGCCAATGTATCGGGACGGCTCACTCAGCAGCAATCGGTTGCGCGACCGGCTCGGCGACCAGCGTGAGGAAAGTATCTTCCAGGCTGGCGGCGGTTTTCCCGGTCTTGCGGTGCAATTCCTCGAGCGTGCCCTCGGCGATCAAGCGCCCGCTGGCGATGACGCCGATGCGGTCGGCCATGCGCTCGGCGACTTCGAGAATATGCGTGGTCATGATCACGGTGCCGCCGGCGCGCACGCGCTCCAGCAGCACGTTCTTGACCAGGCGGGCGGAACCGGCATCCAGCCCGGTGAGCGGCTCGTCAAGGATGATGAGCTTGGGATTGTGCACCAGCGCGCCGGCGAGCGCCACTTTCTGCCGCATGCCCCTGGAAAATCCCTCGCAGCGCTCATGCGCGTGCGGCTCGAGGCCGAGCCAGCCGATCAATTCGCGTGCGCGCGCTTCCGCAGGCTTTGCCTCGATACGCCAGAGCCCCGCGACGAATTCCAGATACTCGAAGGGCGTGAGCTTGTCGTAGATCATCGGCTCGTCCGACAGCCAGGCGGTGATCTGCTTGGCGGCAACCGGATCGGCCAGCGCATCGATGCCATCGATGGTGATTGAGCCGGCGTCGGGCCGCAGCAGCCCGGCCACCATACGCAAGGTCGTGGTCTTGCCGGCGCCATTGGGGCCGACCAGCACATAGAATTCGCCGCCATAGACGGTGAGATCGAGCGCATCGACCGCGGGCCGGTCGAAGCGCTTGGCGAGCCCGCGAACCGCGAGCGCGATCGGGCGTTTGGCTTGGCTGATGCTGACCGCCGGTGCCGGAGAATGCATGGCCGCTCTCTACAAGAGAGTGGTTTCGGCGGCGTAAATCACCAAACCGAAAGGCCGGCGCGGACATTCGGTTTGGTTAAGCGCGCGGAAACCATGTTGGGGACGCCGCCTCACGCGGCGCTCGCTGCCTCACCCCAAGCGCCCAGAGTGTGCGCTTTGTCTAGAGCCAGATTCGTCCGCTTTCCCGTCGTCCTGCCGGTCGACTCATAGGCATTTGGAGCGACCGCCTGCAAACCAGCCTTGGCATCGGGATCGTTGAGCACATCGGCGAACCGTTGCTCGTCGCGCCACGCCCACTTGCCGTGTTTCAGCCGCGCATAGACTTGGCCCGTTTTATAGTCGGCGAAATTAATAATCGGAATCCAGCGTGCGCACCGCTTCAGAAACTCAACGTTACACTCCGGTGCCAAGTTCTCATTGACGTAAACTTCCTCGGGTTTCTGAGCGTGAATATTTATTTTCCTGAACCTTTCGATATCGAGCATGCTCTTGATGTCCAGGATGGTCATTTCTCCGTTCCAACCAAATGCCACTGTCCGTGGCGGCTGACCTTCCGCGACGCTATTATCGAGAAACTCGTAGTGGACTCGCTTTCCGGCAATCAGCGCCCAGGTGAAAAACAATTCAGGCATGCCAGTGTAGGCTTCGATATTATGAGCCAGGAGATCCTCAACGGCCTTGTACCTGCCGACTTTCAATCCTCGCGTCCAAGCGCGCTCGACGGTCATTTCCGGCGGCGTAACCATGAAAAACATATAAACCAGATCGCCAAACCGCGTCAGCAACCGACTGGACCCTTTGTCTTCCAACTCGGGCACAAAACTATCAAACCTGAAGCGGTCGATCAGCAGGTGCGACATCTCTCCTCTGGCAGCTCTAGCCGCCATACGGCGATCAAGCTTTTTGTCGATGATATCGACCTCGTGCCCAGCCAACGTGCCGGCATATTTGTAGGCCGGACCTAGCGCCCCATAGTCCAGAAGAAACTTTCGCCAAATGTCAGGGCTGATCAGCGCAAACTCTTCCCAAGGGAAATTAAGCTTTCCCGCCAGGATTCGTTGCAGCGGCCGCATTGAGCTTTTGCCGGATGCCGACGCACCCTTGACGTTCATGACAACGGGCTTCTCCTGCCGCGGCAATGGCCGGTAGCCTTCGCGCGTAACCGCTTCTTGAAAAAATGGATCAATGGCGTCGCTAATGACTTCGCTGCCGTAGTCATTACAGACCAATGTGACGGCAAGTTCCGTGAGCAAGGCGTTGTCGCCGAAAAGCCGGCTGTGCCGAGCCATGACCCCCATTGCGATCCTGTTCAATGCGTCGAAGCAGGCCTCGTCCAACCGGTTTCCCGCCGTTTCCGATTTTTTCCGCCATTCGGAAATAATCCGCCGGTCGCGCTCTGCGGCGGCCTCCATCGGAAAGGGCGGTGGTCTCTTTGGCTTGTTCAAGGCAAATAGTCGGCGCCAGCCGCTTCCTTCATCGGCTTCGACTTCCGGTTTCGGCTCGGCGAACGCTTTTGCGAATTCCCGCTCGATTATGACAGAAGCTGCGCTTCGCAACTGTTCGAAAACTTGCGTTAATTCCGCTTGATGGGGCGCAATATATCGATTGAGAATGGTCGAAGCGATTTTACGAAAATTTCGGCCCAAGTCCTCGTAGTCGCGACCGTCGGGGACTGCAACGCTGGTGGTCACGTGAATGAGCAATTCGTGGACAATCAATCGCTCGGCACGAAACGCGACAAGTTCATCCACAGGCAGACCACAGTAGTCGCTCAGTTCATGCGCTTTCGCAATGCCGGTCGAAACGTTCTCGCTCCTGAATATTGTCGAGAGTGGCAAATAGTCTCGCGGCAACTCCGATTCCAAACCGGGGTTCCAAGGTCCATATTCGGCGGGCCGTGGTTTAATATTCATAACTCACCCACCTGTCCCGGTGATCATTTCACGGTTCAAGGCGCCGTAGAGAAATGTAGGCTAAGCCTTTGATACCATCTTAAACATTTCCTCGCCGTACATCTTGCGGGCGTCAGCGAGCAGCGGCTGCACCGCGGCGACGAAGGCCGCGTGTTCCTTCGCGTTCAACTCGACGATCTCGCAGCCGGCGTCCTCGATGACCTTGCGCGATTGCTCGTGCTCCTCGACCGCGAGCTTGCGTTGGAAGGCGACTGCTTCGGTCACGACCTTCTGCATCGCGCGCTTGAGATCGTCCGGCCAGGCGTCGAACGCGGCGCGGTGCAGGAAGATCGGGCGCGAGATGTAGAAGTGAGAAGTGAGCGTGTGGAACTTGTGGAACTTGTGCACGCCATAGGTGACGGTGTTGGCGAGCGGGTTTTCCTGCGCGTCTAAAGTACCGGCTTTGATCATGGCGATGGCTTCGGTCAGGTCCATGCGCATGGCGATCGCGCCGAGCAGTTCGAAGGTGCGTTTCTGGATCTCGCTCGGCAGCACGCGGATTTTCATGTCCTTGAGGTCGGCCGGCAGATGCACCGGCCGCAGCCGGTTGGAGATGTGGCGAAAGCCGTTCTCGAACCAGCCGAGGATACGATAGCCGATACGTGCCTCGGTCTTGGCGGCAAGAAATGCGCCGAGCTCGCCGTCCATGGCCGCGCGTGCCTGCGCGTTGCTGGCGAACAGGAACGGCAGATCGACAAAACCCAGTTCCGGCACGCGGTCGGTCAAATAGCTGGAAGATTGGTAGCCGAGCGTCATCTCGCCGTTCTCGACCAAAGTGAGGATGTCCTCGGCCTTGTAGCCGTGGTCCATGATGTTCCAGACGTATTCGATATCGACGCGGTCGCCGAACTGACCTTGCAATTTGTCGCCGATGAATTTCAGCGCTTTGCTGAAGCCGGTGGTGGGCGGGCCGTAGCCGCCCATGCGGATTTGGATTGGCTTGCTCATGCAGGCTTTCTCTATACCGACGCCACGATCTGGCCAAGCGCAGCCGGTATGGTAGGTTCTTCTAAGATTTGGAGGACGCCCCAATGAACACGCACGCCAAGGTGGCGGGCAGGATTCCGGCGGCAGTTTCACAGGATCGAATTGCACCGGCGGAATGGCAGGCGCGCATCGATCTCGCCGCCGTCTATCGCCTGCTCGCTTATTACCGATGGGACGACGTGATCTACAACCATTCCTCCATGCGGGTGCCGGGCGAGCCGCGCATGTTTTTGATGAAGAAGCACGAGCTGCTGTACACGGAAGTGACCGCGTCCAACCTGGTCAAGGTCAACATGGACGAAGACCTCGACGAGAAATCCGGCGTCAACCGGCCGGGCTTCACGCTGCACGGCGGCGTGCTGAGCGCGCGCCCGGACGTAAATTGCGCGGTGCATGTCCACACCGAGAACGGCACGGCGCTGTCGGGCTTGAAACATGGCCTGCGCATGGTGTCGCAGCAGGCACTGCGTTTCTACAAGCGCGTCGGCTATCACGGCTATGAAGGCATCACCGAGGATTTCGACGAGCGCGCGCGCATCAACAAGGATTTGGGGCAGAACCGCGCCTTGATCATGCAGCACCACGGCATGCTCACGGTCGGCAAGAGCGCGCGCGAGGCCTTCGTGCTGATGAAATATCTGCTCACCGCCGCTGAGATCCAACTGAAGATGGAAGCAACCGGCGGCGAATTGCTCGAGGTGCCGCCGGACGTTTGCGCCAAGACCGCCGAGCAATTCGAGCATCACGACTCGGGCCGCGGCGGCGCCGACTGGCCGGCCTATTTGCGCGTGCTCGACGGGATTGATAAGAGCTATCGGGAATAGAGGTGTTCACATGATCAATGTCCGTGCGCTGTGCCGTGCCGCCCTGGCCGCAACTTTTATCGCTGCAGCCGCATCCGCGAATGCGCAGCAGTATCCGAATAGACCCATCCGCGTGATCAGCCCGTACCCGGCCGGAAGCGCCTCGGACACCGTGACCCGTGTGGTCCTCGATCAGGTCTCGCAACTGATCGGCCAGCCAATGGTCATCGAATTGAAGCCCGGCGCCGGCGGGGCGGTCGGATTCGGCTCGGTGGCCCGGTCCGACCCCGATGGCTACACACTGGTGACCAGTTCGTCGTCGATGGCCACTGAAATCGTGCTGCACAGCAAGCTGCCGTATGACCCGGTCAAAGATTTTGTGCCAGTGGTCTTGCTCGGCACCTCGCCGAACATTCTGGTCGCGTCCGCCAAGAGCGGTTTCAAGACCGTGGCCGACCTCGTCGCCGCCGCCAAGGCGAAACCCGGCACGCTGACGTTTGCGTCCGCCGGCATCGGCTCCTCCTCGCATATGGCCGCCGAGCGGTTCCGGCTGGCTGCCAAGATCGACGTGCGCCATGTACCGTTCAAGGAAGGCGGCCTGGTGCAGGTGATGAACGGGAATGTCGACTTCTATTTCATTCCGCTGGCGGCGGCGGCATCCGCGCTCCACAGCGATAAGCTCACCATCCTTGTCGTAAGCTCGCCCAAGCGCGTGCCGGTGCTTCCTGATACGCCCTCGGTCGTTGAAGCCGGCTATCCGAACGCCGTGTTCCGCTTCTGGAACGGACTATCGGCGCCGGCAAAGACCCCGCCCGACGTCGTGAAAAAACTGCACGACGTGACCGAACAAGCGTTGAAGGTCCAGATCGGAAG
>Ga0097691_1000511_pt1 | contig 33210 bp, 29 predicted proteins | sample NGESurdeep072012_8_FD_72858 | JGI IMG/M metagenome (GOLD analysis project Ga0097691, IMG submission 72858) | Arctic peat soil microbial communities from Barrow, Alaska - NGEE Surface sample 210-1 deep-072012 | ecosystem: Environmental > Terrestrial > Soil > Wetlands > Peat ... | reverse complement strand
GCCGTTCACCACGGGCAAGTCGCCGAGCGACGTCACCGTGGACCCGTCGGGTAGTTATGTCTTCGTCGCCAACTCAGGCGACAATAACATCTCGATTTTTTCCATAGGTTCCACTAACACGCTGACCAGCGTAGGCACGATCGCATCTGGCACAGGACCGAGCTCGATCGTGGCGACGCAGTAAAGCAGGCGCAAGGCTTAAGGCGTAAGGCCGAGTACCGGTTCGAGACAAGAGATTCCGCGCCGAAGGTGAATTCGCGTGCCTTCAGCCGAGCCGTGCCGCACAATAATCTGTTTTCCCGAAAATTCTTATGAGCGACATCCGCACGATCGGCATTTCTACGGGCGGCGGCGATTGTCCGGGATTGAACGCGGTAATCCGGGCCGCCACCAAGTGCGCCATCCAGAAGTACGGCTGGCGCGTAATCGGCATTACCGATGGCTTCGATGGGCTGATTCACCCGGAGCGCTCGTTCGAGCTGTCGCTGAAGCACATCAGCGGGATCCTGCCGCGCGGCGGGACCATTCTCGGCACCACCAACCGCGGCAATCCGTTCGCTTGGAAGGCAACCGACGCGAGCGGCAAGGCAGTGGTCACCGACATCTCGCCACAGGTGGTGGAGAACGCGTGCAAGCTCGGGATTGACGCGGTGATCGTAATCGGCGGCGACGGCACGCAGGCGATCGGGCTGGAGCTGTTCCACAAGGGGCTAAAGACGGTCGGCGTGCCCAAGACGATCGATAACGACTTGAGCGCGACGGAGGTCACGTTCGGCTTCGATTCGGCGCTGCACACCTGCATGGAAGCCATCGACAAGCTGTTCAGCACGGCGGAATCGCACCACCGGGTGATGGTGTGCGAAGTCATGGGACGCGACGCGGGCTGGATTGCGCTGGAGGCGGGTATTGCCGGCGGCGCGCACGTGATCCTGATTCCCGAAATTCCATTCACGATTCAGAAGGTGTGCAACTACATCCAGGAACGCGAAAAGGCGGGCAAGAAATTCAGCGTGGTGGTTGTCGCTGAGGGCATCAAGCCGCTGCCGGAGATGAAGGCGCAGTTCGAGCGCGAAAAACGGGCGTACCCGCGCGCCGGCGCCGTCGGCTACCTGATCGGAGACGCGATCGGCAGCTGCATCAAGAAGGAAGTGCGCGTCACGGTGCTGGGACACACACAACGCGGAGGATCGCCATCACCGTTTGATCGCATCCTGAGCACGCGCTTCGGAGTAGAGGCGGTGGAACTGATTGCGCGCGGAGAGTTCGGGAAAATGGTGGCACTGCGGGGCGGGCAGATCGTGTCGGTGGAGGTCGCCGAAGCGATTGGCCAGATGAAGCGCGTGGACCCCAACGGCGAACTGGTGCGGATAGCGAAGTCGATTCGGGTGTGCTTTGGAGACTAGTGTCAGTTTCGAGTTTCAGTTTCAGCGAAACCGATCGGCTTGAAACTGAAACTTGAAACTGAAACTGTTTTACTTCTTGAACAGGTTTTCGAAGGCCTTGCGGGCGTCGTCGGCGCGATTGCCGGAGCTTGTGGTTTCCTTCTCGACGGACGTCTTCAGCAGGAACATGGTGCAGGTGTTGGCGCCGTCTTTCTTGGGAATCCGCTCTGGAACCAGCTGACGGCACTCGAAGCGCGAGGCGGGATCGAAATGCGCGCACTGCTTGCAGGAGTGGAGCGCGAAGCCGCAAGTGCACGCCGCCGGTAATTCTCCGACCAGGTTGATCACCTTGCCGCACTGGGCGCAGCGCGAAAGTGTGCGCGTCCCCGGCATATTCAGCGGGCGCGGCCCATAGGTATTGTCGCGATTGGGACGCTGTGCGATGGGGCGCTGCGATTTATCTCTCTTGTCGTCGCCGCTGTCCTGGTAGCCGGGCTGGCGGTACTTACGGTCGCTCAAAGATTCTCCAGAGATGCGCACACAGAATCAGGACTGAGGCGCGCGGGATGGGTCAGGAATTTGGGAGTACTGAACGCCAGTGTACCGCCGCGAGGACAAGGGAGCAAATCGAGGGTTGAGGAAAACTCCGACCTTGCGAACCATTGAAGTGACTGCGGAGAGAGTGGCGGACGTGGTACATCTCGAAAGCGGCGTACGGGATACGGCGTACGGTAAACGGGAGCGCGCGTGGCGAAGCGGGTCAGTGTCGACAAGACGTTGTTCACGGTCACGCTGCTGCTGGTTTTTATCGGGCTGGTAATGGTGTTCAGCGCCTCGGCGGTGGTGGCCAAGGAGCGCTTCGGGTCGCCCTACCATTTTGTGCTGCGGCAGGTAGGCTGGGCGGTGGCGGGACTGGTGGCGATGGTCGGCGCCATGAACCTGGATTACCGCCTCTACAAGCGCGCGGCGGTGGTCTTCTCACTGATCGGCCTGACGACGCTCCTGCTCATCCTCGTCTTCTTCCTCGGCCAATCCCACAACACGCACCGTTGGATCAAGCTGGGGGCGCTGTCGCTCCAGCCGTCGGAGCTGGCCAAACCGACGCTCATTCTTTTCTTGGCGTACTTCCTGGAATCACGCACCAAACAAATGGACGACTGGCGCGGGACGCTGATGCCGGCGCTGATCCCGGCGCTGGCGATGGCGGGACTGATCCTGATGCAGCCGGACCTGGGTACAGCGATGGCGTGCGGCGCGATCGCGGGCGTAGTGCTGTTCGTGGCGGGTTTGCCGCTGAAATATTACGCGTGGGCGCTGGCGCCGATGCCGTTGTTCTTCTACGTCTTTATTTATCGAGTGCAATGGCGGTACGACCGCATCCTGGCGTTCATGAACCCGTATTCCGACCCGCAGAGACAAGGTTTTCAAATTATTCAGTCGCTGATCGCGGTAGGCACCGGAGGACTGACGGGGCTGGGCCTGATGGAGGGGCGGCAAAAACTGTTCTACCTTCCGGAGCCGCAAGGGGACTTTATCTTTGCAGTGACGGCGGAAGAATTGGGGCTGGTGGGGGCGCTGATTGTGGTGGTGCTGTTCGGCATCTACATGTACCGCGCGATCCGGGCGGCGGTGCTGACCAGCGACAACTTCGCGCGCTTACTCGCTACCGGTATCGTGGCGATGATCGGCGTGCAGGCGCTGTTCAACATCAGCGTGGTGCTGGCTTTGCTGCCGACGAAAGGCATACCGCTGCCGTTTATCTCCTACGGCGGGACGTCGCTGTTCATCACGCTGGCGACCACGGGCGTGCTGTTGAATATCACGCAGCACACGGAATAGGCGTACGGCTTCTGGCATATGGGGTACGGACCCCAGCACTCGTATACTTTCCATCATGCGCGTAATCCTGGCTGGCGGAGGCACGGGCGGTCACGTGATCCCGGCGCTCGCCATCGCCAATGAACTCCGGCAGCGGTATAGCGCGGAGGTGTTGTTTGTGGGGACGTCGCGCGGCATCGAGAACCGGCTGGTGCCCGCAGCCGGATATCAGCTCAAGCTCATCGAAGTTGGCGCGCTCAATCGCGTCTCGCTGGCAACGCGCGTGAAGACTTTATTTACGCTGCCGCTGGCGGTGCTGGCGGCACGGCGACTATTGCGTGAATTCAAGCCGGACGTGGTGATTGGCGTCGGAGGATACGCGTCGGGGCCAGCGATGTTGGCGGCTTCGCTGGGGGGATATCCGACGGTAGTGTTTGAACCAAACGTCGTGCCGGGATTTGCGAATCGCGTCGTCGCCAAGCGCGTGGATGTAGCGGCGGTACACTTCGAAGAGACCTGCCGCTGGTTCCGCAAATGCGAAGTGACGGGCGTGCCGGTGCGAGAAGAGTTCTTCAAGATTTCGCCTAAACAAGCTGGTCGGCCGACGCTGTTGCTGTTCGGCGGAAGCCAGGGAGCGAGGGCGCTGAACCGCGCCTTAACCGAGGCCGCGTCCGAACTGCTGAAGCGAGTACCGGGGTTGCGCATTGTGCATCAGACCGGACAGGCCGACTTCGACCAGTGCAGGGCGGAATACGATCACGAGGGCGTTCCGGCCGAAGTATCGCCGTTCATCGACAAGATGGCGGATGCGTTTGCCAGTGCGGACTTGCTGATCTGCCGCTCGGGCGCCAGCACCGTGGCGGAGGTCGCGGCGGCAGGAAAGCCGGCCGTGTTCATTCCACTGCCCACTGCTGCGGACGATCATCAGAAGCGCAATGCGGAAGCTTTCGCACAGCGCGACGCCGGCGTGCTGCTGGAGCAAAAAGACCTTACGCCGGAAAAGCTGACGGAAGTAGTCGCGGGACTTTTGGGCGATGGTGAGCGCTTGCTGCGCATGGGAACGGCGGCGCACCAACTGGCGCATCCGGATGCGGCGGGACGAATTGCAGAGTTGGCGAGAAGCGTAATTCGAAATTCGTAATTCGAAATTCGGCGGTTCGTATTCCGTATTTCGTATTCCGTATTCCGGTCTGAGTCGCAGAGGCCGTGGCTTAATACGAAATACGGAATACGCTTTCCCCTTCAATCTGCGTTAATCTCAGAACTTCATGTTCGCGAAAATCCAGCAAATTCATTTCGTCGGCATTGGCGGCATCGGCATGAGCGGCATCGCCGAGGTGCTACTTAACCTCGGCTACAAGGTATCCGGTTCCGACCTGAAGGCTTCCTCGATTACTCTTCGCCTGGCCAACATGGGGGCAACGACGTTTGAAGGGCACCGCGCGGAAAACATCGCGGGCGCCGAGGTAGTGGTCACCAGTTCCGCAATTGCCAAAGATAATCCGGAGGTCGCGGAGGCGCGGCGGCTGCACATCCCGGTCATCCAGCGCGCGGAGATGCTGTCGGAATTGATGCGGCTGAAGTACGGCATCGCCATCGCCGGCATGCACGGTAAGACCACGACCACTTCCATGGTCGCGGCGGTGCTGGCGGCGGGAGGGCTCGATCCCACCGTGGTGGTCGGGGGGCGGGTGGACGCGATGGGATCGAATGCGCGCCTGGGCAAGTCGCACTACCTGGTGGCGGAGGCGGACGAGAGCGACCGTTCGTTCCTGAAGCTGTCGCCGATCCTGTCGGTGGTAACCAATGTCGATCGCGAGCACATGGACTGCTACCGCGACATGGACGACGTGGAGAACACGTTTATCGAGTTCATGGACCGCGTACCGTTCTACGGAATGGTGGTGGTGTGTAACGACGACGAGCGCGTGCGGGGGCTGATCCCTCGCATGCGGCGCCGCGCGACGACCTACGGCGAACGGGAAGATTCCGACTTCCGCATCCTGAGGGAGCCGCAGGAGAAACGCCAGGCCTCTGGAAGCTTGAGCCTGTTCCGCGTTTCCTACCGCGATCGGGAGCTTGGTGAGTTTCGCCTCAACGTTCCCGGCGCGCACAACGTGCTGAACGCAACGGCGGCGATTGCGGTGGGAATCGGCCTGGATATTTCAGCCGATCAGATTCGCGGTGCGTTGGAGTCGTTCCGCGGCGTGGACCGGCGTTTCCAACTCAGAGGACAGGCGGCGGGTGTGAGCGTGATCGACGATTACGGACATCATCCGACGGAGATTCGCGCCACGCTGGCGGCGGCGCGCCAGTGCGGGTACAAGCGGGTGCACGTGGTCTTTCAGCCGCACCGGTACACGCGCACGCAGGCGCTGATGGATGAATTTGCCGGCGCGTTCCGCGATGCGGACACGCTCTTCCTGCTCGATATTTATCCGGCCAGCGAGGCGCCGATTCCGGGGATCACGGCGCAGGCGCTGGCGCAGCGGATCGCGGCCAACGGGCACGCGGTGACGTACGTCAGCAGTTTCCCGGAAGCGGCGGTGGCGGCGGCGGCGGTGGCGCAGCCGGGCGACATGGTGCTGACACTGGGAGCAGGGAACGTATCGCAACTCGGACCGCAAATTTTGGACCAATTGGAGCTTCGCTCCGCAGCAAGGGCAAGTAATAAGTAATAAGGAAAATCACTCACAGAACGCACGTGAGTTTCGGTTTTTCCTCATTACTTATTACTCATTACTTATTACTTTCTCGTGCTAACTCTTGGTCACCTGCCGCGTCTTATATTTTGTAAGGCAGGTGGATGATGACACGGACGGCGGCGATGATCGGCGGGGTGGTGGTGGCAATAACAGCCGCGCTGGTCCCACCCCCGCAGCAGATGCTGAAGAGCCCGAAGGCCCTGTATGGCGCGGCGGTGATCAAGGCGCTGGCGGGCGACGCGGATTCGGCGCTGCGCCTGTTGCAGCGGTCGAGTGAGCCGGCCGCCGAGAAACCCGCGATGAAGACGGCGTCCACCTGTCCGGAAGCGAAGCGCGGGTAAGGAACGAGTTTCAAGTTTCGTGTTTCGAGTTTCAAGTTAAACGAAGAAGCGCGTAAATCTGCATTCAGGCAGCGGGTCCTAATCGAGTACCCGCACTGTCAACGTCCGATAATTTTCTTCTCACGATTCCACAAGCAAAAAAGTTATAGTGCTGAACAAGCACCCCGAGATGCGCTTGACGGCGCCGCGGGGGCCCGCTCGCGGCGATTTCTTTCGAATACCCATTCATGGCACGGAGCCAAGGTCCTTTGATCCCGGACGACGAGCCTGCCTCGCCCAATGGCAGCGCTGGCCCGTCGCTGGAAGAAGATCTCGATCCGCGCCTGCTCGACCTGGAAAAGGACGAGGAGCCCGCATTTCTGCGGGGGCAGAAAAGGGTACCCGTCCGCCGCGGGCCGCTGCCGAAAAAGGCCGCTAACCGGCTGAAAATCGCCCTGCTGTCGATGGTCGCGCTGGGCGTGGTGGGCGCTATCGGGCTGACGCTTTATCGTTACGGCACGCACTCCTGGCGCTTCCGGGTTGAGGGCAGCGAGCAAATCGAAATCGCCGGGCTGCACAACGTGACCCGCGCGCAGGTAATGGAAGTGATGGGCGCCGACATCGGGCGCAACGTCTTCTTCGTCCCGCTTGACGAGCGCAAGAAGCAGTTGGAAGAGATTGCGTGGGTGGAATCGGCGGCGGTGATGCGACTGCTGCCCGACCGGCTGAAGATCCAGATCACCGAGCGGACGCCGGTGGCTTTCGCGCAGGTCGGGTCGAAAATTGCGCTGATCGATATCCACGGCGTGGTGATGGACACGCCGCCGGGCAGCACGAAAAAGTATTCGTTCCCGGTAATCGTCGGCATGGCGGAGGCGGAGCCGCTTTCCACGCGCGCGGCGCGCATGAAGATCTTCGGCGACCTGGTGCGCGACCTCGATTCGGGCGGCGCACATTATTCGCAGGACCTGAGCGAAGTGGACCTGTCGGACCCGGAAGACGTGAAGGTCACGATCAACGATCCGAACGGGGAAGTGCTGATCCACCTGGGGTCTTCGAACTATCTCGATCGCTTCAAGATTTACGTGGCGCACGTGCAAGAGTGGCGGCAGCAGTTCCAGAAGCTGCGTTCGGTGGATTTGCGCTACGAGCGGCAGGTGATCGTGAATCCGGACGAAGAGAAACCAGCAGCGCCTGCGCCGAGGCCAAAGGCCACGGCGAAACCGGCCGCAAGGAAAAAGTAATTTGAAATTGGAAATTTGAGAATTTGAAATTTGTGAACGCCACACCACAGCGAGAAATTTCAAATTCTCAAATTTCAACTTTGCAATTGTTGGGACCATGGCCAAGCAGAACGTAAATTATTTGACGGCGATCGACCTCGGCAGCGCGAAGACCGTCGCGCTGGTGGCCGAGATCACCGACAGTGGTGTGCGGTACGTGGGGCACGGGCTGGCGGAGTCGAAGGGCTTTCGCAAGGGAATCATCGTCGACCTGGAAAAGACGATTGCGTCAGTGCAGAAGGCGGTCGAAGTAGCCGAGGACTCCTGCGGCGCAGCGGTGGAGCACGCGATGGTGGGCGTCGCCGGAGCCCATATCCGCGGGGTGAACAGCCAGGGCGGGATCAGTTTGGGAACCAAGCCGCGGGAAATTACGCGCGAGGACGTGCGTCAGGCGGTGGAGCGGGCGCGGGCCATCGCGCTGCCCGCCGACCGCCAGGTGCTACACCTGCTGCCGCAGGAGTTTTTGCTCGACGAGCAGACCGGAGTGCGCGAGCCGTTGGGGATGGTTGGCGGCAAGCTGGAGGTGAAGGTGCACGTGGTCACGGCCAACGCCAGCGCGACGCAGAACGTGGTGACGGCGCTGAACCGCGCCGGGATTCACGTGGACAGCACAGTGTTCGAACCGCTCGCCTCGGCGGACGCGGTGCTGCGCGGCGACGAGCGCGAATTGGGTGTCTGCCTGGCCGACATCGGCGCCGGATCGACGGACTTGATCGTCTTTCACGAAGGTGCAGTCGTGCATACAGGTGTGGTGCCGATCGGTGGCGACCACTTCACCAACGACGTCGCCGTCGGTCTACGCACGCCGCTGGCCGACGCGGAGAAGATCAAGAAGCTGTTCGGCTGCGCGGTGGTCACGCGGATTCCCGAAGGCAACGAGATCGAGGTGACGAGCGTGGGCGACCGGCCCTCGCGGCTGATGTCGCAGCGGCTGCTGGGAGAAGTGATCGAACCGCGCGCGCGGGAGCTGTTCGAACTCGTGCGCGACCACCTGCGGCAGGCGGGCGTGCTGGAATTGTGCGGCGCGGGCACGGTGCTGACCGGTGGCGGCGCGCGGCTACCTAACATGGCGGAGGTCGCGGAGAGTGTGCTGCGCAAGCCCTCGCGGCTGGGGTATCCGACGGCGATTGCGCGCATGCCGTCAAACCTGGCGGAACCGGAGTACGCGACGGCGATCGGCATGGTGCTGTATGGACATCGCGCGCGTTTGGCAACGGGAGCAAGCAGCGACGGAAGCATTACGGGGAAACTGAAGAGTCTGTTTGCGAGAAGAGGCGCGTGAGTAGGCGTACGGAATACGGAATACAAAATACGGAATACGAAATACGAAGAAACTGACAACTGGCTACTGGCGACTGGTGACTGAATCATGATTGAAGCAAACGACAGCAACGACGGCATCCGCATCCAGTTCAACGAAGATCCGAAGAACAAGGCCAGGATCAAGGTCATTGGCGTGGGCGGGGGCGGCGGTAACGCCATCAACCGCATGATCGACGCGCACCTGGAGGGCGTGGAGTTCATGGCCGCCAACACCGACCTGCAGGCACTGGAGATGTGCCGCGCCCCCAACCGCCTTCAGCTCGGCGTGAAGCTGACCAACGGCCTGGGTGCGGGCGCGAATCCGGAAACCGGGCGCAAGGCGGCGCTGGAGGACGCGGACAAGATCATCGAGGCGCTCGAGGGCGCGGACATGGTGTTCGTTACTGCCGGACTGGGCGGCGGCACGGGCACAGGCGCGGCGCCGATCATCGCGTCGTTGGCCAGCGAGATGGGCGCGCTCACCGTCGCCGTCGTGACCAAGCCGTTCAGTTTTGAAGGCAAGCGGCGCATGTCGCAGGCAGAGCGCGGATTGAACGAGCTGCTCGATTCGGTGGACACGATGATCGTGATCCCCAACGAGAAGTTGCTCGCCGTTGCCAAGGACGCGGGCTTCTTCGAGTCGTTCCGCGTGGCCGACGACATCCTGCGCCAGGCGGTGCAGGGCATTTCCGACATCATCACCATCCCGGGCATCATCAACCGCGACTTCGCCGACGTGAAGGCGATCATGGCCGGCATGGGCTACGCGGTGATGGGAACGTCCTCGGCGAAGGGCGACCAGCGGGCGATGGAAGCGGCGCAGAGGGCAATCGCCTCGCCCCTGCTGGAGGCGGGCGCCATCGACGGAGCGCGCGGCATCCTGATCAACATCACGGGCTCCAGTTCGCTGAAGCTGGCCGAAGTCAACGAGGCGTCGAGCATCATCCAGGGCGCGGCGCATGAGGACGCCAACATCATCTTCGGCGCCGTGCAGGACGAGCGCATGAAGGACGAGGTCAAGATCACGGTCATCGCCACCGGCTTCAAAACCCACCACGGCGATCACCGCGAGCGGATGCATGCGGCGGCACAGGCGATTTCGCACGCCCGCACCGCGGCGGTCTACGAGCATCCGGACCCGGTGGTGAATCAGCGGCCAGAGGCATCTGTCGTTGCGCCGGCGGCACGCCCGGCTGCCGCGGCCACTACACCAAGCCCGGCCCCACAACGGGAAAACAGCTCGATTGCCGACGTGAAAAGCTCGGTGAAAGCCAACTACGAAGAGGACGACCTCGACGTGCCGGCGTTCATCCGAAAGCGAAACGAAAACCAGTAGGCCGTCGCTGGTAGCGATGGTAACCCAGGGAGCGGTCCTGAGGTAACGACCGGCCTAGCGGCAGTCCGTGAGCGTACCGCGTAAGTCGCTGAAGTAGCAGCAGCTTGGAACGCACCCACGACTCCCGCGGGAGCCTTGACATCCATTTCAGGCGCTTGCTGGATGGGGCCTTCCGGCAGCAGTTTTAGATTGAAAAAGGTAGGGGGAGTCTCTTACTATCTGGACAGACCTCCAAACGAACTTACCTTTCTGGTTACTTGCCCGGGAGTGGTGCGTGGGAGGAAACTCTGGCCTTAGCGGAATGCCCGATCGCGCGCGAACTTCGCGCACCCTGGGGCACCGGTGCCATAAAGGATTCATGAAGAATCAGTCCCCCATAACGAACGCTCTCCTGGTAATCGTCGCAGTGGCGCTGCTGTGCCTGACAGCGGCGGCTGCAACCATCTCGACCAAAGGCCTGAAGAAAAAGTCGGTCAAGGTCACCGAGAATACCAAGACGCAGAAACAGATTGCCAGCCGCACCAGCAGCCGTACCACGGCCAAACGTGCGTCGAAGAAGAAGACGCGGCGAGTGAGCCAGTTCCAGTGGGTCAACGGCCACCGCCTGAAGCGGAACCGCTACTACGAGCGGTTTACCGCGTCGTCGTTCGTTAACTCAGACCTGACGGCGGGCGACGTGGCCGAGGGCGAAGATCCGGCAGTCCGCGCGGCGGCCATTGATGCGCTGGGCAATATGAACGGTACGGTGGTCGCGATCGATCCGATGAGCGGCCGCATCCTGACGATGGTGAACCAGAAGATGGCGCTGGCGGAAGGCGCCGAGCCGTGCTCGACCATCAAGCTGTCGGTCGCACTGGCCGCCTTGAGCGAGAACATCGTCACCAAGGACACGAAGGTCTCGCTGAGCAAGCGGGTATCGTTGAACCTGACCGAGGCGCTGGCGCACTCCAACAACCAGTACTTCGAAGCGCTCGGCCGGCGCATGGGATTCGAGAAGGTCAGCTACTACGCGCACCAGTTCGGACTGGGCGAGATGGCCGGATGGAACATCCCGGGAGAGCACCTGGGCGTGTATCCGTCGGAAGAGCTGGACCCCAAGCTGGGCGGCGTGGGCCGCATGTGCTCGTTTGGCGAAAGCATCTCGATGACGCCGCTGCAACTGGGCGCGATGGTCTCCGCCATCGCCAACGGCGGAACGCTGTACTACCTGCAACACGTGACCTCGGCAGCCGAACTTTCCAGCTTTGAACCCAAGGTGAAGCGCTACCTCGACATCGCCAACGTGATCCCGGAAATGATGCCGGGCATGACCGCTGCGGTGGAGTACGGCACGGCGCGCAGCGTCCGCTGGAACTTCAGCGAAGAACAGATCCTGGGCAAGACCGGCACCTGCTCCAACAACGGCACGCGCTATGGCTGGTTCGCGTCGTATGCGAACACCCAGTACGGCAAGATCGTGACCGTGGTCTTCCTCGAGGGCGGACGCCCGACCTTCGGACCCAAGGCAGCGGAGATTGCCGGGAAGATGTATCGCAAGCTTTACGACGGCTCGTACTTCGCCGGCAAGACATCGGTGCAATCGGAGCGGTCGGGTACGGCGGTGGGAGTTTCGCAGTAAAGCCGGCGCAAGGCTTCAGGCGCAAGGCATAAGGCCTCCGGACACGGAGGTCTTTTTCTTGCTCGTGAGTTTTGATGAGGTGTCATCCTGAGCGCAGCGAAGGATCCACGCATTTCTTGACGCAACACATGGATCCTCCGTTGGACTGACATCCTCCTCAGGATGACATTTCTCTGAATGCGGCGGAGTTTAGAGAGACTGCACCGGGATCGCCGTCACGTCCTCGATCAACCCGACTTCTTTCTGGACGAACGGCTCCGCGTATTTAACCCCGGCGAGCAAACCGTAAAACTTCGCTATGGTTTCCACGCGGTCGCGGATTTCCGCCTGCTGCGGGAAAAGGCCGGTGCCTTCCTGCTGGTCCGTGTATTGGGACTTGTAGGCCATCAGGGAGGCGAAGCGCGCTTCGAACTGGTCGCTGATGTCCACGACGAACGTGGGGCGCACGTCGAAATAGAGGCTGGCGTAAATGATCTTGAACGGCCGGTGCGGCGCGCCCTCGAGATCGAGCTTTTTCAGCCCGGCCATAAAACAGGCTTCGTAGCCGAGCGTGGATGCGGTGTAGTGGTCCGGGTGACGTCCCTGCCAGTAGGGAAGAATAACGACGCGCGGGCGCGCCTGACGGATCACGCGCGCCACCTTCAGCCGATTCTCGAAGGTGTTTTCCACGCGGCCGTCGGGAATGTCGAGCGCGTTGCGCCAGGTGGCTTTCAGGATGCGCGCAGCTTCGGAGGCTTCGCGGGCGCGGTCGTCGGCGGTACCGCGCGTACCCAGTTCACCGCGCGTCAGGTCGAGGATGGCGGTGCCATGCCCGCGCTCGGCCATCTTCAGCAGCGTGCCGCCGCAGGTCTGCTCGACGTCGTCGCGGTGAGCCGCGATGGCAAGAATGTCAACCGGGCTCTGGGCTTTGGGCTCCGGGCTCTGGGCCATTATTTCTTCCGTTCCACCAAGAAGTGCGCGAGTTCCTTCAACGTATTGGCTCGCTCGCCGAAAGATTCCAGTTGCTGGCAGGCGGAGATCACCAGGTCTTCCGCCTTCTGCACCGAGGCCTCGATACCGTACAGGGCTGGATAAGTGGCCTTTTCCGAAGCCAGGTCTTTGCCGGCGGTCTTGCCCAACTGCTCGGAACTCTGGGTGACGTCCAGAATGTCGTCGGCGATCTGAAATGCCAGTCCTGCGTGACGTCCAAAGCTGCGCAACTTCTCGATTTTCGCTTCTCCCGCACCCGCGTACAGTCCTCCGGCAACGAGGCTGGCGGTGATGAGCGCGCCGGTCTTGGAGCGGTGGATGTAGCTCAATTCCTCGGCGGTGACCTTCTTGTGCTCGGCTTCCAGGTCCATTACCTGGCCACCGATCATGCCGTCGATGGTGCCGGTGGCGCGCGCGATCTCCTCGACGGTGCGGACACGCGCTTCCGCCGGACAGGAGAGCCGCGCGAGAACTTCGTAGGCGTAAGTCTGGAGCGCGTCGCCGGCGAGGATGGCGGTGGCCTCGCCAAAGGCCTTGTGGCAGGTGGGACGCCCGCGGCGCAGGTCGTCGTTATCGAGGGCGGGAAGATCGTCGTGGATCAGAGAATAGGTATGCAGCATCTCCAGCGCGGCGCCCAGGTCCTCGATGCCCATCGGGATTATGCCGCCAATCATGCGCGCCGCCTCGATGCACAGGATGGGGCGCAGCCGCTTGCCGCCGGCGAAGACGCTGTGCCGCATGGCGGCGTGGATGGAGGGCGGAAACTGCGTCAGTGGCGGCAGAAGGCGCTCCAACGCCTCGTCGGCCATCCGCTGGCCCTTGACCAGAATGTCCTGGAGCATAAGCGGTTGAGTATAGCAGCGGAGCAGCGAGTACCGGCGAGCGGCTGACCCGGTCATGCCAGTCTGCGGCGGAAAGCAAAAGAAGCTCGCAAGCCAATGAAAAACCCGGCCGAGGGCGGCCGGGCTACATTGTCAAAAATGTTTGCGATTACGCTGCGGTGGAGTGCGCCAGGCGTATGTTGCGCTGGACCGCGTCCAGGATTCCGGCTACGTCGGCGTTCTGGCAGCAATCGATGGCGCCGGCGGTCAGAGCTTCCGCCCACATTTCATCATCGGGAATGCGGTGCGTGCACACCACCTGCGTCTGGCCGAACTCGGAACAGAGTTCCTGGACATCCTTCATGTTCGCCAATTCCAGGTCCACGATGGCAACTTGCGCCCGGTGCTTGGGAATGGCATTGCGAACTTCCTCGATCGAGCCCGCCACGGCCACGGAGCGGAAGTGGCAGTGCAGCGATTCGGCGAGCTGGGTAGCTGCTTTATTGTCGGTGTTGGCGATGACCACGTTGAGGGGTTCCATATAAGTCTCTTTCGATTGGAACGCTGCGGATCTGGCCGCAGGATAGGTCCTTTTGCTTCGCGTCAGGACTGAGCCGGCAGGTTCAGCCGGCTTAAATTCACGTTCACTTTGCCTCGGCGCGTTCCGCCGATGATTCGAAAGGTTCCGCCTGGAGCTTGCCGTTTTGCTTGAGCAGAATTTCCACCCTGCCTTCGGCTTCTTCCAGCTCCTTGCGGCAGTTGTTCGATAGTTCCACGCCTTGCTCAAACAGCTTGAGCGTATGCTCCAAGGGAAGATTGCCCTTTTCGAGCTCGTCCACAATCGACTCCAGCTTTTGCAGGCACTCTTCGAACTTAGCCAAGACGTTTCCCTATAAGACGATTCTAGTCTAAGTTGAACCCCCTCAGTCTGTGGAAATCCGGCGAAAACGGTCATGTCCTTCCGCGGCAGCCCGCGGCGGCACCGGTTTCATTCTGGGATCTTAAACGTCTATGTTGCTGACGCGAATGGGTCAGCCGGCCGGTGCAGTGGACTCGCCGAGCGCTTCCAGCACGTCCACGGCGGCGCTGTACTTCCCGAATGGGGCGGAAATCTGCGCGCCCTGCACGACACCGTGCAGTCCGAGTAGCATCTCGCGCGCGATGGCAACGCCTTCGGCGCGCGCTTCCTCGGCGTTCGAGGCGCGTCCCATGCGCTCCATGATGCTGTCGGGAATGGAAACGCGCAGCTCGTTGCGCATGAACTCGGCATTGCGCATGCTAGTCAACGGCCAGATGCCGGCGATTACGGGAATGCGGCACTGCTCCACCCGCTTCATGAAGCCGAGCAGCAATTCGACGTCAAACACGGGCTGCGTAATCGCGTACTCGGCGCCGGCTTCGACCTTGTATTCGAAGCGGCGGATTTCCTCTTCGAGGTTCGAAATTCCCGGGTTGGCGCCCACGCCGATGACGAAGGCCGTCCCCGTAGTCAGTGGATTGCCGCCAATATCGAGGCCGTGATTCAGGTTACGAACGATGTTCACCAGTCCAATTGCATCCACGTCGAACACCGCGGTGGCGTCGGGATAGTTGCCGAGCTTCGGCGGATCGCCGGTGACGCACAGGATGTTGCGCAGGCCCATCGCGTACGCGCCCAGCAAGTCCGACTGGATGCTGAGCACATTACGGTCGCGGCAGGTGTAGTGCATCACGGTCTCGATGCTCACCTGCTGCTGCGTCAGAATGCAGAGCGCCTGGTTGCTCATGCGGGCGGATGCGCGAGGACTGTCGGGAATATTCACCGCATCCACACCCACCGACTTCAGAAAGCGCGCGCCCTCAATTTCCTTGTGCACGTCCACGCCCTTGGGCGGAACGATTTCGACCATGGTTACGAACTCGCCCTTGGCGATCTTCGCGCCCATGGCCGAGCGCTTTTCCAGCGGGATGGCCTGAACTACGACCGGCGCCTTCGGCGTGGTCACGACCTGAAAGCTGCTTAAACGCGCCTCGCCCACGCGCAGCGCCGACTTCATGGCCTTGATGTGGTCCGGCGTGGTGCCGCAACAGCCGCCAATCAGCCGCACACCGGCGGCGTAGAACTTCTTGGCGTAGCTGGCCATGTACTCCGGCGAGCACAGGTAAATATTGCGGCCCTCGACCGAGCGCGGCATACCTGCATTGGGTTGCGCCGACACCGGAAGCTTGGTGGACCGTCGTACGCGCTCGACCGCGTCGAGCATGGCCACCGGACCGACGCTGCAGTTGCAGCCGATCACGTCGGCGCCCCAGTCGTTGAGCTTGGCGGCGAAAGTCTCGGCCGTGGCGCCGTCCAGGCAGTTGCCGTCTTCGTCGATGGTGACCTGCGCGACGATCGGCAAGTCGGGGTTCACTTCGCGTGCAGCACGGATGGCCTGCCGCAGCTCTTCGAGGTATCCGAAAGTCTCCAGGATCAGCAGGTCGACCCCGGCCTCATTGAGGGCGGCGATCTGTTCGAGGAAGGCCGCGTGAGCTTCGTCGAACGAAGTCTTGCCGAGCGGCTCGATGCGGACACCCAGCGGACCGACCGATCCGGCCACGGCGCCGTCGAAGCTCTTGGCCGCCTCGCGGGCCAGTTTTACCCCGGCCAGGTTGATTTCCCGCACCTTATCGGCGCAACTATGACGAGCCAGCCGAAACGAATTGGCGCCGAAGGTGTTTGTTTCAACAATGTCGGCGCCCGCCTGGAAGTAATCGTGGTGAATCTGGCGGATCAGGTCCGGCTGCGAGAGGTTGAGCTCGTCGTAGCAGCGGTTGATGAAAATACCCTTGGCGTACAGCAGGGTGCCCATGGCTCCGTCGCACAGCACGGGGCCCTGTTGCAGGCGCGAAATCAGGTCGAATGGCATTGGCAGAAATCGGAAAAAGGCTGTTAGAACTTTACTACGGATGCGCGGCCACGGCCAACGGACGAATGCCGGGAGCGCGCGGCAACTTTGTTATAATCATGGTTTCCAGCAACTCATTTTATTCGCGCCAATCGGAGTCCAATCGTTTGAAGCGTGCACTCGTAGCGATCCTCAGCGGAGCGGCTTTACTCATACTCACGGCCTGCGGGGGCGGCAGTACCAGCGCTTCCAGCAGTACCAGCACGGCCGCGCCGACCTCCCTCATCAAGAAGCGAGCGCTGATCTCCGACCGCTTTAACGGCATAGTTCACATCTTCGACGCCGCTACGGACACCTCGAAGGGCAACAACATCACCACGGGCAGTGGAAGCAGCATCATCGGGCTGATGCCCGACAAGAAGAACACGGTCGTGGTGGCGTCGGGGACGAACTCGGTCAGCGTCATCGATAACGCGACGGAAACCGTTACCTCGAGTTTCCCCTTACCAGACTTCACCGAGAGCATCGCGACGGCGCCCGATAACAAGACCGTTTACGCGGCGGTACGGAACGCACCGATAGCGGGACAAATCAACGGACTGGTGGAAATCCTCGACATCACCACCACCACCGGGGCGCCCGTTGGCAACATCCCCGTTCCCGCGGTCCGGCGCGTTGTACTGGGCCACAATGGAAGCAAGCTGCTGGCGTTCAGCGACAACAGCAACCAGGTGGCGGTGATCGATACGGCAACCAAGGCGGTCACTTACGTCAGCGGCTTCGATCGCCCGGTGTTCGCCGTCTTCAGCAGCGACGACGCGACCGCCTATGTGCTGAGCTGCGGCAAGGAATGCGGCGGGACCACATCGAAGGTGAACACGCTCACCCTCTCCAGTAATGCCGTGGGGGCCGACGTGATCGTCTCCGCAGCGACGACCGCGCTCCTCGACAGCGGCAATCTTTACGTCGCGGGGACCAGCGCAGTGAGCGGCAAGCTCGACGTGATCTCGACGGGCAGCATGACGGTGAGCAAATCCGGGGTGGCGATTGCGAATGGATACCACTCGGTTATGGCGATGGGCGCAAACAGCCGTCTGTTCATTGGTTCGACGGGATGCGATAACCTCACCAGCGGCTGCTTGAGTCTTTACAACACGTCGACCTCAAGTGTGGTGAGTTCCGCTGCCGGTTCCGGCGATGTGACAGGAATTCAGCCCATCGACGGGCGGACCGTGGTGTACGTGGTCGAAGGCGGCGAACTGGTGATCTGGGATACCACGACCGACGCGCCGTTGCCCGCCGCCAAGCAAATCGACATCGTCGGGCAGGCGTACGACGTGAAACTGATCGATTAGGGTTCAACGCTCAAGGAGCAAGGCGTAAGGCAATTCGGATCAATTCAAAATGCCCGGCATATGCCGGGCATTTGCTTTCCTTGCGTCTTTTGCCTGGAGCCTGGCACCGCGTTTACTTTCCCGCCGGAATTCCGCGTGCTTTCACGTTACCGCGAATGAAATTGATGATCTCGTCCATCGAGGTGCCGGGCTGGAAGATGCCGGAGACGCCATTCTGCTTGAGTAAGGGAACGTCCTGATCGGGAATGATCCCGCCGACAAGCACCAGCACGTCGTCCATCTTGTTGTGCTTCAGCAATTCGGTGACGCGCGGCACGATGGCGTTGTGTGCGCCGGAAAGGATCGAGAGGCCGATGACGTCCACGTCTTCCTGGAGCGCGGCATTCACGATCATCTCCGGGGTCTGGCGCAGCCCGGTATAGATCACTTCCATGCCTGCATCACGCAGTGCGCGCGCGATCACCTTGGCGCCGCGGTCGTGGCCGTCGAGTCCGGGCTTGGCGACAAGGACGCGGATTTTGCGGTCGTTGGCCATAGATTTGGCGGGTCCGCCTGGGAACGCAATAGAATACAACACCGACCCCGCCGAAACAGGTGATTTCGCGCTCCAGGGAAGGATCAGTTCGCAGCGCGAAACCATTCTGTGTCTTCCACAAGTCAGCGGGTCTTCTCTTTGCGCTCGTTGGCTGCCGGCGTGTCGAGACTGCGCCACAAATACCAGCAAGCGGCGGTTCGGTAAGGACGCCAAGGCGTGGCGATTTTCAGGACCTGTTTTGCCTTCGGCATCTTGCGTTTTCTGTAAGCGCGCTTGATCGCCGTGTTGAGGCCGAAGTCGAGGGTGGGCATCACGTCGGGCCGGCGCAGCGCAAACATCAGGAACATTTGCGCCGACCAAACGCCGATACCTTTGACCTGGGTCAGGTGTTCGATCACTTCTTCGTCCGACATCTGCGGCAGTTGGGCGAAGTTCAGCAGGCCGCCGCGCGTCTTCTCCGCCAGATCGCGCAGGTAGCCGGCTTTGGCGCGCGAAAACCCGATGGCGCGCATCTGCTCGTCGGTAAGGGAGAGAATTGCGTCGGGCGTTACCGCGGACCAATCGCCGGAAATGGTGGGCGCTTCCTTCGACGAACCTCCGTTGCAGTTCACGCAATCGCGCAGCAGTCGCTCGAAAATCGTGGTCGCGGCTTTGCCGTTGAGCTGCTGAAAAGCGATGGAGCGGGCAACGTTGGCGAACGTGGGCTCGCGGAGCGGGATGTTGGGTGGGCCGACGCGTTCGATGATTTCGCGCAGTACCGGATCGGCGGATTTCAGGTGTTCGACGGCGCGCTTCATGGCCGCGGGATTTAGTTTTTGGGGCACGCGGAAAAGATGATCGTGCCCGCCGCGCGGTTGCGGAAAAGGTTTACTTGTTGCGTGCTCCCAGCGCGAGCAGCACGATCCCGCCGACGACGAGGGCAATGGATCCGGCGGGCGGAATGCGTTCGGTGTGACTCGTCTGGACCCCAATTTCCGCGCCTCCGACCTTGATGCCATTGTTTTCGGTACGGGGAATCCCGACGAAGAATGAAGCGATCCCGAGGGCGAGGACGATGATGCCGATTATCAGCAGAGGTTTCATATGGTTACCTCAGATGCACCGGAGTTCGTACGGGCTGCACGCGCTCCAGGGTGCCGCCCCTCCCGGGCTTCCCCATCATACGCGAAGTTACCCGCCGCTCCGCGGCTTACGTGATACTTGCTTCTTCGTAGGTCCCGTACACATCGCGGAGCGCAGCGCAAATCTCGCCGACGGTCGCATAAGCCCGCACGCAATCGATGATGAACGGCATCGTGTTCGCGTCGGAACAGCCGCCGTCCGCCTTTACTTTCGGTTCCTGCGCGGCGGCTTTCTTCAACGCATCCAGGCGGCGGCGGACTTCTTTGTTGCCGCGGCGCTCGCGCAGCTTCTTCAGCTTTGCCGACTGCGCGCGCCGCACCGACTCGTCAATGTAGAGAATCGCGGGTGACTCTTCCTCGACGGTGAACTCGTTGGCGCCAACCACGATCTTTTCTTTTGCCTCGACGGCGCGCTGGAACTGGTAGCTGGCCTCGGCAATCTCCTTCTGCGGATAGCCGCGCTCGATCGCTTTCACCATGCCGCCCATCGCGTCCAGCTTCTCGAAGTAGTCAAAGGCGCCCTTCTCCATGTCGAGCGTCAGCTTTTCAAGGAAGTAAGAGCCGCCCAGCGGGTCGATGGTCTGGGTAACGCCGCTTTCGTAGGCAATGATCTGCTGCGTACGTAGTGCGATGCGGACCGCCTCGGCGGTAGGAAGCGCCCAGGCTTCGTCATAGGAGTCGGTGTGCAGCGACTGCGTGCCGCCCAGCACGCCCGCCAGCGCCTGGATGGCCACGCGCGCGATGTTGTTCATCGGCTGCTGCGCGGTGAGGGACACGCCGGCTGTCTGCGTATGGAAGCGGAGCAGGGCGGAACGGGCCTGCTTGGCGCCGAAACGCTCGGTCATCAGGCGGTACCAGATCTTGCGCGCGGCGCGGTACTTGGCGATTTCCTCGAAGAAATCGTTGTGCGCGTTGAAGAAGAAGCTCAGGCGTGGGCCGAATTCATCGACGTCGAGCCCGCGGCGGCGGGCCCACTCGACGTACTCGACACCGTCGTAAATGGTGAACGCCAACTCCTGCAGCGCGGTCGAACCGGCTTCGCGGATGTGGTAGCCGCTGATGGAAATCGTGTTGAAGCGCGGCGTGAACTTGCTGCCGAACTCGAACGTGTCCACCACCAGGCGCATGCTCGGCGCCGGCGGATAGATATATTCCTTCTGCGCGATGTATTCCTTGAGGATGTCGTTCTGGATGGTGCCCGAAATCTTCTTCCAGTCGGCGCCCTGCTTTTCGGCCACGACCAGGTACATCGCCCACAGCACCGAGGCGGGCGAGTTGATGGTCATCGAGGTGGTGATGTTCTCCAGTTCGATGCCGTTGAACAGGATCTCCATGTCCTCCAGCGAATCGATGGCGACGCCGCACTTGCCGACCTCGCCTTCGCTCATCATGTGGTCGGAGTCGTAGCCCATCAGGGTGGCCAGATCGAAGGCGACCGACAGCCCGGTGCCACCGTGCGTGAGCAGGTACTTGTAGCGCTCGTTGGTCTCCTCCGGCGAGGCGAAGCCGGAGAACTGGCGCATGGTGAAAAGCTTTCCGCGATAGCCGCTGGCGTGGATGCCGCGCGTGTAGGGCGGCTGTCCGGGGTAGCCGAGATATTTCTCGTTCGTCCAATCCTCGGGCAGGTCGGCCTGGGTGTAGAGGCGGCGAATCGGGTAGTCGGAGATGGTGGAGAAGCGGGCGTGGCCGTTCTCGTCCATGTTGACGCCGGTGGGCGCGCCAATGGGATGCTCCGGATTCTTTTCCAGCGTCCTGGCGAGCGTGGTTTCGGCCCACCTCTTTTCCGATTCGGAGGGATGGCGGTTCTCAAAGACGTCCTGAATCGGCGATTCGGCTACCGGCGGCTTGGGTTGGTTATCGGCCATAGGGATTGAAGCAAACTCTTAATTATATGAGATGCGCATAGCAATTGCCCGGCGCTTTACCTCGATGTCATCCTTCGCTGCGCTCAGGATGATACTCATTTGGATTTCCGGCTGAGTTCCCAGGCCTTCGCGTATTTCCAACTCACGTAAACGGAGTGGTAGAGGTGCAGCAGGAATCCTTCGCGGCCGTCGAGGAAGCCGAGGCGGAGAAAATAGTTGTAGAAGAAGGTGAGGCGCGGGCGGATGAAGATGTCGATAAAGCTGAACGACCTAGGACCAGCCATCTCGGCGCCGAGCGAGGAATAACGGTTCATGTGCTCGATGTAGGCGGAGAGGGTGGGGTAGGAGTGGTGAATGATTCCGATACCGCCGCCGAGATTGACGCTAAGTTCCGGATCGTATGCCTTACCGGTGAGTTGGATATCTTCGTGGACAGGACGATCTTCGAATCGGCCTTGACCTCGCCGGATCAGCCGTACTTTCTTGTCCGGCCAGTAACCGCCGTGCCTGATCCATCGCCCCAGAAACATGTTCTTACGGCTGAACCAGAATCCCGGCGTGTCAAAGAGTTTGGCGCGCAGTTGACCAAATAGAAGGCGAATGAATTCGCCGCCCGACGGCTCAAGCTCTTCATCAGCGTCGAGTGACAGGATGTAGTCCCCGCTCGCCTTCTCGATTGCCGAGTTCTTCTGCGCGGCGAAGCCCTTCCACTCTTCGACGAACACCTTGGCGCCGAAGCTCTTCGCGATTTCGACGGTGCGGTCTGTCGAGCCGGAGTCCACGACGATGATCTCGCCGCCCAGATCGCGCACCAGTTCTTCCACGCTCGCCAGCGTGCGCGGGAGGTTCTCCTCCTCGTTGCAGGTGATGACGACAACCGACAAGGTCACGCGGGCATTGTAGATTGATGATTGTCGGTTGACGATTGGCTAGTCAGTGCCAAGTGCGAAGTTCCAAGTGCGACGCAAAACAAAAGGCCGGGATTGCTCCCGGCCTTGACTGCCTCCGAACTCCTGGCTACTGCTCCCGTAGATGCGCCGGAACGCTGTCAGCCGTCGGATGTTGCGTTGCCGGAGTCGTCAGATTGAACGACTGCGGCGGATTCATCGTCGGAGCCGCCGGCTTGGTCGGCGGATTGACCGGACGCGGGATGATTCCGGGGACTTTCGGCAGCGCCGTTATGTTGCCGGTCTCGGCATCGGAGATCAGGATGCCGAGGGTGGTGAGTGTTGAGCCGGTGGAGGTATCCAGGTCCACGCGCGACTTTTCGTAGGCCGCGCGTGCCGCCACCAGGTTCGACTCCGCCAGCGCCAGGTCGCGCTGCGCCTGGAGCACGTTGTAGTTGGTGGAAGCGCCCAGCAGGTACTTCTTCTGCTCGGCGTCCAGGGTCTGGTTGGCGAGCGTCACGGCAGAGTCTGCGGCCTCGACGCGGGCGCGGTTCTGCTGCACGGTGTACGACGCGTTCCGCACCTGGATGCGGATCTGGTTCTGCAACTGCTGCAGGCGCATTTCCGCCTGGCGGTATTCGAGTTCCGAGCGCACCTGGTCGGCCTGCGCCGCGCGGTTGCGAATCGGAATCTGGATGCTCAGACCGATACCGTAGTCGGGGCGGTCACCCCCAAAGAGTCCCGAAAACGCGTCGCCGTAACCGGTGGCCGGGAAAACGGCGAGCGGTTGGAGTGGATTGGGCGGTCCCGCAAGGTTCGAGGTGCCGGCGAAGGCGAACGCGTCGACCGTGGGCAGCAAGGCGTTCCGAAAGGCCTTCTTGTTGATGTCGCGATTGGTCAGGTCAATGCGCGAAGACGCCAGCTCCGGACGGTGCTGGAGCGCGTCGTTGATCAGGTCCTGGATCGGTTGGACCGGCTCCTGCGACGGCATCGACATGGTGTCGGTCGGGACCACCTCGGCGGTTGCCAGCGTCTGGTCGTTCATGTTCTTGGTGATCGCGTTCTTCATGAAGAGCTGCTGCAACTGGAGGTTCGTCTGGCTGACGATCAGGTCCTGGTTGCTGGAAGCCACCTGGCTCTGCACGCGAACGATTTCGATCGGCGCCAAGGTCCCGATCTGCACCTGCTTCCGGGTGTCGGAAAGCAACTGGTTGCCCAGCGCCAGCGAGCGCTCCTTCACCCGCAAGTCTTCATAAGCGTTGACCAGGTCCCAATAAATCTGCTGGACCTGCGAGACCGTGGAGATGACCTGCTGCCGGAAGGAGATGTCGGCAACCTCGCGGTTGTTCTTGGTGATGCGAATGGTACGCATGTTGAGGCCGACGCCGAAGCCCTGAAGCAGGTGCTGCGAGATGGTCATGCGCACGTTGCTGTTCAGCAGCGGGTTGAAAAAGCTGGTAAGGCTGTTCGTCGCCTGCCGGCTGTTGTTGAAGCCGACGGTCAGGTTCGCGCCCGTCGCAAAGCCCTGGTTGTAGGTGAAGTTGGCGACTCCCGAGTTCACCTGCGACAACGGCACCAAGCCCGTCAGCACCAGGTTCGCGATGCGGCTGGTCGAGTGTTCGATCTGCAGCGTGCTGGTGACCAAGGGATCGAACTGCGGGGTCGAAGGGCCGCCGCCGAGCGTGGAGGTGACGATTCCGCCCGAACCGCTGCCGGCGCCGCCTGCGCCCGCGCTGGTACCACCCGCGCCGCCGCCCGAGGCCCCGGTGGAGCTGGCGCTGGTGCCGCCCGGCGTACCCGAAACCACACCCAGATTCACGCCGCGGGCCGCCGCGCCCGCCTTGGTGCGGAGCACGTCAGTGTCGGCAATGTCGAGATTGTAGCGGGCAATCGCCAGGTCGAGGTTGTTCTCCAAAGCCAGCGTGATCGCGTCGTCCAGCGACAGCATTAGCTTGCCGTCTTTGACGAGTTGGTCCACGCGCGCGCTGTTGGCGAAGCTGGCCGCCGGGACCGTCTGCGGCTCATAGGGCGCGAGAAAATTGAACAAATGCGATCTCGGCTGGGAATAATCGACGCGCGCTGTGGGCTGCTGCGCAAAGGCGAGTGTGGTCAGCAATACCGCTCCTACGAGCAGTTTGCCGCCGAAAGCAAAATAGCGCCTGGGTAACATCCGTTCCTCTCCAGTACTGAAGACAATGCCTGATAGACTGCCGGACTGCACGATTGTCACCACCTGATACGCAATTGGTGGCCCGCAGGTTTCGTAAATCTGCCGAATCGTGTAGCCGGCAAGAATTGCTGCGGAAAAACAAACAAGTATAGCTGACCGGGCCTAGCGTCTTGCTCACAAGTTGAGGATTTACATAATTTTACCCGCTCCGCGGTAGCGGTTAGTTCCGTCCGGTTCAGCGACGGCAGTGTCCGGAATCGCACGCCGTTCGCATGGCAATTCCCGCGCGCTGCCCTGATGACGTTATGCGCAACCTGAAAATTACACTCGCCTACGACGGATCGGAGTTTTCCGGTTGGCAGGTGCAACCGGACCGCCAAACCATCCAGGGCACGCTGGCCGCCGCCATCGAGCGAATTACCGGCGAGCGGGTGCTGCCGCAGGGGTCCGGGCGGACCGACGCGGGCGTCCATGCGCTGGCCCAGGTGGCGTCGTGCGAGTTGCAAACGCCGATCCCGACGGCAAATTTGGCGATTGCGCTCAACGACGTTCTCCCGCCGGCGATCCGCGTGACCGGCGTGGAAGAGATGCCGCCGGAGTTTCACGCGCGCAAGTCGGCGCAGGCGAAGACCTATCGGTATCTGATTTGCCGGGACGACGTCTGCCCGCCGTTCCTGGCGCGATACGTGTACCACCACCCGTACCCGCTCGATGAGCAGGCGATGATAGCGGCGGCCGAGCAGGTTGTAGGCGAGCACGACTTCACGTCTTTTGCCGCAGTGGATACGGAAAAAGGGAAGGAAGAGAGGTCGAACGTGCGAACAATTTTTTCTTCCCAGCTCCGGCGCGAGGCCGATCAACTCGTGTACGAGGTGCGAGGTAGCGGCTTCCTGCACCACATGGTCCGCAACCTGATGGGGACATTTCTGCTGGTGGGGAAGGGGACGCTGACGCCGGGGAATATTGCGGGGATTTTGTCAATGCGTAATCGCTCGGCGAATCCGGGAGCGACCGCGCCGGCGAGCGGGCTTTATTTGGTGTCGGTGGAGTACTGAGGCGCAGCCTATAATTCCCGTGAAATGGCCACGGAAGCACAAATCGTGCCCAGCCGCATTGCTTCAATAAATCCCGCGACGGGCGAAGTCCTGCGCGAGTTCGATTGCGCCGGCGAGGCTGAAGTGCGCGCCGCCGTAGCTCGCGCCCGCGCTGCCCAGCCTGGCTGGAATGCCCTGGGCATCAGCGCGCGTAACGATGTCCTTCGCCGGTTCCAGCAGGTGCTGCAAAAGCGCAAGTCCGACGTGGCGCACCTGATCACCCGCGAAGCCGGAAAGCCAGTCGGGGAAGCGCTGGTCACGGAAGTCGTGGTGGCGCTCGATGCGACGCGCTTCTGCATCCAGAACGCCCCGGCAGTCCTGCGGGGCGAACGTTTGCACTATGGAAATCCGGCCATGCGCGCCAAGACCGGACGCATACTGCACGAGCCGTGGGGCGTGGTTGGCATCATTGCGCCGTGGAACTATCCGTTCAGCATTCCGGCAAGCGAAATGGTCGCGGCGCTGGCCATGGGCAACGCGGTGGTGCTGAAGCCGTCGGAATTTACGCCGTTGTGCGCCATTGAACTCGTCGGACTGCTCTCGGCGGCAGGATTGCCTCAGGGGGTGGTGGAGGTCGTGGTGGGCGATGGCGGTACCGGAGCTGCGCTGCTCGCCTCCAATATCGACAAAATTATCTTTACCGGAAGCGTGGCCACCGGGAAGCGCGTGGCTGCAGCCGCCGCGGCGCGACTGCTGCCGGCAGTGCTGGAGTTGGGCGGCAAAGACCCGATGATCGTGCTCGAGGACGCCAACGTAAACGTCGCCTCCAGCGGCGCGATCTGGGGCGCATTCGTGAATGCGGGCCAGACCTGTTTATCGGTCGAGCGCTGCTACGTCGTCCGCCGGCACTACGAGCGCTTCGCCGCGCTCTGTGCGGAAAAGGCGGCCAAGCTGCGCGTCGGCAACGGACTCGACGCGAACACCGACGTCGGCCCGCTCATCCACGAGCGCCAGCTACAGGTCGTCGAAGAGCAGGTAAACGATGCGCTCGCTCGCGGCGCTCGCCTTCTCGCCGGAGGCAAGCGTCTACCGGAACTGGGCGCGAACTTCTACGCGCCAACCGTGCTCGCCGACGTGAACCACTCGATGCGCATCATGCGCGAAGAAACCTTCGGCCCGGTGCTGCCGATCATGGCCGTGGCCGACGAAGCCGAAGCTGTACGTCTCGCCAACGACTCCGAGTTCGGCTTGGCGGCGAGCGTGTGGACGGGCAACACTCTGCGCGGCGAGCGGATTGCGGCCGAGTTGCAGGCCGGAACCGTGATGATCAACGATGCCGTCACGTGCTTTGGTATCAGCGAAGCTCCGCACGGTGGGGTGAAATCCAGCGGTCTCGGCCGTACCCATGGGCGCGCCGGACTGGAAGAAATGGTCCGTCCCAAGTTTGTGGACAGCGACGCGCTCGGCCGTGTGCGCCGTCCGTGGTGGTACGGCTATGGCCCCGGGTTCGAGGCGCAGATGGCGGGATTCGCGGACTGGCTGTTCGCGCGCGGGATTTCGAAACGGGTAAAGGGAGCGCTGAAGTCCAGTGGCGCGATGTTGCGGAAAAAGCTCTAGAAAAACCTCGCGTATTTTGAAGTCAATACCTCGATATCGTGATCCAAACCACATCGTGCAGTGACCTCCGCAGTTCCCACCTGCTGAATTCCGGGCTAGAATCTCTGGTTCCTTCGATTTCAGCGAGGTAAACCATCTTGGCGTCCACAGAGGCGACTCCGAATCCGGTGTCTGAGCAGAATATCCAGCAGCTTCCCAAGCACAAAGTGAAACTGAAGAAGGCGCTGCAGCGCTCCTGCAACGAGAAAAACGAGAAGGGCAAGCTCTGTGGCGGCCACCTGAAGCGCTGGTACTATGCCGGCGATGGGATCGAGCAGGCTTGCGGCGACGTCGAACAGGCCTACGGCAAGAATGCCGAGCTCTACCGCTGCGAATTCTGCAAGACGCTCTACCTGCCCAATCCGGAGGACCCGAGCGGCATCAACGTCGCCGGCCGCGGGCAGATTTCCGATTTTGGCCTCACCCTGCCGCCCAAGGAATCGAAATAGCATATGGCAATCAGCGGCTTCCAGGCTGTATAACTGCGCACACCGGAATCCGCAGCGTGCGCAGTTTTGCATGCGGGCAACCCGCACTGTGCATCGAAGACACTGAGCGTGAACTCGGACCTCATCTACGACTGGAACAATATTCCCGGCCCCGACGCCCAGCCCGCCGGACCGGTACTGCTGAACGACGAGTCGCTGCGCGACGGACTTCAGTCGCCGTCGGTGCGCGATCCATCCATCGCCGAGAAAATCGAAATCCTCCACCTGATGGAGGCGCTGGGGATCAACGCGCTTGACATCGGGCTGCCCGGCGCTGGTTCGCGCGCGGTGGAACATTGCCTGGCGCTGGCGCGCGAGATCGTCAACCACAAGCTCAAGATCAAGGCCAACTGCGCCGCGCGCACGCACGAAAACGATATCCGCCCCATCGCGGAAATCATGCAGAAGACCGGCCTCGAAATCGAGGCGGCGACGTTCATCGGCTCCAGTCCTATCCGCCGCTTCACCGAAGGATGGACCGACGACTTCCTGCTCAAGACCACGGAGCAAGCCGTCAGCTTTGCGGTAAAACTTGGCCTGCCCGTCATGTACGTGACGGAAGACACGACCCGCTGCGACCCCGAGATGGTGAAGCGCCTCTATATCGCCGCCATCAACGCCGGCGCGCGCGCCATCGTCATCTGCGACACCTGCGGTCACGCCACGCCGATGGGCACGATGAACCTGGTCCGCTTCGTCATGAAGGAAGTGGTCGAGCCTTCGGGCATGATGATCCGCGTGGACTGGCACGGACACTGCGACCGCGGCATGGCGCTGGCCAACAGTTTCGCCGCACTGATGGGCGGAGCGCATTGCGTGCACGCCTGCGGTCTCGGCATCGGCGAACGCGTCGGCAACACGCAGATGGACCAGATGCTGGTCAACCTGAAGCTGATGGGCGTGCCGCCGTGGGCGAAGCAGGACCTGTCGAAATTGAAGGAGTATTGCGAAGCCATCTCGCGCGCTACCGGAATTCCGATTCCGAAGAATTATCCCGTGGTTGGTGACGACGCCTACCGCACCGGGACCGGCGTGCATGCGGCGGCCGTCATCAAGGCCTTCCGCAAGGGCGACGTCGAGCTGGCCAACAACGTTTATTCCGGCGTCCCGGCTCATTACTTCGGCATGGAGCAGATCATCGAGATCGGCCCCATGAGCGGAAAGTCCAACGTGATTTTCTGGCTGGAGCGGCGCGGCATCGCTGCCGACGACGAAATCGTCGAGCGCATCTTCCAGCGCGCCAAGTCCACGGACCGCTTACTGACCGAGAACGAAATCCGCGAGTGCTGCCCATCGTCGTCATCGAACCCACGCTGACCGCAATCGTTACTCCATTCTCGATTCTTGATAGACTCGTGTTTCCGTGACCCCTCAATCCACCACCGACGCCGGCGATAAGCGCGCCAACGCCGCAACCTGGGCGGAGCGCGAAGTCGCGCGACTGGCCGAAATTCCGTTGCTGGAACGTGCCGCGGAGTGGTTCGTCGAACACGCGCAGGACCTGGTCGAGCGCCAGGTGGAGGTCACCAGCATTCCCGCGCCACCATTCGGAGAGCGAGCGCGCGCCGAGTGGCTGGCGGCACGTTTCAACGAAATCGGCCTCGGCGACGTCCACCTCGACGGCATCGGCAACGTGCTCGCCATACGTCCGGGCAGCGGCCCCGAGCGCCGTTATCTCGCCATCACCGCGCACCTGGACACGGTGTTTCCCTCCGGCACCGCGGTCAACGTCCGACGCGAAGGTACGCGGCTGTTCGGTCCCGGAGTGTCCGACAACGGGGCTGGCATCACCGCCGTGCTCGGCGTTGCGTCGGCGCTGCAAGCGAGCGGCATGCAGACAATTCTGCCGGTGGTCTTCATCGGCAATGTGGGCGAGGAAGGTGAAGGCGACGTGCGCGGCATGCGCCACCTGTTTGCCGACCCGCACTGGCGCGACGCGATCGAGTACACACTTGTTATCGACGGCGCCGGCACCGACACGATCGTTACCGAAGCCCTCGGCAGCCGCCGTTTCCAGGTGACCGTCCGCGGGCCGGGCGGGCATTCGTGGAGCGATTTCGGCGTGGTCAACCCGGTGGTCGTGCTGGCGCGCGCGATTGAGATGTTTACCCGCACCGCCGTTCCCGCGTCGCCGAAAACAACTTTCAACATCGGCTCCATCGAGGGCGGCACGTCGGTGAATTCCATTCCGCAGTCGGCAACGATGAAGGTGGACATCCGCTCCGCCGCCGCCGAGCAGATCGATCGCCTGGAGCGCGCGCTGAATGAATCGCTGGAGCGCTCCATCATCGCCGAGCCGCGTCACGCTTTTGGCGGGCGTGCGCATAGCGGAATCAGCCTGGACGTCGACGTGATCGGCGACCGTCCCGCCGCGCGCCTCAACCCGGACAGCCGCATGCTTGCCGTAGTGCAGGCGGTGGACGGCCACCTCGACAACACCGCCCGCTCGCAACGCGCTTCCACCGACGCCAACATCCCGCTCTCGCAGGGGCGGGAAGCGGTCGCCATCGGCGCGGGCGGCATGGGCGGCGGCGCACACACACTGCAAGAGTGGTACGACCCAACCGGGCGCGAACTGGGCTTACGCCGCATCCTGATGTCGGCGCTCGCGCTCGCCGGAGCACACGAATGAAACTCGTCATCGTCTTCCTTCTTTTCTTTGGTCTGGTCATGAATGCTCAAACCCGTCCTCAGCGCCCGGCGCGGGACAGCAACGAACGATCCGAGCCCGAGGGCCCGGACACGATCTTCGTCAACGGCGACATCTATACCGGCGCCGATCTTGGCTTCGGTGGCGAACCTGCCAAGGTGTACCCGCGCGCGCAGGCGATTGCCGTAAGCTACGGTCACGTGGTCGCCGTCGGCAGCACGCAAGACATCCAGGCGATGAAGGGTACGAAGACCCAGGTCGTGGACCTGGACGGCCGCTTTGTCATGCCCGGCTTCAACGACGCGCACCTGCACCTTGCTTCCGGCGGCTTCGAACATCTCAACGTCGAGCTTGCGGGAACGAAAACGCTGCTGGAGATGCAGCAGCGCATCGCCGATCGCGTGCGGATCGCGGCGCCGGGAGAGTGGATCCTCGGCCGTGGCTGGGACGAATCGAAGTGGACAGTGCAGAAGCTGCCCACGCGGCAGGACCTCGACTCGGTCACACAGGGGCATCCGGCGATTTTTTCGCGCGCCGATGGTCACATGTCCATAGCCAATACCGCCGCTCTCAAGATGGCGGAGATCGCCAAGAACACGCCCAGTCCCGCGGGCGGCAAGATTGATCGTGACGCCAACGGCGAAGCAACCGGCATTCTGCGCGAAGGCGCTGCCGAGCTGGTTGGACGCAAGGAGCCCACTCCCACCGCCGCGCAACGACGTCGTGCCGCCGAGCTGGGCCTGCGCGATGCCGCCATGTGGGGCGTGACCTCGCTGCAGGACAACTCCGGATGGGAGGACTACCTCACCTACGCCGAACTGGAGAGACAAGGCAAGCTGACGGCACGCATCAGCGAATGGCTGATGCTCAACACGGACCTGAACACGCTCGAACAACATCGCGCCTTCCATCCCGCCGGCGACCCGATGCTGCACACCACCATGCTGAAGGCATACATGGACGGCTCGCTCGGTTCCCACACCGCCGCTTTGCTGCAGCCCTATGCCGACGACCCAAAAAACTCCGGCCTGCCGCAGTACGAGCAGGCGAAACTGGATGAGATGGCGCGCGAGCGCGCTGCCGCGGGCTTCCAGATGGGGTACCACGCGATCGGCGACGGTGGAGTCGAGATGGCGCTCAAGGCTATCGCGGCCGCGCAGACATACGCGCAGCAGCGCGCGGCGGAAAATCCGCAGATCAAGGCCAGCGATTTCCGCAACCGCGTCGAGCATGCGCAGGTGACAACCGCCGAGCAGATCCAGCGCTTCCAAAAGTTGGGCGTGATCGCCTCCATGCAGCCTAACCACCTGCTCACCGACATGAACTGGGCCGTGACGCGCATCGGCAACGAGCGGGCAAAGACGTCGTACGCGTGGAAGCAGTTCCTCGACAACAACGTCGTGCTCGCATTCGGCACCGATTATCCGGTCGAACCGATCACGCCGTTCCGCGGCCTGTACGCGGCCATCACGCGCAAGAACGAGGCGGGCACGAAAGAATACGTGCCGGAACAGAAGATCAGCATCGACCAGGCCATTGCCGCCTACACCACCGGCGCCGCCTACGCCGAATTTGCCGAAAAAGAGAAGGGAAGGCTCGCGCCGGGATTCCTGGCCGACCTCGTGGTGCTGGACCGCGACATCACCAAGGCCGCGCCCGCCGACGTGCTCAAGACCAAAGTTCTGCGCACCGTCGTCGGCGGCAAGACGGTGTACGAAGCGAAGTAAAGAGTGTTGTCATTCCGAGCGGAGCGAGGAAGCTGCTTTTGCCCGTGTTGCTCGCAGTCCCGAACGGCGCCCAGCTCACCTGGACGACGATTTTCACCATCCTCGGCGGGATTGCCGCAGTGGTGCTTGCGATCTGGGGAATCGGCCGGCTGTTCCCGGCGTCGAAGAAATACTCGAGTGCCGGCGGGAATGCGTTGTTGCGTGCCGACGTATTCTTCCGTCCCAGCCGCGAGCACATCATCGAAGCCAAAGAGCACGAAGAGCAGCAAGATGAGGATTCCGGCGACCCTCCCGATCCTACCCATCACATCTAGTCTCCATCTGCCTCCGAAAAGAGTTTCAGTTTCATTCGGTGCTTGACCAACTCGAAACTGAAACTTGAAACTGAAGCTGCTCATGTCCCGCTCCGTCAAAGCGCACATCCTGCTGGTGCTCACCACGCTCGTCTGGGGGGCAACGTTCGTTCAGATCAAGGACGCGCTCACCGACATCTCGCCGCTCTTGTTCAACGCTATTCGCATGGGGCTCGCCGGTGTTGCTCTGGTCATCGTCTTTCATCGTCACTTGCGCTCGATGACCCGCGATTCATTCCTGATGGGCTGCCTGGTCGGCTCTTTTCTTTGGGCAGGATATGAATTCCAGACTACCGGCCTGCGCCTGACCACGCCTTCGAAGTCCGCTTTCCTTACCGGTTTTTCCGTCATTCTGGTGCCGGTGTTCCTGGCGCTGGGCTGGCGGCGTCACGTCAACCGGTGGGTCGTCGCCGGCGTGATTACGGCGCTCATCGGCCTTTTCCTGATGACCGTCCCGGCGGGCGGCGGCGGGCTCAACCTGGAATCCATCAATCGCGGCGACCTGCTCACCCTCGGCTGCGCGGTCTTCTTCGCGCTCCACATCATCAACATGGGCCGCGCCATGCAGAAGTACAAGTTCGAGCAGATCGCCACCCTGCAGACGATCGTCGCCGCCACGCTGATGCTGCTCACCATCCCCGTACTCGAGCAGCCGCACGTGGTGTGGTCGGCGCACGTGATCTGGGCAATCCTCGTTACCGGCCTGCTGGGCACCGCGGCCGCTTTCAGCATCCAGGCATGGGCGCAGCAGTTCACGGCCCCGACTTACACCGCGCTGATTTTCCTATTGGAGCCGGTCTTTGCCTGGATCACTTCCTACATCTTCCTGCACGAGCGTTTGGGTATTCGTGCAGGTATGGGCGCCATGCTGATCCTGGCTGGAATCGTGGTGTCCGAACTGAAAGGAAGTCCGGCGGAGTTGGTCGAAGAGGTCGGCAGCATTCCCGA
>Ga0097691_1000507_pt1 | contig 33536 bp, 28 predicted proteins | sample NGESurdeep072012_8_FD_72858 | JGI IMG/M metagenome (GOLD analysis project Ga0097691, IMG submission 72858) | Arctic peat soil microbial communities from Barrow, Alaska - NGEE Surface sample 210-1 deep-072012 | ecosystem: Environmental > Terrestrial > Soil > Wetlands > Peat ... | reverse complement strand
TCACGATGGCGCTCCACATAGTCGGCGGCTTCCGTCGCCAGCGCCGCCATCAGCATCCGCCGCGCTCCCACCCGCGCGATCTCATCCAGCGGCAACAGCTCGCCGCTCTCTTCCCCAGCAGGGGTCCTTTCCACTACCTTCAACATCGGTGGCGTCTCCTTCCACCCGGCTCCCACCGGGGTTCGCGTGGTCTACGCGGAAGGGTACGCCGCCTTTTTCATCCCCGCACCTGATCCACAACTTTCGGTAATAACTCTCGCCGCCCGGCTCAACACCTCTTCCTTCGCCCGCGCCGCATGGTTGATTCTCCATCGAATCCAATCTCCAAGGATGTGCCCACCGTCTGCGATCCTTTCGGCCACGTCGGGGTCTTCTTCCAGATAACTTCTTAGCTCTGTTAGTTGCGCTTGGATTCGCACCTCAACTTGTTCGAGTAAGGTTTTCATTCTCTTTTTCTGCTTAGCGGCGCGTGCGGCTTTAGGCCGGACGCGAAGGCCCCGCCGGAACACCGGCAGAATTTTCCTACTCATCCGATTCCCGCGCAGCCAATTTTAGCGTCGCCTCGGTCGGCGTCGTGCCGAAGAACACCGGCGCGCCCAAGAGTGTGGGCGGCTGGGCCGGGCTTCAAGCCAGCGGAGGTCGGAATGGTCTCGGGTAGTCCTTGGGTCATGATTCTTCCTCGCTTCGCGTTACACGCATCCCCGGCGTTCGGGGGGCTAAAGTTCTGGGATCAACGGCGTTCGGTGGGATAACCCCGTCTTCGTCGGCGCGGCGGTAGAAGACGCGCCGCAAGAAGGTATCCCGATTGAGGTTGCGGCGCTGGGCGTTCGGCGCCAGAATCGACCAGCCGTAAACTACGACGCCCGCACCCGTCTTAATCGGGCCGACCCGGCTGCGCACCCATACGGTCGATTCTCGCACCCACGGCAGCGACGGCGGGCAGCCGGTCAACCATAGGATGCCGATCTCTCCGTTTATCTTACTTGTAGCGTAGATGATGTTCTTCATCGTTTCCTTAGTTACGTCCGTTTATTGGTCGCTCAGCTTCTCGCCCGCTCCGGCCTTTGTTCCGGGCCAGTTCCGGCCTGTTCCAGGGTACGGAACATCGGAAGTCCTTCTCTCCCAAGGGGTTGGACGCGTGTTCCGGGTGACCCGCCCTTTTTCGCCAAATTCTCTATAGGGGGAGAAAAAAGAAAAGTAGCCCTTGCAGTTTCATTCTGCTTTCCCTCTCTATACATTTCCTTAAAAGGATGGAACAGGTGGAACAGGTGGAACAATCTCTTAGAGCCCTTCTGCCCCAAGGGCTTCAATGTTCCACCTTCCCTGAATGACCCGGAACGTGCTCGGAACATCTTCATCCGTTCTCCCTCTTAACCGCCGATGCCGCGTCTTCTACGAGTCTCAGCCTCGTCTCCAACTCTTTGAGTTCATACTCTCGGTGTGACCGGGCAAGCCGCGCGGCGTCACTGAAGCCTTTGTCGCGCCCCGCCCTCTTGGCGATGGCGATCTCGTCCCTCAGTGCCTTGGCTTGGGCGCGCTGATACTGCTCGGCATCAACCCCCGCTTCGCCGATGATGCCTTCGACGCGATCCTTGAGCCGCTTTTCTAACGGTGAGAGCACACGGCCCTTGTCTTCGTCGAATCTCCTGTTCCATTCCGCCGCTATCACCGGCCCTTCGCTCTTCTGCCACTTCTCGGCATTGCGGATGGCCCATAGGCGTTGTGTGTTCTCTCCATCAACCCGAACTTTCCCAAGGTTCGCCGCTCCTTGGTTCGACAAGTTCTTTGCAAGCGCGGTTGAAACGTCCGTGCCCTTACTTATTTTGTCGGGAACGCCTTCCTGTATTTCGGAAAGCTGCCAAACATCCGACTTGCCAAATGGCTCAAGGCTCCCTTCGATCACGTCGCGTGTGTATCTCCATAGCGGCGTGGTATTCACTTCTTGCATCTCGCGTAGCGTCTCGGTTTGAAGGGCATCGCCTTGCGGACGAAAGTTTTCTAGGGAAACTCTGTTCTTCAAGTACCAGTTGATCTCAGCTTTGCCCCTCTCACTCTCGGCGTAGCTCACTAATCGCCTCACCAGTGCCTCATCCACTTTATTCTCGGTGACACGCTCCACGAAGTAGCGACGCTCGCCGCGATCAACAAACACAGCGTCGATATAGTTGCTGCTGATGCTGTAGTTCGCATAGTTCGGATGCTCGAACTTCGGCTTGTTCTTGATGTTCACATAGATGGTTTTGTCGGTCGCCTTAGTCTTTAGAAGCTGACCATCTTCGCGCCTATCCGGCGCACACACTTCCGATGCGACCACGTACAGCGCGCCTGCTTCCCAATCATTGAACTGGTTATGCAAATCCCGGCTTGTGATGCGCCTCGCGTGCTTGCCATATTGCGGAGCGAACATCTCAAACATCGCGTCCTTGCCCGCGCCATGTGTGTTGCTAATCAAGATCGTCATCGCGACCATCTTGGGGTTCTTGGGGTGAACAATCGGCCATGCCCGCGTCTGCCAGAAGTAGGCCAGTGAGTCGGGTTTACCCTCGAAGCGCGAAGCGACGAAGCCCACAAGCTCTGTTAGCTCATTAGAAGCGCCATCGGGTTGTATCGGCACGATGCCGGGGTCTATGCACTCATTAAGAGCATTGGCCGCCGTGATTCTCGGCTCACCCGGCCTGAACTCAAGGCCACGATGCGTCCGGCGCTCGCGATCCTTGAGCCACGCATCCGCCCCGCTTGCCGGTTCGCCATCGCCGCGAACGAATCTATACGGCGCCGCGTCCACTTCCTTGAAGGTTCGAGCGGGGACTAACTTTTCCGTCTTCAGGTTGTAGATTTGACTGTACGATTCGATGACGGCGAAGTTCGCGTCAATCTCAGCCTTGATCGCCGGGTATGGTTTAAGACTGTCCGGCGCCTTCAGATCATCCGCGATCAGCCGAAGCAAGTCCGCCAGCGTGGCGCTAGGATTCGCCGCGCGCCAATCGTCTAGCCCTTGTTTCTCACTGTTGGGCTTGTCGGGGAGCTTGACAATGTGAACGATGCCACCTCTCGACTCGAAGTAGGCTTTCTTGCGCTGCGTAGCGTGATAGACGTTCGGATTGGTCGCGACGTCACTGTCAGGCACAATGTAGATGGTGCGGCCTTCGATTGCGACCGACTCATAGCAGCCGAGCACGGCCCTCCCGCCGTCTGCATTGGTTCCGCGATGCCCGTAGCAGCCCGACTCGCCAATGACGCAGAGTTGATCGCCCCATCCGCTAGTCGCGCTGTCAGCCTTCAGGATTGATTCTGTAACTAGGAGCGGAATCTTAGGATTGCCAAGCTTGGCGTGGTGCCACGGGTGAACGTCCACCATCGCGCGTTGCTTACTCGCGGGCGGGAAGACATACTTCTTAGGCTTGCCTTTCGCGTCGGTCGCGGGGTTGTCGGGTCTTAGTTGCCCGGCGTGCTTCGCTCCGTGAACGTCGATGATAGGAATCCGAAGCCCTGAAAGATTCTCAGGCTTGCCGGGGAAGCCGAGCTTGCGAGAGGTCTTCGCGTCTATTGATTCATAGCCGCGTGCGTCTCGGACTGCGTCCGATATTGCCCGCACGCTAAGAACCGCCTGATGCTCTTCGCTTAGTTCGGAGTTCGCTTTCGCGCCGGTTGTGATAGAATTGATGGGATTTCCATCTTCCCCAACCCCCTCATCTCGGCCGTTTTTCTCCCCAAGGTTAGCGGCCGGGGTGGTGGCCCCTCTCTCATCTTCATTTGTTTGCATTGCAATAGCTCTTGATGTCGGTGGGCCGTGATTTGATCCATTCATCGATCTGATCGGACCTGTACCCGCGCCTAAGCCTTGTAGTGGCGATGCGTTTTGGAAACTGGCCCTTTTCCTCAAGCCGTTGGAGAGACGATCTGTGAAGATCGACTCGCTTGCACGTCTCCTCGATTGATAGGATTCGCAAACCCTCGATAGTCTGGATTCTCAACATCTGCGTAAGACTCCTTTTTGTCGCTCGACTGCTTTCTGCGCCGCGCCTTTTAAGTTTACCACAGCCCCGAAAAGCGCCGAACAAATCACGCTCTGTGATGCTGCGTGATTTGAGAATTCTTCATTCCTTGGAACTATAACAGACTCGCGCCAAACCCTACGACTGTAATGAAAATGGCTACAAAATTACCCTTACAGATCGCGCTTGTAGCGCAAGTCTTAGGGGTTGTGTGTTGCGTGCAGTCTTAGGCCCCTGAGAATCTAAGCCTCTCAGTGCCCTCAAAACGAAACGAGCCGCATGGTTAGTTCGGCTCGTCATCAGGACGGCTCAGCGGCCGTCTGTGTGTGAATGGCGGGGTATCCGCGACGCTACAGACAACGAAGCGACCGCAACGCGCTTAGTTCTTGAGCAGAGAAGAAGCGGCGCAAGTCCTTTGCCAGTCTCGCGGCTCTAACCGCAACGCTAGGCTTAACACACCCCGCGCGGCCGTCGGAGTGCTGAGAATCCATGCCAGTTGAGCAATGCGCGTGAAAAACTAGATCGGCTATCAGTTCATCATCTCTCGCGCCGGGATTGTGGTGATTAAACTCCAAGTCCTTGCGTCCGCTCCGCACAATCGCGACGCGGCCGCCCGCCGTAGAGACGGCGGGTACCGTGCGTCGAGGGGTACATTCGGCGTTGGTGATCCTGACGATTCTCAGCCCCATTTCAGATATGAATGCCGCCGCAGCTTCAGCCCCGCGATCGCTCATGCCCGTAGCTCGATGACGTTCGATTCTTCGGGCCGCCCGTTGGTCACAGAATCGACGTGGCGGTCCCAGCGGATCAACGCGGCCCGCTTCTCTTTGTCGAACGGGTAGTGCGCGTACACAGTCGCGGTAACGCCCGTGCGGGCGTGATTGAGCAGGCGTGAGATAATCGTCTCAAGGCTGGGATCAAGCCGCATGATGCCGCTTGCGAACGTGCGCCTCAGATCGTGGAAGCGCCAATCAGTCCCCGTCGCCCTGCGCAACCGCCGCATCAGCGCGGCCGCCCCGGCCTTGCCCGCATTCGGAAAGACCCTTACCGGATCATGCTCACCCGCCTGGATCTCGCGCAGAATTGCGAGCGCCTTCCCTACCAGCGGGATACTGTGCGGCCTCTTGTTCTTCGAGCGCGCCGCTGGCAGCGACCACGCGCCCCCGGCGAAGTCCAACTCAGCCCACTCCATCCGCATCACTTCCATCTCGCGTTGCCCGGTCAGTAGCGCGAGCTTCGCGGCGTTCCCGAGTGTCTCAGTCTCGCACCCGGCGATTACAGCCTTGATCTCGGCATCCGACAGTACCCGCTCGCGAACCTTCTCCGGCCCGCCCGGCCGCGCGTTCGTCCCCGCACACGGGTTCTCTTTCAGAATGTCGCGCTCGATCCCCACTTTGAATATCGTGTGGATCAACACGCGCGTTCGATTCGCTTGAACCGGCGAGCCTCGGTCTGCTATCGCGTCGAGCACCTTGTTCACGTCGCGCTTAGAGATTTCGGCTGCCTTCAAATCCTTCCACGCTGGCAACAAATCTTTATTGATGACCCGCTGGTCTTCGAGCATTGACCGTTTGTGAACAGCGTGGCGCTTCAGGTATTCGTCGGCCAGCGTGGCGAACGACTCGGCTTGACGGCGCGCGTTGCGTTCTCCGGCCGGGTCTGCGTCGTTCGCGATCTTCCCAAGCTCTCTGAGGGCCTGATCGCGCGCCTTTTTGTATGGGATGACGTTGGCGCGGCCGAGCCTCAGGAAATTCTTTTTTCCATTCGCGTTGTAGCGCAGCGCCCATGTCTTCTTGCCGCTGCGATATACCCGCAGTAGCAATCCCGGCGTGCGCGGATCTCCTGACCAGTAATCCTCTTGTGCAGTGAGCACGGGGATCGGCACCTTCTCTGCAAAGTCGCCCGATAGATCGTGTTGTCTTCTCATAAAAAGTGACCACCTAGTTCCCCTGCCTGTTCGTCGTTTAGTGTCCGCATCAGCTTCATCAACGTAGTTAGAGAATAGCATCAAAGGCGCTCTGCCACAAGGCTTTGGAGGTTGTCAATAAGTTGTCATTTAGTTGTAAATAATTTGTCTGAGACCCCGCCAGAATGCCCTTTTAGCGGGGTCAAACTGTCAATACGACGATCTGACATCGGGCAATATTTTCGATTGACTTTCGCGGCGCTTTCGCTTTGAGAACCGTATCGGCTAGTTTCGATTGATGGCCGCAGAACGCAAGCAACTGATTCTGGTCGACGGCTCCGGGTACATCTTCCGCGCTTTTTTCGCGCTGCCGCCGATGAATACGTCGCGCGGGATGCCGACCCAGGCGGTGTACGGCTTCATCCGGATGATTCTGAAGCTGTTGAAGGACGTGCGCCCGTCGCATATCGCGATCGTCTTCGACTCGCCGAAAAAAACTTTTCGCGACGACCTGTTCGCCGATTACAAGGCCAACCGCGCCGAGGCGCCCAACGACCTTGTCGTGCAGATTCCCTACATCCATCGCGTGGTCGAGGCGTTTCGGATCAAGTCGCTGATGCTCGACGGATACGAGGCCGACGACGTGATCGGCACGCTCGCCAAGCGCGCGGCGCACGAGCATTTCATCGTCACGATCATCACCGCGGACAAGGACTTCATGCAGTTGGTCGGCCCACACGTCACTCTGTGGGACACGATGCCGACCCACGAAAAGCGAATCGGGGTGCGCGAGGTCAAGGAGCGCTTCGGCGTCGAGCCGGCCGCGCTGGTCGATATCCAGGCTCTAACCGGCGACAAGATCGACAATGTCAAAGGTGTGCCGGGCGTCGGCGAGAAAACGGCCGCGGCGCTGGTTCAGAAGTTCGGCGGAGTGAAAGAAATTTACGAGAACCTGGACCGTATCGAGGAGAGCGGGATTCGCGGCGCGAAAAAAATCGCGGGACTGCTCGGTGAGCATCGCGCGGCGGTGGACCTCGCACTTCGGCTGGTGCGCATCGACACCGACGTGCCGCTGAGCGTCGAGCCCGACGAATTCGCGTGGCGGGGTGTGGACGAGCGCGCGGCTGCGGAACTGCTGCGCGAGCTGGAGTTCCATTCGATCCTGCGCGAGATATCGCCGTCGCAAGTGGAACTTCCCGGTCTGGAATCGAAATCGAAGCCTGCCCCCACCGTCACCGGGGAAGATCTCGCCGACGCGCTCAAAACTCTTGCCGGCGCGCCGCGCATCGCGTTTGACCTCGCCATCGCCGAGGCCGGTCAGGACAGGTTGCAGCTCGCAAGCGCCGACAAAACAATCGTCGTCGAACATGACGGGATTGCGAGCGCAGCGCCTTTACTCGGCTCCGAGTGCCCGCCCAAATCGTGCCACGATCTGAAGACTCAAATCGGCGCGTTCGCCCGGCACGGAATCGTGCTCAAAGGCGTCGATTTCGACACGATGCTGGCGGGCTTTCTGATCAATTCGGGACAGCCGGAACCGTCGCTGACCGATCTGTATCACGAGTATCTGGCGCCCCTTGGCGCCGGCGGTACGCCGGGCACGAATGCGGAGCTGGTGAGAAATCTTCGTGAAGCGCTGGCGACGCGGCTGGAAGCCGACGGGCTCACTTCGTTGTTCGACGACATCGAGATGCCGACCGCGCCTTTGCTGGCGGCGATGGAAGCCGCGGGAATCGGCATCGACGGCGACGCGCTCAAGATCATCTCGAAGGAATTTGCCGAGCAACTGAATCGGCTGGAACGCGAGTGCCACGAGCTGGCCGGCCGCGAGTTCAATCTCAACTCGCCCACGCAGCTACGCGAGCTCCTGTTCAACGAGCTGAAACTTTCGGCGAAGGGTCTGAAAAAAACCAAGAGCGGATTTTCGACCGACGCCGATACGCTCGAGAAGCTCGCGGCGGTGCATCCCATGCCGCGAAAGCTGATCGAATACCGCACGATTTCGAAATTGAAGTCCACTTACGCCGACGCGCTGTCCGAGGTGATCCGCTCGGGCACCGGGCGAATCCACACGACCTGGCATCAGGCACTGGTCGCGACCGGACGCGTCAGCTCGAGCGATCCGAATCTGCAAAACATTCCGACCCGCAGCGCGGAAGGGCGCCGGATTCGCCGGGCGTTCGTGCCGAAGCCGGGATGCGTCTTCGTGTCAGCCGACTATTCCCAGATTGATCTGCGCGTGCTGGCGCATCTGTCGGGCGACAAGACATTGGTGGACGCATTCAATACCGGCGAGGACATCCACGTGCGGACCGCGACCGAGGTACTGGGAGTCACGCCGGACAAAGTCAACGCCGAAGCGCGGCGGCTGGCCAAGGTGATAAACTTCGGGATCATTTACGGGATGGGCCCCCAGCGGCTGGCTGGCGAGCTCGGGATTGCGCTGGCGCAGGCCTCGGACTACATCAAGCGCTACTTCGAGCGGCTGCCGGGCGTGCGTGCGTGGCTGGACGAGACGGTTCGCACCGCGCGCACGACGGGCTATGTAACGACGATGTACGGGCGGCGCCGCTATCTGCCCGAGCTCAACGCCCAGCCGGGCGGGGCTCGGGCGCAGGCAGAGCGAATCGCCGTTAACACACCCATCCAGGGCACGGCGGCAGACCTGATAAAACTCGCTATGATACGGCTGGACGGGGTGCTTCGAGAGCGCGGACTGGCTACGCGGATGATTTTGCAGGTGCATGACGAACTACTGCTGGAAGCGCCCAAAGACGAGTGGCGAGAGGCGGCAGAGTTGGCAAAACGCGAAATGGAGGGGGTGGCCGAACTCAAAATTCCGTTGAAGGTGGAGCTGAAATCCGGACCAAACTGGGCTGAGATGATCGGCGCGGCATGAAAACTCCCCTGAATTTAGTCACCCGCACCTGCGTCTACTCAAGTTGAGAACACCAGGCCGCCAGGACGGTGACGAAGCCGAGCTAATCGATCGCTCTCGCAAGGGCGATTCCGAGGCGTTTGGCGTTTTGGTGGAACGTTATCAGCGCCGGGTGGTCGGAGTGGCGCTGGCGGTAGTGCACAATCAGGATGACGCGATTGAACTGGCGCAAGAGACATTTATTCGCGCCTTTGAAAACCTTTCGAAATTCGAATCGCGATCGAGCTTTTCAACCTGGCTGTATCGAATCGCGGCCAACCTCGCGATCGATTTCTGGCGCCGCGAGGGACGCCATGTGGTCCTTCATGGAGAAGACGCCGATGCCGAAATCAGCAAGATGCCGACCAGCCAGGGAGACGCATTCAAGGAAGTCAGCCGTAGCGAACTCTCGGCGCGCCTAAGGCAAGCGCTGGAGGAGTTGACGCCGGAACATCGTGCAGTGATACTTTTACGCGAAGTCGAAGGAATGTCGTACGACGAAATCAGCGACGTTTTGCAGTGTCCCAGAGGAACGGTCATGAGCAGGTTGCACTATGCTCGAACCCACCTGCGCAACGTCTTGAAGGACGTGGCCGGAAGCTGAAGGCGATATGGCTGAATGCGGTGAAATAGGCATGATGCTCGGCGCGTTCGAGGACTCCGAACTCGAGCCCAACGAGATGCAGGAAGTCGCGTTTCATCTGGCGCGGTGCGAATCCTGCAGCGGCATCCTGGCCGATTACTCGACGCTCGGACGAGACCTCAGATCGATTGCGGCAGAGCCGTCGCTGGCCGGATTTTCGAGCGCGGTAATCGCTCGCGTCGATCGCATTCCACAGCCCGCGCTGACGAGAATCGCGCGTTTCTTGAGGCGCCAGGTGGATTCTGTTGGTTCAGGCTTCGCGTGGGGCGGCGCGGTAGCGGCGGTCGCCTTCGTGACGATAATTCTGATGACGCCGTATGTCGAGCAGTTCGCCAATCGAGGGCCGCGCTCGACCACTTCGATCGCCACGACCGGGCACGAAACCGCCACGGCGGCAAATCAAGTGGCGGAAGCGGCGGCCAGCGAGCCTACCATGGCGGATAACGATTCTCATGCCGACATCTCGCGGCTCGAGTCGGAAAACCATTCGGTTGCAGTCTGGAGCGAGCCTCGCAGGGACACGACCGTCATTTGGTTACCGGATCAGCCTTAGGCCGCCATGACGCTGCGTTTCGGTAGCCTCACCTTCCTCATCATCGCGGTCACGGCCCTCGGAACGCCGGGTCTCACGTACGCACAGGCGGGACCGAAGCAGGTGACCGTTTATATCGACTCGGTTATGGCCGCAGATACCAACGAGGGAACCGACCCGCGGCTGGCGCCGATGGGCGCGAAGCTGCGAGGCCTATTCGGCTTTTCGACTTACAGCCTGATCGGCCACAACGAGGGGCAGACCGCTTGCGGCAAGATGATCGCGTTCACGCTGCCGGGCGGCAAAATTCTCCACGTGCAGCCGCGCGCCATCGACGGCGACATGATCGTGATGGAGATCGTGCTGTTCGACGGAACGCGCCCGATGATGACCACCGACCTCAAGCTCAAGAACAATGGGACGTTGATCGTCGGCGGCCCGCGCTACGAGCAGGGGATGATGATCATCTCGATTGGCGCGAGCACCGGCGGATCGCATCCGATGCAGGCTCAAGTGGGCACCCCGGCCCAGGCAAATACCCGCTAGCGCTGACGCCGCTTAAGAACTTCACAGCGGATCGAAATACGGCGCGATGCGGCCGTCGAAGTGGAACTCGCGCGCCAGCGCAATCCACTTGCGATCGATCCCGTGCAAGGGCTGCGGCAGACGATCGAGCGGGAAGAAACCGGCGGCAACCGCCTCGAGCGGATTTGGCTTCAGCTCGCCACCGACGATTCGACAATAGAAAAGCATCGAGTAGATATGCCGGGCGGGTGAGCCGTACTTCTTGCTGTCGATTACGGCGATCAAGCGCTCGGGCTCGACGATAAGCCCGGTTTCCTCGCGTGCTTCTTTGGCCGCGTTCTCCGCGGGCGATACGCCGACATCGCAAAACCCGGTGGGATACCACCATTTGCCGGTCGGCCGCTGAATCAACAGAATTTCGTCGCGCTCGTTGAATGCGATCACGCCGCATCCCGATGCCGCCGTGACATATCCTTCGTAACCGGCGATCACCTGCTCGCGCCATCGCCGGCGCAATGCTTCGGCATCTTCGTCGTTCGCGCCGGCAAGGACCGCATGCATTCGGGCAGCCTCTTTGAGCAATTCCTCGTAGCGTTCGGAGTCGAAGCCGTCGGGCTTGAAGGCAAGTCCGGTCCGCGCGATCGCTGTTATACGTTCTATGAAGCGCGCCAGTTCGGCGAGCAGATCAGAATCCGGCATTGGAATCGCTAGCCACTCGACGCGGCGCCGCACACCGACCAGGCGGCGTCGGCAAGCGCGGGTACCAGCTGCTTCATGCCGGCGAACAGAGGATCGTCGGCCTGTCCGCGCACGAATCGGGCGTAGCTGCCCTCCATGATGATCGCGAGCTTGAACAGCGCGAACGCCTGATAGAATGGAAAATCGCGCATCGCGCGCCCGGTGCGGCGCTCGTATCGATCGATCATCTCGCGCCGCGTCAGCCATCCTTCGGCGGCGGCCATGCTGGCGATCACGCCGCCCGACGCGCGGTCGGTTGGGTCGGGCCAGTAGGTCAGCATCCAGCCGAAATCGGCCAGCGGATCGCCAATGGTGGACATCTCCCAATCGAGCACGGCGATCGCGCGGGCGCTGTTGGGATCGAACATCACGTTGTCGAGCTTGTAATCTCCATGGACGATCGTGGGCGCCGGCGAGTCGGGGATTCGCGCGCGCAGCCAATCCTTGACGTTTTCCATCACGGGCAGCGGGCGGGTGTGCGGAGTCGTGCGCTCGAGCTGATCGGACCATCGCTTGAGCTGGCGTTCGAGGTAGCCGTCAGGCCGTCCGAAACCCTCAAGGCCGACCGCGCGCCAATCGACTTCCTGCAGCGCGACGAGCACATCGACCATCTGCTCGCTGACCCGGCGGCGAAGCTCCGGGGTTTGAACGAAATGCCGGTTGTCGGCTCTCACTACCTCGCCGCGCATGTACTCCATCAGATAAAACGGCGCGCCGAGATATGACGGATCATCGCACGCAGCGTACACGCGCGGCACTGGCACGGCAGTGTCCTGGAGAGCCTTGAGCACGCGATATTCGCGCATCATGTCGTGCGCGGTCGGGAGCAGCAATCCACGCGGCGGGCGGCGAAGCGCCCAGCAGCGGTCATCGAAATGAATCAGATGAACCTCGTTGGAATGGCCGAACGAGATATTTTCGGAGCGAAGCGCGCCGGTGTCGCCGAGCTTGCGCTCATCGAGGAACCGCTTCAAGCCGGCGAGATCCACCGTGGCCGACGGTCCGGTTTTTTCCTGCGTCGAAGTACTCATCGAGCCGTACTGTTTTCGCAAACGCAGCTCGCGGTCAAGTGAAATTGACCTGGCTATGCCGATTCGGCTGCCGCCGGCTGCGCGACCGCGGTCTTGCGACGGCAAAGCGCAGACCTATACAAAGAAATGCAGTGAACGCGGCGCCAAAGTTGAACGACAGCCAAAGCACCGGCCAGTTGGCCGCGATGATCCGCCTGGCGCGGCCCCATCAATGGATCAAGAACGCGCTGGTATTGGCGGCGTTGATATTCGGCCAGCGTCTGTTCGTTTTTCACGATGTCGTGCTTGCGGTCATCGCGGTCGTCGCGTTCTGCGCGCTTTCGAGCGCCGGTTACGTTCTCAATGACATCGCCGACCGCGCCGCGGATCGACTGAATCCCGAAAAATGCGACCGCCCGCTGGCGCGCGGCGATATCACGGTTGCCGCAGCAAGCAGGGCGGCCTTCTCGCTGGCAGCGATTGCGGCCGTGTTGAGCATCGTATTGGGCGGGGAATTCGTGGGAATCGCACTGCTATACGTCGCGCTTCAGTTTGGCTATTCGCTATGGGCCAAGCATCAGGTGGTCATCGACGTGATCGCGGTTGCGGCTGGCTTCGTGCTGCGCGCATTCGCCGGCGGCGTCGCAATCCACGTCGAGGTATCGCCGTGGCTGATCTTCATCACGTTCGTGTTGGCGCTGTTCCTGGTGCTGGCGCGCAGACGCCACGAACTGATAGCGCTCGGCGACGACGCCGTCGCGCATCGCAGCGCGCTCTCGCAATACAGCGTCCGGCTGGTCGATCAGATGATCTCAATCGTCGCCGGCGCGACTCTCGTCAGCTATATGATTTACACCGCGTCGGCCGAGGTCGAAGCGAAGCTCGGGACCCGGCATCTCTATCTGACGGCGCCGTTCGTCGCATTCGGAATCCTGCGCTATCTGTACCTGATCGACGAGCGCAACGAAGGCGGCGACCCCGCCAGTGCGTTGCTTCACGATCGGCCGCTGATGGTCGCGGTCGCGCTGTGGGTCCTTACCGATGTCGCGTTGTTGTACTTCTAGGACTGCCGTTCGCGCGCGGTCTCAATAATTTGGCAGAACTCCGGTCGGCGAGCCAACCAGGCCCTGCTGCTGGAACGGATTGCGTCCAAATGGACTTCTCCCATACGAGCCCAAACCGCCAAGCGTCAACTGGAACTGGATCTGTACTTCATTGGGATTGTACGAATCGGTGACTCCGAGGTCCGCCGCCCAACAATCGCACGGCGATTTCAGCCGCATGCCATATTCGGTCCACAGCGCTTTACCCGACGCGAAATCGTAGTTGGGTGAAAAGTAGACGCCCATGAAATCGAATAGCTCTGTGTACGCGGCTCCCGATACGAACTCCGCAGCGTTGTTGTTCGTCCCGGGAATGACCGTGTCGCGCCGATTGGCATAGTTGATTCCCAACTTGAGGAACGAGCCTTGCAACGCCCTGCCCATATTCATATTCGACCCGCTGGTCGACCACGGCGGCTGATAACTTATCGACGCGCCGGCAAGCGTGACCCCGGCATGGGCTCGCGGACTGTAGTCGATCTGCGAACTAAAGCTCGCAACCCGGGTCGCATAGATTTGCATCAGCGCCTCGATGTCCGACATGTCCGATCCATTGGCCACTTGGTGCCCCATGTCGTAAGCCTGCTGTATCGTCAATGAGCCAAGTTCCGAGGAATGCTCGCCGTCCCGGACGATGTTTCCCGCGTGTGGCACCAGGGAATCCGCGATCGGTTCTTCGTGGGACAGCCCAACGGTCGAATCGGTATCGGATAATCCTTCGGTCGGAGTCGCGTCGGTTATCGTCTCCTCCGGAGGCAGACCGCTGGTCTTGGCGAACAGCCGCGTGGTGAACCCATAAGTGAAGAGACTGCGCGAGTTCAGACGATCGAACGAATCGAACAAGGGCATGTTGCCCTGGTAGATGTTCGGCACATAGTAATAGTTGGCAAACGGTTCGATCGTATTTTTGAGCTTCTCGATCGACTTCCATTTGACGTCGTAAACGCGATCGAGGACCGTTGAGATTCCCGCTGTTGCGTATGGGACGATTCGTGCGCTGGTTCCTTGGGCGCTGAAGGGGCTCAGCACAACACAATTATTTTGAGTAAGCTGAACCGCGCCACCCTTTGCGCAAGTGTTGTGGGCGGCGCTGGCTGAAGGTGTGGTACCGACCGGAATGATCTGCAGGTTGTGTCCGGCCGTGTCATAGAACGCCGCTTGCGAACCTATCTCCCCATAACCCTGGAGGTAGTCGCCCAACCGCCACGGCAGTGTAATGCGAGGATTGGCGTCCAGCCGCGCGCCGTCGATCCCTTTGTACCGGTAGAAGTTAACCGCCTCCGCATCGTAATCCGCGAACACAAGGTTGTTGAATAGTTCCTGGCGTCCGGTCACCGTCAGATCGGGCAGCCGCTGCAACGCGAATTGTTGCGGCTGAATCAGATCCTCATTCCAGGTGCCTTGCAGCCGCACGAACGCGTCTTCGAATTGATCGAGCAACCCGAAATTCGACGGCGCATTTCGCATCGAGTTGAAGTTGCCGCCAAAGCCGTGCGACAACGTCCACACATCCATCTCTCGCAGGTACAGGCTGTCGCTGACCGAAACTGTGTCGCCGTATGCGATCAGATCGTTTGTGAGATGCTCCCGCGTCATCGCGATAAACCCGTAGCGGTCCAGTGGGATGTGCGAATCGGCGATCTGCGGGTCCACGATGTCTTCCTGACGATTCGCATTCGACCGGAGCGACTCGTCGTAGAACGCGCCGTCCGCCCACAAATAATCGTCCTTCCCATTAACCAACCGATACTCGGCCAGGCCGCCGACTCGCTGCGAGGTCTCGATGTCGAGCGCGACCGTCGCGTCGGAACTCCTATTAATCGCGATATAGTACGGCTGAAGCCACTGAAATCCGCGCAGTCCCGATTCACCCTCTCGCCCCATCAGAAGGCCGCTGTGCCGCGAAGTATCGGCCGGAAAGATCAAGTACGGCGTCTTCATTATCGGGTAGCCGGCCACGTCGAAGGTGGCGTTCTTGGCGGTGCCGGTGTGTCCGATGTTCACTACCATCTGATCCGCGTTTATCGACCAGTCGGGCGTGCCCTTCTCGCATCCGCAGGTCGTAAAGAATCCATCCTTCACCTCGTAGCTCTGCCCCTCGAGCTTTACGATCTGCTTGCCTTCAAGATGGTAAATATCTTGTTTCGCCAAAATCTTGGCGTTGTTAAGCACCATCGTCTCGTTGGTAATGTCGATCGTCCCGTCGCTCGCCCACATTTCGATTTCCGGATCGATCAAATGGACATGGCCGATCGCGCGGGCCTGGCGGTCACGGCGCATTATGTCGATCTCGTCGGCCTTCAGCACGCTGCCGCCCTGGCTCATGACGGCGTCGCCCTTTACCACGAAGGTGTCGGTCTTGGAGTCGTAGATCGTTTCCTGGCCGGTGACGGTGACCGGTGTTCCTCCGTGCTCGGCGCGGACCGGGGCAGGGATTCCACCCATCTTCCGGCTCGATTTCACAGGCGCGGCAGCCGGCGAATCCGCACTGGCAATAGCGGCGGGCCACAGCATCGCTGCCCACACCAACAGAACCGCAATCGCGATACTTTTAAGCGCCGGCTTCAGGAAACAACCCAATTCGCCCCTCGCGGGTGAGAAAATACGGGTAAACTTCGCCAATAAGATACACCGATCCCGTGATCAGCGCCACTTCATCGGGCGCCATTTCAGAAATCACTCGCTCGATCGCGCGGATCGGATCGCGCTCGACGCGCGCCGGACAGTGCGCCGCGAAATGCGCCACCAGTTCCTCCGGTTCGAGCGGGCTTTTGGGCTTGGCCCGCGTCAATGTCACGTCGCGCACGCGCGGACCCAGCATGGCGGCCATCGCGCCCCATTCCTTGGCCGACTGGCAGCCAAATATCAGGCGCGGTTTCACGCCCGGACCGAGCTCGACGCTCATCGTCTCGAGCAATGCCGCAATACTCATCTCGTTGTGCGCGCAATCAAGGATAACCAGCGGCCGCTTCGATACGACGTCGAAGCGCCCCGGCCAGCATATTTCCCGGATGCCTCGCCGGATGGCGTCCTCGTCTATTCGCCAGCCCTGGGCGCGGATCGCCTCGAGCGACGCCAGCGCAATCGCGGCGTTCTCGTGCTGAAATGGCCCCGCGAGCCCAATCTCGAGATCGCGGATTTCCAGCCCAAGGCCGTGGTAGTCCAAGCGATGCGCCGGGGCGTGCGATCGGTACGAGAAGTCGCGATCGATCAAACGCACCGCGCTTCGGCGCTGCGCGGCAATGGAGGTCAGCGCCAAGCGCGCATCGGGATCGCGCGCGCCAATCACGACCGGGACATCGTTTTTGATTATCCCGCCCTTCTCACCCGCGATCGCTGCGATCGTGTAGCCGAGATATTCCATGTGGTCGAAACCGATCGGCGTGATTACGCTCAAAATCGGCGTCACGACATTGGTCGAATCGAGCCGCCCGCCCAGCCCCGTCTCGACCACCGCGATATCGACGCCCGCCTCGGCGAAGTACAGGAACATCATCGCGACCGTGAACTCGAAAAATGTGAGCGCCAGGCTGGCCCGGTCGTAAATCGCGCGCAGCCGCTCGATATAGTCGAGCATCAGCGCCGCCGGAATTTCGGCGCCCGAGATTCGCGTCCGCTCCGCCAGGTTTACCAGATGCGGCTTGGTGTAGAGTCCCGTGCGGTAGCCGGCTGCGCGGATGCAACTGTCGAGCATCGCGGCCACCGAACCTTTGCCCTTGGTGCCCGCAATATGCACGGCGCGAATCCTGCGATGCGGATTGCCGATCAGTTCGAGTGCGGCGTCCATGCGTTCGAGCTTGTAGATCTCGCCGCGCGACTCCAGCGAATAAAGCCAGTCAATGGTTTTGGTCAGCTGGTCCATTTCCAGCCCGGAGTTTACCGCCTGTCACCCGACGGCGAAAGTTTCCGCCTGGAGTCCCCTTTCTTCTGTCATTCTAGAGCGAAGCGAAGAATCCCGGTTCCTTCCTACGCGTCGTCCCTCGGGAGCGGCCGCGCCCGATTCCCACCTCGCCCGTTTCTTTTACGGGAGAGGCGGCCGGCCGCAACGCGGCCCGTAGGTGAGGGTTCTGCGATCACATCACCAAGGTCCGCTCCGCGCACCTTCTTGTGTCATCCCGACCGGAGTCTGCGGAGCGCAGCGACCCCGGATCTTTTTCCTAAGCCTCGCCCGCCACTTTAAGCGAATATCCGGATGTCGACGGGAACCGCCCGCGCCGTTACCCTGCTATCCTTGAACGGCGGAGAGGAAATCTCGCCGTCAGGGGATGGTAGCGTTCTAATTTGACTTAGGTCGTTCGCCCTTCAACTCCTCAGGCGTAATGTCGGGAAACAGGCGATAAAGTTCGGTCGAAAACTCGATCGTGCCGTACATGCTCATGCCAACAAAATGGACATACTTCTTGAATTCTTCCTCCGATAAGTCGCCCTTCGGAACATGACGCCGCATGTACTCGACAATGGCGTCAAGGTTCAACCGAACCCCGCCCAAGAGGGAATCAATTCTAAGCGCGAAGTCTCTCTTCATATGCCTGCCTCATCAAGTAGCTCAACCATTGACCATAGCCCATCCCTGACGCCAGCCGCGCGAGCGCGCGTCATTCGCAACGTCAAATTAGGACACGACCCAATCGGCGTACTTTACGCGAGAGGCGTCCGTCCGCCTAGCAGTCGGTAGGTGAGGGTTCGGGGCTCCAGCAACAGTTCTCTTTCCGTGTCATCCCGACCGGAGTCTGCGGAGCGCAGCGACCCCGGATCCTAACCTCTCCTTGTCCGAGAAGAGGTCGGCGCAAGCCGCGTGTAAGTCGGTGTCGCCGGGTGAGGCGCAACGCCCGCTAACGCAACCACGCGCGTCAGGACCCTTCCCCGGAGCGCTACCGCTTACCCTTCCCCGCGCCCTGCCCTGCGCCGTGGTTGCCGCGCGGCTTTGTCAGCATCGTCAGAATTCGCGCGAGCGTGAAGCGCATCTGATGCCGCGGGACGATCGCGTCCAGCATCCCGTGCGCCAGTAAAAACTCCGCGCGCTGAAAGTCCTCGGGAAGCTGCTGATTGCTGGTCTGTTCGGTCACCCGGCGGCCCGCAAAACCGATCAGCGCTCCGGGCTCCGCGATATTCAAATCGCCGAGCATCGCAAACGATGCGGCCACGCCGCCGGTGGTCGGATCGCACAGCACGGAAATGTACGGAATGCGCGCGTCGCGAAATCGCGCGATCGCGGCCGATACTTTCGCCATCTGCATCAGCGACAGCGCGCCTTCCTGCATTCGCGCGCCCCCCGACGCCACGAACACGATCACCGGCAGCTTGCGCTCGCGCGCGATGTCGAACAGGCGCGCGAGCTTCTCGCCCACCACCACGCCCATGCTGCCGCCCATGAACTCGAAATCCATCACGCCGATCGCCACCGGCCGATTCTCGATTTTGCCGATTCCAACCACCACCGCGTCGTTGCGGCCGCTGCTGGCCCGGGCCTGTTCCATCCGCGCCGGATAGGGCTTGGAATCGACGAAGCCGAGCGGATCGCCGACCGCCATCTCGGCCATCAGCTCACGCCACGTCCCGCGATCGACGCCTATTGAAAGCCGCTGCGCGACTGTGACGCGGAAATGATACCCGCACTTGGGACACACGTTCAGATTGCGTTCCACTTCTTTGCGGAACGCCATCTCCTTGCACGACGGGCACTTCGACCAGATGTCGTCGGACGGCGCCGGCGCCGCGACGGTCGTCGGTTCGCGCTCAGCCATCGCAATCCCCCGATCCGGGCACGCGCTCGCCTCGACGCGCCGACTTCATCGCATCTTTCATTGCGCCGACCAGTCCGCCCACCGCCTCCCGCACGTCGCCGGACTTGATGTGCGCCTCGATCAGCAAGGAAATCGCACTGCCGACGACCACTGCATCCGCCATCGTCGCGACCTCGGCAGCCTGCTCGGGCGTCGAGATGCCGAAGCCGACTCCGATTGGCAAATCGGTGACGCTTCGCAGCTCGCGCATGCGCGCACCCAGGCCGGCGTCGAGATGCGCGCGCGCGCCGGTCACTCCCGTCACCGATACATAGTAGAGAAAGCCGCTGGCCGACCGCGCGATCGCGCGACTCCTGTCCAGCGGCGTCGTCGGCGCGAGCAGGTAGATGATGTCGAGACCGTTGGCGCGCGCAGGCCGCTTGAGTTCGCCCGCTTCCTCGGGCGGCAGATCGACCGTCAGTATCCCGTCGATACCCGCCCGCGCCGCATCCGCGCACAACCGCTCGCATCCGTAGTGAAAGATCGGATTGAAGTACCCGAACAGGATGATCGGAATCTGCGTCTGGGCGCGAAGCTCGCTCACCATCGAGAGAATCGCCGCCAACGACGCGCCCGCGCCCAGTCCGCGCGCCAGCGCGCGCTGGTTGGCAGGTCCGTCGGCCATCGGATCGGAAAACGGCACGCCCAGCTCGATCAAGTCGGCGCCGCGAGCCTCGAGTTCGAGCACCAGGCTGCGCGTGGTATCCATATCGGGATCGCCGGCCACGATGAACGGTATCAACGCCGCCTCGCCGCGCGCCCGCAACTCGCGAAATTTACGTTTGATTCTGCCCGCCGATGCCATAATCCTACACCGTCACCCCGAACGCTTTGGCGACCGTCTGCATGTCTTTGTCGCCGCGCCCGGACAGATTCACGATCATGATTTGTTCCTTCGCCAGTTGCGGCGCCAGCTTGATTGCGTGCGCCACCGCATGAGCGCTCTCGAGTGCCGGAATGATCCCCTCGGTCTCCGACAGCGTCTTCAAAGCGTCGAGCGCTTCGGCGTCGGTAACCGAGGTGTATTCGGCGCGGCCCACGTCCTTCAGCCACGAATGCTCGGGGCCGACGCCCGGATAGTCCAGCCCGGCGGCGATCGAATGCGTCTCGCGAATCTGTCCGAGCTCGTCCTGCAGCAGGTAAGTCTTGTTGCCGTGCAGAACGCCGACGCTGCCCGTCGTGATCGTGGCCGCATGATGCGGTCCGCTGATGCCGAGACCGGCAGCCTCGACGCCAATCATCCGCACACCCGTGTCCTTGATGAAGGGAAAGAAAAGTCCAATCGCGTTCGAGCCGCCGTTGACGCACGCGACCAGCACGTCGGGCATACGCCCTTCGTGTTTGAGAATCTGGCGGCGCGCCTCGCGCCCGATGACCGACTGGAAGTCGCGCACGATCATCGGGTACGGATGCGGTCCCGCGGTGGTGCCAATCAGATAGTAAGTGTTGCGCACGGTCGCGATCCAATCGCGCAGCGCCTCGTTCATCGCGTCCTTCAGGCTCTTGCTGCCGCCCTCGACGGGAGTGACCTTCGCGCCAAGCAGCTTCATCCGAAAGACGTTCAGCGATTGACGCTCGACGTCCACTGAACCCATGAAGACTTCGCATTCGCGGCGAAACAGCGCCGCCATCGTGGCGGTCGCGACGCCATGCTGTCCCGCGCCGGTCTCGGCCGTGATGCGCGACTTGTTCATGCGCACCGCCAGCAGAGCCTGTCCAAGGGTGTTGTTCACCTTGTGCGCGCCGGTGTGGCAGAGGTCCTCGCGCTTCAAATAAATTTTCGCGCCGCCCAGCCGCGCCGTGAGATTCTCGCACAGGTAGAGCGGCGTCGGGCGTCCCACGAACTCCCGCGAGCGATGCGCGAGCTCGTCGCGGAATTTTGGATCGCGGCGCGCCTGCTTGTAGGCGCTCTCAAGCTCGAACAACGCCGGCATCAGGGTTTCCGCAACGTACTTTCCGCCGAACTGGCCGAAATGGCCGCGGCTATTGGGAACGTTTTGCATTTTTTACGAAGCTCCTCAGTTTATCGTGGTCTTTTACGCCCGGCGACGATTCTACCCCGCTTGCACAATCGATTGCGTAAGGGCCGAGTGCGGCCACCTCGGCAACATTATCGGGATTCAATCCGCCGGCGACAAACGCACGCCTCAAGTCGAGCCGGCGGAGCTGATCCAGCGGGATACGGCTTCCAGAGCCGCCGCGGAGTTTCGCGTCGAAGGCGTCGAAGAGCACGTAGTCCGCGCGATGCGGCATCACGCTCGACACTTCGCCCGGCTTGAGCCGCTTTGTGACAATTGACGGAACCGGCCAACCCGCGAGCGCCGCATCATCCTCATCGCCGGAGAACTGGAGCATGTCGAGCGACGCGGCGCGCAAACGGTCATCTATGTAGGCGCGCTCCGCATTCACGAACACTCCGATCACCGCGGCGCGGGAGCCAACCGCCTCGCGAATCTCTCTGGCGCGATCGAGCTGGACGTAACGAGGACTTCTCGCGTAGAAATTGAGACCGATCATATCGGCGCCGGCGGCAATTGCCGCGTGCGCGTCTTCGATGCGCGTTATGCCGCAGATTTTGACGCGAACTGTCATCTTACTTGTGCGGCGCGCCCCCCAACGCGTTCATCAACTCGACGAGCTTCGCACCCGGCGTAGCGCCCCTCAGCAGACTCTCACCGATCAGAAACGCGCGCGCACCCGCCGCGTCGAGCCGCCGGATATCGTCGGGCGAATCGATTCCACTTTCGGTCACGATCACCGCGTCTCCCATGTAGCCCGCGAGCAGGAGCTCGGTTACCGCGAGATCGGTCACGAAAGTATGCAGGTCGCGGTTGTTGATGCCTACCAGCCCCGAGCCGATTTTCTCGGCGAGCGCGAACTCGCCGGGGTCGTGCGATTCGACCAGCGTCGCCATCCCAAGCTCACGCGCCAGCGCGGCCAGCGATCGCAGCTCCCCCTCTTTCAGCATCGCAGCGATCAGCAGAATGCAATCGGCGCCAGCCGCGCGCGCTTCGTAAACCTGGTACGGCTCGAAGATGAAGTCTTTGCGCAACAGCGGAACATCCACGGCGGCGCGGACGGCACGCAGATCGTCGAGCGAGCCCTTGAAGTTGACATCAGTAAGAACAGAGATCGCAGCCGCGCCGCCTTTAACATACTCGCGGGCGACCTTTGCTGGGTCGAGTCCCGGCATGATGTCGCCCTTGCTGGGCGAGGCGCGCTTGATCTCCGCGATTATCGCGGGACGCCGGGCGCGCAGAGCCGCGACGAAATCGCGCGGCTTGGGCGCGCGCCCCGCTTCGACGACGATCGCCGTCGGCGACACGATTGCGCGTCGAGCGCGCACTTCGACGCGTTTGGCGGCGTAAATATTGTCGAGGATCGAGGTCATTGTATTTCTTTCGGGACTTCTTTCGGGATTTCTCCGTTGCTGGCGCGCCGCATCTTGTCGAGGACTTCCAGCGCGCGGCTCGAGGCGATAATTTCGCGCGCCGCATCCACGCCTTCTTTCAGCGACGCCGCCATCCCGCCGACGTAAATTGCGGCGCCCCCGTTCAGCGCGAGCACATCTTGCGCCGGGCCCGCGCCGCCATCAAGCGCGCCGCGGATAACTCGCACGGCATCGTCGAGATTCCTGATCACCAGCGCGCGATGGTCGCCGCGGGACACGCCCAAGCTCTCCGGCGTGATTTCATACTCTGTCAACTCGCCGCCGTCGTGAAGTTCCGCAACCCTGGTCGGGCCGCCGATCGCGATTTCGTCGATTCCGTCGCCGCCGTGCACGACCATCGCGCGGCGAGTTCCGAGCGCCTTCAGTGCGTTTGCCATCGGCCGGATCAAATTCTCTTCGGCGACCCCTAATAGATGGAAGTGGGGACGCGCGGGGTTGCCGATCGCGCCCATCAGATTGAAGATGGTGCGAATTCGCAGCTCCCGTCTGAGCGGCGCAAGCTTCTTGAACGCGGGATGATACGCCGGCGCGAAAATGTGGCAGCATCCCGCCACCTCCAGGCATCGTTTCAGCCCATCCGGATCGCAATCGATCTTCACGCCCATCGCCTCGAGCACGTCGGCGGTGCCGACCGTGCCGCTGATCGCCCGATTGCCGTGCTTGGCGACCGGCACGCCCGCCGCCGCGGCAATCAACGCAGCGCCGGTCGAGATGTTGAAGGTACTGGCGCCATCGCCACCGGTGCCGCAGGTGTCGAGCACGTCGCCGTCGCGAAGATTGAGTGGACGCGCGCGCGCGAGCATTGCACGCACCGCGCCTGCCAGCTCGTCAGCCTCGGCGCCCTTGATTTTCAGCGCCACCAGGAACGCGCCGACGACGGCGTCGTGCGCGCCGCCGTCCATGACCTCGCCGATCGCGAGTTCGGCCTCGGCGCTGGTGAGCGAGCGCCCGCCGATGAGCGCCTGCAGCGCGTCGTGAAGTCCGCTCATCGCGCGTTCCCGTCGCGATCGAGCCGGTCGAGAAAGTTTTTCAGCAGATGCTTGCCCTCGAAGGTCAGAATCGATTCGGGATGAAACTGCACGCCTTCGATGGCGTGCTGTCTGTGACGAAGCCCCATGATTTCGTTTTCCGCCGTGCGGGCGCTGACTTCCAGCACCGGTGGAACGGAAGCCGCATCGACCAGCAGCGAATGATAGCGCATCGCTTCGAACGGGCTCGGGATGCCTGCGAAAATCGTCTTGCCGTCGTGAATTATCGGCGAGGTCTTGCCGTGCATCAGGCGACCCGCGCGCACGACCTTCCCGCCGAACGCCTCGCCGATACATTGCAGGCCAAGGCACACGCCGAGAATCGGAACTTCACCCACCATCTCGCGCAGCAGTTTCAGCGAGATTCCGGCCTGGGAGGGAGTGCACGGTCCGGGCGAGATGACGACTGCGGCGGGATGAAGCGCGCGAACGCCGGCGACGTCGATCGCGTCGTTGCGCTTGACCGTGACGTCGGCGCCAAGTTCGCCGAGGTACTGCACGAGGTTGTAGGTAAACGAGTCGTAGTTGTCGATCATCAGGAGTCGTGTTTCAGTGTTTGACGCCATCGTGATCACCTTTTTGCCGCGGTTTCAAAATCGCGCGCGGCCGCAAGCGCCCGCACCATCGCGCGAGCCTTGTTTACCGATTCCTCGAATTCCGCGCCGGGGTCCGAGTCGGCGACGACGCCGCCACCGGCCTGTATGTAAACGCGGTTGTTCTTGATCAGCAGCGTACGCAGCGCGATCGCGGTGTCGGTGTTGCCGGTGTAGCTGAAATAGCCGACCGCGCCGGCATAAACGCCACGGCGCACCGACTCGAGCTCGTCGATAATTTCCATGGCGCGGATTTTCGGAGCGCCGGAGACGGTGCCCTGCGGAAAGGTCGCGGCGAACGCGTCGAACGCGTCGCATCCCTCGCGCAGCACGCCGGTGACGTTCGACACTATATGCATCACGTGCGAGTAGCGTTCGACGACCATCAGCTCCGTCACTTTCACCGAGCCGATTTCGGAGACCCGGCCGACGTCGTTGCGCCCGAGATCGACCAGCATCACGTGCTCGGCGCGTTCCTTCGGATCGGCCAGCAACTCGGCTTCGAGCGCCCGGTCCTCGGCTTCGGTCACGCCGCGCCGGCGCGTCCCCGCGATCGGCCGCAGCGTGATCTCGCGGCCCTCGACCCGGACCATCACTTCCGGCGAGGCGCCGACCAGCGTGTGATCGCCCAGGCGCAGGTAGAACATGTAGGGCGATGGGTTAATCGTGCGCAGACTACGGTAGATGTTGAACGGATGCGCGGTCAGAGGCGCCTCGAAGCGCTGCGACGGAACGACCTGGATAACGTCGCCGGCCGCGATATATTCCTTGGCGGCAGAAACCATCGCCATGTAGCCTTCGCGCGTCTGGTTCGAGGTGATGGACGCGTCGTTGACGGCGACGTTGCTTGCACCCTCGAGAAACGGCGCCATCGCGGGACGTTTGAGGCGCTCGATTATCTCGTCGATCTTCACGCGCGCGCTTTGATACGCCATTTTTGTCGAGGCGAACTCCTCGACCGGCACGTTGGCGATTATTTTGAGCGTCTGGCGGACGTTGTCGAAGCACAGCACCGTGGCGGTGAACATCAAATGGAAATCGGGGGTGCCGAGATCGTCGTGCGTGGTCTCGGGAATCTTCTCGAAGCATCGCACGATGTCGTAAGCGAGAAATCCCACCGCGCCGCCGAAGAAGCGCGGCAGGTTCGGCAGTTCGGGAGCACGCAAGCGCTTGACCTCGGCGCGCAACTCCTCGAACGAGTTGGCCACCGAGCGCACTTCGACGCCGCGGCCGGGCCGGATGATATCCATTCGGTTCTTGCGCGCACGCATCACGAGGAAAGGCTCGGAGCCGAGAAAAGTGTAGCGTCCCCATTTTTCGCCGCCGCGAACGCTCTCGAGCAGAAAGGCGTAGTCGTTGTCGCGCGCGACCTTCAGGAAGGCGGAGACGGGAGTCTCGAGGTCGGCGGCGATTTCCTCGGAGACCGGGATGAGGTTGAATCCCTTGGCCGCCAGTTGTTCGAATTCCTTTTCAGTGGGTTGCAACATTTCGTTTCCTCTCTTACTCCCGATTTCGCCGCTCAAAAAAAGAAAAGGGCCGCAGGGTTTTCGCCCGCGGCCCTCTCAAGAAATCGGTTTTGTGATGAATTACAAAGCCGGCGCGCAGGCAGGTGCATCGACGTGCCAACGCCACCATCCCGCACAAACTTTCCGGCTCATGAGATTCATCGTTGAATCAATGATCCATGCGCGGCGGGCAATTGTCAATGCAGGGTGCAGGCGCCTGCCTCAATGCGAGGTCGTGTAGGCCTGCTTGTATTGCTCACGGAGTTTGTTCTGCGCCGCATTCGCTTCGTCGGCGCTGGCGTAGGGTCCGATGCGGACGCGGTACCAGGTCTGCCCGTTGAGCGCGACCTTGGCTTCCTGCGCGTTGTAGCCGAGCGTCTTCAGCCGCGAGACCATCTCGTCCGCCCCGCTCCTGTCCATCACGGCTTCGATCTGGATGTTGTACGGCTTCGCGCCGGGAGCAAGGGCGCGGGCCGGTGCGGCGGGAGCGGAAGCCGTTTCGGAATCTTCGTCGGATTCGTTTTCGTTGTCGGGTGCGGGACGATTGACCGCGGGCGCCTCGGAACGCGGTTTCAAGCGCGCGACGGTGGCGGGTGACGTGCGGGCAGCGCGAGGTACCTCGCCGGCGGTGCGCGCGGGCGGTTTGATCGGGATCGCAGGAAGGGCCGGCGCAGACGCAACCGATGGCAACGCGGCGGCCGCGGGCGGCATCTCAGATACGGGCGCGGGTTTTTCGCCGGATGCCGGGAGATTCGGCAGCGGGTAGGTCGAGGAGATTTGATTCAAGTCGGGTTGGTTCTGCCGGGCCATCTCGTAGCCCGCGACCAATCCGAGCGCGAAGACCGCGCCCGACAGCCCGACCAGTCCGAGTAAAATTAGAAACGCGCCGCCCGCCCTGATTTCGAATCGCATCCCGTTTTCGTTCCTCACATCCGCTCAGGAGCGCTCACCCCGAGCAACTCGAGTCCGCCCGCAATCGCATCCTTAAGAATCCCCGCCATGTACATCCGCGCCAAACTGAGCTCGCGATCCGGCCCGATTATACGATTCGCGGGCTTGTTGTAGTAGCGATGGAATTCGCCGGCCAGCTCGAGCAGATAGAATGGAATCCGATGCGGCTCGAGCGCTTCGGCCGCCGCGGACATGACCTCGGGAAGTCCAACCGCGCGCTTGGCGAGGTCGAGTTCCTCGGCGCCGAGCAGCTTGAGATCGACAGCCGACAGGTCCGCGGGAAGCGTCAAGCCCTTGGCCGCGCCCTCGCGAAAGATGCTCGCCAGGCGCGCGTGCGCATACTGGACATAAAAGACGGGATTCTCGGGCGCCTGCTTTTTGGCGAGTTCGAGATCGAAATCGAGCTGGCTGTCGGACTTGCGGAACAGGAAGAAAAATCGCACCACGTCGGCGCCGACCTCCTCGATCAACTCGTCGAGTGTGACATAGGTCGCCTTGCGGGTGGACATCTTGACCTTTTCGCCGGCGCGCGTGAGCGTGACGAACTGGTAGATAATCGCGTGGATGGGCGTGGTGTCGTAGCCGAGCGCCTTAACGGCGGCAACGACCTCCTGATGCTCGGCGATATGATCGGCGCCGAAGACGTCCACGATCAGATCGAAGCCGCGCTTGAGCTTCTCGATGTGATAGGCGATGTCGGGCGTGCGATAGGTGGGCTGGCGGTCTGGGCCGGAGCGCACCAGCACGGCATCCTTGGGAAGTCCCAGCGGCTCGCCGCGCAGCCATATGGCGCCGTCCTTTTCGAATGTGAGATGGCAGTCGCGCAGCGCTTTCAGGACGGCCTCAACCAGGCCGGCGTTGATGAGATCGAGTTCGTTGGTGTAGACGTCGAAGCGGATTCCCAGGCGCGTGCAGGTCTGCTTGATGTCGGCGAAGATGGCTTTGACGGCCGCCGCGCGGAAAATCTCGAGGTCGGTCACGGACACGAGTGCGTCACCCCGCTCCGCTTTCAGAGCGCGCGCGATGTCGCGGATGTACTCGCCCTGATAGCCGTCTTCGGGCAGTGGCGCGTCGATGCCGTGCTCCTGGAGATATCGCGCGCGCACCGATTCGCCAAGCAACTTCATCTGGCGGCCACCGTCGTTGAAATAATATTCGCGGGTGACGTCGAAACCGGCGGCCTCGTAGAGACGCGCGATCGTGTCGCCGAGCACGGCGTTGCGGCCATGGCCGACGGTGAGGGGGCCGGTGGGATTGGCCGAGAGAAACTCGACCTGGACTTTTTTCCTTTCGTTGGCTCCCGGACGCAGCTCCCATGCGCGCGGCTTCCAAAACGCGCGTCCGTCGCTCGCGGCGCGGCGCATCTCGGAATGCCAGTAGGGGGACGACATTTTGAAATTGATAAACCCCGGACCGGCGACCGAGACTTCGCTCACTTCCGCGGGCATCGCGACGTGCGACTTGATAATTTCCGCGATCGCGCGCGGTGGCTTGCGCTCGGCCTTGGCGATCGTCAGCGCGACGTTCGAGGCGACGTCGCCATGGGCAGAGTCGCGGGGCGCTTCGATTCCGATCGAAGGAATTTCGGCGGTCAACTGACCCGCGGCGCGCGCCCGCTCGATTGCGCCGCGAAGGATGGAGACGATCAGTTCTTTCATTCTTTCATTTTTTCACCTGGCAAAGCCGCGCGTGCGTGCAGCAATCGTGTCAGATAGACGGCGCGATGTTAAGGCGCGGGTGGGCGAGCTTGACGATCGCGGCGGCGCGATGCGAACGTAACGGCGAGCGGTTACCCGGATGTGATGCGGAATATGATCGAATAGACATGGTTATGCCAGCGACGCAATGGAAAATGCCCCCGCTCGTAAAAGTGTACGAAGCGCTCGGGGCGATTGGTGACGGCCGCGTGCGACTCGAGGACAGCCGGCGGGCGACGGTCGTGTCGTCGGATGGGTCGAAGACTTACGAAGTGGAGGCCTCGGCGGACGGGCGCGAGGTCGCGTCGAACGACAACGGGTCGTACTGGCAGGGCTACCTCGGCTATCCGGCGATCGCGGTGCTGCTCGCGCGCGGGTTTTATCGTCCACCGGCGAACGTGACCGACGCGCTGGCGGGAGTGGCGTGGAAGGAACTCAATCGCAAGTTCAAAAACGACTGGACCAGGACGATCGCGGAAGTTGGAAAGGAGCTGGAGCAGGCCGGGCACGATCCCGACGCGGTGCGATCGGAAGCTGAAGCCGTGCTGAGCTTTCTTCGCGCGCTACGACCGGTGCGCGGCAAGCGCATCCGCCCACCGGCCGAAAAGTCCGCTACCGAGACCCGCTAGCAGGCCCCGACCGGAACGATTCGACCATGCTGCGGGGACGACTGATTAGTTACAGACACCGCTGACCGACACGGTGTACGACTGCACGATAAAAAACTCGCGCATGCTGAGTTGGGTGGTCACTCCCGACACTTTGCCGGTGGCGCAGTTGCTGAGCAGGTTGGCAAGCGCGGTCTGCGTGAGTCCTTGCGGTGCGACCAGATGAAGATATCCGAGATCGCTGGCGCTCGAAGTGATTGGATTGCCGAGGCCCGCGCGATCGGAGATCGCACTCGATTCAACGAAGACGCATCCGTAAGCCTGCACGCAGCCCGCAAGCAACGCAGCGAGAACTATCGAGTTGATCGGTTTCATCTTTCCTCCGGTCTCCCGGTTCGGCGCGAATGGAGCGCGTGAGCGATGGTAATTCGCATCGTGAAACCGAGTCAATCACGCGCGAGCGGCAGGGCGTCATGCTGTTGCGTGATGCTGCAAGATGCTAGCGTGGCGGGATTCGCACCGGGACGGGGGCTTCGATGGCGAACGGGGCTGGCGGCTCGATCACACCTTTTTTCACGATATGGACCGCACCGCGCGCGACGATTCGGCGCATTGTCGATTCCGATCCGACGCGCAACGTAATCGCGCTCGCAGCCATCGGCCCGGCGGTCGGCGCGCTGGCGGGTCAGTGGTCGAAGGCGCTCGGCAACAACGCCAATCTGTCGGTTTTGTGGCCGATATGGGTGGCGGCCAGCGTTGCAATTCAGGCGGCTCTCGGAGTTCTCTTTCTGTTCATTTCCGGCGCGGTTTTCAAATGGTCGGGAAGCTTGCTGGGCGGCGTCGCGAGTCGAGTCGAAGTGCGGGCCGCGATCGCGTGGTCGCAGGTGCCTGCGATCGCCGCCGGGATCGTCCTGCTGATCGCGCTCCTGCTGGGCGTGCCGATGCCGACGCCTCATGCGGCGCCTGGGACCTTGCCGCAAATCGATCCGGCGTTTTACAAGGTCATGGCCGTTGAAGGGGTGCTCGGGTTCTGGGGGTTCATCGTCTCGCTGAAGTGCATGGGTGAGGTGCATCGATTCTCGGCGTGGCGCGCGCTGGCCGCGATCCTGATACCGCCGCTCATTGCGTTAGTCGCAATCGGTTTCGTCGTCTTCGTAGTCGGTCGTCTGACGGGACATCACTGATCGAACATCAACAGAACAGCTAGTCGACGTGCAATCGCGCGGCGAGGCGCGAGAAGCGAAGACGCTCATCCTGATTGCGCACCGCCTGCTGCAATGCGCTCTTGGTCCCGACCAGCACGCATACCCGCTCGGCGCGCGTGATCGCCGTGTAGAACAGATTGCGGCGCAGCATCAGGTAGTGGCTCGAATGTATCGGCATCACGATCGCGGGATACTGACTGCCCTGGCTCTTATGCACTGAAATCGCGTACGCGAGCGCCAGTTCGTCGAGCTCCGACAGGTCGTATTCGGCGTGGGTCTCCTCGAACGCGACGCTCACGCGCGCCTTGTCCGAGTCGATCGCGAGAATCCGGCCGATTGATCCATTGAAGACGTCCTTGTCGTAATTGTTGCGCAACTGGATAACGCGGTCGCCCTCGCGAAACACACGATCGCCGGCGCGGAGTTCGCGTCCCGAGGGATTGAGCAAGCTTTGCAACTCGCGATTGAGAATGTGCGTACCGAGCGGACCGCGATTCATCGGCGTCAGCACCTGGATTTCGCGCGGGTCGTTTATTCCGAATCGTCCAATCAGCCGCTGTTGCACGAGCTGCTTGATCGTCGCGAGCACGTCCTCGGCGGCGTTGCGCTCGAAGAAAAAAAAGTCGCCTTCGGCGTCATTGGAGATGTCCGGGAATTCACCGCGATTCAAACGATGCGCGTTGGCGACTATCAGGCTGCGGCGCGCCTGTCGATAAACCTCCCGCAATTGCACGACCGGCACGAAGTCGGATGCGATCACGTCCTTGAGGACGCTGCCGGGGCCAACCGACGGGAGTTGATCGCGATCGCCGACCAGCAACAGCGAACAGTTCGGCATCAGCGCAGATAGCAGGCTCGAGGCGAGCTCAAGATCCATCATCGAGGCTTCATCGATGATCAGATAGTTGGTGCGAAGCGGAAATTCCTTGCCGCGGACAAAGCCTCCACTCTCGGGGGAGTATTCGAGCAGCCGATGAATGGTCTTTGCGTCGCGGCCAGAGGCCTCCTGGAGCCGGCGAGCCGCGCGCCCGGTCGGCGCGGCAAGCGTCGGCTTCAAACCGACCTCGGCGAGGGCAACCAGCAGCGAGCGCAGCAAGGTCGTCTTGCCGGTGCCGGGACCGCCGGTGATAACGGTTACGCGGCTGGCCAGGGCGCATCGGAGCGCGCTCTTTTGCTCGAGTGACAGTTCGAGTTCAGAGCTTCGCACGGCCGCGTCCAGGGCGCGCTGGATCAGATCCTTGTTCATCGCGCGGCCTGCGTTCAATTCCGCGATTCGCCGCGCGACGTTCACTTCGGCCTCGTGCAAGCGTGCGAGATAGACGGCGGTGTGATCGTCCGCCTGTTCGACAACCACATCACCGCTGGCGGCGAGCTCACTGACGGCCGCGCGCGCCAGCTCGGGCTCCATCTCGAGCGCGGTACGGAACTGGCCTTCGAGATACTCGAAGGGCGAATAGACGTGGCCCTCGTCGGACATGCGCTCGAGCAGGTACAAGACCGCGGCGCGGGCGCGCTGAATCGAGTTGCGCGGGATGCCGAGTTTCTCCGCGACGGTGTCGGCGGTGCGAAATCCGATGCCGTGAATGGTGCGCGCGAGCACGTATGGATCGCGCCGTACGACGTCGAGCGCGTCCTTGCCGTAGAACTTGTGGATGCGCCGCGCATGCGAGGCAGCCAAGCCGTGCCCACGCAGAAAGACCGTCAGCTCGCGCAGCCCGGACGAGTCGCGCCATGCAGCCGCGATTGCCCGCGTGACTGCGGCTCCGATACCGGGGACTTCGCGCATGCGTTCGGGAGCGTTGTCGAGCACCTCGCCGAGCGAGTCTCCGAAATGTTCGGCGATTCGCCGCGCAAGTGCGGGGCCGACGCCCTTTATTTCCGAAGCGAGGTAGCGTTCGAGCGCGACCGCTCCGGCGGGCCGCACGGTTTCGAAATCGACTACGTGAAACTGATCGCCAAAGCGCGGATGCTGCTCGAAGCCGCCTTGAGCGCGGATGGTCGAGCCAACTTCCAGACCGGCGAGATTGCCAACGACGGTGACCCGGCGAAAGTCGCCGTGTTCGCCGGCAACGACCACGACCGCGACCGAGTAGCCATTGTTGTCGTTAACAAACAGGACCTGATCGAGGGTACCCTCCAGCGTCTCGGCCGCTTGATGCGCTTGTGCCACGCAAAGAGGATTACGCGCGGCGGTCGCCGCGTCCAGTTGATAGCGATGGGAGCGTCAACAGGCGCGGACGAAATCAGACTTCAGACTTCTATGGTCGCCCACTTGCCGGTCTGGAAGCGCCAGACCTTCACCGTCGAGCGAACGACGTAGTCGGCAAGCAGAGACCACCAGATCCAGATGATACTGCCGCCATGGGACCAAATGAGAATCGTAAGGAAGAGCCTCATTCCGTAAAAGCCCGCCAGCGAACCGTAAAGGGGAAACCGCGAATCGCCCGCGCCGCGCAGTGCGCCGGTGATCGTCCAATCGATCGCCATCAGCGGTTGCGCGGCCGCGAGCGCGTACATGAACTGTACCGTGTACTTGATGACCTGTTTGTCGTCGATGAAGAGCGCCGCGATCTGATGGGCGAAGACGATAAACACCAAGCCCATAGTGGTCATCAGCACTATCGCCATCCCGGTCGATTCCCATCCGGCCTTGCGCGAGAACTTCGGGTCGCGCGCGCCGAGGCCCTGACCCACCAGCGTCGCGGAGGCGGCCGCGAATCCGAAGCCGGGCAGGAATGACAGCGCCAGGATTCGTACGCCGATGAAATATGCGGCGACTTCCTTGACGCCGTAACGCGCGACGAATCCGACATAGGCGACGAAGCCGAACTGGATCAACAATTGTTCGATGGCGGCGGGATTGCCGACACTGAGAATTCGCCTGCCGAGGCCGAAGTCGGGCCACAGCCCCTTCCATCGGAAGTTGAGCACCATCCCGTCGATCGAGAGCGCGTAGAAGAACAAAATCCCGCCGAAGGCGATCGCGAGCAAGGTCGCCACGGCCGAGCCGTCCACGCCAAGTGCGGGAAGTCCGAGCTTGCCGAAGATGAGCACGTAGTTGAGGAAAATTGCGAGCACATCGATGATGCCGCCGATCCACAGCGGCGTGCGCGTGTCACCTGCGCCGCGCAACGCCGACGCGCACATCAGAAAGATTCCCTGAAACGGCTCCGACAGCATCACGACCTGCAGGTAACGCGCACCCATGTCGGCCATCTCGCCCTTGACCTGGAACAACTCCATCAGCGGACGGGCGAAAATTATTACGGGGATCGCGATGATCGTCGAAACCAATACGCCGAAGACCACGGACTGCTTGAGCACCTCCTCGGCACTGTCACGATCG
>Ga0097691_1000482_pt1 | contig 33550 bp, 31 predicted proteins | sample NGESurdeep072012_8_FD_72858 | JGI IMG/M metagenome (GOLD analysis project Ga0097691, IMG submission 72858) | Arctic peat soil microbial communities from Barrow, Alaska - NGEE Surface sample 210-1 deep-072012 | ecosystem: Environmental > Terrestrial > Soil > Wetlands > Peat ... | reverse complement strand
TACGCCTGCGGTCCGGGCGCGGACGACCTAACCGTCCGCTGGCGAGCGGCTCTCGCTTACACGGGCAACCGCGGTGCCCTTGGCTACGTCAGCGGCCTGGCAGCACACGGGGTGACGCCCGCGTGGTCGTGCACCGCCGGGCGCCCTTCGACTCCGACGATGCCGACGTCGTACGGCGCGATGGGCTGGCCATGCTGTCGATCGAGCGTTGCCTCATCGACAAGTGGCAGCTGCGTTCGCCGGAGCGCCGCCGGGCCGAGCTGATCACCGCGGTCCGCGGGCGGCGGACCAGCGTGGAGCGGGTCCGTGCCGAGCTCGCCGGTGTTGCCATCCCTGACCGGGCCGAGTTGGAGCAGCTGCTCGAGCTGCTGGCCGCGGGTTGTGCGAGCGAGCTGGAGATCTGGGGGCGTCTCCACGTCTTCACCGGAGTCACCGGAGCAGGCATGCCGCCGTTCGCACGGCAGTCTCGGGTCACGTTGGGAGGCAGCGTGCGGTATATCGACCTGGCCCACTTTGCGTCAAAGACGGCGGTCGAGCTGGATGGCTGGCAGTTCCAAGGAGGTCGGGAGCAACGCGACCGCGACCTTCGTCGAGACGCCCAGCTGGCCGCCGCCGGCTGGCTCACCGTCCGGTTCACCGCGGCGCGGCTGCGCGGGGATCCCGATGGGGTACGCCGCCAGGTGTGCGCGATCATCGCCGTGCGTTCGCCAGCGGACGCAGCGCGGGAATCTGCGTGAGCGAGCCGGGATCGTGGTGCGGCGGGCGCTCGGTTCTGCGGCGTGTCGCGGGCGCTGGCGCTCCACGATCACGCGTGGAACGGTGCGGTGAGCAGCCAGCGCAACACAGATGGTCCGGGCGGGGCTGTCCCGGGCCATCTGTGTTGCGGCTGACCGGCTTGGGCCGCTGACCGGCTTACGGCAGCGAGGCGACGCCCTTGGGCAGGAACCGCCGCGACGTGACCCGCTCGCTGACTCCGCGGCGGTCGAGCACCGGGGTGATGCCGCCGTTCCAGAACGGCCAGCCGGCGCCCATGAGCATGGCGAGGTCGATGTCGTGCGGCTCGGCCACCACGCCCTCGTCCAGCATCAACCGGATCTCCTCGGCGAGGGCGCCGAGGACCTGCTCCAGCACATCATCACTCGACCGGACCACCGGTGTGGCCGGCGTCTCGAACAGGTCCGCGACGTGCGGGTCGACCACCGGCTTGCCATCCACCCAGGCGTAGATGCCAGGCTTGCCGGCGTCGACCACCCGGGCCAGGTTGGCCGAGACGTAGAACCGGTCCGGGAAGGCGCCGTGTAGCGTCTCGGCGGTGTGCAGCGCGACCGCCGGGCCGACCAGCCCGAGCAGCACGAACGGCGACATCGGCAGCCCCAGCGGTCGGAACGCCTGGTCGGCGACGTCGATCGGCGTGCCCTCGTCGACGATCCGGCTCACTTCGCCCATCCACCGGCCCAGTAGCCGGTTGACGACGAAGGCGGGGGAGTCCTTGACCAGGATCGCCGTCTTCTTCAGCGACCTGGCCACCGCGAACGCGGTCGCCAGCGTCGGGTCGTCGGTGCGCTCGGCCTTGACGATCTCCAGCAGCGGCATGATCGCCACCGGGTTGAAGAAGTGGAAGCCGACCACGCGCTGCGGGTTCGCCAGCTGCGATGCCATCTCGGTGATCGACAGGGAAGAGGTGTTCGTGGCCAGCACGCAGTCCGGCTTGACGACCGCTTCGACCTCGGCGAACACCTCCTGCTTGACGTGCATCCGCTCGAACACCGCCTCGATGACGAAGTCGGCGTCGGCGAACACCTCCTTCGACAGCGAGCCGGAGACCAGGGCCTTGAGCCGGTTCGCCTTGTCCCGCGACACCCGGCCCTTGGCCGCCAGCTTGTCGATCTCGGCCCGGACGTAGTCCACGCCCATGTCGATCCGGCCCTGGTCGATGTCGGTCATCACGACCGGCACCTCGAGGCGCTGGGTGAACAGCAGCGCCATCTGGCTGGCCATCAGTCCGGCGCCGACGATCCCCACCTTGCCCACCGGGCGGGCCAGCGACTTGTCTGGTGCACCGGCTGGGCGCTTGGCCCGCCGCTGTACCAGGTCGAAGCTGTAGACGCCGGCCCGGAACTCCTCACTCAACAGCAGGTCGGCCAGCGCCGCGTCCTCAGCCGCGAACCCCTCGTCCCGGCTGGCTGTCTTGGCCAGCGAGATCAGGTCCAGCGCCCGGTACGGCGCGGGGGCCGCGCCGGAGGTCTTGGCATCCGCCAGCGTCCGACCACGAGCCACGGCCTCGTCCCAGGCCGTACCGCGGTCGACCTTGGCCCGCTCCACCTGGACCTCGTCGCGGACCACCTGGGCCACCCAGCGCAGCGACTGCTCCAGGAAGTCGGCCGGCTCGAACATCGCGTCGGCCAAGCCGAGCTTGGCCGCCTGCGGTCCCCTGAGCATCCGGTTCTGGTTGAGCGCGTTCTCGACGATGACCGTGACGGCCTTGTCCGCGCCGAGCAGGTTGGGCAGCAACTGGGTGCCACCCCAACCCGGCACCAGGCCGAGGAAGCACTCCGGCAGAGCCAGTGCCGGCACGCCGGCCGAGATGGTCCGGTAGGTGCAGTGCAGCGCGACCTCCAGGCCGCCGCCCATGGCCGCGCCGTTCACCAGCGCGAAGGTGGGCACCGGGCCTTCGCCGAGCCGGCGAAAGACCTGGTGACCGTAGCGGCCGAGGTCCACCGCCTGCTCGCGAGAGCTCAGCCGCTGGGCGCCCTTGAGGTCGGCGCCGACGTTGAAGATGAACGGCTTGCCGGTCAGCGCGACCGCGACCACACCGTCGTGGCCGTAGGCCGCGTCCAGCGCGTCGTCCAGCGCCCGCAGGCTGCCCGGTCCGAACACGTTCGGCTTGGTGTGGTCGAAGCCGTTGTCCATGGTCAGCAGGGCCGCCGTACCGGCACCGAGCGGCAGCTCGACGAAGCGAACCTTGACGTCGGTGACGACCTCGCCGTCGAACGACGGCGCCTTCTCCGGCTTGGTTAGCGCGTTCACTTGCTCGCCTCTCCGATCCAGCGCGGGTTCTCCCAGATGACGGTCCCGCCCATCCCGATGCCGATGCACATGGCGGTAACGCCGTAGCGCACCTCGGGGTGCTCGGCGAACTGGCGCGCCAGCTGGGTCATCAACCGGACGCCGGATGACGCCAGCGGGTGGCCGATGGCGATGGCCCCGCCGTAGGGATTGACCCGGGGGTCGTCATCTTTGATGCCGAAGTGGTCGAGGAAGGCCAGCACCTGGTTGGCGAAGGCCTCGTTCAGCTCGAACAGACCGATGTCGTCGATGCTCAGGCCGGCCTTGGCCAGCGCCTTCTCGGTGGAGGGCACCGGTCCATAGCCCATCACCTCCGGCTCGACGCCGACGAAGCCAAAGCTCACCAGCCGCATCTTGACCGGCAGCCCGAGTGAGATGGCGACGTCCTCGGCGGCGAGGATGCAGCCGGTGGCACCGTCGTTGAGCCCGGCGGCGTTGCCCGCGGTGATCCGGCCGTGCGGTCGGAACGGGGTCTTGAGCCCGGCCAGGCTCTCCGCCGTGGTGCCGGGTCGCGGTGGCTCGTCGGCGGTAGCCAGCCCCCAACCCTGCTCGGCGCTGCGGGTGGCGACGCTGACCAGGTCCGGCGAGATCTTGCCGGCGGCCAGGGCCTCGCCGTACTTGCGCTGAGAGGCCGCGGCGAAGGCGTCGCAGCGCTCTTTGGTGATCTCGGGGAAGCGGTCGTGCAGGTTCTCCGCCGTCATCCCCATAACCAGCGCGGAGGTGTCGACGATCTTCTCGGCGACGAACCGCGGGTTGGGGTCGACGCCTTCGCCCATCGGGTGGTGACCCATGTGTTCGACCCCGCCGGCGATGGCTACGTCGTAGGCACCAAAGGCAATGCCGCTGGCCACCGTCGTGGTCGCCGTCATGGCGCCGGCGCACATCCGGTCGATGGCGAAGCCAGGCACGGTCTTGGGCAGCCCGGCGAGCAGTGCGGCCGTGCGCCCGATGGTCAACCCCTGGTCACCGATTTGCGTGGTGGCGGCGATCGCCACCTCGTCCACGCGCTCCGGGGGCAGCGAAGGGTTGCGGCGCAGCAGCTCGCGGATGACCTTGATGATCAGGTCGTCAGCGCGGGTCTCGGCGTAGATGCCCTTCGGACCGGCTTTGCCGAAGGGGGTGCGCACGCCGTCGACGAAGACGACGTCGCGCACCGCGCGGGTAGTGGGCACGGCAACTCCTCGCACAGTGCTCTGACGGGGACGACGCCCAGGATACTACTGGCCAGTAACAAAGAGTCCGACGGGGCGGCGACCTACTTGGTCACTGTGATCTTCGTGCGGATGCCGTCGCCGGTCATCTTGGGCTTGCAGGCGACGTCATAGTTGCCGGCGTCCAGCGTGACCGCGAGGTCGCGCGTCGTACCGGGACCGAAGTTCTCCCGCTCGCCCCCCGGCCGCGTAGACGTAAACCTCGGTGACTTCAGGCCCTTGTTTGGTGACGGCGAAGGTAGTGCGGTCCACCGGCAGCGACGTGGTGGCCACCTCGCAGTTGGAGTCCGTCGCCGTGATGGCGACCTTCGGCCATGGCCAGATTGAGCGCCACCGCGCGCCGGTAGAGCAGGTAGCCCAGCACGACCGCAACGCCGAGGCCAGCCACGATGCCGACCAGCGGCGCATTGCTCTGCCCGGTCGCCTGGACCGCGCTCCACCAGAACAGCGCTGTCTCCAGGCCCTCCCGGCCGACCGCGAGGCACGCGGTGAGCACCAGCGCCACGCCACCGAGCGCCAGTGCGGCGTCGAGGCGCCCCGTGCAGCCGCGCTTTGAGGTGGCGCGCCGTCCGACGCCTCCAGAAGATCATCCAGGTGACGAAGGCGACGGCGACCATCGACACGAGCCCGGCGAAGGTCTCCTGCTGATCGCCGGCCTGCAGCAACGACGTCGAGGTATTAGGTGAGAGCCGCGCCGAAACCGATGCTCACGGCGACCGCAGCCGCCACCCGGCCCAGACCGCGGGAAGGCTACTGCGTTGCCCGGTCTTGAGGTAGGCGACCAGTATGCCGACGACCAGGGACGCCTCGAGACCTTCCCGCACGCCGATCAGGAAGTTCGCGAACAACGGATCTCCCGGGTCGACGTCCGCAAGCGCCGCGGTGGGCGTACCGAAGGCTACTTAGGGCACCCTAACTAGGGGACGAAACAGCGTCAAACGTCTCCGGCCGGGAAGTGCACCGCCGCGGCACCGGTCCGCCGGTGGGTTCGCCGGTGGGGTTCGCAGGTGGGTTCCCCAACTGCGGTCAGGGCGACCGCAAGCCGGGCTGCGGCCAGTCCGATCTGCCAGTCGCGGGCACCCAACGCCCGCAGCGCGTCCGCAACCGCCCCGGGCGTCGGCCCAGCCGGTGGCGTCCAAGCCAGTCGCCGGACGGCATCGGGTTGCACCAAGTTCTCTACCGGCATGCCCAGCTCGGCTGCCAGCTCACCCAGGCTGGCCCGGGCGCGCGCGAGCCGAGCGGCCGCGGCCGGCTCGCGCTCTGCCCAGCGGTTAGCGGGCGGCGGACCGTCGTACGTCGGTGCCACCGCGGGCAGGTCGCTGTCGGTCATGGTGCGGGCACGGGTCAGCGCTCGAAACCATCGGGCGGCGTGCCGGCGGGTGCTCCGACCGCCGAACACCGGCAGCCGGATGAGCTCGTCGGCGGATGCCGGCGCAGCCAGGGTAGCGTTGATGATGGCGGCGTCCGGCAGGATCCGACCCGGAGCGACATCGCGAGCCCGGGCCAGCTCGTCGCGGGCGTGCCAGAGCTCACGCACCGCCGCCAGCTGTCGACGGCTGCGCAGCCGGTGGACGCCGGCCGTGCGGCGCCACGGGTCGATCCGGGGCGGCGGTGGCGAGGCCGCCACCAGGGCCGCGAACTCCTCGGCCGCCCAGGCCAGCTTGCCCTGGCGCGCCAGCTCCTCGGCCATCGCGTCGCGCAGCTCGATCAGCACCTCGACGTCGAGCGCGGCGTACCGCAGCCAGGGCTCCGGCAGCGGCCGGGTGGACCAGTCGGCGGCCGAGTGGCCTTTCTCCAGCCGAAGTCCCAGCACGCGCTCGACCATGGCTCCCAGGCCCACCCGCTCGAATCCGACGAGCCGCCCGGCAAGCTCGGTGTCGAACAGCCGTCGGGGCACCATCCCGAGCTCGGCCAGGCACGGCAGGTCCTGACTGGCGGCGTGCACCACCCATTCGGCGTCGGCCAGGGCGCTACCCAGCGCCCGCAGGTCCGGGCAGCCCACCGGGTCGATGAGCACGGTGCCGGCGCCCGCCCGACGCAGTTGGACCAGGTAGGCCCGCTGGCCGTACCGGTAGCCGGACGCCCGTTCGGCGTCCACTGCCACCGGCCCGGTCCCAGCGCCCAAGACGGCCACGGCACGGTCCAGCTCAGCGGCGGTGGCGATGGGGGCGGGCACGCCGTCGCGCGGTGCGGTGAGCGCCTGCACGGCTGGGCCGTCCGCCGGCTGCGTCGGGTCGTCGGCCGGGGCGTCCGCAGGCTGCGTCGGGTCGTCGGCCGCTGTCGCGTCGGCGGCCCTCTGCGTCACGCCGATACGGTACGCCGAGACCCCCACCAAATCGGGTTGCCGCGCGGGCGCGGTCGGGAGTCCGCCAAGCGTCCGGATGACTCAGCGGATGACTCAGCGGATGACTCGGTGAACGACTCAGCACGTAACTTCGACTCAGCGGATAACGCCCGCGCGCATGGCCAGCGCCACCATCTCCGCCCGGTCACCGGTGCCGAGTTTGCGGGCGATCCGGGCCAGATGGCTCTTCACGGTCAGCGCCGACAGCCCGAGCCTGGCGGCTACCTGCTTATTCGACTGCCCGTCCGAGACCAGCCGCAGCACCTCTACCTCCCGGCCGGACATCTCGCTGACGTGGCTTGCCCTGCCATCCGAGCCGCGCAGTCCGGCGGCCAGCAACGAGGCGACGGAAGGGTCGGCGTACACGCCACCGTCAAGAACCCGGCGTACGCCGGCAGCGACGACGACCGGCGACGCCGACTTCAGTAAGTAGCCCTGAGCGCCGGCCACGAAGGCGGCTCGCACCGAGTAGGCGTCGTCGGCGGCCGACAGGACGACCAGCCGGCCCCACCCTGCCTCGCGCAGCTCGACGAGCAGGTCCAGGCCGCTGCCGTCGGGTAGACCGAGGTCGAGGATTGCCAGGTCGCCTGGACCGCTGGCCCGCGCCCGCGCGCGGGCCTCGTGCGCGCTGGCCGCCTCGATCACCTCGCGCGCGCCCATCGCCCGCAGCCGGGCCACCATGGACTCGCGGACCAGCGGATGATCGTCCACGACGAGCGCCGTGAAGCCGGGAAAGCTGCGTCCGGCGCGTGGCCGAGGTGTTGCCGGGCGTCCGTCCACCACACCGGCCGGTCGGCGCGGCGTTTCCGTGCTTACCGTTCCGGCTGTCACTCGGGCCTCCGTTGACCAGGGGGTCGGCTCCCGGCGCCTGCACCGACGGAGCAGGGACCGTTCACGGTGAAGGCCCCTGCCAGCATCGGCCCTAACGGTCACGGTCTGTAATCACCCTGCCGGTGACTGGGCTGTTTGGGTGATCAGCACCGGCGATCTGACAGGCCGCTGGCGCTTGAGTCGATAGACCGGCAAGGGATCAGCACGAGGAGGGGACCGGTGGGCACCGTGCCGGCGCTTCGGGCTGTCCGCCGGAGTCGTCATGGACCGTCCAGCGTGTTGCGAGCCGGCACGCTGGGGTGCGTGGTCGTGCTAGTAGGCGTCAGCCTGCGGTTGCCCTGGGCCGTGCCGTGGACCGCCGTCCCCGGACTCGCCCTGCTGGCGATGACCCCGTCGATGTCGGTCGAGCTGCGGGTGAGGCGCCGGCGCTGGACGTTCACCGCGACCGACGCGGCGCTGGCGACGGCGCTCGTGCTCGGCGGCGGTGGCTGGGTTGCACCGGCGCTGCTGGCCGGCGCGGCGCTCGCCCGGTCGCGACCGCGACGGTCGCGGGTGCACTTTGAGTACGACCTCAGCGCCCTCGCTGCCGCGGCAGCTTTGGCGGCGCTCGCCGCCGCAACCTTCGGGGAGGTTTCTGGTGCCGACAGCGCGGTCGGCGCCGGGCTCGGGATGGCGGTCTACTGGCTCGTCCGCCACCTTGCCCTCGCGCTCGCCGTCGCGGTCACCGCCAACCGGCGCCTGCTGCGGCTGCTGACATCGCGGGCCGGGGCAGGACTACTGGAGTGCGCCGGATCGGCCAGCGTGGGCCTACTGGCCGGTTGGCTTGCCGGCAACGCGCCGTACGGGCTGCTCGGTCTCGTCGTACCGCTGGTGGCGCTGTCCACGGTGCAGGACAACGCGGTGCGTCGGTCCACCGAGGCGCGACTGTTCGCCGAACTGGCTCGCGGGCAGCAGGAGACGAGTGGCCGATCGGTGGATTCGTCGGTCGAGGCCGTGGTGATTGCCGCCGCCCGGCTGCTGGGCGGCGCCGATATCGAGCTGCTGCTGATCGCCACCGATGATCCCGTTCGCTACCTCGGCAACGAGTACGGCGTGTCTGAGCGGACTCGGGTGCCACCGAGCGCCTTCGATGCACCGTGGGTGCTGCCGGCCCTGGGGGCGGCCCGAGTCGGTACGGGGTGCGCCGATGACCGGCCGTGTTGCTCGGTCCTGATTGGCGGCCGCGATCGGCCGATCGCCGTCCTGGTCGCCCGGCGGCCGCCGGGGTCGGCTGCCTTCCGCCGGCAGGACGCCGACACGGTCATCCTGCTGGCCGACCAGGCCGCATCTTGGCTGACCGGTCCCGGGCAGGTGGGTGGCGACCGAGCGGTCAGCAGCGCGCAGCCCGGCGACGCCATCGATCACCGGCTGGGTGAGCCGTCGGACCCGGTGGCGGCCGCGCAGTTGGTGCTGAATACCTGCGCCGCCAGACTGGCCCGGCTCAGCACCACCGCGGTGGCGGGTGAACGCATCGCCGAAATAGTGGAAGAGCTGTACGCGACCGAACGCGCGGTGGCAGTCCTCGTCGGCACCATCGCTCGACCGTGCCACGGCGGTCAGCCGGCGCTGGCCCCGGCTGGGCTGGCCCAGCCAGCCCTGATGGCGGCCACCCTAGATCCGGTTGGCGGCACCCGCGGTTCGGACTGGACCACGACGGGTGCCCTGCTGCCGGTGGACGGGGACTGACCATCGTCACCACTGGTGATCCTCGCCTCGGCGTCCGGCTGGCTGGCATCCCCACCATGCCGTTGGCCGTCGTCATCGCGGCAGCGACGGGCGCCGCCGGACTGGCCCCGGTGGTCGCAATCGGGCTGTCACTGGCCGCCACTGGGTGGTCACCGGACCACGTGACCGGGGCGATGGCGCTCGCCGCCGCGGTCGTCGCAGTCTCGGCGCTGACCGCGGCCGGCGTCGCGGCCTTGGTTGGCCGGGCACTCGAGATTGTGCGGGCGGACGCGGTGGCGGCCCTGTCGGCTGACCCAGACCACCGGCGGGTACTCGGGAGGCGTGGGGCCACCCCAGTCGCCACCCCAGTCGCCACCCCAGTCGCCACCATCGCGACCACCGAGTCCGGCGGGCTTGCGCGCGCCGTGCAGGCGCTCCGGCTGCGGGTCAGGGTCGCCGACGAGATGGCGCTGCGCCATCGCCGTACCGCCGAGACGACCGGCGCCGGCATGTTCGAGCTGCTCTCCGGCCTGGTCGACGCCGAGGAGGGCGCCCGCGGTCAGCTGGCTGCCGAGCTGCACGACACCGCAGCCCAGTCGCTGGCGCTGGCCAGCTCGCTGTTGACGGTGGCGGTGACGCCGGCAGAGGTGGCCCAGGCCGCCGGGCTGGTCGACGAGGCGGAGGAGCAGGTCCGGGCCGTGATGGCGCGAACCCGGCCGCCGGCGCTGCGAGAGGGCGACCTGGGGGCGGCCGTCGGCGTGCTCACCGCCGACCTGCGCCAACGCTACGGCCTGCGCGTCACGGTGTCCTGGCCGGCTGGCCCGCAGCCCCTGCCGTTGGGCACGGCGGTCATCGTCTACCGGTTCTTCCAGGAAGCACTGCTCAACGTAGTGAAGCACTGCGAGGTAGATGTGGCGGCCGCCGTCTTGGCAGTTGAGCCAGACCGGATAGTCGCCCGCGTCCGGGACCAAGGAGGCGGCTTCGACCCGGACGCGGTTCGGGCTGACCGCGGCCGGCACGTCGGCCTGGACCTGCTCCGGCAGCGAGCCCGACTAGCCGGCGGCAGCATGCGCGTCCGGTCGACGCGGGGAGCCGGCACCGAGCTGGAGCTGCGGCTGCCCCGTGGCACCTCGGTGTCGCTGGTCGGCGAGTCGCTGGTAGGCGAACGGTGCGCCGGTCCGGTCGGCGACGACGGCGCCTGACGCCGCACGGCCGCTAGTGGCCTCGCCGGACCGACATGGCCGCGACGCCGGGCGGAGGAAGGCCGGCTGCGGCGCAGAGCAGGTCGCACCACGCCGACACGTGGGCGCCGAGGTCGGCACCGATCGGTGACCAGGAGGCGCGCACCTCGATATCGGCGGCCGCAGCTTCGTCGGCTCCTGCAGCTTCGTCGGCTCCTGCAGCTTCGTCGGCTCCTGCAGCTTCGTCGGCTCCTGCAGCTTCGTCGGCCAAGGTGCCGAACCGGGCCGACGCGGTGCGGGTCACGGTGCCGGCGGCAGCCGTGTGCTGCGCCCCACGGGCATCGAGGGCCTCAAGCAGCCAGCTCCACCCCACCGCGGCGAGCATTGGATCCTCCGCCATCTCCGAATCCACCGCGGCTCGGACGTAGGACACAATCCGAACGCAGCCGCCCCAGGCCTGCTCGCCGGCCGGGTTGAACAACACCACCCAGCGGCCCTCCGCAGCCGTGCCCCCGTCGCCGGCCAGGTCCGCGGTCATGGCGAAGGAGTACGGCGCGAGTCGCTGCGGACCCGGGACCTCCTGCAACCGGACCTCAGGTCGCACCGAGGCCACCCGCGCGCTGGCCACCGCGCGAGCGAACGAGGCCGGAAGCGACGCCAGGTCCAGCGCAGGTGGTGGCGACACCCGGGCGGGCACGCGGGGATCGGACGTCAGGCCGCCGCAGCGGTGGCTGGCACGACATCGGCGACGGCCACCCCGATCAGCACGCCGGCGCCACAGTCGGCGCAGCACCACTCGGTGCAGTCGGTCCCGTGTCCGTCCGCGCACGGCGGCTGCTCGAAGATGCGGTCGTCGTGGCAGCAGGGGCAGTGGCGTTCGATGGTCAGCACGGGGCACCTCAGTTGTTGGTCGGGCGGTACAGCAGCACCGTCTCACCGGCCCCCGACAAAATCCGGGAACTAGACCCGGCGTGTCGCGGCCGGGCTGCGGGGTGCGCGGGGCGGGGCGTCGGGTGCGCGGGCCCGGCCGCGGGCTGCCGGTACGCGGGGGCGTCCACTGCGCCGGCGTGGGACCATCGGCGCACCATGCGCCCGTCCCCACTTCAGCTGTCCCCATCGCCGGCGCCGTCGTCGGTGACCGACTCGGCGTTCCTGCGCGCCTGCCGTGGCGAGCCGGTCCCGCACACGCCGGTGTGGTTCATGCGCCAGGCCGGACGGTCGCTGCCGGAGTACCGGGCCGTCCGGGCCAATGTGCCGATGCTCGCCTCGTGCCGGACGCCCGAGCTGGTCGTCGAGATCACCCTGCAACCGCTTCGGCGCTACGGCGTCGATGCCGCGGTGCTGTTCAGCGACATCGTCGTACCGCTGCAGGCGGTGGGCGTGGGCCTGGACATCGTGGCCGGCGTGGGACCGGTCATCGAGGAGCCGGTACGCCGCGCAGCCGACCTGGCGCGGTTGCGCCCGCTCACCCCGGACGACGTGCCGGATGTCAGCGCGTCGGTGACCGCCCTGGTCGACGAGCTCGGCGGCACCCCGCTGATCGGCTTCGCCGGCGCCCCGTTCACGCTGGCCAGCTACCTGGTCGAGGGCGGCCCGAGCCGCAACCATGAACGCACCAAGGCGCTGATGTACGGCGAGCCGGCGACCTGGCACGCGCTGCTGGACCGGCTGGCGGACATCGCCCTCGGTTTTTTGAAGGTTCAGGTGGCGGCCGGCGCCGCGGCGGTGCAGCTGTTCGACTCCTGGGCCGGGGTGTTGTCCGCGGCCGACTACCGGCGCTACGTCCTGCCGCACAGCGCCAAGGTGCTCGGCGGTTTGGCCGGTGGCGGCGTTGTACCGCGGATCCACTTCGGGGTTGGCACCGGCGAGCTGTTGGGGCTGTTGGCCGAGGCAGGCGCGGATGTGGTCGGAGTGGACTGGCGGGTCCCGCTGGATGCCGCCGCCGGCCGGGTCGGACCTGGCCGGGCGCTGCAGGGCAACCTCGACCCGGCGGTGCTGTTCGCGCCCTGGGGCGCCGTGGCCGCCAAGGCGCGCGAAGTCCTGGCCGCCGGCAAGGCCGCCGACGGGCACATCTTCAACCTTGGTCACGGCGTCTTGCCGGACACCGATCCCGGCGTGCTCGAGCGACTGGTCGAGCTGGTGCACGCGGAGTCGGCGCGCTGAGCGAACTCCGCGGGTACGGCGAGTCACCGCAGCGTCGCGTAGTCATCGTCGGCGGCGGCATCGCCGGCCTTGCCGCGGCGTACGCGATTCGCTGCGACGCGCCGCCGAACACCAGTGTCGTCGTCGTCGAGGGCTCCTCCGCGCTGGGCGGCAAGCTACGGACATCGGCGATTGCCGGCATCAACGTGGACGAGGGCGCGGAGTCGCTGCTCGCCCGGGTGCCCGAGGCGGTAGCGCTGGCCGACGCCGTTGGCTTGGGCGACGAGCTGGTGGCGCCGGCTACGACGGCGGCCGCGGTCTGGACCAGCGGCCGGATGCGACCGCTACCGACCGGCACGGTGATGGGGGTGCCGGCGGACCTGCGAGCGTTGGGCCGCTCCGGTGTGCTCTCGGCCCGCGGGCTGGCGCGGGTGCCGCTGGACCGGGTGCTGCCCGGGAGCGCGGTGACCGGCGACGCGGCGGCCGGGGACCGGTCGGTGGCCGATGTTGTTGGTGGCCGGCTGGGTGCCGAGGTCGTCGAGCGGCTGGTGGAGCCCCTGCTCGGCGGCGTGTACGCCGGCCGCGCCGACGAGCTGTCGTTCGCGGCCACGCTGCCGCAGCTGGCGGCCGCTGGCCGCGACACCCGCTCGCTGCTCGCCGCGGCCCGCGTGGCCCAGGCCCGGTCGAGCGGTGCGCGCACCGGCCCAGTGTTCCTCACGGTGCCCGCTGGGTTAGGCCGACTGGCCATCCGGGTCGCGGCCGCCGCTGACGCCGAGTGTCTTTTGGGTCGGCCGGTGCGCGAGCTCACTCGGACGCCGGACGGTTGGCGGCTGGTGATCGGACCGACCCCGGAGCCCGAAGTCCTCGCCGCGGACGCCGTTGTGCTCGCCGTACCGGCCCGGCCGGCAGCGCGGCTGCTGACCGGGGTCGCCGCGGACGCGGCCGCGGAACTCGCCGGCATCGACTACGCCAGCGTCGCCGTGGTCACGCTGGCCTGGCCGGCCGCCGACTTCGCTGCGCCGGTGCCAGGCAGCGGCTTCCTCGTGCCGGCAGCCGACGGGCGCCTCGTCAAGGCGGCGACCTTCTCCTCAGTCAAGTGGCCGCACCTGGCGGCGGCCGACCCGACGTTGGCCGTGGTCCGCGGCTCGGTCGGCCGACACCGCGACGAGGCGGTGCTGCAGCGCGACGACGTGGAGCTGGCCGGCTTGGTCGCCGCCGACCTGCGCAGCGCTACCGGGGTCCGTGGTCGGCCGGTGGCTTGGCGGGTGACCCGCTGGGGCGGGGGACTGCCGCAGTACGCCGTTGGTCACCTGGACCGGGTCCGCCGCATCCGGGCGGCGGTCGAGCGCCAGCCCGGCCTGGAGATCTGCGGCGCCGCGTACGACGGCGTGGGCGTGGCCGCGTGCATCAGGTCGGCGAACAGCGCGGCGGCGGGCATCGTCGACTTCCTGGCCAAGCCCCCGCCGGCTGGCGGCTGAGGCGACCACCAGTCCATCAACCGCAGCCGTCAGCCGGCGCCGATCGCCACCACCCCATCCATGGTCCCGATCAGCACTCGGCCCGCGGTCAGCGTCGGGCTGGCGAAGTGCGGGACGGCGCCCACCTGCTGGGTCGCGATCGATCGCCCGGTGGCCGGATCCAGGGCGTGCAGCACGCCGCCGCGGGTGTCGATGGCCCACACCACGCCGGCGCCCACCACTGGCGACCCGTCCACCGAGGCAGCCGCGTGCCAGCCGACCGCGATCCCCCCGTCCGGCCCGACTGTCACCGAACGCACCCCGTCTCGGCACGGCACGAACAGCGTCCGGTCAAGCAGCGCCGTGCCACCGAAGGACGTGCACACCGGCGCGCTTGCGGCGGCCCCGCCGATGCCGCCGAGCCGGTCGCCGCGCAAGACATAGCCGGTGCCGCTCTTGCCGGCGATGAACACCAGTCCGTCCGGCAGTAGCGCCGGCCCGGTCGAGCCCAGGTCGGTGTCGGTGGCGTTCTCCTGCGCCCAGCCCGCCGGCGCGAACAGGTCACGCTGCACCAGGTCGGCCGAGAGCTTGACCACCGAGTCGCCGCCGTCGTAGGTCTTGGTGGACTCGCCGTTGCCGACGCCGACGTACAGGTTCCCCTCGGTGTCGACCGCGGGTCCGGACGGCGCCCAGATGCCGCCCTCCCGCGTCGTTGGCACTCGGTAGCTCAGCATGGGTCCCTGCCCGTCGGTAGCGGAGGCCAGCACCCAACCGTGGTAGTCGCCGCAGTCGCCGTAGAGCCCGCCGTACGCGACGTAGACCCGGCCGGAGGACAAAGCGAGCGCGGCCCGCTGCTGCAGCACCTTGGGGTTGTCCGTCGGCGGGTCGATGCCTCGCCGTACGCGCACCTGTCCGGTGGTCACGTCGATGCCGACCAGATCATGGTGCGGTCCGGCGACCTCCGCGACGGCGAACACGAGCTGGCTGGCCGGGTCGTAGACCATGGTCCCGGTGATGCCGAGTGGGTCGATGTCGCCGCAGGGCAGGGTCGAGCGCCGCACCGGTTCACCGACGTGCTGCTGCCAACGCACCCGCCCGGATGCCGCGTCGAGCGCGTAGATGGTGTCGCTCTCGGTGGCGGCCAGGATCGCTTCGCCGACCACCAGTGGCTGGCCATAGACCGCGCCGTCCAGCTTGGCCGACCACGCAACGGTGAGCCGGTCGGGTCGCACCGCCGTTGAATCGTTGCCGGTGCGAGCGTTGCCGGTGCGAGCGTTGTCTCGGTGGTACGTCGTCCAGTCGCCCGTCGGTGCATCTGCCTGGTTGCTCGGCGGCGACTTCACCGGAGCAGGCGTCGCGGAGGGGGTCGCGACCACGGCTGCGGAGGGCGCGGCGGCGCGCGACGCAGTGGACCGGGGAGACGGCCCGCCGGCACACGCGGCCAGCAGTAGCGTGCCCGCGGCCAGCAGCGGGACGGCGCGCCGGAGCATGCCGCCATTGTTGCTCGCCGGTGCGACAGCCGCGGCTCGCGCCGGCCTTACCGAAGGGGACAATGGCGGCATGCCTGAGTCGACGAAGTCCTTCCGCGCGCTGAACGAGGAGCTGCTCTACACCCTCTACGCCGTCTTCCGGGGCCGCACGGACGCCGCCCGACTGGCCGACGGGGAGCGGGCCGCGGCCACGGTCGAGGTCGACGGGCTGCTGGAGCAGGCGCTGGCCAAGGACGTCTACACCCGGGGCAGCTACGACGTCAGCGGCTACAAGGCCGCGGCCGACCTGATGTTCTGGTGGACGGCACCCGACCCGGACCTGCTGCAGGAGACCTACAGCCGGTTTCGGCAGACCCGGCTCGGGCGTGGGTGCGAGCCGGTGTGGTCGGCGGTCGGGCTGCATCGGCCGGCGGAGTTCAACAAGAGCCACATTCCGGCGTACGTCCGCCGGGAGGACCCGCGCGGCTACGTCTGCGTCTACCCGTTCGTGCGGTCGCTGCAGTGGTACCTGCTGGAGCCCACCGAGCGCCGGGCCATGCTCTCCGAGCATGGGACCCTGGGCCGGGAGTTTGAGGACGTGCGGGCCAACACCGTGGCGGCGTTCGGGCTGGGCGACTACGAGTGGCTGCTGGCCTTCGAGGCGGACGACCTGTCACGGATCGTCGACCTGATCCGACACCTGCGCAGCTCCAAGGCACGGCTGCACACCAAGCTGGAGGTGCCGTTCTTCACCGGCTCCCGCAAGCCGGTTGCCGAAATCGTCGCCGCCCTGCCCTAGCTAGGCCAGCCCTAGCTGGTCGCCACCGGAAGTCCGTGGGGGGATGACGGGCTGCCGCCCGGAAGTGCGTCACGGACCCTTCGTCGCGGGCCTGCCGTCGCGGGCCTGCCGTCGCGCGTCCATCGTCGCGGGCCTGCCGTCGCGATCGTGGTGCGCTCAGCTCGGTCGTACGGCGTGTCGCGGACACCAGCCGCATCACGATCACCACGGGGCACCGCGGCGGCTGACTCCTCAATCGCTGCCCACGTGCGCAATGGAGGCCCGTCTGGCCGCCTTCGAGCGGCGCGACAACGCCGCGACCGCCTTCGACTGGAGGTTTACCGCCACCGACCTCGACGACCGCACTCGCCCGCATCGACGGCCACGAACAAGCGCGGGCTCAGCCGGCCTCGAAGCTGAGCGACACCGAGTTCATGCAGTACCGGTCACCGGTGGGCGTCTGCGGCGCGTCCGGGAAGACGTGCCCGAGGTGGGAGCCGCAACGCTTGCAGCGGACCTCTACTCGGCGCGTGAACATCGAGTTGTCCTCCAGCAGCTCGACTGCGTCGGATTCCGAGGGCGCGTAGAAGCTGGGCCAGCCGCAGTGCGACTCGAACTTCGTCTCCGACCGGAACAGCTCGTTGCCGCACGCGCGGCAGCGATAGATGCCGACCCGGTGCTCGCCGAGCAGGGGTCCGGTGCCGGGGCGCTCGGTCCCGGCCTGGCGGAGCACGGCGTACTCCTCCGGGGACAGCTCGGCGCGCCACTGTTCTTCAGATTTGCGGACCTCGAAGTCGGCGTCGCCCATGGCCGGCAGATTACGTGGCCGCCCCGGCCATCGCACCCGGGGTCGCCTCGGGCGGTAGTGGAGCGCTTGGACGCAGTAAGCCAACGACTCCTCGAGCCGCTGCGCCCTGCTGGAAAGATCGCTCTCGGTTACCTGGGACGATATGACCACGCTGCCTGGCCGAACCCGCCGCTCGATACTGCCGAAGGCCCTCAACCCCGGATAGCGTGTCCGGTCATGCCCTCGCCGTACGTCGAGATCGAGGTCGACGGCCCGTTCGGCCTGCGCACGGTCAAGGTCACCAACCCGGACAAGGTCTACTTTGCCGCCCGGGGTGAGACCAAGTTCGACCTGGTCAGCTACTACGTGATGGTCGGCGACGGCGTCGTCCGGGCGCTGTTCGAGCGCCCATGCACGCTCAAGCGCCATCCCGACGGCGCCGAGGGGGAGGCGATCTACCAGAAGCGCGTGCCGGAGAAGCGACCCGAGTGGGTGCAGTCGGCCCGAGTGACGTTCCCGAGCGGTCGACACGCCGATGAGCTGTGCGTCACCGAGCCGGCCGCGGTGGCCTGGGCGGCGAACCTCGGGACCATCGACTTCCACCCCTGGCCGTCCCGGCGCGACGACACCGAGCACCCGGACGAGCTGCGGATCGACCTTGACCCGCAGCCCGGCACCGACTTCACCGACGCCCGGGACGTGGCCGCCGACGTGCACGCGCTGCTCGGCGAGCTCGGCTACCGGGGCTGGCCGAAGACGTCGGGCAACCGGGGGCTGCACATCTACGTCCGGATCGAGCCGCGGTGGGGCTTCACCCAGGTACGGCGGGCAGCGCTCGCCTTCGCCCGCGAGGTGGAGCGACGGATGCCGGGCCGGGTCACGACCGCCTGGTGGAAGGAGGAGCGCGGCGAGAAGGTGTTCGTCGACTACAACCAGAATGCCCGCGACCGCACCATCGCCTCCGCCTACAGCGTCCGGGCCAAACCGTGGGCGCCGGTGTCCGCCCCGCTGCGCTGGGAGGAAGTGGCCGAGGCCGAGCCGCGGGACTTCACCATCGCGACGATGCCGGCGCGGTTTGCCGCCCTGGGTGACCTGCACGCTGGCATCGACGAAACCCACGCCTCGCTGGAACCCCTGCTGGAGATGGCCGAACGCGACGACGCGGCCGGGCTCGGCGAGGCCCCGTACCCGCCGAACTTTCCGAAGATGACCGGGGAGCCGATGCGCGTACAGCCGAGCCGCGCGCGCCGCCCACCGCCGGGCTGATCGCTGAAATGTCGGTAGCGTGTCGCTCCGTTGAACTTGGCCCTTGATCTTGTAGGACTGCAGGCGAACCTCCGTCTAGAGCGAGGAGTCGCCGCCGATGTCCACCAGTACTGTCGCCCTGACGATCGAGATGCCCTCGCTCGATGCGTCCTTGTCGTGGAACGCGTTGGAGTCGCTGGTGGTGGGCATGTCGCACGAGGTGCCGGCCCGGGCGTTGGCGCTGGCCCTGGACGACGCGCAGGAGCGGCTGCTGCAGGAGGCGTGCGGGCCGCGGTGGGCGCCGGTGCGGGGCCTGCTCGCGCCGTTCGCGTGCCCGGGGTGCGGGGCCCGGGAGGACTTCGCCCGCAAGGGGAAGCGGACCCGGCCGCGCAAGCTGCACACCGCCGCCGGGACGGTCGAGCTGATCCTGTGGCACGTGGGGTGCCGCGGCTGCGGGCGTAACTTCGCGCCGCTGCTGGTGATCCTCGGGCTGTCCGGCAAGCGGCGCACCGACCGGCTCAGCCTGGACCTGGCCGAGCTGGGCACGCAGATGTCGTTCGCCCGGGCGGGCCGCGTGGACGCCGAGCTGGCCGGGACCTCCGCCACGGCGGGGCAGGCCCACAACGCCATGGCCGACGTGGCCGCGCTGCTGACCGGTGGCCACGAGCCCGAGCCCGACGACGACCAGCCCGTCGCCGACGAGCCCCACGAGCCCGACGAGCCCGACGCCGACCGGCCCGAGGACGACCAGCCCGCCGTCGCCGACGCCGACGCCGCCGACGAGCCCGGCGACGGCCAGCCAGGTGGTGACCAGCCCGGTGGTGACCAGCCCGGTGCGGCAGCGGCGGGCGGGGGCGGATCCGTTGCGGGCCAGTCGTTCACGGCCAAGTCCGGTGCGGGTGAACGGCTCGAGTGCCGGGTCGTGGGAGTGCCGGTGCTCGGGCCTGGGCACCTGTCCCCGAAGGTCGTCATGCTCGACGGCACCGGGGGCCGGGCCGGAGACAAGACCAACGGGGTTCCCGTGAACCTGGCGATCGGGCTGACCGGCCGCTCGGGTCCGGTCGGTCGCCGACGCGCCCACACCCACCTGCTCGGCCTGACCGTCGGCGAGGACTGGTCGATGATGGGCGCCCAGCTGCAGGAGGTGGCCGCGCCCGCCCTGGTCGTGGTCGACGGCGAGGCCGCCATCACCGTCCTGGCCCAACGCCTGTGGCCCGCCGCGCCGATCCAGCGCTGCTGGTGGCACCTGCCCCACGGGCTGCGCAAGGCCTTCTACGCCGACGACGCCGCCAACCGCCACGTCAACCCCCGCTGGGCCCGCACCATGGCCGGCGAGCTGGCCGAGCTGCTGCGCGAGCAGATCCGCGGCGAGCACACCACCGAGCAGGCCCTGGCCGACTGGGACGCCTTCAGCGCCCGGATCCCGGCCGCCCTGACCAGCGCCCACGCCTACCTGGACGCCGCCCGCCCGCACGCCTTCACCTGCCTGGACCCCGACCTCCGCAAGGCGCTGGCCCGCCTCGGCGGCCCCGAGCTGGCCACCGGCGTCATCGAACGCCTCATGCGCGAGCTCAACGCCCGTACCGACATCGGCGGCGTCCGCTGGACGATCGCCGGGCTACGCGACCTGCTCACCGTCCTGACCGCCCGGGCGCTACGACACCCCGCCTGGACCGAAATCCGCAGAAACACCCGGCCATCGAATACAATCCAGTTCCGCCTGCAGAAGTTCAACGCAACGTGACGCTACCGAACATTCCTCCAGTTCCTCCCTACTGAGTAGGGGATACAACAGGGCGCCTCGTGGCGCACATCGCGTAGTTCCAGTCCCCGTGAAAGTCGTGTCGGGCCAGGTGGCGGTCCTCGAACTCCGCCATGTCCCGGTCGGAAATCTTGATGCCCCGGGTGGTGGTGACGGTGTCGAGCATGGCCCGGACCCTCAGTCCGGACTTGGTGGTGACGGCGCTGATGGTCTCGATGAGCACCTCGTGGGACTCCAGCGGCCGGCCCCCGCCAGTTCATCAAGGCGGCGCCCTGCGGGCGCCGCGCGGCGCTGTGTCCGATGCAGGCGCGGGGCGTGCGGCCTGCCGGCCGGTCCCCGCGCGGCGCGCGGCTGCGTACCGCTGCGTACCCACGCCGCCATACTTCCGCCGGCCTCACGGTCGGTAGATTTCCCCTACGTTGATCGGCGGTACGCTTACGTAATGCGACCCCTTCGGTATTCCATCAACGTCACATTGGACGGGTGCTCCGATCATCGTGTAATGCTCGCGGACGAAGACTTACATCGTCACGCGGTGGAAAACCTGGTCCAGGCCGATGCCCTCCTCTTTGGGCGGGTGACTTACGAAATGATGGAGGCAGCGTGGCGGCCCCCGGCGCGGACGGGAGTGAGGCCTGAGTGGATGGAACCCTTCGCCCGGACGATCGACGCGGCAAAGAAGTACGTCGTGTCGAGCACCCTGGACCAGGTCGATTGGAACGCGACGCTCGTGCGCGGGGATCTGGGGAAGGCCGTTCAGCAGCTGAAGCGGGAGTCGGGTAAGGGACTGTTCGTGGCAGGCGTGAAGCTCCCGCTGGCGTTGGCGGAGCTGGGACTGATCGATGAGTATGAGTTCGTCGTGCAGCCCAGGCTGGCGGGTCACGGGCCGACGTTGTTCGCGGGGCTATCGAAGCGTATCGACTTGAAGCTAGTGAGCCGGCTGGAGTTCGGCTCAGGGGCAGTGGCGCTGCGGTATGAGCCTAGAAGGTAGCCACCGGGCTTGTTAGCTGAGCTTTATGACAATCCTTGCGACGTCTTGAGGCCGATCGAGCAATGCCCTCGCCGCTCGTCCCTGGTGAAGTCCTGCTCGATGAGTCGGCTGTCGGCGCTGCCGAAGTAGTTGAGTGTGTCGGTTCGGTCCTGGCCGACGTAGATCTTCCCGTTGGGATACGTGATCTTGTAAATGACCATCACTGCGACATCCGACCGGCTCAGTCTGGCCCGGTCAACCGCCGCGCGGGTGCACAGCCGTCCGATGGCCTTCCGTGCAGCCGGTTGGGCCCGTGCTCTGGATATTCGCCGCCGTGCCATCGGCGTGCCATTAACCCCGGTCAATGACGGTCACGACGGGTCCACCACGGACGAGGTTCCACCCAGGTCAGGGCGTCACCGACAGGGTGTGGATGCAATCTTCCAACCCGGGATCGACTGCCTCCACCGATCGCCGGCCGGCGCCGACTGCCCGCACCCGGTCATCCGGGGAGATCCCGGCCTCCAGCTCACCCGCACCCCGGCCCACCGTGTCCACGCTGGCCCCGGCTACCCGGGCCACCAGCTTGATGCCTCCCCGGCCGACCGCGCGCGCCTGCGCACCCAACAGCAACCGCCACTGCCGCTCGTTCAGATGCGGTCTGATCTCCGTCAGCGCACCCGCCAACCGATCCTGCGCCTGTGCCGTGATCGCCGTACCACAACGCTAGGGTGTTGTCTCAGCTGAACGGGGCTTATTGGCGCGCGAGTCCTTAGGTGAGCGCGGCCGCACTCGGTGAACCGGTGGCCCGGGAGGCGCTGCCTTGCTCATGGGGATACGTGATCGACGAGCGCCTCCGCGGCCTGGTCGGCGTCGTCGACGCTGTTGTTGATGTGGAAGGCGAGGCGCAAGCGGCCCGCGCGGACACTGCCGACGACACCAGCTCTATCAAGACGCGGGCCGATGTCCTGCTCTGCGGCGAGGCTGACGATGGCCGAGTCACCTGCCGGGACGCCGACGGTGGCCCGGAATCGGTTCGCCAGGCCTACCGCATGGGCGTGCAGCGCGGGCACCCCGACCCCGGTGAGCAGGTCCAGCGCCGGGGCCTGCGCTACCCATGAGTGCCAGGCCGGGGAGACGTCGAAGCGCCGGGCGTCCGTAGCCAGTCGCAGCGGACCGCCGTAGATGCTGCTCCACGGCTCAGCACCGGCGTACCAGCCGGCGGTGTGCGGGACCAGTCGGTCGGCCAGCTGAGGTTGCACCGTGAAGAAGCAGGTGCCACGAGGTGCCAGCAGCCACTTGTAGCCGCCGCCGGTGGTGTAGGCGAATCGGCTGGCGTCGATCGGCAACCAGCCCGCCGCCTGCGTGGTGTCGAGCAGTACCCGGGCGCCGGTGGCGGCGGCCGCTTCGACGAGGGCAGCCAGGTCAGCGAGGCGCCCGTCGGCGGACTGCACCGCTGACACCGCCACCAGAGCGGTCCGAGCCGTGACCGCGTCGGCCAGGTGCTCCAACGGCACCTCCCTGACCCGGATACCCCGCTCGGCCTGGGCCAGGAAAGGGAACACGATGCTGGTGAACTCCCCAGGCACGGTGAGGACCTCGCTGCCGTCGGGCAGCGCCGCCGCCACCAAGCCGGCGAAGACGCTGACCTGGCTACCCACCGCCACGTTCGCCCGGTCGACCCCGACCAGCGCGGCGTACGAGGCTCGCGCCGCTGCCAGCGGCTCGTCGTAGTCCGGCGGGCTCGCCCGACCCGCCCGCCACTGCGTCAAGACCTCCTGCAGCGCCTGCAGCGAACGGCGGGGCGGCAGCCCCAACGACGCCGTGTTGAGGTAGACCACCTCTGAATCGAACTCCGCCTGTGCTGCGGCAAGACGGGAAGCGGTCGCATCTTTCACCGGATCGGTCACGTCATGCCATTCGTCATCGTCCCAGCCTGCCCCACGGCACGAGGCGTCTTCCCTGCCGATCGTCCAGCTCGCTCGGCAAGCCGCCGAACGTGACGCCGTGGAGCTGGTCAGCGAGCAGTGGCGATCACCGAGAGCGGATCGGTTACCGGAGCAGCTCGGGACGATCTGTGCGGAAACGTTTGGGCCGCCGCGGGGTGCCGGCATGACGGCACTGGTCGGAGATCGCCGAGGTAGAGGTGCCCCGCCGTGGGCTACCGCCGTGACCGTGGCCCCGTGCACCGGAGGACGCCTCACCCTGCAGAACGTGCCGCCGACCTAGGCAAAGCGCTCGCGGACAGTGCTCCTCGCGCACCGCAGTGGCGAGGGATAAACTAGTGCGCCCATAGTTGCGGCGGCGGTGCAGCAGCGTCGGGATGCCCGTCAGCGATCAACACCGAGGCGAGAGCGGGCCGGCAACGCGGTGTCGTCGATCTCGAAGTACCGGGGCATCGGCCGGCCGCGGCTCAGGCTCAGCAGCCGCGGCAACCAGCTGAACCGCAGTGCCCGGGTGTCGCGGACCGCGTCGTTGTGAAACTGGCGCGCGTACCCCACCTTGGTCGCGGCCACCGCCAGCTCGTCAACCAGCCGCGCGCTCGCGTCGTCGGTTGATACCGGCCCCGCGAACGCCGCCCGCAGCTCCCGGCTCAGGTCGTTCTCCACCGCCTCGCGGGCCTGCACTCCGGCGTCCATCGCCGCCCGGGCGGCCGCGGTTACTGCCTCGGCCACGATTGGGTCCAGCTGCCCGTGCGACCCGGCGTACATCGCCAGCTGAACCGCGGCCGCGGCTCGGCGGACCAGCTGGGCATCCAGGACGGCGTACGCCGCCTCGACCCGCGCGTAAAGCCGGTCGATCCGCCTGGCCAGCCAAGTGACGTAGCTGGCGGCGGCGACGACCAGCGCGACGACGGCAACGACGACTGTCACCGCGTCACCTCCTCCTCCCGCGCCCGCATCGGGTCCTCGGCCGCCGGCGTCGGTACGGCGGCGATCACCGTCTCGTAGACGCCCACCACGTGGCGGGCGATGTGCGGCCAGTCGTACCGCTCGGCGACCTTGGTACCGGCGGCGACCAGCTCCGCGCGGCCACCCGGGTCGTCGATCACCCGGCCCAGCACGTCGGCCAGTGCCGACGCGACCCCGACTGCGAACAGCTGCCCGGCCCGGCCGTCGTCGAGCACCCGACGGAAGGCGTCGATGTTGCTGGCCACGATAGGCGTACCGGCGGCCATCGCCTCCAGCAGGATGATCCCGAAGCTCTCCTGACCGGTGTTGGGCGCGACGTAGACGTCGATCGAGGCGAAGAACTGCGCCTTGGCCACCTCGCTGATCATGCCGAGGAAGACGACCCGCTCGCGCAGCGGCGCCGGCAGCTCCTCAACCGCCTCGGCCGCATCTCCCCGACCGGCGACGAGCAGCCGCAGCCCCGGCCGGTGCGAGGCGAGCACGGCGAACGCCGTCAGCAGGACGTTGAAGCCCTTGCGCGGCTCGTCGAAGCGGCCGAGAAAGCCCACCGCGCCGCCGGCCCCGGGCCAGCCAAGCAACGGCCGGGCGCCGCGGAAGGCCGCCACCGAGACGCCGTTGGGGATCAGGACCGCGTCCGCACCGAGATGTTCGACCACGGTACGGCGGGCCGCCGACGACACCGCGATCCGACCGGTGATCTTCTCCATCGCCGGCTGCAGGGCCGCCTGGGCGGCGGCCATCACCCGGGAGCGTGGGTTCGCGGTGTGGAAGGTGGCCACGATCGGGCCGTCGGCCGCCCAGCAGGCCAGCAGCGACAGGCTCGGGGCGGCCGGCTCGTGCACGTGCAGGACGTCGAAGCTCCCTTCGCGCAGCCACCGCCGCACCCGGGCGGCGGACAGTGGCCCGAACGCCAGCCGGGCAACCGAGCCGTTGTAGGGCACCGGCAGCGCCCGACCGGCGGAGGAGACGTACGGCGGGAGCGGCGTGTCGTCGTCGGCGGGGGCGAGCACCGACACCGAGTGTCCCAGGTCCGCCAGCGCCTCGGCAAGGTCCCGGACGTGCGACTGTACCCCGCCGGGAACCTCCCAGGTGTAGGGGCAGACCAGCCCTACTCTCACGCCACGTGCTCCGCCGGCCCAGTGGGCTCCGCCGGCGCGGTCGCCGGCCCAGTCGAAGCCGGCCCAGTCGAAGCCGGCCCAGTTGAGCCCCCGGTCTGCTGCGCCCGGGCTGGGTCCAGGTCGGACAGCCACAGGCGCGCCAGCATGTGCCAGTCCTGCGGCGCGGCGGCGATGCCAGCGGCAAACACGTCGGCAACCGCCTGAGTCATCGCCGCGATCTGCTCGCTGCGGCTACCCGTGGCCGGCCGGGCCACCTCCGGGTGGATTTGCACGTACCAAACGTCCGGGTCGTAGGCCAGCGTGACCGGCAGCAGGGCGGCGCCGGTCTCCAGCGCGAGGGCGGCCGGGCCGGCGGGCATCCGGGCCGGCTCCCCGAAGAAGTCGACGTCCACACCGGCCGCCGTCAGGTCCCGGTCGGCCAACAGGCAGACCAGGCCGCCCGCCCGCAGCCGCTCGGCCAGGACCGCGAACGGCGGCTGGGTGCCGCCGCTGAGCGGGATGACCTCCATGCCAATCGAGGTCCGAAAGGCCACGAACCGGTCGAACAGCGACTCCGGGCGCAGCCGCTCGGCGACCGTTGTGAACGGCAGCCCGGTTAGCACCGCCCAGGCGCCGGCATGGTCCCAGTTGCCCATGTGCGGCAGGGCGGCGATCGCACCCCGGCCGGAGCCGACCGCGGTGCGCAGGATGTCCTCGTTGGTCATCCGCATCCCGGTGACGATGCGCTCGCGGCTGGTGGTCGGCAGTCGGAACACCTCCCGCCAGTAGCGCAGGTAGGACCGCATGCCGGCCCGGGACGTCGCCCGCAGGGTCGCCTCGTCGACGCGGCCACCGCCTCCGGCCAGCACCCGGCGCAGGTTTGCCTCCAGCCGGCGGACCCCCTTGCCCCGGCGCCACCAGACCGCGTCGGCCAGCAACACGAACAGCACGCGCGCGACCGACTCGGGCAGGCCCCGCACGATGGTCCACCCGGCGGCGTACGCCGTGTCGACGAGCCGCGCTCTCACCGGTGACCAACCTCCGATGTGGCCCCGGCGAGCCGAACCTGCCGGCGGACCTCGACGAAGCGCTGGCCAACAGTGACTGCCGTCAGCACCGCCAGCAGCTCCAGCCCGGCGGCCTGGACATACGGCACGCCGAGCCCGCCCAGTCCGGTGGCCACCAGCACGATGATCAGACGCTCCGAGCGCTCAGCCACGCCAACGTCACAGTGCATCCCGAGGCCCTCGGCGCGGGCCTTGGCGTAGGAGACGACGGCCCCGCCAACCAGGCAGAACAGCGTCACCCCGGCCAACACCGGGGAGTTGCCGACACCGGCGAACCACAGCAGCAGGCCGCCAAAAACTGCGGCGTCCGCGACCCGGTCCAGGGTGGAGTCGAGGAAGGCGCCCCACGGCCCGGAGCTGCCACGAGCCCGGGCGACCGCACCGTCGAGCATGTCGCCGAAGACGAACGCCGTGATGAACAAGGTGCCGGCCAGGAACCGGCCCCGCGGGTAGAACGCCAGTGCCCCGACGGCGACCCCGACGGTGCCCACGATGGTGACCGCGTCCGGGGTCACGCCGGCCCGAGCCAGGGCCGCTCCCAGGGGGGTGACGACCCGGCTGAGCGCCGGGCGCACGTGGGAGTTGAGCATGCGTGTCCCATCTCGCCCGGTCGCACCCCATCGGCGGACCGACCTCCACTGTAGAGCGCCGAACGCTGCAGTCGTTGACCAGACCGGTGCCCCGGACGTGGCGTTGTGGGGAAGGATGGCGCCACCGCCGGAGCCGGCGGACGAGGCGAGGAGGCGATGCGGCGATGGCGGAGAAGTCCAGCGGTCATCCGGGAGCGACCGGCAGGGCACCGGTGGCCGAGCAGCCCGGGGCGGTCCGCAACCTGGTGCTGGTCGGCCACTCCGGGGCCGGAAAGACCACGCTGGCCGAGAGCCTGCTGACCGCGACCGGCACCATCCCTCGGGCGGGCCGGGTCGAGGACGGGACGACGGTCACCGACTACGACGAGGCCGAGGTCCGCCAGCAGCGCTCGGTCTCATTGGCGGTCGCCCCGTTCGAGCACGCCGGGGTGAAGGTCAACCTGCTCGACGCCCCCGGCTATGCCGACTTCGTCGGGGACCTGCGCGCCGGCCTGCGCGCCGCGGACGCCGCCTTGTTCGTGGTGGCGGCCACCGACGGCATCGACGGCATGACCCGCATCCTGTGGGACGAGTGCGCTGCGGTCGGCATGCCGCGCGCCGTGGTCGTAACCAAGGTTGACTCCCCGCGCGCCGAGTTCGAGCGCACCGTGGAGACCTGCCAGCAGGCCTTCGGCGACGGCGTACTCCCGCTGTACCTGCCGATGCACACCGGCGACCCGGACGCTCCCGGTGCCGTCGGCGGCCTGATCGGGCTGCTGTCCCAGCAGGTCGCCGACTACTCCGGACCCGCCCGGGTGCAGCGCGACCCTGACCCCGAGCATCTGCCGCTGATCGAGGACGCCCGCAACAGCTTGATCGAGGGAATCATCGCCGAGAGCGAGGACGAGTCCCTGATGGACCGCTACCTCGGCGGGGAGACGATCGAGGCCAAGGTTCTGGTCGAGGACCTGGAGAAGGCCGTCGCCCGCGGCTCGTTCTACCCGGTGCTGCCGGTCTGCGCCCTGGCCGGCCTGGGTGTGGCCGGCCTGGGCGTGGCCGGTCTGGGCATGGCCGGCCTGGGCGTGGCCGAGCTGCTCGATCTGCTCAGCAGCGCCTTCCCCTCGCCGCTGGAGCACGACCTGCCGCCAGTTACCCGCCCGGACGGAAAACCGCACAACCCGCTGACCTGCGACCCGCACGGTCCGCTGGTCGCCGAAGTCGTCAAGACCATGACTGACCCGTACGTCGGGCGCATCTCGTTGGTGCGGGTCTTCTCCGGCACCCTGCGGTCGGACATGACGGTGCACGTCTCCGGGCACGGCCGGGCCGAGCGCGGGCACGCCGACCACGACCTCGACGAGCGGGTCGGCGCCCTGTCGTCGCCCCTGGGCAAGACCTTGCGGCCGGTGCCACAGTGCATCGCCGGCGACATCTGCGCGGTAGCCAAGCTCTCCCGCGCCGAAACCGGCGACACCCTGTCCGCCAAGGAGGACCCGCTGCTGGTCGCCGCCTGGGAGATGCCGGAGCCGCTGCTCCCCGTTGCCATCAAGGCCCGGTCCAAGGCAGATGAGGACAAGCTCTCTCAGGGCCTGGCGCGACTGGTCGCCGAAGACCCGACGCTGCGGCTGGAGCAGAACGTCGAAACCCGCCAGCTGGTGCTCTGGTGCATGGGCGAGGCGCATGCCGACGTACTGCTGGACCGCCTCGGCAGCAAGTACGGCGTGGAGGTCGACACCGTCCCGCTGCGGGTGCCGCTGCAGGAGACGTTCGCGGCCAAGGCCACCGGGCACGGCCGGCACGTCAAGCAGTCCGGCGGGCATGGCCAGTTCGCCATCTGCGACGTCGAGGTGGAGCCGCTGGAGTCCGGCGCCGGCTTCGAGTTTGTCGACAAGGTGGTCGGGGGCGCGGTGCCGCGGCAGTTCATCCCGTCGGTGGAGAAGGGCGTCCGGGCGCAGATGGAGCGCGGGGTGGCCGCCGGCTACCCGGTGGTCGACCTACGGGTGACGCTGTTCGACGGCAAGGCGCATTCGGTCGACTCCTCCGACATGGCCTTCCAGATGGCTGGGGCGTTGGCGCTGAAGGAGGCCGGCCGAGCAACGACTGTGCACCTGCTGGAGCCGGTGCTGGAGCTCACCGTCCTGGTTGCGGACGAGTACGTCGGCGCGGTGATGAGCGACCTGTCGACTCGGCGCGGTCGAGTGGTCGGCACGGAGCCGGTCGGCACCGGCCGCACCCTGGTGCGGGCCGAGGTGCCGGAGACCGAGGTGGTCCGGTACGCCGTCGACCTGCGCTCGCTCTCGCACGGCACCGGCACGTTCGCTCGCCGCTACCTGCGGCACGAGCCGATGCCGAGCCACGTGGCGGGCAAGGTGCTGGCGGAGCAGTCGGCAACCAGCTGAGCAGGCTGCCGCACGGCTGCCCAGCAGGCCCAACCGCCTGGCCGGCAGCCGTCAGACCTGCGCCCAGGCGGCGGCGAGCAGCTCCCGGGTCTGATTCAGCAGCTGCGGCAGCACTTTGGTGTGGCCAACCACCGGCATGAAGTTGGTGTCGCCACCCCAGCGCGGTACGACGTGCTGGTGCAGATGAGCGGCGATCCCGGCCCCGGCAATGCCGCCCTGGTTCATCCCGATGTTGAAGCCCTGGGCGTCACTGGCGTGTCGGAGCGCTCGCATCGCCCGCTTGGTCAGCACCGCCACCTCGGCCGTCTCGGCATCGTCGAGGTCCGGGTAGTCGGCGACATGTCGGTACGGGACCACCAGCAGGTGGCCGCCGTTGTAGGGATAGAGGTTGAGCACGACGTACGCCGTGGTGCCACGGGCGACGATCAGCCCGTCGGTGTCCCCCAGGCTCGGGATGCTGCAAAACGGACACTCCGTGTCGCCGGCCGGCTTGCCCTCGCCCTTGATGTACGCCATCCGGTGCGGGGTCCACAGCCGCTGGAAGGCGTCCGCGTCGCCGACCCCGACCTGCTCGCGCGGCGGCGCGTCGGGCTCCGATGCGTCCCGGCTCACTCGTCCGTCGCCCCGGCGGTGACAGCGAGCGGGACCAGCCGCCGAGACGCGATCTCCTCAGCGACCTCGCTGACCGCCTCGTCGACCGGCACCCCGCGCCGCTCCTCCCCACTGCGGTACCGAAAGGAGATTGCGCCCGCCGTCTCGTCGTCGTCGCCGGCGATCAGCATGAACGGCACCTTCTGCCGCTGCGCATTGCGGATCTTCTTCTGCATCCGTTCGGCCGAGTCGTCGACCTCCACCCGGACCCCGCGCTCGCGCAGCTGCTCGGCGACGCCGCGCAGGTAGGGCACGTGCCGCTCGGCAATCGGGATCATGGTGACCTGCACCGGCGCCAGCCAGGCCGGCAGCGCGCCGGCGTAGTGCTCGAGCAGGATGGCGAAGAACCGCTCCACGGACCCGAACAAGGCGCGGTGGATCATGTATGGCCGACGGCGGGTGTTGTCCGCCGCCTGGTACTCCATGTCGAACCGGCCGGGCTCCTGCAAATCCACCTGCAGCGTAGACAGCTGCCAGCGCCGGCCGATCGCGTCCCGGATGTGTACGTCGATCTTGGGCGCGTAGAAGGCACCCTCCCCCGCGGCGACAACGTACGCCAGCCCGCTGGCCTCCAGCGCAACCCGCAGCGCAGCTTCGCCCTCGGCCCACTGCGCCGGCTCCCCGACGTAGCGCTCGGGGCGGGTGGCCAGCTCCGCCTCGAAGTCGGTGAGGCCGAAGTCGCGCAGCAGCCCGATCACGAAGGCGAGCAGGCTGGTCAGCTCGCCGGCCAGCTGCTCCGGCGTACAGAAGATGTGGCTGTCGTCCTGGGTGAAACCGCGCGCCCGGGTCAGGCCGTGCAGCACTCCAGACTTCTCGTAGCGGTAGACGGTGCCGAACTCGAAGAGCCGCAGCGGCAGGTCGCGGTAGGAGCGGCCGCGCGACTTGTAGATCAAGATGTGGCCGGGGCAGTTCATCGGCTTCGGGTAGTACGTCGCCCCTTCCAGTTCCATCGGCGGGTACATGCCGTCGGCGTACCACTGCAGGTGGCCGGAGGTCTCGAACAGCGTGGAGCGGGCGATATGCGGGGTGACGACGAACTCGTAGCCGGCCCGCTCATGGGCGGCCCGGCTGTAGTCCTCCATCGCCCGGCGGACCGCGCCACCCTTGGGGTGCCAGACCGCCAGCCCGCCGCCGATCTCGGTCGGAAACGAGAACAGGTCCAACTCTGCGCCCAGCCGGCGGTGGTCGCGCCGCTCCGCCTCGGCCAGCATCCGCAAGTGCACGGCCAAGGCCTCCTTGGACTCCCAGGCCGTGCCATAGATCCGCTGCAGCATCCGGTTCTTCTCGTCGCCGCGCCAGTAGGCGCCGGCGGTCCGCATCAGCCTGAACGCCGGGATCTGCCGGGTCGAGGGCAGGTGCGGCCCGCGGCAGAGGTCGGTGAACGCCAACCCCGGCGCCACCCCGGCCGCGGCCCGGCCGCCTTTGGAACCGACGTTGTCGTAGACGGTGATGTCCGGCCCGGCAGCGTCGACGGTTTCCTCGCCCTCGACGGCGCCGGCGGTCGCCCGATCGATGATCTCCAACTTGTACGGCTGGTCCGCGAACAGGCCGCGGGCCTCGTCCGGGTCGACCCGGCGGCGGGCGAAGGACTGGCCGGCCTTGATGATCTCGATCATCCGCCGCTCGATCGCCTCGACGTCGTCGGGGGTGAACGGTCGCTCGACGTCGAAGTCGTAGTAGAAGCCGTTCTCGACCGGCGGCCCGATGGCGAATTTGGCACCGGCGAAGAGGTCGGTCACGGCTTGAGCCAGCACGTGCGCGGTGGAGTGCCGCAGGATCGCCCGGCCCTCGGGGGTGGCCATGGGTACCGACTCCAGCCGGTCGCCGTCCTCGGGCACCCAGCTCAGGTCGTGCAGCTGCTCGGAGTTGGCCCGGACGGCAATGGCGGCAGTGATCCCTGCCCCGGCCAGGACGTCGCCCACCGACGCTCCGGCCGGTACGACGTGCGGCGTCCGGTCGACGGTCAGGCGGACGTCCGGCACAAGATCGCTCCAGGGTCGGCAGGCATCTTCAACACGATGCTACCGAGCCCGCCGCGGCCGGCACCGCAGCGATGGTGGGCGATACTGGGATCGAACCAGTGGCCTCCTCGGTGTGAACGAGGCGCTCTCCCGCTGAGCTAATCGCCCTAGACGGTGCCCGACCCTACCCCACGCTGCAGGCTCGGAGCGCCGGTTGAGGGGTCGGTGCGACGGCGAGTGACTCGATCGCGCGCTTGCTGGTAGCGGCCCTTGGTCCAGTGCAGCGTCCGGCGCGCCCAGCGGAACTCGGTTGCCAGAATGGCCAGGCCAAGGAAGATCAGGAGCCAGCCGGGGCCGGGGAGCACCAGCAGTGCGATGCCGACGAGGGCAACGACGAATCCGGTGACGAAGACGCCAATGCGGTACGCCGCCCCCCACAAAGCGTGACGACGAATGCGCTCACGGTGATAAGTGAGCCGATTCATGCGTCCCATCTCCCTATATTATGGATGGGTCCCCCGAAATATTGTGGATGGGTCCCCCGAACGAGTGGTTACGTCCGTACATTGCGCGGGCAGGTCGTGGACCAGCGGCACACAGCCGCTGACGCGAACGCCCGAAGGGGTCCCGGCTATGACGCCCCGTCCAACCTCTGTCAGCACCGAGATGGAGTTGCGTCTGATCGTCCCGGGTGGCAGTCCCCTTCCCGTCGCGGCCGGACTGCAGTACGAGGCATCCGATCCCTACGCCGTCCACGTCGGCTTCCGCACCGGTGGGGGCGCGGACGGCAATGACGTAGTCGAGTGGACCTTCGCTCGGCAGCTGTTGACCGATGGAGTGGTCCGGGCGGTCGGTGAGGGCGATGTCCAGGTCTGGCCAACCGCAGGTTCGGGCAGCGCGGTGGTCTGCCTGGCGCTGTCCTCGCCGTCCGGGCGCGCGCTGTTCGAGGTGCCGCTCGGCGCGCTGGTTGACTTCCTCACCCGCACGTACGCCGCGGTGCCATCGGGAGCGGAGAGCGACTTCGTCGAGATCGACGCCGAACTGGCGCTGCTGATGTGGACGGAACCGGAGATCTGACCGAACGGCAGCGCCGACCGGGCATCGGAGCGGCGCACGTTGAACGGCCGGAGCCGCCTCGGCTACAGTCATCCTGTTGCCGCCGGGACGGCCCGGCGCACGCGGACGTGGCTCAGCTGGTAGAGCATCACCTTGCCAAGGTGAGGGTCGCGGGTTCGAATCCCGTCGTCCGCTCGGAAGTGCCCACTCGTTGGCGAAGGGGCATGTCGACCGCAGTACGGCTGGGCCAAGGGCGACCGCCGGCCCGACGGCGGAGTGGCCGAGTGGCTTAGGCAAGGGCCTGCAAAGCCCTGTACGCGGGTTCGATTCCCGCCTCCGCCTCGATGTTCGCACCCTGATTGCGACGCTTGAGTCCCGGGCGATTAGCTCAGCGGGAGAGCGCTACCTTGACACGGTAGAGGCCGCAGGTTCGACACCTGCATCGCCCACTTGCGTTACCGCAGGTCTTCGCCCTGGATGGTGAATCCCAGCAGCCGGGCTGCGTCGTCCGGACAGATCTCGAGCCGCATCGCCGGCACCAGCGCCATATTCGGCGTACGCCGGGTCATCATTCCAGCGTGGTAATGCCCAGGTAATGCCCGAGGAGCCGGCCGGTGATCAGGATATACGGGTAGACGGTGTGCAGCTGCTCACCTGGCGGCAGACAGCGGCGGTCAGCGAGCTGGGCCGGGCCCCGGTCGTCGGGCCGGAAGCCGGCCCGACGAGTCCGCAGGGCCCGGCAGTCCGGGCTAACCAGGCAGTCCCGGACGACTCAGCCGCGCACCTGCCCGGTGGCGGCGTTCCAACTGAGCACCCCGTGCTCGAAGTTCGAGGCCCGGCCGCCCGGGATGGCGTACTCGCCGCTGGTGGGCAAGCCGAGGCGACCGGCCG
>Ga0097691_1000506_pt1 | contig 33583 bp, 26 predicted proteins | sample NGESurdeep072012_8_FD_72858 | JGI IMG/M metagenome (GOLD analysis project Ga0097691, IMG submission 72858) | Arctic peat soil microbial communities from Barrow, Alaska - NGEE Surface sample 210-1 deep-072012 | ecosystem: Environmental > Terrestrial > Soil > Wetlands > Peat ... | reverse complement strand
GTCGGCAACCTCGATCGAGATCCGGGTCCGGCGGGTGAGGACATCTTCCAGATGCAGGGCGCCCTCGTGGCTGGCCGCGTAGTAGGCCTCGGCCTTCAGGTACTCGGGCGCGCTGGCCAACGGCTCCCCGAGCTCTGGCCGTTCGGCGATCAGGTCGAGCAGTTCGCAGGACAGGGAACCGTACCGTCCGAGCAGATGCTCTATCTTGGACACGTGCAAGCCCGTGCGGTCTGCAGTGAGCTGACGGGAGTTGAAGGCACCGAAATACCCGTCGGCTCCGGCCAGCGGAACACGTTCGGTACAGGATTTGGGGACTGCGCGCTCCAGCCCGTGGACCGCGGAGTCGACGGCGTCCTTGGCCATCACACGGTACGTCGTGTACTTACCCCCCGCGATGACTGTCAACCCCCGCACGGGGCTGGAGACCGCGTGCTCACGAGACAGCGTGCTGGTCGAGTCGGACTCACCAAACAGCAACGGGCGGAGTCCGGCGTACACCCCGACCACATCCTTTGGCGTCAGCGGATCCTGCAGCAGTGTGTTGGCCTGTCCGAGCAGGTAGTCAATGTCGCTTTGACTGGCCGCGGGGTGAGCTAGGTCAAGGTTCCAGTCGGTGTCGGTGGTGCCGATGATCCAGTGACTTCCCCACGGGATGATGAACAACAGGCTCTTCTCGGTCTGGGTGATGATGCCAGTGGCACTGTTGATCCGGTTCCGGGGAACGACGATGTGGACGCCCTTGGATGCCCGTACCTGAAACTGGCCCAGACCACCGACCATCTGCTGGATCTCATCGGTCCACACGCCGGCGGCGTTGATGACCTGGCGGGCCCGGATGGTGAATTCCTGGCCGGCCTCCAGGTCCTTGACGGTGACCCCCACGACGCGGTCTTCTTCGCGCACGAACCCGGTGACCCGGGTGCTGTTGACGCACAGCGCGCCATAACTGGCCGCGGTACGGGAGATCATCATGGTGTGCCGGGCATCATCGACCTGTCCCTCATAGAAACGGATCGCGCCTCGGATAACCGATCTCTTCCCGGACGGAAAGGACTCCATCGTCTTCTTGCGGCCCAGGTGTTTGAGGTGCGCGGGCACACCACGCCCGGCCCCCATCACGTCATATACACCGATGCCCAGCCCGACGTAGCCGCGATCGATGACTTTCTGGAGGGGGTAGATGAACGGCACCGGGCGGGCCAGGTGCGGGCACAGGGTGTTGAGGGCGAGCGAACGTTCCTTCAGCGCCTCGAAGACGAGCGCGAAGTTGAACTGCTCGAGATAGCGCAGGCCACCGTGGAACAGCTTGCTGGAACGGCTCGACGTGCCGGCGGCGTAGTCACGGGCTTCGACCAGGCCCACCTTCAGCCCCCGGGTGACCGCATCCAGCGCACACCCGGCGCCCACGACACCTCCTCCGATGACCAGGACGTCGAGCTCCTCGTCGGCCAGTCTGGCCAGTGCCTCCGAACGCCCGGCTGGGCTCAAGGGTTGGGTCGTGTTCATGTCAACGGTTCCTTTCCATCAGAGGTCGGCCGGTCTTCCTGTCGGCACTCCCGCGCCCGCATCGCGGCCAGCAACCTCACGCGCTATCACCTCCGACTCGGGTTGCCACAAGAAGCACAAGGCGCTCGGGTAGCAGGTTCGGGCACTGCACTCCCATGCTGCTGAGCACTGATCCCTTGAGCCTGATCCCTGTGGACCACCACGGCAGCGAGGACAAGTCGGAAGGCGACGTGTTGTTTCCGGGAGAAAGCGGGAGCACGTCATACGTGGCCTCGGGCTCCAGCCCGGGGAGTCGGACCCGGCCCGTCGGCGACGCGACACTGGTGGCCACCTGGGCGAGGGAGTACACGGCCTGGCTTCCGTCGCGAGCGATGACTCCGTGGACCCAGAGGGCCGGGTCAGCATGGTCTCCGACAACGACACGACCGGTGTGCAGCACTCCGCGGAACTGCTTGTAGGCCGTGATCCACGCCGCGAGCCGGGTGAGATCCGCCTGGCTCGCTGTGCTCAGGTCCCATTCAATCCCGAAATGACCGAAGAACGCCGTACCGGCGCGGAAGTCCAGCCCATGCTGGCGACCAGTGGTGTGCGCGACCCCTGAACCAACGTGGCAGCCGATCAGCTCCCATGGGATGAGGGCAGCTGTCCATCGCTGGATCTGTTGTCGTTCCAGCGCGTCGATGCAGTCCGAGGCCCAGACACGGTGGGTACGCTCCAGCACGGCGAGGTCCACCCGTCCACCGCCGGACGAGCAGGACTCGATCTCGACCCCGGGATGGCGGCGCTGCAGCTCGTCCATGAGGGTATACGTGGCGAGGGTCTGGGCATGCACGGATGGCCGACCGGTCCTGGAGTCCCCGGCCTCGTGCAGGTCGCGATTGTGGTCCCACTTGAGGTAGCTGATGTCATGGTCGCGCAGCAGTGCATCCAGCTGGGTGAGGATGTGCTCATACGCCTCCGGAATCGCCAGGTTGAGGGTCTGCTGGCCGCGGCAGGTCACCGGCGCGCGGCGGGGATCGGCAGTCATCACCCACTCGGGATGGGCGCGGGCCAGATCAGAGTCGGGGTTGACCATCTCGGGCTCCACCCAGATGCCGAACTCCATGCCCAGGCCGGTCACGTGACTGATCAACGGCTCGAGGCCGTGCGGCCAGGCTTGGGTGGAGACGACCCAGTCACCCAGACCTGCCTTGTCGTTGCGCCGGCCCCCGAACCAGCCGTCGTCCAGGACGAACCTCTCGACCCCGACTGCGGCCCCGGCCTCTGCCAGAGCGGACAGCCGGCCAAGATCGTGATCGAAGTAGACAGCCTCCCAGGTGTTGAGCGTCACGGGGCGCGGCGAGATGGGGTGCATGGCCCGGGCCCGAAGGTAGGCGTGGAACCGCCCGCTGACCTCATTGATACCACGGCCCCAGGAGCCGTAGAGCCAGGGGCTGGAATACGACTCGTCACGGCCCAACCTCGCTTCGCCTGGCATCAGCAGCTCACCGCCACCGAGCCAGCTGACGCCGGTGTTGTCGCGCTCGGCCACGAGCCGGTGGTTGCCGCTCCAGGCTAGATGAGTCGCCCATACGTCGCCGGACTCGAAGCCGAAGCCAGAGGTTCCGGCGAAGAAGAGCAGGCTGGCGTCGAGCCCGGTGCGGCCCCGCCGGTTCTCCCGGGTATGGCTTCCAAGGGTGAAGGGGCTGCGTTGCGGCGAACGCTCTCGCAGGTGACGTCCGGTCAGGTCCAGAAGCTCCGTCGCCTGTGGCGGCACGGGAAAGGTGGGCAGCAGACAGCCCAGCTGGAAGTCGTCGGCCCCGGTGTTGGTGATCGTCGCGCGCTGCCGGACTAGTCCCGACTGCGTCATCTCCAGCTCCCAGAGGCAGTCAAGGCCAAGCGCTGGGTCCTCGGCCGTCACCCTGAGCCGGTGCGCAGGGGGCGGTTCGGCTGCTGCTGAAGGCTGGCTGAGGTCCCGGCTCCGGATGACAAAGCGCGGGGACCAGGGCCCGGTGTCGCGATGACCCGACAGACCCGGCGTGCCCATCCATCCGCGGGACTGCTCGGGCAGGACGCTGACCTCGACCCGGGCGTCGGTCTGGTTGGACCCCTGATGCGGCAGACTTGCCAGGGTCACCGACGCCAGGTCATGGTCCTGCAGAGGCCCGAGGTCGGCCCCCCAGTACAGAATCCGCGGCAGGCCATCGCCCTGGCAGTCGATGAGGACGCTGACACCGCAGCCGCGCCAATGGATTAGTGCGGGCTCGACATCAGGCATGGGAGAGCACTCCTGTTCTGCGACTGGACGCACTCAACCCTTGCTCGAGCCGAGCGTGAGTCCGGCGACGAACTGTTTCTGTAGCACCAGATAGATCACGAGTGTGGGGACGGCGGTCATGATGGCCCCGGCCGCGATGAGGTTGTAGTTCTGGGCGAAGACACCGTTCAGGTTGTTGATGCCGGTCGTGATGGGGAGCCGGTCGCCACTCTGGATGAACAGCAGTGCCCAGAAGAAGTCGTTGTAGATCCAGATGAACTCCAACGTGGCCAGGGCCGCGAGAGCAGGTCTGGTCAGCGGCATGATGATCTGCCAGTACTGGCGGAAGACACCAGCGCCGTCCACCCGCGCTGCCTCGCCCAGCTCGGCCGGCAGGGCTTTCATGTAGTTCGACAGCACGAACGTGCAGAAGCCCACCTGGAACGCCACGTTGGCGATGATGACGCCGTAGTAGGTGTTGAGCAGTGACCCGGAGTCACTGATCGACAGTGGCAGCGGGAAGTGCTTGTACATCTGGAACAGCGGTGCGGCCAGGATCTGGGCCGGCAGCAGGTTGCCGGCAGTGAACAGGATGAGCAGCGTGATATTGAACTTCCAGGTGAAGCGGGACACCGAGAAGGCGACCATCGAGGCCAGGAACAAGGTGATGATGACCGCCGGGATGGTGATGATCGCCGAGTTGACGAAGTAGTGGGCGAACAGGCCCTGGGTCCAGGCCTGACTGAAGTTGGCGAAGTTGAACGCCCCGCCCGTGCTCAGATAGCCGTACTTGTTGGTGTCCGCCTCTGGCCGCAGGGACGTGTAGAGGGTCCACACCAGGGGGATGATCCACAGGACTGCGGTGATCGACAGGAAAACATAGCTGAACACCTTTGTCGGCGAGCTGATGATGCGGCTGGCGTTGGGGCTGGCCTTGCTGGCCTTCCGGGTCTTCGTGGCGACAGCGTTGCTCATCGTGTCTCCTTGCGGAAGGTCCGGCCGAGGTAGATCGTGATGGGCACCAGCGAGACGATCAGAAGCACCGTCGCCAGGGCCGCGCCGACGCCGATGTCGGTCCCTTCGCCGACCAGGTTCTGAACAACCAGGGCTGACACCAGCTCGAGGCCGTTGGTGCCCCGGTTGATAATGTAAACAATATCGAACGCCCGTAAGGCCTCGATCACCGTGATGACGACAACGATGATGTTGATCGGACGCATGGCGGGGAACACAACCCTGAAGAAGGTCTGCGCCGCGCTGGCGCCGTCGATGGCCGCGGCCTCCTTGAGCGTGGGGTCCACTCCCTTCAGACCGGCCAGGTACAGGATCATGATGTAGCCGACGTGCCTCCACGAGGTGGCGACGAGCGCCGCCCAGAGATTGATCTGCGAGTTGCCGAACCAGTCGACGGCGCCAGGTTTGCCCGCAGTGCCGAGCACCGAGTTGATCAGGCCACTGTCGCTGCTGTACATGAGCTGCCAGATGATCCCGACCAGTGCCAGAGACAGCATGACGGGGATGAAGAAGGCGCTCTGGTATATCCACGAGCCGCGAAGGTTGAAGTCCAGCAGCACGGCGATCAGCAGCCCGAGCGGCGTGGCGATGAAGGTGAGGAACAGCAGCCAGATCACGTTGTGCTCGATGGCCGGCACGAACGGCGGGTAGCTCTGGGCGATGAACTGGTAGTTGGAGGTTCCGACAAAATGCACCCCCCCAGGCTGGGAGATGTCGAGCCGGGCGTTGGTGAAGGACAGACCCACCGACAGCAAAGCCGGCAACCAGACAAGGACGAGTTCAAACAGCGCGGGGATCCCCACCATCAGGGACAGGGTGATCTTGTCGCCTTTGCTGAATGTCCGAAGTCGACGACCCTTACGCACTGCGGTAGCAGGGCTGGGACCTATTGCCGGTGTGCTGTCGGTGGTGAGCGCCATCAGCTCGTGTATGCCTGCTTGGCCTGCGCTTCGAGGGCCTTGCAGGTCCCGTCGATGTCGCCGGTCTTGATGAAGTTCTGGAAACCAGGCAGGGCCGCGTTGTTGGCGAACGCCGGCTCGGCGTCGCGGTCCAGGAACTGGGAGATGTTCTTGGCCCCGCTGATCATCGTGGCTGCCTTCTTCTGCAACCGCGTGTACTTGCTCGTGGTCGCGTCCTTGGCTGCGGCGACGTCGTTGGAGTCCGTGGCCAGGTAGACGTCCTCGGCCTTGCCCGTTCCGATGAACTTCAGCAGATCCTTGGCGGCCGGGTTCTGGGCGCCCTTCTTGCTGAGCATGAACCCGTCGATCGGGGCCTCGATGGCGTCCTGCCCGTACGTCGGGTTGACAGTCGGGAAGGGGAAGAAGTCGATGTCGGTGTCTCCGGCAGGCCACTGCTGACCCACGAAGGATCCCACGAGATACATCCCGGACGTCTTCTTGATGACAGTCTGGGCCGCCTCCTGCCAGGTCCGCCCCAGTGCGCCCGCTGCGTGGTAGGGCAACAGACTCTTCCAGGTGTCGAACGCCGCCTTCGTCTTCGGGTCCTCCCAGCTCACCTTGTGCGCCATCAAGTCCATGTGGTACTGGTAACCGTTCTGACGCATGTTCAGGTAGTCGAAGGTCCCGAACGCCGGCCAGCCGTCCTTGTCCCCGAACGCGATCGGCGTGAGCTGGTCCTTCTGCATCTGCTTGCTCAGCGCGACAAACTGATCCAGCGTGGTCGGCGTCGCATACCCATACTTCTTGAAGACGCTGGGGCGGTAGAAGACTGCCCAGGGGTAGTTGTAGATCGGTACGAAGTACTTCTTGCCGTCGTCGCCGGTCGACGCCTTCGCGAACGAGTCCGGGAAGTTGCTTCCGATGGTCTGCCACACATCATCGATCGGCTCCACGAGGCCCTGCTTGGCATAGGCCTTCATCCGGAACCCGGCGAACCAGGTGAACACGTCGTCCGGGCTGCCCTTGAGGTAGTTGTTGATGTTGTTCTGGAAGTCGTTGTGCGGGACGGTGTTGGTCTTGACGTCAGTACCGACCGCAGTCTTGGCAGCCGCCATCAGGGCAGCCATCGCAGCCTTCGGTACCGCGTCGGAGGCATTGGAGCCGAAAGTCACCGTCTTGGTAGCTGCCGTGCCCCCGGAGGATGCCGTGGTCTTTGTCTGCCCCGTGCAGGCGGCGAGCAGCGGTATGGTCACGGCCCCCGCCGCAACGGCCTGAAGGATGGTCCGTCGGCTGACTGAGTTCATTGAAGCCAGCGGATCGGGAGTCGCGTTCATGAGTCCTCCACAGAGGGAATGGCCGGGGCGGATGCGGCGGGTATCGAAGAACGTAGGGCCAAACCTCAAACAATTCAAGACATATATGATCACGTTTTGGGTGGTCTTGATCGCTGACGCCACCTCGTTGAGCGGCTTTTCCCTCGCCTCAGCGGGCATCCGGCAGTGGCGGATGATGACAATAGGTGAGTCATGTTTTGTTTTGTTGGGTTTCAGGGGGCTAGGTTCTACCACATGACGGTGGGAGGTTCAGTGCGCAGGGGACGGATGAGCGAGGTGGTTGACACCTGGCCGCAGCCTTTGACGCGGTGCGGCCTCACAGAGATGAAGGGAGACCGCGTGCTGGCACGACAGCGACAGGAAGTGATCCTTCGGGAAGTTGACCGCATCGGCGGGGTGCGCGTGTCCGAGCTGGTCGGCACCCTGGGTGTCTCCGACATGACGGTGCGCCGCGACATCGAGGTGCTGGCCAGCAACGGTCTGGTTCTGAAGGTCCATGGCGGCGCCGCCGCGGTTGTCGGGCGAAGCGCGGACGAACCAGGATTCCACGTGAAGTCCGGGCTTAACCCCGGGCCGAAGTCCGCCATCGCGTGTGCGGTGGCTGGTCTGATCTCCCCGGGTTCATCGATCGCCATCTCGGCCGGCACCACGACGTATGCCGTGGCGCAGGAGCTGCTCAATGTCCCTGAACTGACCGTGGTGACGAACTCTCCGAGGGTGGCCGATCTGCTGCACAACGCCCAGCGCGAGCACCTGACCGTCGTCCTGACCGGCGGGGTGCGCACCCCCTCGGACGCGCTGGCCGGCCCGGTAGCCGACGCCACGTTGGGCTCGCTGCACGTCGACACGCTCATTCTCGGTGTGCACGGCTTTGACCACGTCGCCGGCCTGACCACGCCGAACCTCATCGAGGCCGCCACCAACCGAGCGCTCATCGCGACCGCCCGACGTGTCATCGTGGTGGCCGACAACAGCAAGTGGGGCGTCATCGGCCTGTCGACGTTCGCCACTCTTGACCAGGTCGATGTGCTGGTGACCAACGCAGGGCTCGCTGCCGAGGCGCGGCGGATACTCAGCGAGCACGTCGGTCAGGTCATCGTGGCCCAGCCACTTGACCTCGAGGCGGACAGCAGACCCAGGAAGGTCAAAGGCTTATGACAGGGCACCCCGAAGACTCGCCGAGGGTTCGCCGCACCTCCACGACCTTGGCCGATGGCCGCGAGCTCATCTACTTCGACGACTCCGAGCCCTATCTCAGTGGCGCCACACGCCGCGAGGCCGTCGACGAGCGCCCCCTGGATGAACGCAGGACGGCTGGGACGATGCGTCTGGACGCGCTGACCGGCGACTGGGTCTCCATCGCCGACCACCGCCAGAACCGCACGTTCCTGCCCCCGACAGACGAGTGCCCCCTGTGCCCGAGCGGCGGTGGCACGATTCCGTCAGAGATCCCGGCCCACGAGTATGACGTGGTCGTCTTCGAGAATCGCTTTCCTGCCTTTGCCTGCGGACCCACCGCTGCCGGGTCCTCCGCTGCCGGGTCTTCCGCTGGCGGATCCACGGCTGCTGGGCCTTGCGGGAACCCACTGCTGGCGAGTGCTCCCGCCGTAGGCCGCTGCGAGGTCATCTGCTTCACCAGCGACCATGGCGCCAGCTTCTCGTCTCTGTCGCCGGAACGGGCCCGGACTGTCGTGGACGTCTGGGCCGACCGCACCCGCGAGCTGTCCGCGCTCGAGGCCGTCGAGCACGTGTTCCCCTTCGAGAACCGCGGCCAGGAGATCGGCGTCACCCTGCACCACCCGCACGGACAGATCTATGCCTACCCGTTCGTGCCCGTCCGCACCGCGTCGTTGCTGCGAGCGGCCACCGAGCACCATCAGCGCACCGGTCGCCTGCTAGGCGCCGATCTGCTTGCCGCTGAGCTGGATGCCGGTTCGCGCGTGGTCATCAAGGGAACCGCCTGGACTGCCTATGTCCCGTATGCCGCCCGGTGGCCGGTCGAGGTGCACCTGGCCCCGAACCGCGACGTCCCTGACCTGGTCGCCCTGGACAACGACGAACGCGACGAGCTTGCCGAGGTCTATCTCGACCTGCTGCGCCGCCTCGACCGCTACTACGAAAGGCCGGACGGCGCCCCGATCGCCCTGCCCTACATCGCTGGCTGGCACCAGGCACCGGTTCGCCAGGGGCGTGACGTCTCCCGGCTGCACCTGCAAGTCATGTCAGTCCTTCGGGCGCCGGGCCGGCTGAAGTACCTCGCGGGCTCAGAGTCAGGTGTCGGCGCCTGGATCAACGACGTCTCGCCCGAGGCCGTGGCAGCCCGGCTGTGCGAGGTGGGCTGAGTTGCCCGCCGCCGAAACCACCGTCGCGCAGTCTTTTTCGGAGGCATTCGGCTCAGAGCCCTCCGGTGTCTGGTCCGCGCCGGGACGGGTCAACCTCATTGGCGAACACACCGACTACAACGCCGGCCTGTGCCTGCCGATTGCCCTCCCGCACCGAACGTATGCCGCGGTGCGGCTGCGCGCAGACCACGTCCTGAGGTTGCGATCGCTGCAGTCGTCGGAGCACTACGAGCTGGAGCTCGATGACGTGAGGGCTGGCAACCCGCAGGGGTGGGGCGGATATGCAGCCGGTGTCCTCTGGGCCCTGAAGGACGCCGGCCACGAGGTGAGCGGGCTTGACCTGATGCTCGACGGCCAGGTGCCACTGGGCGCCGGGCTCTCCAGCTCGGCAGCACTCGAGTGCTCCGTCGCCGCAGCCGTCTCCGACCTCAGTGATCTGGGTCTGTTCGGCGATGACAAGGCCAACGCGACTCTCGCCGCGATCTGTGTTAGCCTCGATCCTCGGGACGGTGGCCGGTAGGTCATCGGTAGGTCGAGTTCTGGCCCTGGTCGGCTGGAACCCCTTACAGCCAAGGGTTTTGGTGGCTTCGACCCCTGAGCCGTAGGTGAACTTCTTGAACCCCGAGGCACCGTCGGCTGTGATGGTTTCTCACACCCAGGGCAGCACTCGGATCTGCAGCTGACTCACACACCCATATTTACAAGGCAATGACCATGAGCGGAGCGTGTCGGTCCATCGTCATTAGCAGATTTGACTCTACACTGCGAGTATGGCGTTCAGAAAGATCGACTGAGGTATGCGGTCCGGGGGCGAGTACTTCTCCGAGCCCGCTGAAGCAGCCCAACGCCGGTACGAGGCGCTGCGCTACTACTTCGTGGAGGAGGCCCGCGCCGAACAGGTAGCAGCCCGCTTCGGCTACTCGCCCGCGACGGTGCACCAGCTAGCCGCCGAGCTGCGGGCCGGGCGGACCAGCTTCTTCCGCTCCACCAAACCCGGCCCCAAAGGCCCCCGCAAGACCAGGACCGTCCGTGACCGTGTGCTGGTCCTGCGGGCCGAGGACCAGTCCGTGACCGAGATCGCCAACGCCTTGACCGCACAGGGCAGCCCGGTGTCGGCCCAGACAGTGTGGGCCATCTTGAAGTCCGAAGGCCTGGAGCGCCTGGAACGGCGCCGACCGGCTGGCCCAGCGCCCAGGCTGGAGCCGGCCAAGGCCAAGGCCATCGGGCACTGGCCAACCGGGGCCCGCTACGACTGCGACCACGCCGGGCTGTACCTGTTGCTGCCCGCGATGGCCGAACTCGGCCTGGACACCCTGGTCGGCGCCGCGCACTACCCCGGTACCACGGTGCTCTCGGCGTTCCACTCGCTGGGCTCGTTACTGATGCTCAAATGCAGCCGGCGGGGCCGGGTCGCCAACGCCTTCCCGCTGGGCGCCGACCCCGGACTCGGCCTGGCACTGGGTCTTGCCGCCCTGCCCAAGGCCACCCACCTCACCAGCTACTCCTACCGGGTGCGACGCGCCTCCAACGTCGCCCTACTGGAGAGCCTGGGGCGCCGCTGCCGCGAGGTGAACCTCTACAACGGCCACGGCGGGTTCAACCTAGACTTCCACACCATCCGCCACCACGGCGAACAGGTCCCCCTCGAAGAGCATTACGTCGTCTCACGCTCCCAACGGACCCGATCGGTACTCACCTTCTTCGCCCAGGACCACGCCTCCACCGAGATGGTCTACGCCAACGCCGACCTCACCAAAGCCGAACAAGCCCGCGAGGTGATCGCCTTCGCCGAATACTGGCAGCGCGTCGCCGGCGCAGCCCCCGGACTGTTGGTCTTCGACTCCAAACTCACCACCTACCCCGTGCTGGACGAACTCGCCGCCCGAGGCATCACCTTCCTGACCCTGCGCCAACGCGGCCCCAAGGTGCTCGAAGCCCTCGCCGCCCTACCTGCCTGCGCGTGGCGGACTCACAACGTCAAACGCGCCGGGCGTTACCGCCACCCCCAGATACACGAAGAGGTCATCCACCTCAAAGGCATCGACCACCCCCTACGCCAGATCGCCATCCGCAACATCGGCCACGACCAGCCCACCTTGTTGATCACCAACGACCTCACCACGCCAGCCAAAGACCTGTTCACCCGCTACGCCGAACGGATGATCATCGAGAACGAACTCGACGCCAACATCAGCGGTTTCCACCTCAACGCCCTATCCTCCGGGCTGCCGCTGAACGTCGACCTGGACACCACCCTCACCGTGCTCGCCGGCAACTGCTACCGCCTACTCGCCCGTAAACTGCCCCGCTACGAACTCGCCACACCCGACCGGCTCTGGCGCCACTTCCTCGACAACACCGGGACGGTCACCGTCGCCGAAGACCACGTCCGCGTCAACCTAGCCCTACGCACCTACACCCCCGTGCTCATCGACGCCGGCTTCCCCGAACTCGACATCCCCATCCCCTGGTGGGGCGGCCGAAGCCTTCGCTTCGGCTTCCCACCACGCTAAAAACCTCAAGACGACTACCGCAACCACACGTCCCGAGGATCGAGGTTAGTGCCGAGAACACCATCGCCCAGGCTCCGACCGGTGGCATGGACCAGTCCGCGGCCCTGCGCTGCCAGGTCGGCTATGCTCTGCTGCTCGATTGTCGTGACGGCGTGATCAGCCAAGTGCCCTTCGATCTGTCCGCCCATGGCCTTTCGCTGCTCATCATGGACACCCGCGCTAGGCACGCGCTGGGCGACGGGCAGTATGCGCAGCGGCGTGCCAGCTGCGACGAGGCCGCACGCCAACTGGGCCTGCCCTCACTGCGAGAGGTGGCTGTCGGCGACCTCGACGTGACCCTGGATCGCTTGTCGGATGATGAGATTCGAGCGCGAACCAGACATGTCGTGACCGAGATCGACCGCGTCTCTCAGACCGTGGCCCTGCTGCGCGAAGGGCGCCTGCCCGACGTGGGCCCACTGTTCAACGCCTCACACCTCTCCATGCGCGACGACTTCGGTATCTCTTGCGCCGAGCTCGACGTGGCGGTCGAGGTGGCAACGACTCACGGCGCCTTGGGCGCCCGGATGACCGGAGGGGGATTCGGCGGCTCGGCCATCGCGCTGGTGCCCACCGACAGCACAGCCGATGTGACCTCGGCCGTCATACATGCCTTTGCCGACAGCGGTTTCAGTGCACCCCACTGCTTCGCTGTCACCGCGGGAGGATCTGCTCAGCGCGAGTCCTGACGCGGGCCGGCCACATCAGAACCTCGCGAGGAATGGGGGGCATCGTTCAGAGTCTGGAGGTTCCGGACGCCGGCGTACGGGTAGCCGGCGTGGTTCTCGGCTTTAGCGCGTGCGGACTCGAGCACGGCGTCGGATCGTGGCCGCTGGTTGCAATTTTCGGTTGGCCGAGACGACCAGAATGGCACTACTGCGCTTGGACACCCGCCACGACCTCGTCGAATCCCACGGGCTGTATGCCGCCCTCGTCTACGAGGAGGTGCCCGCCTTCAACGGCGGGCGGTATGCCGAGCACTGGCTGGCAAAGCCGCTGGCCTAGTGGCTGATGGCGCCAAAGCTGCACCCTGTGTGCCGATCCTTGAGTGACGAGTCTCGCGGCCACCGCGGTTCCGGTGCTCTACGCCATGTGTCGCAATGTGCGATCGAACCACTCGTTTCTCTCAGTGGCGTCAGCGCCGTACGCCCAACCGCAAGAGGATGTTGACGTCGATCCGGCGCGGGTCGCTGTCGCCGGCGGGAGCCAGGGCGGTGGCATCACGCTCGCGGCTCCCGGGCTCATCCCTGACCTACCGGCGACCTACTGGCGGCGATGCCGGACGTGCCGTTCGGTTGTCACTTCCGCAGGGCGGTCGACCTGAGCCACCGTGAGCCATACACCGAGACACGATGTATCTGTCCGTGGCACCGAGCGCACGCGCCTGCCGTGTTTCGCACCCGGAACTGATGTTTCCGAGCGCTCTGATGCAGCGATTTGATGATCGCCGGGACCTGGCGACGCAGCCATCGGTGATCGAGGCGAGATAGTTCTTCACTTCCGGATGTTTGCCTCTTGTCGCCGTTTCTAAACACCGTGCCCGCTGTCTGGCATGAGGCGAACCGTCCAGTTCGTCGGGGCGGCATGCAGTTCGTACTTCGGTAGGACACCTGGTCCGCAGGAAGCACTGCCGAGGCCGGTCTGAGCGAGGTCGAGGTTGACGAACACTTTGTCGCGGGGCCGCAGGTCACTGGTGTGACGGGCCGCGTCGAGGTCTTCGGTCGTCCAACGACGGACGGTCAGGTCGAAGGTCGGGTCTCCCTCGATCCGAACGCCGTTAGAGGCCCCGCGCAGTCGCGCCCACCGCACGCCCAGGCGGTTCCCGTTCTCCTGCGGAAAGACGTAGGGCGTTTGCATGGTGTCGACGCTGCGCTGGTAGCGACCGATGATCGCAGCCTGGGAGCTGTCCGAGTATGCCTCGCCGGGCCCGCCTCCGAACCACTCGACATCGTCGATCCCGACGGGTAGCGCCATCCGGAGACCCAGCCGGGGCAGGGGCACGGTCCAGTCGCCTTCGGGCTCGACGCTGACCCGCAGCACCAGCGCTTCTCCGTCCGCCATCCAGTGATAGGTCGCGAGCATGGCCAGATCGGTAGCGGCGGGTGCGACCTTCGTGCGCAGCACGAAGCCGTCAGGGGTCCACTGCCGGTCGATGACCCGATGGGTGAGGCGATGCAGCCCCAGCGCGCGCCATCCGGCCTCCACCGGCGGGCCGTGGGTGCCGTGGTCGTTGTCGGTCGGGGCTCGCCACAGGTCCAGCCGCGGGCCATCCACCAGCATGGCGCCGACACGTATCAGCAGCCCGGTGCGCTCGTCGAAGAGGTCCCGACTCAGGCTTCCCCGGCGTGCGGACCGGGCAGGTGCGCGGTTGATCATTGTCTGGCTCACCGCGACCTGGTGGCCGGCCTGCGCCCAGACGGTGTCCTGCGCCAGGACCGCCCGGATGGTCAGCCACGATTCGCCCGGGACGGTCGCGAGAGTTGGCAGGGGCATGGTTGCGCACTCCTGGGCGGCAACGGGTGCCACGTCGAGTTCGCCGCTGTCCACCTCAACACCGTCGGCTTCATGTGTCCACAGGAAACGCAGGGGTGTGGTGTCAGCGAAGTCCAGCAGGTTGGTGATGGTCACGTGCCCTGACTCAATGAGCAAGCGCAACGGCGCGATCACCGCCTTGTACTCGGCCAGGCCCGGCGACGGGGTGCGGTCGGGGAAGACCAGCCCGTCGGCGACGAAGTTGCCATCGTGCAGAGGCTCGCCGAAGTCCCCGCCATAGGCGAAGAACTCGCGGCCCCCCTCGGTGCGTGCCCGGATGCCGTGGTCGATCCACTCCCAGACGAACCCGCCCTGACATCGCGGATACTTCTCGAACAGTCGCTGGTACTCCAGCAGACCGCCCGGCCCGTTGCCCATGGCGTGGGCGTACTCGCACTGCAGGAACGGCAGGCCGCGCCGGTGGGCGTCCAGGCTCGGGTTCTCCGTCATGGGCTCCGCGAGACGGCCTATGGCGTCGACCTCGTCGTGCGAGGCATACATCCGGCTGTACACGTCGGTGTACGCCGAGTCCCAGTCGCCCTCGTAGTGCACCGGCCGACCCGGGTCGCGTTCGTGAGCCAGGGCTGACATGGCAGACAGGTTCTGCCCATGGCCGGCCTCATTGCCCAGCGACCACATGATGATGCTGGGGTGGTTCTTGTCGCGTTCGATGGTCCGCTGCATGCGGTCCAGGAGTGCCGGCTGCCACCGGAGGTCGTCGCTCGGGTTGCGCCTCCACTCGTTGAGCACAAAGCCATGCGTCTCGTAGTCGCATTCGTCGATGACATAGAGGCCGTACTCATCGCAGAGGTCCAGGAAGCCCGGGTGCGGCGGGTAGTGACTGGTCCGGACCGCGTTGATGTTGTGCTGCTTCATCAGCAGGACGTCGCTGAGCATGTCCTGCGCGGTCAGGGCGCGACCACGGTCGGGGTCCCACTCGTGGCGATTGACGCCCCGGAGGAGGATGCGCCGGCCGTTGACGGTCAAGAGGCCGTCGAGCACGGCAATGGTGCGGAAACCGACGCGCAGGGCAATCGTCTCCCCGCCCGCGCTAAGCGTCCCGTCATACAGGCGGGGCTGTTCGGCCGACCATGCTTCGATGTCGGGCAGCAGATGCGGGCCCGCAGCTGGCACCTGCTGAAGGCCGAGCTCAGGAATGGTGAGCAACGCGGGGACGTCGGTGACGACCCGCAGCGTGCCGGTCCCGTTCACATGGTCGAAGTCGGCGTGGACAAAGTAGTCGTCAATGGACCCGGCCGGCCGGGAGATCACGCTCACGTCGCGGAAGATCCCGGACAGCCACCACATGTCCTGGTCCTCCAGGTAGCTCGCCGGCGACCACTGGTGCACCCGCACCGCCACGACGTTCGCTCCCGCGCGCAGGTGTGAGCCGACCTCGAACTCGGTCGTGAGCCGGCTTCCCGAAGACCAGCCGAGCTCGGCCCCGTTGCACCACACCGTGAACGCCGAGTCGACGCCGAGGAACCGGAGCACCGCCTCGCCGGCAGGCCAGCCGGCCGGCAGCTGGAAGAGACAGCGGTACTCGCCGGTGGGGTTCTCGTCCGGCACGTTGGGCGGGTCGACGGGGAAGGGGTAGTTGACGTTGGTGTATGCCGGGCTGCCGTGGCCCTGTAGCTGCCAGTGGCCCGGAACCTCGATCTGAGCCCAGCCCGCGTCCTCGAACCCTGGCGCCTCGAATCCGTCGGTGACGAGGTCGGCCCGCGGAACGAGGTTGAACCGCCACTTCCCGTCAAGGTCAATCCGGGACACGTCGGATACGGCGTGCGCACGGGGTCGCCGCCGACCCTCACCGGGCAGAAGAGCGCTCAAGATATGGGCCGGCGAGCTCAAAGGAAACCCCTTAGCTGGGATGCGAGAGTTGGTGCGGATGGGATCGAACGATCACGTTTAGGCTGCTGCGGACGCACGTCCTTGTGCATGACGATCGAGACGCGCAGGTGCTCAAGCTCGCCGACGTCGCAAGTGGTGTCATCCCACTCCAGACCACCAGCAACGCCATGTTAGCCGCCGTCCTCTGGCGTCATCAATGGCTCCCCTTCGTGCGCCCCGTGTTTGAGGGCCGGTTTCCGGGTGTCGTCTAGTGCGCGCCGACGCTGGTCGGCGTCAACGTCGTGTGTCCGGTGGGCCGCTTCAGGTTGACACCTCAGGTGCTCAAGGCAGTGAAGTCGATTCTGAGTCGCGAGTCGGCGGCGGTGACGCTGGACCCTCACGCGGGGGCTCTACGGACGACATGGACGCCGTCCTGGAGTGGCTCGGTGCGGCCGTCTCTGGCTCGTGCGGACTCATTGCGGACTGCGGGGGTTTGCGGCTTGCTCCGCATACGGGGCGAAGGGTTCACAGGCCATCTGCCGTGCGCAAACCTATGGTGAGCCCAGCCGCGTTCGTAACGACGACCTGCGGATTCAATGTGCCTGATTCAACGTCCACATGGCACGCACCCCGGGGCAGTTCCGGAGGATATGACACGGACTGCAAGCCTCTGAGCAGCACAAACGTCCCAGTAAAGTCTCCTGGTGGGCCCCGTCGGGCTCGAACCGACGACCTACGGATTAAAAGAGCGGCCGAACCCCGTTGGAAAGGTTCGTGATCCACCGTTTCGTGCGTGGTTGGTTGACGCTGGCTGACCCTGCTGGACAGCGTTTCTCACTCTTGTGTGCCACAAATGTGCCACCGGACCGTCGAGGCTTCTCCCTATGCCGACCTCGGAGTCCTCACCCCTGGGGCTCGACCCGGGTCAGGTCGAAGACCCAATCGCCACGCTACTGCAAGGGCCGCGGTTCGACCCCGGCAATCACCCCGACGGGATCCGTCCTCTGACCCCTAGATGTTGTACAAATTTCGATTGAACTGTTGTACATTTGGTAGATGGACGTAGCGATCAGCACCTTGCGCGCAGAGCTGTCGACGTGGATCGAGCGGGCTCGCTCCGGCGAAGAGATCGTCGTCACCGAACGAGGCACGCCAGTGGCGCGCCTGCTAGCTGTCGATACCGCGCCGCTACTTGACCAGCTCATCGCGAGTGGGGTAATCAGCAAAGCGCGCCGTGAAGATCGGCCCGCTGCCCGTGGCGTGGCGAGGGCACATGCGAGCGGCCCGGTGTCGGAGCTGGTGAGCGAGCAGCGGCGCTGACGTTCATGACCATCGTGTATTTCGACAGCAGTGCTTTCGTCAAGCTGGTCGTCGAAGAGGACGGGAGCGAGGTTGCCGCCACGCTGTGGGACGGCTGCGATGCGGCAGTGTCCAGCCGTCTCGCGTATCCGGAGGTGCGTGCCGCGTTGGCCGCAGCTGGGCGCGCTCACCGCCTGGACCCTGCCGAACAGAGGCATGCCGAAGTGCTGTGGGAGGACTTCTGGGCGGCAACAAGGGCGGTCGAGCTGACCGAGACCATCACCGCACATGCCGGTCACCTGGCCAGTCGACACGCCCTGCGAGGCGCAGACGCGGTGCACCTTGCGAGCCTGCTCGCAGTCGGAGCAGCCGAGACGCTCTTCGCCGTGTGGGACCAGAAGCTGAGAACCGGGGCCGAGGCGACAGGCGTGCGGCTGGCTCCCATGGCGTAGTCCGCTGCCACCTCTCAGCGCCTTGCGCGCTGTCGGTGTGGTTCTCGCGTTCGCGCGGACTCGTTGCGGACTCGAGCGCCCGAGTTGACTCATCAGCTAGGCCGTGTTGCCCTAGTCGTTGCGTCATCTGAACAGGTCCGGCCACTACCTGTCACGCACCACTGTCGGTAGGCCGTCACCGCGCCGGCGACTACTGGCCGGGCGACGCGGCGCGTAGGCGCTGCCCGCCCGCCCACACTGCGTTGATGTGGAGCGTCTCGTCCAGCAGCACGGCGTCGGCGGCGTACCCGACAGCGAGCCGGCCCAGGTCATGGCTCCGGCCGATGACTCGTGCGGGCACCTGTGTGAGCGCGGCGACCGCGGTCTGGACCGGTAGTCGCACAGATTCGACCGCCTGGCGTAGTGCCGCATCCAGGGTCAGCGTCGAGCCGGCAATCGAGTAGCCATCGGCGAGCCTGGCAACCCGGTCACGCACCAGGACTCGGAGTGTTCCGAGCATGTACTCCCCGTCGGGCGAGCATGCGGCGGCCATCGCGTCCGTGATGAGCGCTACGCGCCCGGGCGCCTCGTTACAGGCGAGGGCGACCATCTCGTGGTCGACGTGTACGCCGTCGTTGATGACCTCAAGGGTGATCCCGGCGCAGCGGATGGCAGCCAGCACCGGACCTGGCGCCCGGGGGTGCATACCGTTCATGCCATTGAAGGCATGGGTCAAGATTGTGGCGCCGGCGCCGAACGCGGCACACGCGCCCTGGTAGCTGACGTCGGTGTGACCGATCGCCACCGCGACGTCGGCCTCGACGAACCGGGTCACCGCCTCCATCCCGCCGGGCAGCTCGGGGGCCAGGGTGATCTGGCGGATCGTGCCGGCGCCGGCGTCGAGCAGTCTGCTCATGGAGCTCGGGTCGGGCCTGCGCAGCAAGGTGGCGTCGTGGGCTCCCTTGTGGCTCCTGCTGAGGAAGGGCCCTTCGAGGTGTGAGCCCAGAACGAGCGGGTCGCGCGCGCTGATGGCGGCGACGGTGTCGAGCTGGCCCTCCAGATCCTCGATCGTCGCGGTCGCCAGGGACAGCACGCTGCGTGTCGTGCCGTGGGCCCGGTGAACGTCAAGGGCAGCGGCGATCGCCGGTGCGCCGTCGCTGAACGAGGCGCCGCCGCCGCCGTGGCAGTGGATGTCGATGAATCCGGGGGTCAGGAAGCGGCCTCGTCCGTCCACGATCTGCGTTCTCGACGCCAGCCCCAGGTCGGCAGCTGGGGGTCTGCCCTGGCCTGTGGCCGCGATGGTCTTGCCATCGAACAGGACCCAGCCGTCTTGGCGGACAAGTCCGTCGGTGACGACGAGGGCGGAGTGGATCAGTGTGCGTGGCATCAGGCGACGATGACATCGATGCCGTGATCGGTGAAGGCGGCGAGCCGCGTAGCGCTGATGGGGCTCTCGGTGATGACCGCGTCAGAGCCTTAGGGCCTCGGGCATGAGGTCACCGTGCGCGGCCAGCAGCTCATCACACATCTGGGTGGTCTGGTGGGTGGTCAGGGTGGCCGCGGTGTTCGGATCGAGCAAGGCGGCCTGGTAGACGTGGTTGCGGTCTCCCTCCAGCACCGCCTTGACGGTCAGCTCGACGACGTTGAGGAAGGTCCGGTTGAGTGCGGCCAGCTGCGGCGGCAGTGAACCGACCGCTTGGGGGTGCAGACCGTCGGCGTCGACAACGGCGGGCACTTCGACGCAACACTCCTCGGGAAGGTTGGAGATCAGTCCGGAGTTGCGCACGTTTACGTACAGCTCGGCGGGTCGTCCGGTCTCGCGCGCGTGGATGAACTCCGACGCCATTTCCGAGGTCGGCGCCAGCTCCAAGGACGTATCGGATTGAAGCGTGTGCAGGGTTGTCTCATACTCGTCCATGTTGCGCTCGGACCGTTGCAGGTACTCGCCGACGGGAATGCGGAACCGGTCGATCTCCTGGTCGTGACGCATGAACCACGGCACGTATTCGGCGCTGTGTTCGCTGGACTCGGTGGGGAAGTAGCCGAACCGTCGGAAGATCTCGACGCGAACGCGACGTTGCAGCTGCGGGTCGGACTCAACGACATCGCGCAGCCGCGGATAAAGGTCCTCGCCCTGGTGAGCGAACTTCAACACGAATGCCTGGTGGTTGAAGCCTGCGGTCACGAAGTCGATCTCTGGCACAGGGAGGTCGACGAGTCCGGCGAGGAAGCGGTGCGTGTCGCGCACCGAATGGCACAGCCCGACCACGCGATCAAATGGGCTGCCCGCGTAGACCGCCCAGGGCAGCATCGCCATCGGGTTACTGTAATTGAGCAGGTATGCGTCGGGGGCCACCTTGGCCAGGTCTTCGCCGATCTGGGTCATCACTGGGATCGTGCGCAGTCCGCGGAAGATTCCGCCGATGCCGATGGTGTCCGCGATGGTCTGGCGGATCCCATACTGTGCCGGGATGTCGAAGTCCGTGCGGGTCGCGCGGTATCCGCCGACCTGGATCTCGTTCACCACGTAGTCCGCGCCTTCGATGGCCGTCAGCCGGTCGATGCTCGAGACGACATTGGCGCCGGCGCCACTTTGGCCACTGATCCGCTTGGCCAGCGCATCGGCGTACCCGAGCCGCTCGGCGTCGATGTCGTGCAGCGACAGCTCAAGATCCCCGTGTAGCTCGCCGAAGCTGCACAAGTCTGTGACGACGTTACGGGTGAACTCGACGCTGCCGGCTCCGATAAACGCTACTTTGACCATGCGAGCACTATTACATGTCGCGCATCACATGAACAAGCGTGAGTATCAAATGCGCATGATTTGGTCAGCTAGTGAGCGATGTTCATGAGTGTTCGGATCGGTTTGGTTGACAGGGACGACGCGGTCACACGCAGACGACGCGGCAGCCCTGCCGGCGGATCTGGTCCAGCGCTGCCTGGGGGGCCCGGCTGTCGGTGATGAGCACGTCAACATCCGACATCGCACACACTTGTGCCAATGCCACCCTCGAGATTTTGGTGGCGTCGGCGAGCACCACACTCATCCTGCCGCGCTGCTGCAGGCTGGCGTTGACCCGCGCTCCGACCGGGTCGTAGTTCGTACACCCGGCTGCGGCGTCCACGCCGTCGACTCCGATGAAGGCGACGTCGATGTTGTATCCGGACAGGAACGCCTCTGCAGTGGGACCGACGGATTCCTGGCTACTGCTGCGCACCTCTCCACCTGCGGCGAACACACGTATACCTGGGTTGGCCAATAGGTCTGTGGCAATGTTGAGCGCGTTGGTGACCACGGTGAGCCCGTCCCTGTGCAGCAGCAGGTGGGCGAACTCTGTCACGGTCGTACCGCCGGTCATCCCGATGACCCGGGCTCCGTCCAAGAACTCGAGGGCCTGCCGGGCGATACGCCGTTTCTCGGTCAGATCCTGAGCGGTCTTGTAGCTGAGCGGCAGATCGTTGAACGCCGCATGGGTGCTCGCTCCGCCGTGCGTCCGACTCACCAGGCGCTGCCTCTCGAGCACCTCCAGATCGCGCCGGACCGTGGCCTGGGAGACGGCAAACTGCTCGGCGAGCGTGACGACGTCCAGAGTTCCCTTCTCGACGATGGCTGACACCATCTGAGTCAACCTCTGCTTGCGCTGCATGTGGCCAACCTAGCACGAACTGATCACTTCGACTGCGCGCTTTCAACCGGCCCGAGCAAGTAATTGCGCATATATAGCCGTACCAAGCATCTATTGCCTGGCTCGAACATTGACCCACCTGCGCACTATGTGCAAACCTTACGGCGAACTGGTGAACAATGCGCGATCTGCGCAACTCACGTGATCGAGTCCTAGCCCTAGTACCACCAAGGAAGGCCAGAGCAGATGACATCGATGCGGAACCACACGAGAGGCGCCGTGCTGGTCGCCGGCCTCGCGTGTCTGAGCCTGATCGTCGCAGGATGTTCCGGGAGCGGGGGCGGGAGCTCCGCCTCGACGCAGACGAAGGGCGTCACGATAACTGTGGCCCTGTCCTTCGAGCCTCCTCCCCGCGCAGCGCTGGACGCCTTCACCAAGAGCACGGGCATTACCGTGAAGTGGACAAACGTCGACTGGGACAGCCTGCAGACCAAGATCTCGGCAGCCGCTACGGCCAAGACCTATTTCGCCGACGCCACGGACGTGGACTGGTCTCGCGTCGGTCAGCTGAGCAAGCTCGACTGGTTCTATCCGATGGAGAAGTACGTCGACACCAAGGCGTTTGCAGCGGACATGCCACAGCTGAACTCCTTCACGTCGAACAGCCACGTGATCGGCATCCCGTACGACGCATCGTTCATGGTCACCACGGTCAACAAGCAGCTGTTCGCCAAGGCGGGTATCACCACCCTGCCGACCACGATCGGCGCCTATACGAAGGATCTTCAGCAGATCAAGGCAAAGGGCGTGAGCCAGTACCCCCTCAACATCCCGTTCGCCGCAGCTGAGGGACTTTCTACCTACTGGTACCAGACGACCGCCGCGTTCGGTGGCACGATCCTGGATGGCAAGGGCAAGCCCCAGTTCGCCACCCCCGACTCGGCAGGCTACAAGGCGGCACAGTGGATGACCGACGCCCTCAAGTCCGGTCTCGTGCCGCCGGGAAACATCAACGTCACCGACAGCCAGGGCTCGCAGACCCTGATGGCAAAGGGAACAGTGGCCAGCATCTTCTCTGACTACTCCGGAAACGTCGGCAGTCTCTACGACCTGCCGGCCTCCTCCACAGTGGTCAACCAGGTGACGTACCTGCCCACACCCGGCGTGAACGGCGTCGCTACGAACCTGGGCAACCCGGACGGGATCGGTATTCCCCGCCAGGCGAAGTACCCTGCCGCGGCGGCAAAGTTCATCGAGTGGTTCACCTCGGCGCAGAACCAGTCAGACTTCGCCGGCGCCAGTGGACCCGACAAGGTCATACCTGGCTTCTACATCCCGTCCCGGTCGACCGGCCTCAGTCAGCTGACGAGCAAGGGAAAACTCATCGAAGGCGCTCAGCTCAGCAATCTGCTGAAGACCAGCAAGCCGGTCTTCCCCGAAGGTGCGCCCGCTTGGTACCCGCAGTTCTCCCACGCTGTGTACACCAACCTGCACGCCGCTGCGACCGGCTCGATGAGCGTGGCTGCGGCGATCACGGCCATCGCGAACACGGCGAACCAACTGTCGACTGGATCATGAGCCATTCAGCCCGCAGCCTCGGCGCCGGGTACGGCAATGGCCGCAGGGATCGGTAGCGTCGGCCCGCCGTTGGCCTTGTCTGCCGACGGCGGGCCGCAGCGGACCAACAACAGGCGCCACCGTCGGCGGGTTGATCTCCTGCCCTATGCGCTGGTCACACCGCTGACCCTGTTCATCGTCGGGCTCGCGCTGGTACCAGCAGCGTTCACGATCGTCGAGTCCTTCTTCCGTATTCAGGAGTTGAACCCGCCGGACAGGTTCACCGGGTTGGGCAACTTCAAGAGGCTGTTCAGCGACGGCGCGGTGCTGGCAAGCTTGGGCAACACCGGCCTGTACGTGCTGATCGGGGTGACGATCTCGACAGTGCTGGCCATCATGATGGCGATCACCCTTCAACACAAGTTCGCCGGGCGGTCCATCCTGATCGCGGTACTCATCCTGCCGTGGGCGTTGCCCGGGGTTGTGGAAGGCATCGTGTGGGGCAGCATGTGGGACTCCAACACCGGGTTCTTCAACAGCCTGCTCACCTCGGTGCACCTCATCGAGCACTACCAGGTATTCCTCGGCCAGAACCGGCTGCTCACCATCTTCGCGATCGAGCTGGTTCAGGTCTGGCAGATCACTCCGCTGTCCACGCTGCTTGTCCTGGCGTCGCTGCAGAACATCCCTGGTGAGCTGTACGAGTCCGCGAAGCTCGACGGGTGTTCATCCTCATCACTATTCCGGTGGATCACGCTCCCGCTGGCCAGACCAGGTATCACCATCGCCATGGTGCAGGCCGTGATAGTCACCCTGAACGTGTTCGATCAGCCCTACGTTCTGAACGGAGCGGCGACGACCGGGGCATCGGTGACCATGCAGACCTATTTCGTCAGCTTCCAGAACCTGGATTTCGGGGAAGGCTACGCGTTGTCTCTGCTGATCACCGTGGTAACCCTGCTGATCTCCTTCGTGGTGCTGAAATTGGTGTACCGGCCGGTGGAGTTCTGATGAATCGACGTAGTCCGTGGATCCGCAGGCTGGGAGTGCTGTTCATCCTCGTGTGGTCACTGGTGCCGCTCTACTGGGCGTTGAACATCAGCCTGCAGACCGATGCGCAGATCAGTGCCAAACCAGCGCACTATGCACCGCCAACGCCCTCACTACACAACTATCTCTCCCTGCTCAGTGGCAACGGCGAACTGCCAGACGCTATCCGCCGTTCCACGGCGAACATCGTCATCGAATGCAGCGTGGCCACCGTCGTCACCGTCGTGCTGTCGACGCTGGCCGCCTACGCCTTCGCCCGGATGAAGTTCCGAGGCCGCAACATCCTGTTCTACTCGGTGCTGGCAACCATGGCATTTCCCGCATACACGACCCTCATCCCCCTGTATCGGATCATGACGACCTTCGGACTCGTCAACACCTATACCGGGATCATCTTGGTGTACGTGTCCGGGTTCCTGCCTCTGGCTACCTGGATCCTGTACAACTACATGTCGAGCCTGCCTATCGCCATCGAGGAAGCCGGACAGGTAGACGGCGCCAACCGCATGCAGGTGCTCTGGCACCTGGTGCTCCCGTTGGCTCGGCCAGGGATCATCTCCACGGCCATCATCACGTTCCTGTTCGCGTGGGGGCAGTTCCTGTTCCCGCTGGTGCTATCTAGCGACCTGTCCACCCAACCTCTGACGGTCGTCATCGCGTCTCTGGAGGGCCGACACGTCGTTCCATTCACGCTGCTCAGCGCGGCGGGTGTGCTCGCTATCGCGGTGCCGGCGCTGATCGCGGTCACGCTGAACCGGTACATCGTCAGCGGTCTGCTCACCGGGAGCGTCAAATGAGACGAGCACTGCCTTGAACGACGAGGCCTTGGCGATGGTCGGTGCCAGCAGCACCCTGTCTTGGCCCGGTCGCTGGGGTCAAGACGAACTCATCGTGCGGGCGGCCATGTCGGGACAACGTCACCTGCCGTTGCTGGCACCGGCGCTCGATCCACCTGATTCGGGCTTCGCGACGTCGCGCACGAGCCTCGAGCACGCGAGGGCTACCCATCGACCTACCCTGCAGGACTCTTCCTCATGAGCGGAGCAACAGCCGACGGACCGGTGGTCGCCCTCGATGTCGGCGGCTCCGCAATGAAGGGTGCGGTCCTGGACGAGCACAGCCAGGTGGTGGGCTTCCACCGCTGGCCCACCCCGCGCAGCGATGGTCCGGACGCCGTGGTCGCCGCCGTGCTTGGGGCTGTGGACGAGCTCCTTGAGTACTCGCAGGGCGCCGTCGCGGTCGGTCTGGTGGTTCCGGGCCTGGTCGACGATCGAGCCGGAGTCGCGCTCTACTCCGAGAACATCGGCTGGCGTGATGTGCCGTTCCGGGAACTCGTGGCCCAGAACAGCGGACTGCCGGTGGGCTTTGGTCACGACGTACGAGCCGGCGGCCTAGCCGAACGAACCCTGGGCGCGGCCCGGGGAACCGACGACGTGCTGTTCCTGCCGATCGGAACCGGGATCTCCGGAGCGATGTACGTCGCCGGAGCACTCATCGAGAACAAGTACGCCGGCGAGATAGGTCACATTGACGTCGGTTCCGGCGAACCCTGCGCCTGCGGGGCGCACGGGTGCCTGGAAACGATCGCCTCCGGAGCCTCCATAGCGAAACGCTACAACCGGGCGACCGGTGGCTCGGCGGCCGGAGCCCATGAGGTTGTGAAGCTCATGGCGTCGGGCGACCACGCTGCCGCGACCGTCTGGGACGAGGCCGTGGATGCCCTGGCCCGCGCCCTGGCCACCTACACCTCGCTGCTGGCACCGGAACTGATCGTCATCGGCGGCGGACTGTCCGGCGCCGGCGAGGTCCTGCTGGAGCCACTGCGTCGCCGGCTTGGAGAACTTCTCGTCTGGCAGCGGAAACCCCGGATCGTCGCCGCTGTTCTCGGCGAGAACGCCGCCTGTCTGGGCGCTGGTCTGCTGGCTCGCCAAGCGATCGTGCCGACCCCTCTTCCTCATACCCACAGCGTGTGAACGCGCTCCGGTCCTGGGATGCGGGACGTCCTACTACGTCGCCGCCGCGTACGCCTGGCTGCGCGAGCAGGGCGGTCGAGGTGCTTGGGGTTGGGCCCGGGCGTAACAACACGCATGTAGCTGATCTTGATCCTCGACACAACGGAGCATCGTGAACAACTTTCTCGTAGACAGCATCGCGGCGCATAAGGCGGGCCAGGCGCTCGGTGTGCCCTCGATGTGCACGGCCCACCCGTTGGTCCTGCAGGCCGGGGTGACCCAGGCGCTGGAGACAGGCACTGGCCTTCTCGTGGAGGCGACCTCCAACCAGGTCGACCAGTTCGGCGGCTACACCGGGATGATGCCAGCAGACTTCCGCGACCTTGTGTATACGATCGCCGACCGCCAGGGTCTTCCGCGCACGTCGGTGGTCCTGGGAGGCGACCACCTCGGCCCCAACACGTGGCGCCACCTCGGCCCCGACGCGGCGATGGAGCGCGCCGCCGACCTGGTCCAGGCCTACGTCGAGGCGGGCTTCACGAAAATTCACCTCGACTGCAGCATGTCGTGCGCAGGTGATCCCTCACCCCTGACAGACGACATCGTTGCCCAGCGCGCGGCCAGGTTGGCAGCAGTGGCCGAGGACACCGCCGTACGCGAGCGTGGTGTCAGCGACCTGCTCTACGTCGTCGGCACGGAGGTCCCCGTTCCCGGCGGTGCACACGAGACCATCGATGCCCTGGCACCAACATCAGCGAGCGCCGCACGCGCCACGATCGCTTGCCACCGGCAGGTGTTCGAGGATGCAGGGCTCGGGACAGCCTGGGAGCGCGTGATCGGTCTGGTCGTCCAACCCGGTGTCGAGTTCGACCACGCTGCGGTGGTCGACTACGAGCGCGACCGCACCGAGGAGCTGCGGGGTGTCCTGGACGATTACCCGCATCTGGTTTTCGAGGCGCACTCCACGGACTACCAGAGCGTTGAGCGGCTGACCGAGCTTGTTGGCGACCACTGGGCGGTCCTGAAGGTCGGCCCTGGCCTGACGTTCGCTTTGCGGGAGGCGCTGTTCGCGCTGGCCGCCATCGAAGACGAGCTGGTTGAGGCCGATGATCGCTCGAACCTGCTGGCAGTGCTGGAACAACGGATGTTGGCCGAACCACGCTGGTGGCAGGGCTATTACGAGGGTGACGCGCAGGCCCAGCGCCTCGCGCGTCGCTACAGCTACAGCGACCGCATTCGCTACTACTGGCCCGACCGCCAGGTTCAGCAGGCGCAGTCCCGGCTGCTGGCCAACCTTGACGCAGTCGACATTCCACTGCCCCTGCTGAGCCAGTACCTGCCCGACCAGTACCCCCGCGTCCGCCGCGGCGAGCTGGCCTCGGAGCCCACCGCCCTTGCCGTCGACCGCGTCCGTGACGTGCTGCGCGCCTACACCCACGCCTGTAACCCCTCGCTAAGGAGCTCGTTGTGATTGCTGCCTCTGTTGGCTTCACCCTTGAGAAGTTCGATGGGCTGGGTGCCACCCACACCGCCCGAGAGATCTTCCAGCAGCCGGACCTGTGGCGAGAAGTGGGCGCCACCTGTCTGTCCCGCCGCCAGGAGACGGAGGCATTCCTTCGTCCCCTTCTCCAGCGATCTGACCTGCGCATTGTCCTGACCGGCGCCGGCACGTCGGCGTTCGCCGGGCAGGTCCTCGCCCCCGCCTTGAGCCGGGATCTTGAGCGGCGCGTTGAAGCCGTCTCGACCACCGACATCGTCTCCAACCCCCGCGAGTGGTTTGCCGAAAACCGGCCGACGCTTCTCGTCTCGTTCGCCCGTTCCGGGGACAGCCCAGAGAGCGTCGCGGCCACGGAGCTCGCCAACCAATGCCTGACCGAGGTCTACCACCTGGTCGTCACCTGCAATTCCGCCGGTGAGCTCTACCGCCGCCACGTCGGCGCCGACCGCTCCTTGGTTCTGCTCATGCCCGAGGGTGCCAACGACGTGGGCTTCGCGATGACATCGAGCTTCACGTGCATGACGCTCGCGACCTGGCTCACCATGAGGTGCTCGACCGCCGACGACGGGCTGGCAGGGCGGCTGGCCGCCGCAACCGAAGAGGTTTTGACCGCACAGAGCTCGGCTGCACAGGCCCTGGCGCAGCGAGGATACGAGCGGGTCGTCTACCTGGGCAGCGGGCCCCTGACCGGGCTGGCCCGTGAGTCAGCGCTGAAGCTGCTGGAGCTCACGGCGGGAGGGGTGATCGCCTACTCCAACTCCGCACTCGGGTTCCGTCACGGCCCCAAGGCCGTGCTCGACAACCGCACGCTCGCACTCGTCTACCTCTCCAACGACCCCTACACGCGCCAGTACGATCTGGACATCGCCGCCGAGCTGCGCGCGGCGCTGGACCCGGAAAGCGTCGTGGTGATCAGCGCCGGCGGCGCGGGCGACGGCGAACCGTGGCACATCGAGGGACTGGGCGATGTCGATGACGTAGCCCTGGCCCTGCCCTTCGTGGTGTGCGCCCAGCTGCTCGGTCTGCACTTCTCCCTGGCTTTGGGCAGAACACCAGACAATCCCTTCCCCTCTGGGACGGTGAACCGCGTCGTTCAGGGCGTGACCATCCACGTTCTGGGGCAGTGAACCGGCGGCCCAGGTGGCCGCCTCCATAAGCGCCACCATGACCTGGCGTCGATCAGGTACTCACCATTGCGAGAACCTGGCTGCTGGTCGCACCCCAAATGGCGACCGTCTGCTCGGATGCAGACCCCTGGGTGTTACGGCGCTGCGGTGGTGGGGCACTCTGCTTGCTCCCGGTGTCGCAGGATGTGTGCTCTCCGAAGGTCGAGCGTGATCCCGTCATAGCGGATATCACGAAGATCGGCGACTACCAGGTGCGCTCGCGTGCGGAGCCCTCGTTCGCCAACGCCGATGGTCAACCCGATGCCGGCGGCGAGCGCCGAGCTCACCCCCGCTTCCGCATCCTCGAAGACCACCCCCCGCACCGGCGTAATCCCCAACCTCTGGGCGGCGATGAGGTAGGGGTCAGGCGCAGGTTTCCCTTGGCGCACGTCGTCCGCCGTCACGAGGTCCTTCGGGCACGGCAGTCCTGCTGCACTCAGCCGTGCGCGTGCGACAGCGAGAACACCCGATGTGACGACCGTCCAGGTGCCCTCTGGCAGCACGGGCAATAATTCGGCAGCCCCTGGAAGGGCGCGGACCATCGGTGCCGAGTCGATCTCGAGCTGCATCAAAGCTCGGGTGGCACGAGCGCAGTCACGCGATGGAACCAGTTCGGCGACCGTTTCGGCAGCGGGGCGCCCTTGGTTGATGTCGCGCGCGAAGTCGAAGCCGGGCGCATACTCCGCTGCCCAGCTGTCCCATGCCTGCGCTACGGCATCATCGGAGTCGACCAGCACCCCGTCACAATCGAAAAGTAGGCCCTCTGCCCGCGGCACGGTTACACCTCAAGTCCTTCATAGTGCTATACGGAGTCGCGCAGCCGCTTCAGGGAGCGGATCGCTTAGCCGAGTTGCCTTCAGTTTCCACCTTGAGCGAACTACGTAGAGCGGGGATTTGAGTGACGCGGGCCGTCCGAAGAACGCTCAAAGGCTACCGCCATTGGACGTGGCCATAAGCACCCGGCGATTGCGTCACCGTGAGTGGTGTAACTCCTTTACGCGTGATGCTTTGTGTTGTGCACTATGCCGTGAGTGCCTGGGTGGTGTCGATCACCTCCGGGTGGGCTGGTCGGGTTGGTAGGGCGGTGGGCCCTGGTGGGGTGAGTAGGGCCATGGAGGTTTCGGAGAGGTAGCGGGGGCCGCTGACTTGCCATTCGTCGTGTGCCTCGATCCGGACGCAAGACGAGAGCCGATGTAGAGCAGCCGAGCGAGGTTTGATCCTCTCGGGCGCCACACCAACTTGCGCCACTGGGTCATGGGTCCAGGACGGTTGTGCCCGGTCAGGAGGTGCGAGCGTCGCCATCGTATTCGAGCTTGTGCTTCAGCCCAGTCCAGATCCTGCGCTCCATGCGGCCACCGAGGGGCCTGACCAGCGGCCCAAGCAACCGGAACCACCCCTTCGGGCACACCTGCCAATCCCAGCCCATGACAGTTTCGTCACCCTCGGCGGTCAGGGTCAGCGCTCCGGTGGTCTCCATCATCGAGCTTGTGGTGAGCGAACCCAGCCGGTGCGGCCGTTCGAAATCGGTGAGCTCAACGACCATCTCCATGTCCGTCTTCCCCATGTGCGGGGACTGTCATGCTGCCCTTGTCCAGCGTGTAGACCTCGCCCCGGATCGCAGCACGGACCGTGGCGGTGCGCCGGGCTGCCTCGAGCAGCCCGTACCCGCTGACCCCCTCACCCCTTCCGATCGTGCGCAGCACCCGAGGTTCGTCGGAGTCGCCGCGCTCCTCGAACCGCCCGGAGCGGACGAGGTAGAACGTGGGAGTCAACGCGAAGTACTGACACGGTGAGGATCCCCTTCCTACCGTGAAGATGGCTACGAAGGGTGGCCCAATCCGGGGCCAGGACCTGGTGGCAGTAAGGGGAACTTGCCGACCGAAGGACGGACAGAACCTCGCTCAGTTCCCCGACCCCGTCCCGCAGCACCTTCGGCTATCGGACTCACTCTCATAGCCCAAATGAGTGCGCCCAAGGGCATGAGTCGATCGCGGTGCGCGCACCGCGGTGCGTGTCTCTGGCTCAGCTTGGCTCACACGAAGTAGCGGAGGACGTGATGCCGGTCGAGTTCGGCGTGAGCACTGCCACCGCACCATGCGTCGAGCCTGCGCATCCGTGGTAGCTCGGCTGACCAGGGGACTTTGGTCCCCGATGGCGCCCGGTTCCGCGAAGCACAACTCGATTGACTTCCCTGTCTATCCTTGCCTATATTTGCGTGGTGCAAGCAACTGTCTGTACGAAGGCCGAGAGTGAGCTCGCAGGCGCTCTCTACGCAGTAGTCCTGCGGCTGTCTCGCCTGCGGGTCGACGAGCCGGTGGACAAGGCAGGCCTGGCTGTCCTTCATGAGGCTCGACGGCTGGGCACGTTCCGCCCGTCGGATCTCGCCGCGCAGATGCGGCTGGACGTCTCGACGATCAGCCGCCACCTTCACGCACTGGAGCAGCAAGGGATGGTCCAGCGCAGCGCCGACCCCGATGACGCACGTGCCCAGCAGATCAGCATCACTGCGCTTGGCGGAGAGATCCTCAAACGCATGATGGACCACCGGGCTGCGACGATTCGTGACGCGGTCGCCGACTGGCCCGAGGTCGACCGGGACGCCTTGGGCCGGCTCCTTCGCCGGCTGGCCGATGATCTCTCCGACCTCATCGGACCATTGGCACCTGCCAAGGCCGACGAACCTTCAGCAACCAAAGAGATGACGGAGAAGTCGTGACCGAACCCACCATCGACAAGCCGGCGCAGGCCGGAGGTGTCGTGCCCACCATTTTCACTCATCGCCAGATCATGGTCATTCTGTCCGGGCTGATGACGGGCATGCTGCTGGCAGCCCTCGACCAGACGATTGTGTCCACGGCCCTGCCGACCATCGTCGGTGACCTCGGCGGGCTCCAGCACCTGTCCTGGGTCGTGACGGCCTACCTGCTGGCGTCGACGGCCTCCACACCGTTGTACGGCAAGATCTCCGACCTCTACGGCCGTAAGCCCGTCTTCCGTTTCGCCATCATCGTGTTCCTCATCGGCTCGGCGCTGGCCGGCGTGTCGACGCAGATGTGGCAGCTCATCGGGGCCCGCGGTGTGCAGGGGCTCGGCGCCGGCGGCTTGATGGCGTTGGCGTTCGCCATCATCGGCGATGTCATCCCGCCTCGCGAGCGCGGACGCTACCAGGGTTACTTCGGCGCCGTGTTCGCCATTTCCTCGGTCGCCGGTCCGCTGCTCGGCGGCTTCTTCGTGGAGCACCTTTCGTGGCACTGGATCTTCTTCATCAACATCCCGCTGGGTATCGTCGCGCTGCTGGTCACCGACCGGGCGTTGCATGGGCTGAAACACGTCCGCCGCGAGCACAGCATCGACTACCTCGGCGCAGTGCTCATGGTCGCTGGCGTGACGACACTGCTGCTCGGGCTGGTCAACGGCCGCGACTTCGGCTGGACCTCACCGGCGATCATCGGCCTGCTGGGCGCCGGCCTTGTCCTGTCGGTGACATTCGTCTGGTGGGAGTCGCGGGCCGCCGAGCCGATCCTGCCGCTGCGGCTGTTCCGCAACCGGATCTTCTCGGTGTCCAGCGCCATCGGGTTCTCCATCGGTTTCGCCATGTTCGGGGCGATCGTGTTCCTGCCTGTGTACCTGCAGATCGTCCGGGGGGTCTCGCCTACACAGTCCGGCCTTGAGCTGCTGCCGCTGATGGTCGGCCTGTTCATTGCCTCGGTCGGCTCAGGACGGCGGATCACGACCACGGGTCGCTACAAGCGTTTCCCGATCATCGGGACTGCCGTCACCTCCATTGGCCTGGCCCTGCTGTCGACGCTGGGCGCGGACACTCCGTACTGGCGGACGGCGCTGTTCATGCTGACTCTGGGTGCCGGGATCGGTCTGGTCATGCAGGTCATGGTGCTGGCCATGCAGAACTCCGTTGACCGGCGTGACATGGGGGTAGCAACGTCTTCGGCCACCTTCTTCCGCTCACTGGGCGGCACCTTTGGCACGGCGCTCTTCGGGACCATACTGGCCAACCGGCTCGCCTCCGAGCTGGCTCAGCGGCTGCCCTTGGCAGCGTTGCATGGGGTCAACCCGTCTCAGCTGACCGGCTCTCCGCAGGTGATCGCCGCGCTACCGCCCGCGGTACGCGGCCCCGTGGTCTCGTCGTTCGTATCCGCACTGAGCACGGTGTTCATCTCCGCCGTCCCGATTGTGCTGGCCGCGTTCGCGCTGACCTGGTTCCTCAAGGAGATCAAGCTGCGCGGCCACGAAGACACCGCCGTAGAACAGGTGGAGCCCGCGGTGTCGATCTGAGCATTGGACGCCATCCCTCACCGGACCAGAACGCACACCCATCGCCGCAGATCAGTAAGAGCGCGCGCGGATAGGTGGGTCTAGTCGGTCCATCGTTTGGCCCATTTGACGAGTTTCACGGTGAGGATGAGGGCCACGGCGAGTGCGACCTGTCCCAGTGGTTGCCTGCTGAACCGGTCGGTGTTGCGGCGCAGCTGACCAAAGTTTGAGAACCAGGAGTTGACGGGTTCAACGGGCCAGCGCAGTCCGAGGGTGAGCGGCTTTTTGATCTTCGCTTCGCCCTTGCGTTTCTTCTTGGCGCAGACGATGTCGGTGAGCCCCAGGGCCTGGCAGCGTTGCGTGGTCAGCGCGCTGTCGTAGCCACGGTCCAGGTGCAAGGTCTCAATGTCCAGCAGGAGTCCGCGGTCGGCGACGGCCTGCAGGGTGGGTTCGAGCAGGATGGAGTCGTTGCGGTTCGCTCCGTCGA
>Ga0097691_1000505_pt1 | contig 33643 bp, 37 predicted proteins | sample NGESurdeep072012_8_FD_72858 | JGI IMG/M metagenome (GOLD analysis project Ga0097691, IMG submission 72858) | Arctic peat soil microbial communities from Barrow, Alaska - NGEE Surface sample 210-1 deep-072012 | ecosystem: Environmental > Terrestrial > Soil > Wetlands > Peat ... | reverse complement strand
CCTCGGTGAAACGGCTGTGCGAGCGTGGGTGCACCAGGCCGAGACCGATGCCGGGGAGCGCCCCGGCCTGACCACCGAGGAGCGTGCCGAGCTCACCAAATTGCGCCGGGAGAATCGATCCCTCAAAGAGGACGTGGAGATTCTCAAGCGTGCGACAATTTTCTTCGCCAAGGAGACCCGATGAAGCTGGACCCCTTCATCGAGGCGGAGAAGATCGCAGGTCACAGCGTCACCAAGACGTGTGGCTTGTTCGAGGTCTCCCGTTCCGCCTACTACCAACGAAGCACCGGCATCCCCTCGGCCCGCCTGGTCGCAGACACCGAACTGACCGAACGGATCGTAGCCATTCACGACGAGTCCAAGGGCACCTATGGCGCCCCCCGGATCCACAAGGAGCTCGGCTATCGCCAGGTGGTATGCGGCAAGCGTCGGGTGACCAGGCTCATGCGCATGGCCGGCCTCGAGGGCCGGTGCAAGAAGCGGTGGCGGAAGACGACGGTGGCCGATCCCGAGGCGGAAGCAGCACGGGACCTCATCCAGCGTCACTTCGGACCAACTGACGAGCTCGACCGTCGCTACGTCGGCGACATCACCTACATCGCCACCTGGGAGGGGTGGGCCTACCTGGCGACGGTCATCGACCTGGCCAGCCGCAAGGTGGTGGGCTGGGCGCTCGCCGATCACATGCGCACCGAGCTGGTCGAAGACGCCCTGTCGATGGCGTTCGCCAACCGGGCGCCAGACAAGGGCGTCATCTTCCATAGCGACCGCGGGTGCCAACTTGGGTTCAAGAGGTCGTAGCAACACTGCCTGGTCCCGCTGATTGTAAGACGAGCTCGAGCGCCTCGGCCGGGGTCTTCCATTCGAGGGTCTTTCGGGGCCGACCATTCAAGGCTGCAGCAACGGCGGCAAGTTCGTCTGGGCTGTGTCGGGTCAGGTCGGTGCCCTTCGGAAAGTACTGGCGGAGGAGACCGTTGGTGTTCTCGTTGGTGCCGCGCTGCCAAGGGCTGTGCGGGTCGCAGAAGTAGATCGCCAGACCGGTGTCGATCCGTAGTTTGACGTGCTGCGCCAGCTCCGCCCCCTGGTCCCACGTCAGCGATCGGCGGAGTTGCTCGGGCAGGTCGGCAAAGGAGGTAGCGATGGCATCACGAACTGCCTCTGCGCCATGGCCAGCAAGGGGCGGCCCGTTCTTGGTCGGCTCGATGGTGCCGTGTCCTTCCATCGGGGGAAGGTGCAGCAACATGGTGAAGCGGCTGGTTCGCTCAACGAGAGTGCCGATCGCCGACTTGTTCAGTCCGATGATGAGGTCCCCCTCCCAGTGGCCGGGGACGGCCCTGTCTTCAGCCTCAGCGGGCCGCTCGCTGATCATGACCTCGGGGGTGACGAACTTCTTGCCACGCCCCTGGGTTCGGGCTCTCGGGACCCGCAGGGCCCGACCGGTGCGCAAACAGGCCACCAACTCCCGGCGCAAGGCTCCCCGACCCTGGATGAACAGCGCCTGATAGATGGCCTCGTGCGAGATGCGCATGGTCTCATCATTAGGGAAATCGACACGGAGGCGGTTGGAGATCTGCTCGGGGCTCCACGCCTTCCCCCAGCGCCGATCCTGGCGGGGTCCATGCCGCCTCCCCTTGAAACGAACGGTCGGACCCGGCACCGCAGTTCCGTCTGGCCGGGTGATATGCCCGGATAGTCGATCCTCGACGTATGCACGCAGCGGCTCGTTGGCCACCAGCTTGGCCACCTTCGGCCTCTTGGCTCGTCGGTCAGCGTGCCACTGGGCGTTGATGGCCCGATAGCCCGACGAATCTGTCCGGGTGGCCGCGTTCCGGCGCAGCTCTCGGCTGATCGTTGACGGGGAGCGGTTTGTTTGTCGGGCGATTTCCCTTACACCGCAGCCTTTCGCCTTGAGGATGGCGATCTCCTCACGTTCGGCGAAGGACAGGTAACGGCCAGATAGTGAGGCAAGGCTGACAGGTCGCATCCCGCCAGCCTCACGGAACCACCTACTTCCAACGGGGGATGACACCCCGACCGCGGTCGCTGCGTCCTCACTCGACAGTCCCTTGGCAATCCCGACCCAGAACTGCTGAACCTGATTCCGTTGCCAGACCGGCGGCCGTCCCGGCGAGAGCATCTTCCCCCGCATCGTCCACGTCGCCCGCTGCTGCTTCGTGATTCCCATTCTGAAACACCTCCGTCATCGAGGTGTTGCAACGACCACTGGAATCCGCCCAATACACCAGCAAGGACTTCGCCGACCTGGCTCGCACAAACGGCGTCGTGCTGTCCGTCGGCAGGAAGGGCGAGTGCTGGGACAACGCGGTGGCGGAATCGTTCTTCGCCACCATCAAGCGCGAGCTCATCGACACCCGGTCCTGGCCCACGAGGGCCGGGCTCCGGCGCCACGTCTTCGAGTACATCGAAGGTTGGTACAACACCCGCCGGCTGCACTCGAGCCTCGGCTATCTCAGCCCGGCCAAGTACGAAGCACAACTCCACAACGCCGACCGTCAGGCGGCATAATCAACTGAAGCAACCTGTCCGTCGAACCGGATCAAGCCCACCCCCTTCTGGGCGTGACGAAATGTAACCAAGGAGATTGAGTGCGCATCTTTCGACTTACCGTTTCGGTTGTAGTCGCGGCGTCTGTGTTGGTGATCCTGCCTATTGCATCAGCTGTGAGCACTCTGAACTGGCACTTCGGATCTGAGGGGGGTCTCGTCCGCTCGGCGCTGAAATAGGCACTCCCGTTCAGACCTCCTCTACCCTTCGGGGGAGGAGGATTCCGTGGAGACAGACCCCGTTCGCATGCTCGAAGTGATGCTCGGCATTCCCGGTGTGCGTGTTGTCGAGATCTATCAGGAGTCGTCGGGTCTTCGCGTCGAGATCGAGACGTCCGTGACGACGGCCACGTGTCCAAGCTGCCGCGGCGAGGCCGAACTCGATGACCTGGTCACTAGCGATCTTGGTGAGCACTCTGCCATGGGCCAGAGCGTCCACCTCGAGTGGCTGCAGCGTCGGTGGCGGTGTTCAATGGCGAGCTGTGGGGGCCCATCCTGGGTCGAGCGGGACAAGGGCATTGAGGTGTTCCTCGCTCGGTCAGCCCCGCGCCGGTCGGACCGTTCCAAGCAGTGACCAGTCGGGCTTTCCGGCATAGAGGAGGGCCCGGACCCGGTAGTTGCGGAAGAGCCGGAACCCGAAGGCCGCCCGCTTCACCCTCTTGATCAGGTTGTTGACCGCTTCGGTCGGACCGTTGCTCACGTGGGCGGTGTGCCAAGCGGCGATCTCGTGCTTCCACCGCAGCAGCGTGCGTCCGAGTGATCGGGCTTCGACGGGATAGTCCTTGTCCTGGAGGTCCCGGGCGAGTTCGGTCACCCTGTGGAGGGCGAGATCAGGATCGCCGTGGGCATAGAGCTCCCGGACGGCCTCCTTCGCCTTCCACATCGTGGCCACATCGCCGTTGGGATCGCCGGCCTTGAGCAGTCCCACCAACTTCTCTCGTCCCTTGTCATCGAGGCGCTCCTCGGCCTTGGTGAGCAGACGTCGGCAGCGATAGAGGGGATCGGCCTTGTGGCCACGGTGGCCGAGCGTCTCGTTCTGGACTCGCCTGCGGCACTCGTCGAGCTTGGTGTTGGCCAGGTGGGATCGAACCAGGGCGCCGTGACGCTGTCTCCAGCGGTCGGTCTCCCCGGCCCGTCCCCCGAACCGGACGTGCGACTTCCACCGCATCCGGCTCTCCACGAGCCCATGCCGCCGGGCTATGCAGCCTCAATCGTCCTCACCCATGGCGAAGGGATCGCCGCCCCGCGGTAGCGGTAGCGGGTCACCGACACTGCTCAGCAATCAAACAGTGCTTCGTCATCGTGCTCGGGCCACCAGGCGTTTGCCAGGTAGCGCCGACGCAACCACCCCCAGTTGGCACGGCGATGCTTCTGGCGCAGCCAACGCACTATTCGCATCCAGGTGAACTGATGCAGGTAGGCGAAGCTGTCCTTCGACACACCGTGTCGGAAGTAGTTCGTCCAACCCCGCAGGACGCCATTGATCTGGCGCAGGAGGTCGGAGAGTGGGTTGTTCGTTCCCTGTCTGGTGATCGCCTTCACCTTGGCCATCACCGAGGACAGTGACTTCCTCGATGGCCAGGTGTAGACGAACGCTTTGTTCGACCCCCGCTTTACTTGCCGCTGGATGCGGAAGCCGAGGAAGTCGAACCCTTCGTCAATATGACACACGCTCGTCTTCTCCTCGTTGAGCCGGAGGCCCACCGAGGAGAGTGCTGCTTCGACCTCAGTGCGCAGCCCTTCGGCGTGCGCCCGGGTCCCGTGCACCATGACCACGAAGTCGTCGGCATACCTGATGATTCGGTAGGTCGGCTCTCCGTGGTTGCGACGGGTGGCCCGCTGAGTTCGGGTGGCCATGTCACGCTGCCAGTCATCGGCGAAGTGCTCGTCGAGGACCGAAAGGGCGATGTTGGCCAGCAACGGCGAGAGGATGCCACCTTGAGGGGTGCCGGCCTTGGTGTCCCTGGTCACGCCGTCCTCAGAGAGGACACCGGAACGCAAGAACGCCTTCACCAATCCCACGACACGCTTGTCCCCGATGCGATGTCGCACCCGGTCCATGAGGGCCGTGTGGTCGATCTCATCGAAGCACGCCGTGATGTCACCTTCCAACACCCAGGTGTAGCCCTGGGTGGCGAACATGTGAATCTCGGCGATGGCGTCGTGGGCTCGGCGACGAGGACGGAAGCCGTAGCTACACGGCTTGAAGTCCGCCTCGAAGATCGGCTCGAGGACCAGCTTCATGCTGGCTTGCACGCAGCGGTCCCGGGCGGTGGGGATGCCGAGGCGGCGGAGCTTGCCCGACGCCTTGGGGATCATCCGTTCCCGCACGGGCAAGGGCACGAACCTTCCTGCCTTGAGGTCATCTCGCAGCAGGGGCAAGACCGTGTCGCTGCCGAAGAGGATGTCGCGAGGTTTCACACCATCCACTCCAGCCGACCGTGCTCCCCGATTACCCCGCACCCGAGCCCATCCAACCGTGAGGAAGGCGGGATCGGCGACGAGGTTGAACAGGTCACAGAACTGACGATAGGGGCTTATCGTCGCCCATCGGTGCAGCTTGGTCTGGATCCCCAGTACCCGGGCCTCGGCTTCTTCAAGCGTTGGCCATCGTGCGTCGGTGTTCACCGGCGACCTCCTGGCGTGCCAGAACTTCCACTGCGGACTCGCTGGGTCCCTTCGCCATGTAGACGGCTTTCCCGTCCTCGGACTACTACGGACCCTCCGCCCCATCCCGGGGTCTTCAGTCGACGGTGGACCTGTCCGCCCTCGTGCTGGCTGCACAAGGGGTAGGACGGCCCCGAGATGGTTCCCACGTTCACCATGTCCCGGTTGACAGGATCGGCGCCCAGCTCTTCCCCTGCGGCCTTGTCACGATTACGCCGCAGGCATTCATCGTGACCTCCGGGTCGGCGCAAATGACCGACGTCGGAGTCGTCTCCTCATCAATAAGGTCGACGCACACCGCTGCCCAGCCCATATCCACCAGATTGGAGCTGGTTCCACGCTTGAGGGGGTTCAACCACTGGTTCACTCTCGTTACACCTCTCTGTCTTGCTTGCCGGACCCGGGCCGTCTGGCAGTGCCGACCCGTCCCGTCGTTGTCAGGGCTGCTTCCCACCCTTCCGAGCACCTCCTCGGTCAGGCTGCCCTCAGCTTCACCGGACTGCTGCGACAGCCCGGAGAGGCGGGTCTCTCACCCGCCTCCGGATACATGGCGCCTCGTGGCACACCTTGACCACGTGGAAGGGATCGGCGACGAGCGTCACCTCGGGCAGCTCGGAGGTGAAGACCGCCTTGTAGGCCGAGGACAGATCCAGCGTGCCGTGGGTGATGGCGGCCCGCCAGGCAGGCGACTGTCTTTGCAGCCACTCCTTGGAACCCTGACCAGCTCGGCCCTCCACGAGGTCCAAGAGCTGGCCTGCGACCACGTCGACGATGGAGGTGATGAAGTTGGTGCGGTAGTAGGGGGCGAGACGGACGAATCCGGTCTCGTCCAACTCCAAAGCAGTGACCGTGCCGAAGCGGTCGGGCTGCTCGACGAGTGCCGTGCCATAAGCGACGACCGCGTCATTGACGATGTGCCAGTCACACCCCAAGATGTTGGCCACGTCGTTCACGCTGCGCCGGATTCGCCGACCGCCCTGGTGGCCCAACGCCCGGCCCGATCGGTGATGCCCATGCGAGGAGCAGCAATCCGGCGGTCCTCTTCGGTCCAGGTCTTCTTCGGACAATCGCCGTCGACGCACTTCCATCTGCGCTTGTGCCAGACCAGCGTGGAAGCGATGCCATAGACAGGGAGGTCGCAGTACTTGACGACGACGCGCTCCTTTACCCGGGCGAACACCCCGCAGTCCGGGCAACCTGTCGAGGTGGCCCTCGTCTCGATGTGAACCGTGGGCATCGAGCCCTCTCGGTCGGCGCGCAGCACCACGATGTCGGGCAGGTCAACGAGGACCGCGCAGGTGCGCGTAGGGTCTTGCTTCACGGGGGCTCTCCAGGATCTTGTGGTGTCAGATCCCTTGATTCTGGAGTCCCCCGCTCCAGATCAGGTGGACGTCAGACCCTGCTCAAATCCGATGTGCCAGTAACTTGGAGCCTCTGGGATTCCCGGGGTGAATTGACTACTTAGGTCAGTCTTGTCAATGACCACATGCGTAAAGGCGTGCAACACCGGTTGCCAACTTGTCGTCTAAACCTGCAGCGCTCCTGACCGTGAGGTGATAGAGATGCGGCAGACTCCCAGCCAAGTAGGCCTGACACTCTTTGTGGTCAAAAAGTTGGCTTGACCATGCAATGCGACCGATCCGTTTGAGGGAATTGGCAGCAATTGACGGAATGCAGTGATATTTGAATCCCCCGCCTGTCATGGCCGGAGGCAAAATGACAAGTCTCAGAATACGATGAAGCATGAGGAGAGATAATGAGATCGAGGGTTACATTGGCCGTGGCGGCAGTTATTGGGATCTCCGCTGTGCTGACTCCGATCACGTTGGTTGTCGGACCCGCATTGCGCGCTGCCGCTCTTTCGGATGCTCAAGAAATCACCACAATCGCTGGCGGCGCCGTTCCGGGCTACTCCGGAGACGGGGGCCCAGCTACATCCGCGAAGCTCTCGGGCCCGTCAAGTGTCGGCGTGGATGGCTCGGGAAATATTGCCGACTTTGACTACGCCAATCATCGAGTTCGCCTCACCGCCGGGTCCACGGGCAGGTACTTCAACCAGTCGATGACAGCTGGAGATATTTATACGGTCGCTGGCAATGGCACGCTCGGCTATTCCGGCGACGGAGGTCCGGCTACTTCGGCTGAACTATCCTTCGGTTCCGTTTCAGTGGATTTCTCGGGCAACCTAATTATATCCGATTCTTCGAACAATCGCGTGCGGGTCGTGGCAGCGTCGACAGGCATGTTCTATGGCCAATCCATGGTAGTAGGAGACATCTATACCACTGCCGGCAACGGAAGTAGTGGGTATTCGGGCGACGGAGGCTCGGCACTCTCGGCCAAGATGACTTCGCCTGAAGAAACCACGATTGACGGTTGGGGCAATCTGGCCATCAACGATGCGGGCAATGGCGTAGTACGGTTGTTAGCAGTCGCTTCTGGAACGTTTTACGGCCACTCGATGACCGCTGGTGATATCTATACCGTGGCAGGTAATGGATATGGGGGCTATTCCGGGGATGGTGGGCCGGCCCTTTCTGCTGAATTCTTCAGCATTTCGGATGTCGTCAGTGATCTCTCAGGCAATCTGCTAATTGCCGACGCGGGCAATGGACGCGTACGAGCGGTCGCAGCAACGACAGGCACGTTCTATGGCCAGTCGATGACGGCGGGATACGTATATTCAATTGCCGGCAATGGTGACTCGGGTTATGCGGGTGACGGAGGTCCGGCTACTAGCGCCGTATTCTCAGTGTGGTCGCCCGGTGCCCTCGCCGTCGATAGGTCTGGCAATGTGATTATTTCCGATTCATCGAACAATCGCGTACGAGCGGTCGCGGCATCGACAGGCACATTCTACGGCCAGTCGATGACGGTAGGATATATCTACACGGTGGCCGGTGACGGCATTAGTGGCCTTTCGGGTGACGGGGGGCCGGCAACATCTGCATCGGTCAGTCCAGGGGGAGTCACCGTTGACGGCTCGGGCAACCTGATAATCGGCGGCGGATCGGAAGTGCGCGTTGTTTGGAGCGGGCTCACGCCCGTGGGAACGATTACCGGTGTCTCTCCCTTGACGGCCCTTGCGAGGGCAACCTCGGTTGGCTCAGGCCGCGCCGCGGTCCACGACCCCAGTTGCACTCACGGTGCGTATCCGGTCAATTGTGCCAGCGGCGACTTTTGGCACTCGTTCGTTGATGCATCGGTGGCCGGGCGTGGTCCCGGCCTCGGCTTGAATCGGACTTACAACTCGCTAAATGCTGCGACCACGGGAATGTTTGGCTACGGGTGGACGTCGTCCTATGGCATATCCCTCGTTGTTAATGGCGACAGCTCGATAACGATCATCGAAGCCGACGGTTCGCAAGTGACTGCGACTCCCAATGGAGGAGGTGGCTTCACTCTGCCATCCTGGGCCGACTCATCGCTGAGTCTTTCCTCAGGGAACTACACCTTTGTGCAGCATCAGACCCAGACGTACGTCTTCGACTCATCAGGTCAACTCACGTCCATCTCCAACCCGAATAACTATGCAACCACGCTGTCGTACACTTCCGGCAAGCTCACAACAGTCACAGATTCGGCATCGCGGACACTTACGATTGCCTACGGAATCAATGGCTTGGTGTCCACCGTGACCGATCCATTGAGTCGAGTGACCACTTATGGCTATGACGGCTCGGGCAATCTGACCAGTGTCACCGATCCAGCGAGCCGCGTGACTTCGTTCACCTACGACTCGAATCACCTGCTGCTCACCATGACTCTTCCGAACGGTCAAAGTGGCGGTCCAGATGCTGGCGACAAGGTGACCAACACCTACGACGGACAAGGGCGGGTCCTCACCCAAGTCGATCCGGCTGGGCTCGAGACCACATACTCCTATGTGGGTGACAACTTCTCGTCCACCGGTGGGAGTACAACGATCACTGATCCCCATGGGAATATCGAGGTCGAGGATTACATCAACGGGACGCTGGTGTCGCTGACCAAGGGCTATGGCACCAGCGTGGCTGCAACCACCACGTACGCCTATGACTCCTCAACACTCGGTCAGTCCTCGGTGACCGATCCCAATGGTCATACGACGACCAACACCTATGACTTGTCGGGCAATGAGCTGACGTCTACTGACGCATTGGGAAAGACCACGGTCTACACCTACAACAGCCTGAACGAACCGCTCACCGTGACCGATCCGATGGGAATCGAGACCACCTATACCTACGACAGCGGTGGCAATGTCCTCACTAAGGTCGTGACGGGCGACGGCGGGTCGCCACCGACCCAAACCACCTCATACACCTACGGGGACGGCCATCCTGGGGACCTGACGGAGGTGACTGACCCCGATGGGCACGTCACCACCTACTCCTACGACAGCCACGGCGACCGGACGTCGTCCTCGGTCTTTGTGACCGGGGCCCAAACGTCGGCCACCAGTTCTGTCGATCGCTTTTCCTATGGCTCTATTTCCGCCGTGGGCAGCCTCGCTTCCTCCGGTGGCGTCGGAGACACAACATTGTCCGTATCGCCGGCCACTGTCGGGGATGCCTTCGTGGCTTCAGTTCGCACCGCCTCCTCCTCTATAACGGTAAGTTCCATCTCTGGAGGTGGAGCGACCTGGTCGAAGCTGCAGGGTGCCACCGATTCGAAACAGGGTAGGGATGTCGAGCTGTGGCTCGGGGTCATCTCGGCTACCGGCAGCTCGACAATCACGGTCACCTATTCGTCCAGCGTCTCGGGCACTTCAACGGAGATCTTGGCTCAGGAGTACACCAACGGGACGGGATCGGGTACGACCTGGACCAAGGACACGGCCTCCAGCTCGGACAATTCCACGTCGTCGACCACGGTCACCTTCCCCAGCCTCACCCCGGCGGGGAGCAACGAGCTCTATGTCGGTTTTGCTGGGCTAGCCCACACCGGATCGGCTGGCTCAACCTCAGGATTCACTTATGACATCTCGCCCACATATACCAATCCCTACATCTACAACACCAATGTTTCGTCGAACGTCTCACCGACTGCAACCCAGTCGCCGACGGGTCAGTCGCTGGCGGTGGGCGTGTTGTTGATCGCTAAGGCGGCACCTTCCACTGTGGCTACGGTATCGGGGCTCAGCTCTTCCACCGGTCCGGTATCAGGGGGAACGTTCGTTGTCATTACCGGGAGCAATTTGTCAATGACCACCGCGGTGCATTTTGGGTCCACTTCTGTCGGCTTCGGCGTCATCGGCGCGACCTCGGTGTTTGTCTTCACTCCGTCCGGCACAACGGGAACCGTAGATGTCACCGTTACGACGGCCGGCACCGCCAACACCACGAATACCGTGTATGACAGCGACGGCGAGCTGTTGTGTACATCGTCTCCAACCGCCAGCAATAGCGGCGTGACGTGTCCGGCACCCGGTGGAGGCCGGGTAGCCGACACCACTACCAACGTCTATAACGCCGATGGTCAGGTGACGAGCGCCACCGATCCGAATGGCAATGCAACGACCACGACCTATGACGCCGATGGCAATACAACTCAGGTGACGGACGCTCTATCCAACGTGACCAAGACGACGTATGACGCCGACGATCGGACGACAGCAGTAACCAATGGCTATGGAAGCGGTTCGGCCACGACCACCTCGAGCACTTTTGACATCGCGCCGGGGAGTTGTCCTTCAGCTCCGACTGGCACCACCTACTGCAGCCAGAGTACAGACGGGTTGTCCAACGTGACTACCAGCTACTTCAATGCTCTGGACCAGATGATTGAACAGGCTCCCCCCAACACCACCGCACAAAGCGTGGCGACCTACGCCTATGACGGGGTGGGCAATGTGCTGACTAAGACGGATGGGTCGGGGACGGTGACATACACCGTTGACGTGGACAACCGCCCTAGCACGGTTACCTACTCGGCAACCCCCTCTGGAATGGCACAGCCCCATGCCGTCACCTACAGCTACGACTATGACGGCAATCGAACGCAGATGACTGACGGAACCGGTACCACGACCTATGGATACGATCCTTTTGAGCGCCTGAACGAAGTGACCAATGGCGCTTCTCAGGTCATTACCTACGGCTACGACGCCGACAGTAACGTGACGTGCCTGTCCTATCCCAACAGCGGCTCCACCACCTGCCTCAATGCCTCGTCCGGTACCGGCCTCGTAGCCTACACCTACAACGAGGCCAGCCAGGCAACCCAGTTGAGCGACTGGTTAGGTAATAGCACTACCTTTACCTATGACGCCGACGGTAATCTGGTGAACACGACGATGCCCTCAGGTACGACTACATCCACGAGCAACACCTATGACAACGCCAATGGGCTAACCGACACCTCGGTGCAGACCGGATCGACAGTGACGGATATGTCTCGCCTCACTAGGAACGCCGACGACAACATCGCCAGCACCACGCCAGCATCAGGCGGGGGCACCGCTTATGGCTACGACTCGCTGAATCGAGTCACCGCCGGAACCACCGCTGGTTACACGTACAACGCTGACAGCCAGGTGGCGAGCACCACCCCCACGGGTGGCTCGGCGACCAACTTCTCGTACAACGCCGACAGTCAACTCTGTTGGACTGGATCAACGTCAGCGGCCTGCGGATCGCCTCCGTCCGGTGCGACCGCCTACTCCTACAACACGGCGGGCGAGCGTGCCAGTTCGACACCATCGGGTGGCACTCCAACGACCGACGGTTGGGATCAGGCCGGGAACCTCACTTGCGAGACAGCTCCGAATAGTTCCAGTTACAGCTGTGCCAGTCCCAACGCCGGATCCACCACCACGTTCGCCTACAACGGTGATGGCCTCCGGATGTCGGAGGTTCCCGCTGGTGGATCGACTCAGCAGTTCGCGTGGGATGTGGGCTCTTCGACCCCCAATCTGCTGCAGGATGGGACTAACTATTACCTCTATGGTCCAAATGTCGCCTCAGCGCCCATCGAGCAGATCACCGTTTCTGGATCGACGCCCACCTGGCTTATCTCGGACACAACAGGTGTGCGTCAGCAGATTTCCAGCACAGGGTCAACGATCGGATCTATGAGCTATAACTCCTTCGGCAATCGCTGTGGAGGGTGTTCGATCTCCACTCCATTTGGATTTGCCGGGGCCTACAGTGATCCGACTGGGTTGGTGTACCTCATCCATCGCTACTACGACCCGACGACAGGGCAGTTCCTAAGCGTCGATCCGTTGGTGGATCAGAGTGGGCAGCCGTATGCGTACACGAGCAATGATCCGGTGAATTTGAGGGATCCCTCCGGATTGTGCAACTCGAACCCGTTCAGTGGTTCATTTTGGACCGGGGGTAACTGCATTGCTGGGGCGGTTGGTGGCCCAACCGGATCCCCGGGCGAATCGCTGACTGGAGTCGTCAAGTCCATTGGGTTGTTGGCCGCAGGTGACGTAGTAATTGTAGGTGGAGGATATATAGCGGGAGTCGGTGGAGTAGCGTTCGCAAGCTCCGTCGAAGGTGGCACGGCGGCAGTGGCTGCTGATACTTCGTTCTGGGGCCTCACTTGGGCTTCGGACGTTGGCGTCACAGGACTTACGTTTGCCTCGTCGCTTCTCATACCACCGGGATTGGCATTCGCCGGCCTTGTTTGGCTGGGCGGTGCGATTTCGGCTGGAAGCGAGCGCCAAAGAACCTGTTCAAAGTCATGAGTGGTGACAGGCCGATCAATCGACCCCTTCTGTTGTACAGGGTCTTCATCTACTTCGCTGTAGTAGTACTTGTTTTTGGACTTGTATTCGGATATGAGCTATCCAGTGGGGCCAGATGGTTGATCTGGCTACTGGCCTGGTTAGCTTCAATCTGGCTGTTCTCGGCCGGCTTTACCGGATTACGTAGAATGAGCCATGTAGCACCTCTTTCTGTCGACAGCGCAGCGGAAACTGCGCAACCGATTGGCAGTGCCGTCAAGGCGGCTGGAATCTTCGACAGCATGGATCAGGGCCGCTTCGTGGCCTTGGTCGCTCCAAAATGGGGCGAAGACGCCGCATCACTTTTATGGAAACGCAATCAGATTCGAGTATTGGTCGCCATAACGATGAGCTTGTTGCTCATTACCGTGATGCTTGCGGACCTCCGCAAGCCCTTGACCTGGGGCGTCATTTCCGTTCTAGCGCTAGCAGGGCTCTCGCTCCTTGCGGTGTCACTCAGGATGGGAAGACGCATGTACGAACACGCGTCGATCGCGATTGGCGTTGAAGTGGGCTGGATGCCTGGTCAACATCCTCCAAATAGCTCCCGCGCTTACAGAAAATGGTGTCTGAAGAATGGCGTCGATCCGTACGAAGCCTTGCAATTTAATACTCCCGGTCGATCTGACCACAGTTCGAGTTCAGAATCGTGATCCCAGCGCTGTCACGAGTGGATGGTGAATAGAACCGATGATTGGAATCGTAGTAGCCCCCTGAGACGAGCGCGATGTCGAATACTTGCCCGATGTATCTAGGTGGAGGAGTCGCTGATACGTGTCTTTTCCGACATCGCATAGTCACTTGAGAATTCTGATCGCGAGCCCTCAGATTGGTAATTGATTGTTACGACGCACTCCGAGAAGTTCTGTATGTCGGTGATTAAGTGGAGCATCTATTGAGATCCGGCCAGATATCCGTTCCGTGCCTCATATCCTATTGACCGTACCAACCCCGACGATTACGCGTGGGCACCTTTTCATTTTTAAGTGCTCTCCGTACAGTCTCGGCATTGCATCCGATCGCCTCACCGACCCGCACGAGCGACAGCCCACTCTCGTAGAGAGTTCTTGCCGACGCGAGCTGCTCGGAGCTGAGCCCCTTAGACCTACGGGCTACTCCGGCACGGTCGAGCAGGTTGTATACGGTGAATCGGTGCACCTTGAATTCCTCAACCAGAGTTCTTACGGCTGCACCTGAGGCGTAGGCCTCGACAAGAAGTTTGGCCTGGTCTGGAGTCAGCCGGTTCTGGACCTGCCTGTGCGCAGCTTGCGTCAATTTGGGCCCTGAGGGCACCATTTCAATCAGGTCTCGAATACGTTCCCCCTGGTTGCAGAGGTTCGAGTAATGACCGATCAGCTCTACCATATAGTGCTAAACACAACCCTAATAGGGGTCACATATAGTATACCGGTACAGCCCATATTTAGCGATCGGAATACCATCACCCCTGGTAGAACAGAGTTTCTACTTTTCCCAAGGTCTTGTACTACCGGTACATGCATGAGATATTATCTCCATAAGAGGAGACGTGTACCGGTGCCTAGACTCACAAATACAGCCTATCTGAATCAGCGCGAACAACTCATCAAGGACTTCAACACCAGGCCCTCACTGTTTACTGCACTGTCGTACAATGACCAACTCGATCTCCACGCCTTCTACGCCCTCTACCAGGAGTGGATCGATCAAGACCTCCTAGCTCACCGGGCCGAGGTCACCAAGGAGCACCCCAGCCTGCCGCACCGCGCCGGCAAGCTCTACGCCCGCATTACCCGTCAGCTCCAGAACAACCGCCCCCACCAGCCCTTACCCCCAACCGAGACGTCCACCGACAAACGAGTCAAGGTGCCCGCCCGCTTGAGGCAGTCCAATATCCGGATCGAGGGCCTGACCCACCCAGTCCCGGACTACCAGAAGCTGGCCAAGGCCCTAATTGACCACCTGGAGATCGAGCGTAAAGCCAAGATTCTCAAGGCGGCACAACGCGCCGAGCCGGAACCCCCCGACCAGTCACAGGGTGATGACAGGATGGCAGCGTGAACGTCACAAGCGGCCTCGGATTCCTAGCCGCCATGGACCCTTTGGAAAGTGACAGTCGATGATCACCAAGATCGATTGGATCAAGACGGCTGGAATCTTTGAGAATTTCAAGTGGAACTCGGATACGCCAGAGTTTGCGCGGATCAACGTGATCTACGGAGCAAACGGAAGCGGCAAGACCTCACTTGCATCGGCACTTGATGAGGCATCTCTGAATCAGGGAGGTCATGCGAACATTTCGGTGACGCTCGATGACCAAGCCGTCCGTCGGTCGACTGGTGGTGAGGCAGACGGTGGGTTGGCCCGGATCCACGTGTTCAGCGAGAGCTTCGTGAGTAGGAGTCAGCGGTTCGCATCAGATGACCCAGACATGGAAGCAATCCTGACGATTGGCGAACGCACCGTTGAAGCAGATCGGCGGCTAGCAAAGCTCCAAGACACTCTGAAGAACTGGCAGAAGGACAAAATCGCATGCGATAAGGCAGTCAGGACGGCTGACAGGCGGCATGCGGCAGCTCTGGAATCGATTTCAAAGCAGGTGGTCGAGGACCTGACTACCCGTGGCGGAAAGTACCAGTCGCGAAGCAATTACAACGTTGGGGTGGTTAGTAAACACCTCGCCGGGTCACGCGATGATTGGGCGGACCTTTCGACTGACCAACTCTCACAAGACAAAAAGATGGTCCAGGCAACTCGTCAAGATCCACTTCCGATGGCAACTCATGGGATCAAGGTCCCAGCAGAGCTGCCAAATCTGGCCGCATCACTCCTGGCTTCCCGACCCTCCACGATCATTCTTGACACCCTTCAGAATCATCCCGAAGCGACTGCGTGGGTGAAGCAGGGCCGACACCTCCACGACGGCCTGAAGGCCTGCATCTTTTGCGGTTCCGTTCTGTCGGAGCAGCGTCTCTCAGACATCGACCTGCACTTTTCGAGCGAGGTTGAGACTCTCGAACGCCAGATCAAGGCCTGCATTGAAGACTTGAACGAACTGATCAAAGCTGTCGATAGTTCACTCATTTCGTTGGTGTCAAAATCAGATCTGTATCCGGATCTCCGAGACCGGTACTCCACGGCTGCAGCGGAATTCCGCCTGGAGGCGAAGCGCTTGAAGGAGTGGGCGGTGGCGCTAGTCAAGCGCCTTGAGGACAAGTCGGACAATGTGCTCGGGAAGGTTGACGATCCTTCGGTGCCCGAATGCAAAGATCTAGTCGGTTCAGATCTCGACGGTCTGATCTCGGAGCACAATCGGAGAGCCGCCGACCATGAGGCGACGGTCCAAGCGGCAGTATCCCGCATCGAATACCACCATCTACTTAGTGGAGCAAAGGAAGTGGACGAGTGTTCCGCGGATTTACAGGCCGCGAAGGACGAAGCCTCCGCTGTTGCTAAGGCGATTGAGAAGGCAAATGAGGAGATCACCTCACTTCTGGACGTCGCCGGTGACCCAAATCCCTCTGCATTGGTGCTCAATCAAGAAGTAGCTCGCCTGCTTGGTAGAACTGAGCTCAAGTTCGAACCTGTCGGGTCAAGATACAGAGTTACTCGAGATGGCAAGCCAGCCGCTGGTCTCAGCGAAGGTGAGCGCACCGCAATCTCTCTGATTCACTTCATGGAGATTGTTGCCCGCTCAGATTCACCGTCTGGCAAGCCCATCGTAGTTATCGATGACCCAGTGTCCAGTCTCGACAGCGACATCTTCATGGGTGTGTCGACCTATATATGGTCGGAGTGCTTGACCAAGGATCACGTCTCCCAGCTGATCCTCCTCACTCATAACTTTGAACTCTTTCGTCAATGGGATCTTCAGCTCGGGATGTTGACTCCAGACCTCAAATCAAAGTACCCATTTCAGATCTACGAGCTCAAGTGTCGGCACGTCTCCGTAAGCGGCACCGTGCGGCGAAGGCCATTCATTGTCCGCTGGCCCCCGTCGGAAGCCACCCGAAAGAAGGTCCGCTCAAGTTATCATCACGCTTTCATGGCCATAGTCGATGCCAAGAAGATGCTGGACGAAGACGATTCGATGGAACATCGACTTGATGCACAATTGTTGTTCCCCAACGTGATTCGTCGAATGCTTGAGGCTTTCTTGGGCTTCAAGAGACCCGATTGGGCTGGGGACCTCCACGGGGCGATGCGCAACAGTGCCAAGCTGCTTCGAGAATCAGGCTATTCGGGCGACGCGGACGCTCTGCGAACGCGATTGATCCGCTACGCGAACGCCTACTCGCACAATGACACTCCGGACACCTTGGCCGTAGTCAACCCAGACGAGGTAGGCCCCGCGATCTCAGCCGTATTTGAATTCATGAGAAGTATTGACGAAGAGCATTTCGACGGACTCTGCAAGGTGATCCACGTGAATCCGGAGGAACTGGTGAGTAGTGGGCCCACCTAGTTGCGGTGGCCAGTCGTAAAGAGCGGTCATTTGGATTCGCGCCTAGCTAAATCGCATGGATGACTGGAGATCTCTCAACAAGGCGACGAGAGGTTGTCCACATCATTCTGTCCATTTCACAACACATCTCTAAAGAGGAGATGCGATTTCGAGTATTGGCAGCAGCATTTGCAAGTCGTACAATGAGAATCAGTATGAAAGACGATCAAAGCGGAGCAGTACTAGAGGCTATCAATGACCAACTGAAGGCCATTCTTGAAGGTCAGTCCGCCATGGCCCAAGTACCATCGGATATTGCCGAGCTCAAGCAAGACATGGTTGAAGTCAAATCAGACCTGAAGGTGGTCAAAGCCGCGGTAACCGATCAAACTCATCAACTCAACGATCACGAAGTCCGAATCACAACTCTGGAGCAGGCGGCATGATTTCTCATGATCGGGCCTTACTGACTTGGCCTTCCCCTCGGCCGCAAGGTCACTCCAGCTACTGCCAGACGACGGCGAACAGCCGAAGCGCTGACACCCAGGTGATTGGCGATGAACTCGACCGATCGTCCCTCTGTGTAGAGCTGAACAGCTTCCGCGACCTCTTCGGACCCGAGATGGCGGACTCGGCGGGGGAGTCCCTGCTTTCGCACGTACTTTTGAACGGTGCCCTGATCGACTTGAAAGCGTTCGACGATGTCCTTGATGGGCTCTCCAGCCGCGTAGGCGGCCGCCAACGCAGTGATTTGGTCCTCGTCGAGCCGACGACAGACCCGAGTTTGGGTTTGAGGAATTGCCACTGATGGCCCTGAAGGCACCATTTCGACCAAGGTCCTGAGACGTTCTCCCTGGTCACAGGGGTTCAAGTAAGAGGTCAGGACCTCCACTCGGTTTGAGTAACGACCGCCGATGTGGTGGTTGGGTGGGCTACTCGAACCAATGTGCCGTTGGAGCGCCTCTCATCCCTTCACAGTGGACACATCGCTCCAAATTCGCGTCGCTTGCTCGCGATCGCGCTGGTGGCCGAGTCACCCGTCGAGGAGCTCCCGGCGCAGCACATCAACGGTCGCCAGCCGTCGGTTAATCTCGTTGTGGTCGAGGTCATTGCGCGCGGCGATATTCTTCGCCAGCGCGTCGAAGCGCTCAAGCTCGTGACGTCGGAGGATGGTCTGCTCTTCGGGTGAGCGACGCTTAAGCCCTCGAAGGAAGGATTTACGTGCCATCGTGGCGCGCCCCAGTTCGAGTTGTGTGGCAATGGCCAAGTAGGTGCATCCGCATTCTCGGAGCGTGATCACCTGGTCGTCTCGGCTTTCGATCTCGGTTGAAACGACAGCCTCGGACGCTGTCATAGGCATCTCCTAGGATTGGGAGGGACGCATCCCGACGCGGCAGAGCGTTCCCTTTCCGGCAGGTTGCTTACTAGTCGGGTCCGTTCTGAGCTAGATGCGTTCAAGAATTGTGCCCGTTGCGAGTGCGCCCCCGCAGCACATGGTGATCAACGCCAAGGTGCCGTCGCGGCGCTCAAGTTCGTGCAGAGCGGTGGTGATCAGCCGAGCGCCGGTGGCGCCGACCGGGTGGCCTAGGGCGATCGCTCCACCGTTGACATTGACCTTTTCCATGTCCGGCTCAAGTGCGCGCGACCATGCAACGACCACCGAGGCGAATGCCTCATTAATCTCGATGACATCAATGTCATCGAGCGTGAGACCACTTTGGGCCAAGACCTTGTTGGTGGCGGCTATCGGACCGTCGAGATGATAATAGGGATCAGATCCCACCAAGACCTGAGTCCGAATCCGCGCACGCGGCACAAGCCCACGGCTCTTCGCTGACGTCTCCGAAGTCCACAACACGGCAGAGGCTCCGTCAGAAAGCTGTGACGAGTTTCCTGCCGTATGAATCCCGTCGTCGATTACCGGCTTGAGGTTGGCCAGGCCGTTTGGCGTGGTATCCCGAGGGCCTTCATCTCGTGCGACGACTTGGACTTCCCCCGTTGGGCCGTCGGGACCGATCACCGGCGCTTCAACGTGAAATACCTCTCGATCGAAACGGCCCTCATCCCACGCCTGCGCAGCATTGGTCTGTGAGGAGAGAGCGAGCGCATCGACTTGAGCCCTCGTGATCAAATGCTTCTTGGCAATTCGCTCGGCTGCCACGAACTGGTCCGGCATGTCCCAGGGGAAGTCGCTCGGACGGGACTTTCCCGGACCATTTAGCGCATTGGACCCGAGCGGCACTCTCGACATCGACTCGACTCCGCAGGCGATGCCGAAGTCGATCGCGTCACTCGCGATAAGATTCGCGACGAAGTGGTTCGCTTGCTGGGATGAGCCGCATTGACAGTCGATCGTTGTGGCCGCGACTTCATAGGGGAGGGCCTGGGAGAGCCACGCAGTGCGGGTGACATTCGAGGCTTGTTCTCCGGCCTGTGTGACACACCCACCGACGACCTGGTCGATCTGCTTGGGATCAACATTGGCTCGCTTCATCAGACCCACGAGAGTGCTGCCGAGCAGCTCCGAAGGGTGAACACCGGCGAGTTTCCCACCCCGCTTTGCGATCGGGGTGCGGATGGCGTCGATGATGACCGGTTGTCCCATGAAGCTCCTTCTGTCTGTTGGGCAATTGGATGCCGGTGGCTAGCGAGGTCGAACGTTCAGGTCGAAGCTCCTAGCCTCTTCTTGAGCGCGAGACGCTGGTCCCGCAGTCCATCGGGTAAGCGGTCGCCGAATACAGCCTGGTCCTGCTCAATGAGCGGAATCTCCCTTGCCCAGGCGTCCGGGTCTACCCGCAAGAGCTCCGCAAGATCTCCCGCGCTGAGCGTGAGACCGTCCGTGATGAGAGAACCGGATGTCGGCTGCCTGCCAATGGCTGAGTCGATTGCCGTCGCCGTTCCATCGCACCGCTCGAAGATCCAGGCGAGAACACGTGAATTCTCGCCGTAGCCCGGCCAGAGAAATGAGCCGTCCTCACCTCGTCGAAACCAGTTGACGTAGAAGATTTTGGGCAGTCGCTCTGGTGTGCTCCCGTTGCCCATGTCGAGCCAGTGCTGGAAGTAGTCCGCCATGTTGTAACCGCAAAAGGGCAGCATGGCGAACGGATCTCGGCGGAGTGTGCCAACCGCACCGGTCGCAGCCGCAGTGGTCTCGCTGGCCATGATCGAGCCGAGAAACACACCGTGATCCCAGTCAAAGGCCTCCGTGACGAGCGGGACGACTGACGCTCTGCGCCCGCCGAAGAGGATGGCTGAGATCGGCACGCCGTTGGGATCCTCCCACTCAGGAGCGATGGTTTGGACCTGCGAGAGGGGAGTGGTAAAGCGACTATTGGGATGAGCAGAGGGGGAGGCACTCGCCGGTGTCCACTCATTCCCTTGCCAGTCGATGAGATGGTCAGGGGGTTCGGGTGTGAGCCCCTCCCACCACACGTCCCCGTCATCGGTCAGAGCGACATTCGTGAAGATGGTCCCGCGGCTCAACGCTCGAATGGCAACTGGATTGGTCTCCACCCCAGTCCCTGGGGCGACGCCAAACATCCCGAACTCCGGATTGATGGCTCGGAGCTGACCGTTGTCGTCAAACCCCATCCAGCAAATGTCGTCGCCGACCGTCTCGGCCTTCCACCCGGGAATCGTAGGCAGCACCATGGCCAGGTTGGTCTTGCCGCAGGCACTGGGAAAGGCCGCTGCGATGAATCGGCTCTCGCCGAGGGGGTTGGTCAGCTTGAGGATGAGCATGTGCTCAGCCAGCCATCCGTTGTCTCTGGCCATGGTCGACGCGATGCGTAGGGCGAAACACTTCTTCCCCAGCAGAGCGTTTCCTCCGTATCCGGAGCCGTACGAGCAGATCTCCCGGCTCTCTGGGAAGTGAACAATGTACTTGCGGTCCGGATCACAGGGCCAAGGGTCGTCCGGCTCCCCCGCATCCAGCGGCTGGCCAACCGAGTGCAGGCATCGCACGAACTTCCCGGTCTCACCGAGTACGTCGAGTGCAGCTGTCCCCATGCGAGTCATGATCCGCATCGACACTGCGACGTAGGCTGAATCGGTCAGTTGCACGCCGATCTGGGCGATTGGACTGCCGAGTGGTCCCATGGAGAAGGGAATCACGTAGAGCACCCGTCCCCGCATCGCTCCCGTGTAGAGCTCGAGCAGTTCTTGTCGCATCACCGTGGGGTCGACCCAGTTGTTGGTGGGACCTGCATCGCCAGCATCGTCGCAGCAGATGAACGTCCGGTCCTCGACGCGGGCAACATCCCCGGGATCGGAGCGACAGTAGAAGCTGTCGGGTCGCTTGGCCGGATTAAGTGGAATGAAGGTGCCCGACTCCACGAGCCGCTGACACTGCTCGTCGTACTCCGCATCCGACCCGTCACACCACTCGACGCGCTCGGGCGCAAGGATGGCGCTCCAACGCTTGACCCACTCCAGCAGCGCCTGGTTCTTGGTGGGAGTCGACGTGGCCGTGCTCAAGGTCGGAGTCTCGCCTTCTCGTAGCGCTCTGCCGAAGTGGAGTCCTTCCCACACGTATGCGCCGTGCCGGAGCATCCGCAGAGCATGTTGTATTGACAGCTCACATAATCATCGATTTACCTATCTGTCAATTGTGCGAGACCCCGCTCTGATTCCGCGGTTTTCGGCCAGGCTTGCCGCAACAGCCCCGGCGGATCCATCCACCCCGGGAGTACGAACCGCACCTCAACGCCATCGGAGTCGTGCAACGCGATCGACGTCGAGTTCGCTTGGAAACTCTTTCCGGTCGTCGAATCCAAACATTCCCGGATCGGGATCGAGTCACCGGTTGTCGTCCAGTGCGCCGCTGCCATGTGACCCGGAAACCAGTGAGGGATCGCGGTCGTCATTGGCGGGACGGCCACTCGGCTGAGCCGCGTGGAAAGAACATTCAAGGGTTGGACGGCTGATAACGGATATATGGGAGCCAACGTCCGACTCGGGCCCCTCCTTCGATGCGGGGTACGTCAGGGACATGAGCAATCACGTACCGGAGGGAAGACAACTGGAGGATTGTCCACCACATCGGAGTCGACACGATCCCTGCGGGTCGCTCCTTCAATCAGCGGATGCTGCTCAGCGTCGACTGCTGGCAAACTCCAGCCGAACACTCATCGACTCCACACTGGACACATGCCCCGGGATGGCTCATCGAGATGCCACACGTCCCGCGATCAGCTTGCACCAGCGAAAAGCGGTGCTCGTTCGCTACTGATCGACTGATCGCTTGAAGCTCAGGTACACGTCGCCATCGGCCCCCTCGACCATTCCTGCCAACTCCCACATCTGTCCGCCGAAAAAGTTCAGAGTTGTCTGGAGCCGAAGATCGAAGGGGCGATCGTCCGGAGGAGAGAACGCGTTCAGTGAGATGACGTTGTATTCCCAAACGGTGGACATGTGATGAGCCTATGTCAACGTAATCTCACTGCGGACATCTGAGTCCCGACAGCTCTGCGCGACCCGCAGGCCGGACCAAGGGAGCAGAAGCCGCTCGCCGCACTCCCCATCATCCATCGGCACTGACGACTTCCTCTTCGTCACCGCGATGCCGTCCACATTTGTCGTTGGCCAACCCGAGAAGAGCGTTGGCGAGATCGCTAGCTAACAAATCGACGCCCACTGATCGTGCTCATCTCGACTTCGACGACTTGGTCCGCCTGGTCCGGTAGCGCCCAGGCGTTCAAATTCGCATGGGTGACTCTCGCCAAGGTGGGCACGTCAGTCACCACTCGTGCTCTCCCTTGTACAAGGACACTCCAGCCAGCGTGACCGTCGGCTTCGTAAGAGTCGATTTCAAAGGCGACCACTGTCTCCGATGTCGCTGCAGCGAGCTTGGTGCCAGGAACCGCTCGGAAGTAGATCGAATCGTCGATCACAGCGAAATTGACCGGCAAGACCACGGGGAGGGCGCCCACTGAAATGGCAATTCGGCCGACCGAGACTCGATTAAGGAGATCGGTGCATTCCTCGCGACTCAGGATTTCCTTCCGCAGCATGGGCATTTCCGCACACTGTCAACTTTCCATCCGCCCACAACAAGTGCCGAAAGTCCCAATGCTGGATCAGCACTTGAAGTTCTCAACCGCGAGGCCAGCGGGTCGGTTGCTAGAAACAACCGACACGGCCAAGGTCAGAGCGCATCGTCGGCAGGATCGTGGGAGGCTCCTACTACGATCATATGATAAGACTGTAAGTTATGCGATTGAGGCCGTTCATTCGCCATCTGCGCGTTCGTGCCGCCGACATCGAGCGGTCGGCATCGGACTCTCCTCGTGTTGAAGCCTCTGCGGCGCGGAATCGTGGATCACTCCAGCTACGCCACGTCGACGCCGGTTCCTGCAATGGGTGCGAGCTTGAGGTCACATCGATATTCTCCCCGATCTACGACGCCGAGCGGTTCGGTATCCGGCTGGAGGCCTCCCCCCGTCATTGCGACGGCCTCCTCGTCACGGGTCCAGTGACACGCAACATGGTCGATCCACTCCGAAAGACGCATCAGGCCGTCCCTGAGCCCGGGGTGGTCGTCGCATTGGGCGACTGCGCCCGGGACTGCGGGGTCTTTCGTGGCGCTTACGGGGTGGAAGGAGCGGTTAGCGACGTCCTGCCCGTGGACCTTGAGATTCCCGGCTGTCCCCCCGATCCGGCCGCGATCGTCCGCGCATTGCGCGGGCTAGCTGGGACGTAGTGTCAGCTCTGCTGGTTGCGTCCGCCTTGCTCGGAGTAGCAGCATCGATCGCCGGAGCCGCCGCCTCTCCCCGGATACGAACGCCGCTCATTGTGGGCCTCACGGTGGCCGCGTGCCTGGGTGCATTTGCAGTCTCGACCCACGTTCTCGCCACCGGTGAGGTTGTGCGTTTCCATACCGACCGATTGCTCCCACTCGCCGGATTCACCCTGCGCCTCGACCGATTTGGGGCGCTCTTCGTCGCCGTTTCCGCGGCTGTGGGTGTCTGCGCCTTGATCTACCGGCTCGGCTACGAGGGACACGGACTTGCAAGTCGCACCGCATCCGGCACACTGCCACTCTTCGTCACCACACTCCTTTTAGTACCGGCAGCAGCCGACGTGACGACCTTCCTCTTCCTGTGGGAGTCAATGGCACTGACCTCTCTACTACTCGTTTTGGCCGACCACCGGTACCGCCCCGAGGTACAGGTGGCGGGGCAGTGGTATGCCGTGATGACCCAAGCCGGGGCAGCCGCCATCCTGGTCGGACTGGTGCTGTTGGCGACCCGGTCAGGCAGCCAGTCGTTCGCTGCCATTGGGGCGGCGGCACCGCACCTGAGCCCGTGGGTGCGTAGCACGGCCTTCGTACTCATCGTCCTTGGTTTCGCGTCCAAGGCCGGTGCCGTACCGCTGCACGTGTGGCTTCCCCGGGCCCACGCCGAGGCGTCGGGCCCGGTGTCTGCGCTGATGTCGGCGGCAATGGTGAACCTGGGGATCTACGGCATCCTCCGTGTCGGGGACGGCATGCTCCACGGTGGTCCCGCGTGGTGGTGGCTGGGGGTCATGGCCGTCGGCGCGCTATCCGCCCTCTTCGGTGCGTTGCACTCGGCCACGTCGAACGATCTCAAGCGGCTGCTGGCCTACTCGACGACCGACAATATGGGGCTCGTCCTGCTGGGTGTGGGTGCCTCGGGGCTCTTCGCCTCAACCGGACACCGCTCGCTCGCTCTTTTGGCGCTCGTTGCTGCCCTCCTCCAGGTGGTCTTCCACGCGGTGTTCAAAGGCTGCCTCTTCCTGGCTGCCGGCTCAATCCAACAGGCAACGGGTACGCGGGAGTTGGACGCTCTTGGCGGACTGTTGAAACGTATGCCGGTCACCGGAACCATCTTCCTGATCGGAGGATTGGGCATGGCGGCCATGCCTATCCTTTGTGGCTTTGTCGGCGAGTGGCTGCTGTTGCAGAGCATGCTGCACGGTCTCCCCAGCGGAGACCCGGCCATCGCCGTGGCTATGCCCGTCGGCGTCGGTGTGCTGGCGCTCACCGGCGGACTGGCGGCGTTCACGTTCGTCAAAGCCGCAGGCATCGGCCTCCTTGGACTTCCCCGAACCCAGCCCGCGGCGGTGGCTCATGAGGTTCCACCGTCGATGTCAGTGGGTGGCGGTATCCTGGCCACGTTCTGCGTCGTGTTCGGTGTCGCTCCCCTCCTCGTCATCCCCGCCGTGACAGAAGTAGCCCGCAGCCTGACCCGGGCGGATGCACCCGATCCGCTGGCCCGCGGTTGGCAGCTCGATCTGTCCGGGGTGCACGATGTCCTCGCTCCCGGGATCCTCGCCATCGCCTTGGCACTGGCAGTGGTCGTGGTCGCACTCTTGCGTCGACGCCTTCAACCGGGACCGGTGCGCGTCGTCGAGGCGTGGGGGTGTGGCCGGGAGCTCCAGACGGCAGCCATGGAGTACACCTCAACCTCGTTCGGCGAGCCCCTCACTCGAGTGTTTGAAGACGTCCTCACACCGTCCCATGACGTCGATGTCAGTCACATGGCCGAGTCCCGCTACTACGTCGAAGCGGCGACCTTTCACACGTCGCTGGACGACGCATTTGAACGGCAATTCTACGATCCGGCAAACCACATGCTGCAGCGCTGGGGGGCCGTCGCCCGCAAGGTGCCCAACGGGAGTGTGCACCGCTACTTGGCCTTCGGCATGGCCGCACTGGTCATCGTCCTGATAGCGGTTGCATGAAGTCCGATTGGTCGGTGGTCTCGATGGGGGCGATCTCGCTGCTTCAAGTCATCGGCGTCGTTGTCGGAGGACCACTGCTGGTCGGGCTGATGCGCAAGGTCCGCTGCCGACTCGAAGGACGGGTCGGTCCACCGGTGCGCCAGCCGCTCCTCGATCTGAGAAAGCTGGTTCACCGCCAGCGGATGCGCCCTGAGCGGGCCAGCTGGATCTTCCCCCTAGCCCCGCTGGTCCTGGTGGCCACCACGGTGGTGGTCGCCGCCATTGCTCCGCTGTTGGCAATCGATCCAGCGCTCGGCTGGAGCGCCGACCTCTTCGCCGTCGTCTACCTCTTCCTTCTCGGCTCGGTCGTGCTTGGTCTCGGCGCGCTCGACACGGGCACCGCATTCGGGGGGATGGGTGCCAGCAGGGCACTCACGATCGGTGCCGTCGCCGAACCAGCCCTGCTGGTATCCATTCTCGCACTGTCCGTGCCCGCCCACTCGTCCAACCTTGCCGCCATCATCACGACGTCCCGGGCCCACCCATTGTTGCTGGCCACTCCCGAGCGACTTCTCGCACTGGCGGCCTTCGTCATCGTCATCGTGGCTGAGTGTGGACGCCTGCCGGTCGACAATCCCAACACGCATCTCGAGCTCACGATGATTCACGAAGCGATGGTCCTTGAGTATTCTGGTACCGATCTCGCGCTGGTCCAACTGGGCGAGTCGATGCGGTTGGCCGTGCTCTTGAGTCTTCTCGCCGACCTCTTTCTGCCGTGGGGCATTGCCACCGGTCCCGGTCCCGGGCACCTCGCAATTTCGCTGATCGCATTGGTGGCCAAGGTCGCCGTCCTCGGCATCGCGCTCGCCGCGCTCGAGGTAGCCATGGCCAAGCTGCGCCTCTTCCGAATTCCCGAGCTCATGGCCGGTGGATTCGTGCTTGCCGTGCTGGCCGTCGTCTCCGCTCTGGTGTTGGCATGACGTTCGACGCCGCGCTTACCCTCGCGGCCGGCGCAGTACTGGTGACCGCAGTCGTTGTGTTGTGGCTGACCTCAATACATGCGGTCATCCGAGTTGTCGCCATCCAGGGGTTCGCACTCGGTATCGTCGCCCTGATCCTCGGCTTCCGTCACCATGACGTCGGCCTTGTCGCCACGGCACTGGTCGTCGTATTGCTGAAAGGCGTGGCCATTCCAGTGCTGCTCGGGCACACCGACGTCGAGGACAGGCCCTCACGGGAATCCCGCCCCTTGGTCAATGTCCCCGCATCCATGGTCGCCGCTGCTGCCCTGATAGTCCTGGCGTTCCTCACCACGCGAAACCTTGGACGATTTGTTGGCACGAGTGCTGGTGCACTGGTGCCGGTGGGCGTGGCGACACTCCTCATCGGCTTTTTCGTCCTGATCACTCGGCGGCTCCCAGTTTTCCAGATCGTGGGGCTGCTCATGGTCGACAACGGGATCGCATTGGTAGCGTTCTTATCCACGGCCGGCGTGCCGTTTCTCATCGAATTGGGTGTCTCGCTCGACGTGCTCCTCGGCATCGTGGTGCTCATGGTCCTTACCCGGCGCCTGCGGTCGGAGTTCGGCAACGTGGATCTCGACGAACTCCGGGAGCTCCGAGACTGATGCTCCTCGTCCTTCTGCTCGTCCTGCCGCTCCTGGGCGGTGTGGTCCTCGCCGTGGCCCCGCGGCATTCATCGGTTGGATGGGCACCAGTGTGCACCAACGGAGCGATCCTGGTACTCGGGGTGGTGCTGGCCGTCCGGGTGGTTGGGCACGCTCCGATCCACGGTGCGTGGGGGATTCTCCGAGCTGACGCACTGAGTGCGTTCATGGTGGTGGTGATCGGGGTGGTGGCCGTCCTGGCCACCTGGCTCGGGATACGCACGTTGGCTTTCGACCAGCGCGACGCAAGGGCGACCCAGGGTCGGGTCACCGGGTATGGAGTCCTGGTCCAGGTGTTCATCGCCACCATGCTGCTCGCCGTTCTCGCCGCCAACCTCGGTGTCCTGTGGGTCGCCGTTGAAGCAACGACCATCGTCACGACCTTCCTCGTCGGGCATCGCCGGACCAAGGGGGCTCTGGAAGCGTCCTGGAAATATCTCGTGATCTGCTCCGTCGGCATCGCTGTCGCCTTCTTGGGGACCGTGCTCGTCTACTTGGCCGCGCTCCATGCCGGAGGCCACTCAGCGCACGCATTGGACTGGACTTCACTCATGGCGAACGCCCATCACATGGATCCGTCAGTGATGCGGCTCGCGTTCGCCCTCCTCGTTTTGGGATATGGCACGAAGGTCGGGCTGGCCCCCATGCATAGCTGGCTTCCGGACGCACACAGCCAGGCGCCCGCCCCGGTCTCGGCCTTGATGTCCGGCGTACTCCTGACCGTCGCCTTCTACGCCATTCTGCGGTTCAAGTCGGTGGTGGATCTCGCCGTCGGCCCGGCGTTCCCTCGCACGCTGTTGGTGATCGTCGGTCTTCTGTCCTTGGCGGTCGCCGCTTCACTCCTGATCGCCCAGCGCGACTACAAGCGGATGCTGGCCTACTCGAGCATTGAGCACATGGGACTGATTGCCCTGGGTGCGGCGGCTGGCATTCGGCTGGCCATTGCCGCAGTCCTCTTGCAGATCCTGGGCCATGGACTGACCAAGACGGTCTTGTTCCTTACCTCGGGTGAGATTTTGGCCGCCGAAGGAACCAGCCAGATTGACGCGATCCGCTCATTGCTGGCTCGTCGACCGGCGCTCGGGGGCATTTTCGGTTTCGGACTGGTGGCCCTGCTGGGACTTCCCCCATTCAGCCTGTTCAGCAGCGAGTTGTTGATGACACGTGCCGAGTTCCAGGTTGGGTTGGGATGGGCCGCAGTGGTAGCCGTCGGGTTCATGGTGGTGATTTTCGTGGCCGTCGTCGGCCACGCGCGGCACATGCTGCTGGGTCCCTCATCCATCGAGGGCGCTTCATCTGTGCCGCCACGCTGGGTGACCGCCCCGTTGGTGGGCGGACTCGTCGTTTGCGCAATGATCGGAGTGGTGGCTTGGCCTCTGGACGGTCTCCTCCAGGCTGCAGCCAAGGTGGTAGCGCCGTGAACGGCCGCGATATATCGAACTCCTGGTTTCGTACTGCTTCCGCACCGGCCGAGCTCAACCAGAGCTCGGTCACGGTGTTGCCAGATGAGCTTGTGGGCGTGGCGTCGGAGCTGTTTGGACGGGGCATGCGGCTGGCACTTGTGGCCGGCCACGACGACGGTGCGGCACTGCGCGTCGTGTACCTCTTCACATCGGGACCACCCGACGTTCGAATCGAAATAGAAGTGCCCCTCGAACGATCGAATCCCCAATTGCCGACGCTGTCCGGAGTGTCCTTTCCGGCCAGCAGATTCGAGCGGGAGCTCCGTGATCTGTTTGGGATCGAGCCGATCGGCCATCCCCAGCCGAGGCGGCTGGTCCTGCACCAGCACTGGCCGGACGACTGGTACCCGATGCGAAGGGATGCCGGCCCCCCGCCAGAGATGACCGTCAGCGCCGAACAGTTCCCATTTGTGCCGGTCTCGGGAACCGGCGTCTACGAGATACCTGTCGGCCCAGTACACGCTGGACTCATCGAGCCCGGACATTTTCGCTTTTGGGTGGTGGGAGAGACGATCCTTCGGATGAAGGCTCGGTTGTGGTTCGTTCACAAAGGCATCGAGCGACTCTTCGAGGGCAAAAATGTGTTGTCCGGTGTGGACCTCGCCGAGCGGATCTCGGGGGATACTGCCGTGGGCCACACCCTCGCGTACTGCCAAGCAGTCGAGGATGCCCGCCGAGTTGTCGTTCCCGAACAGGCCCGGATCTTGCGCGCCGTGCTGCTCGAGTTGGAGCGGGTCTACAACCATGTTGCCGACATCGGTGCGCTTTGCAACGACGTCGGATTTGGACTGGCCCAAGCATGGGCGCTCTCCCTACGCGAGGAGCTCATGCAATTGAATCGAGAAGTCACGGGACACCGTCTACTTCGAGGAGGGGTGGTTCCCGGAGGCGCACACGTGGAGCGCCTGCCGGCGTACGAAGAGCTGGATCGGGTGGGCGCCCGATTCGAGGAACTGGTGGAGCTCACAGGTTCGAATGCCTTTGTCATGGAACGGTTCACCGGTACAGCAACGCTCAATGAGTCTGACGTCCACGACCTGGGCCTGGTTGGACCGGCGGCGCGGGCATCGGGAGTGAGCTTCGACGCACGAACGGCCCATCCAAACGTCGATTTGGCGAAGGAGTTTGTTCCTGCAGTTCGCCAAGGGGGTGATGTCCTCGCGAGGTACCAGGTGCGGATTGATGAAGTCAGGGCGTCGCTGCGAATACTTGTCGACCTCATCGAAGGCCCCCTGCCCTTACACGCACATGCCCCTCGTGGTAGCGCCTCGGAGCGGCTGACGGGCAGTGGAGTTGGAATCGTAGAGGGGTGGCGCGGGGCAATCGTCCATCGGGTCGAGCTGGTTGGAGGTCTGCTCGCACGGGTGAAGATTGTTGACCCGTCATTCCTGAACTGGCCCGGGCTACCCGTATCGTTGACCAACACGATCGTCCCGGACTTTCCACTCGCCAACAAGAGCTTCAATCTGTCCTATGCCGGAAACGACCTCTAGTGTGAGGAGCTGCTATGCCGAGCCAATGTGAATCGTCACTCTCCAGGGAGAGTGGCCGCCAGTCAGACTTGGATCTTTCACTGGTTGAGTGGATTTTCCAAGTCGCAACAAGTGCAGTCCAATGAACATGGGAACGAGTGACACACCAATGACGACCCCAATCTACAAACTCAAGGCAGAATTCTTCAAGACGCTTGGCCATCCTGCCCGGATCCGCATTTTGGAGGTCTTGAAGGAAGGCGAGCGGCCCGTCAATGAACTTATCCCCGAAGTCGGCCTCGAAGCGTCACACCTCTCCCAGCAGCTCGGAGTCATGCGACGGGCCAACTTGATCCAGGCCCGCAAGGTGGGGTCCAGCGCCTACTACTCGGTAGCGGATCCGAAGCTCTTCGAATTGCTGGAAATCGCCAAGTTGATCCTCCGGACTTCGCTGACCGAGACACAGGAACTGCTCGAGCAAATGTAAGCAATTTCGGCGGAAGCCGGAGTCATTGCGAGGATTGCCGTGCGAAGCAGACTGGAACTTTCCTTGAATTGGATTTCGAAATTGGACGAGTTCAATCCGGAGCACGCGACAGCGGCAACACAGAGCCACAGCGAGGGCACCGGGAGCCCACGGCGTTGGTGGCGCTCTTCACACTTCGCCAACAGTTTTTACAGATGACTTTGGTGCTTCCGTGACAGCTTCCCATGTATCGGGAGGGGTCAGTTCTTGACGCACTCTGGTTTTTGCTGCACGGATCTGGTTGCGGTTCCTCGTCGAGGTCTCGCTGCACTTCCACTCCTATCGGCGATGTCGAAGCATCGACTGATCATATACTGATCTTGTCAAATACAACGTTCGTGCGCGCATCAACGACGATAGACATGTTGAGGGCCACTATGGACGCCGGAATGACGGCCATGCCCCGGTCAGACCGGATACCTGGACAGCGGATCCTCCGGAGACGCAGGCCACGAACGCCATCACGATCCGGACGATGGCCGCAGCCCCCAAGGAGGCGCCTACTTGCAGAGCAAGTGGCCGGGCGACCTCACCAAACGTGAGCCCGGTGAGCAGGTCACGGCGTCATGCCTGGCGCAGTCCCGCGTAACCCGACGGCCGTGGCAAGTACCTCGCCCTCGACTTCCTGGCGCCACCCGCCACTCTCATTGAGCTCCGGGACGCTCAAGTTCCTCTAATGCTTGGCGGGACCTCCCCAATGTCGAAGCCAGGACGTTCCGGGCGGCGGCAAAGAGTTGTCCCATCGAAGAGTCCACCAGCCGGTAGGTGACAGCATTGCCCTGTCGGCTCGACTCGACCAGCCCGGTCCGCTTCACGATGGCTAGGTGCTGCGACAGCGTCGACGGCTCGAGACCGATCTCCGCGAGCAAGCTGGCAACCGATTGATCACTTTCCACGAGCAGTTCGAGGATGCGGATTCGGGCCGGATGCCCCAAGGCTCGAAATAGGTCCGACTGCGCGGCATAGAGGGGCTGGTCCAGCTTCGAGAGTGGCATGGGACGATGCTATTCATGGATTCACATTTCGCTCGCCATCTTTAGCAAGGTAATCGCAATTGGCTGGTCTGCCCCAGTCGTTGGTGGGCGGGCAACTCTGGCTAGTAATCGCGAATTGAAGCTTCCGATCTCGCTCACACCCCTCTCTCCAGGCAGGACTTCCTCGGGTCGCCAGCGGAATTGTTCGAGGCCCGGGTCGCATTGGCAGAGGTTCGAACACAACTCGAGCATCTCTGCCCATTGTCGGGTTCAAAATCATTGAAGATTGACCCGTTTATCCAGACAGATTTTCCGCCCTAGCGCTTAAGGCAGCGTATCGACATGATCGGGTCCTCCAACGAATGCCTAAAGGTGCATGGGGGCTGCCACAAGGCAATCAAAGCGACAGGCCAACAATTCTTCTCGTCAAGGCTCCCAAGCGCAGGTTCTGTGCGTGCGACTCCCGAATACCGCTCCAAGGGGACCATTGCCACTATCGTCAGTACTAACTTCCCCGAAGCGTCGGCTCCTCCGATGCGAAGTGAATGGAGCCATCTGGCACCCTTCACCGGCCTAAAGGGCATTGCCGAAGCGAAAAAGCACGCTGTCACGGCCAGCCGCGCCACCTTGGGTGTCGCCACCGCAAACCGCGATCGTCATGCGACCATTCCGTAAGCGATCGCCGAGCGCGAGCCTGCCCAGGTAGTCACTACCCGCTTGGATCCGAAGCGCCCGTTAAGGCCGCTGTGACCGATCAGACTCACCAACTCAACGATCACGAAGTCCGGATCACTACCTTGGAACAAGCGGCGTGACGTCTCAAAACTCGTGCTCACCGACTCGGCCTTCCTCTAGGTCGCATGGTCACGCCGGCCGCAGCCAGCCGCCGACGAATGGCCGAGCCGCTGACACCCAGGTGTATGGCGATGAATTCGACAGATCGTCCCTCGGCATAGATCTGAACGGCCTTCTCGACCTCTTCGGCGGTCAGATGTTGAACCCGGCGGGGGAGTCCTTGCCTTCTCACGTACTTCTGAACGGTGCGCTGATCGACCTGGAAGCGGTCGACGATGTCCTTGATGGGCTCTCCAGCCGCGTAGGCGGCCGCCAACGCAGTGACTTTGTCCTCGTCGAGCCGACGACAGACCCGAGTTTGGGTTTGAGGAATTGCCTCTGATGGCCCTGAAGGCACCAATTCGACCAGCGTCCTGAGGCGTTCTCCCTGGTCACAGGGGTTCAAGTAAGAGGTCAGGACCTCCACCCATCGTCAGCGTCACGGCAGGCTCCCAGTCCGGCTGGTCCGCCCTGCCGGCGGTTTGGAGTGGGTGTCCGAGAGGCACTGAACTCTTGCCGGACACATGGTTGCATCCGACTTCTACGGCTAGGAGCGTGGGTCGGTATCCGCCAGTGGGGAAACGCTGACCCTTGCTGGGGGCCCCGCCTGTGTCGAGCGTGTTGATCGGTTACATCGGGTTGCGACCGCGAGGTC
>Ga0097691_1000503_pt1 | contig 33880 bp, 29 predicted proteins | sample NGESurdeep072012_8_FD_72858 | JGI IMG/M metagenome (GOLD analysis project Ga0097691, IMG submission 72858) | Arctic peat soil microbial communities from Barrow, Alaska - NGEE Surface sample 210-1 deep-072012 | ecosystem: Environmental > Terrestrial > Soil > Wetlands > Peat ... | reverse complement strand
CAACTCCCGCGGCCCCAACTCCCGCGGCCCCAACTCCCGCGGCCCCAACTCCCGCGGCCCCAACTCCCGCGGCCCCAACTCCCGCGGCCGCCATGGTGACTCCGCCGAGTGCCGAAGAGCATATTGACCCGGTCACGGGCAACCTTCGGCGAGGAGACCCGCTGGATTCTCCCGGAAACCAGGCCGGAGTCGAGGGCGACAAGGGACCCAAGTCGGATCGCAAGGACCGCAAGATCGCCAAAGCCGCGGCCAAAGCCGCGGGAGTCCCATCCGCGGAGCAAGGCGCCCCATCCAAGAAGCCCGCCGATCGGCGCACCCTGATCGTCCTGATTGTCCTCATCGTCATCGTCGTGATTGCGGGAGTGGCGTACTTCGTCACCAAGAACAACAACTCATCCACCACCACCGCCACCACCGCCACCACGTCCCCGACGTCATTATCATCGCCGGCGGTGGACAAGGCCCTGGCCACCAGCACCAATTTGCGGCTGAGCGATCTCCCCGTCGGGTGGAAACAGGCGCCAGGTTCGTCGGCGTCGATATCGGCGACAAACACGACAGGGAAGGCCACCGAGACCCCTGCGAGCACTGCCTTTGCCACCTGCCTGGGCACGTCGGCCGCCATCATCGGTCAGGTCTTCGGCACTACCCCCCAAGCCGATGAGACGGTTGCCTCCACCTCGCCGGTGTTCCAGAGCCCGCTCAGCTCGCAGATCGAGATGCAGTCGGCGGTGAATATTGTGAAGACGGCCGCCGACGCCAAAGCCGACGCCACCGCGTTCACCAGGCCGGGCCTTATTGCCTGCTTCCAACAGTTCCAGGCCGCATCGGCCTCAGCCTTGGCCCCGGGTACCACCGCCCACGTCGAACAAGTGACCATTACTCCCCCGACCGGTGGGGTGGCCTATGGCTTCATCACCACCTTCACCGTCCCCAACCAGGGGACGCGGGTGGTGGGTGACGCCTACATCATCGGCGGTCGGATCGAGGCGACGCTTCAGCCTTCCACCCATGGCCCGACCATCCCGTCCGACGCCTTCGACGCCGCCTACAACGCTATGGTCGCGCGCATCTCTGCCAGCACCCACAAGTAACCGCTGTAGTCCCGCCGGGGGACTGCCGGGCCCCGGGCCCCTCGGCGTCAGCTGGGCTCGGGGACCAACCGGGCGATGGTCGCCAGCGCCCGGTAGGCGGCCTCGGCCGGACCGACCTCGTCCGGTCGCAGCAGGTTGGCCATGATCCGCAGGATCCAGGTCATGAGGGACTCGGAGTACATCCCGGTCCCCACGCACAGTTTCATCAGCTCTGGTTGGCTGATCATCCGGATGAACGCCCGGGCCACCCGGTAGTAGAGGCCGTAGGCCTCCTCCAGCCGCGCTTCGTACCGCTCGAGGGCGGCGTACCCGTCGCCCCGGAGGGCCTCGCCGAGTGACGCCGCAGCCAGGCGCCCGGTCTCGTAGCCATAGGAGATGCCCTCGCCGTTGAACGGGTTGATGGTCCCTCCGGCGTCCCCCACCACCAGCGTGGTGGTGCCGATCCGGGGTCCGACGGCCAGGCCCATGGGCAGCTTGCCGCCGGTGGGCGGACCCAGGCAGGTGGCGGGGGAGAGACCCCACTCCTTGGGAGCCCAACTGACAAAATGGTCCATGAGGGTGGACGTATTCACGCCTTTCCAACGGCGGTCGGTGGACAATAGGCCCACCCCCACGTTGACCCGTCCATCACCCAACGGGAAGATCCAGCCGTAGCCCGGAACCACATTCCCCTCGCCGTCCCGGATGTCGAGGTGGGATTCGATGAACGGATCGTCGTGCATCGGCGAGGTGTAGTAGCCACGCAGGGCCATCCCCATCGGCCGGGCGCGGTTGCGGGACGTCCCCAGAGACCTGCCGAAGCGGGAGTTGGCTCCGTCGGCCACCACCACGTAGCGGGCCCGCACCTCACGTTTTTCGCCGGTGGCCTTGTCCTTCACGATCGCACCTACGCACGACGGCAGCCGCGGGGTTGTGCCCGACCCGGCTTGGAGCGGGGCATCGGAGTCCGCCCGCAGAATCGGTTCGATGGCCTCAGTGCCCTGCCACACGGTGGCCCCGGCCTTGGAGGCCCGTTCGTTGACGATGGCGTCGAGGTCGTGGCGGGTGATCACGTACCCGTGGGAGGGAAAGCTCGGATGCTCGGGCCAGGCCATTTCGAGGACCTTGCCGTAGGCGTGGACCCGCAGACCGGAGTAGCGGTGGGCCCCGCTCAGGGAGTCCTCGAGGCCCATGTCGGCAATTTGGCGGACGGCCCGCGGGGTCAGCCCGTCCCCACACGTCTTTTCGCGGGGGAACACCTTTTTTTCGACCAGGGCCACGTCCCAGCCCGCCTCGGCCAGCCAGTAGGCACACGAAGATCCGGACGGCCCGCCCCCGATGACCAGCACGTCGTACAGACGCCCAGCGTCATGAGTGCCGACAGGATTGGCCAAGGCGCCGTTGCGGGGTGGGCTCACGACCTCCCATCGTACGCCCGGGGTCCGCCGGTCGCCACGCCGCCCCGCCGCGTCGATGTGCCCTGGGAACCGCGTCGTGGTAAAACACCTCCAGTGGACGACTATCTCCCGATTCTCATCCTCATTATCTTGGGATTCCTGTTCGCCGCACTTTCGTTCGTGGGGTCAGCCATGCTCGCGCCCAAGAAGCGCCCCACGGCAGCCAAAATCGCCCCGTACGAGTGCGGCATTGTGCCCACCATCGAGCCGCCCACCCGCTTTCCCGTGCGGTTCTATCTGGTGGCCATGATCTTCATCATTTTCGACATCGAGATCGTGTTCCTCTATCCGTTCGCGGTGATCTTCCGGCAGCTGCGCTCGTTCGGCCTCGTCGAGGTGCTGGTATTCGCGGCCATTGTGTTCGTGTCGTTCCTCTTCCTGGTGAGCAACGGGGCCCTCACCTGGGGCCCGGCCAAACAGTTGGTGAGGGCCATGCCCTCGCGCACCTCGGAATCGACCATTGCCCGTATCACCGCCGGCCCGGGGGGACCTGGCGGGCATCGTGATCCGTCGGGCCCAGGCTCCGGCGGCACCAGAACCACCGACCCCGTCCCCCCGATCACCGGCGATCCGGCTGCTCCAGCCGGACCGGTCCGGGCCGCGTAGAGCTGAGGAGAACGGCCCGCCATGGGACTCGAAGATCTCCAACATAATTTCCTCACCGGTCGGCTCGAAGACCTGGTGAAGTGGGCGCGCACCTATTCGATGTGGCCGGCCACCTTCGGCCTGGCCTGTTGTGCCATCGAGATGATGTCGGTGGGGGCTGCCGACTTCGACCTGGCCCGCTTCGGCATGGAGGTCTTTCGCGCCTCTCCCCGGCAAGCCGACCTGATGATCGTGGCCGGTCGGGTATCGCAGAAGATGGCCCCGGTGCTCCGCCAGGTCTACGACCAGATGATGGAGCCCAAGTGGGTGCTGTCGATGGGAGTTTGCGCCAGTAGCGGTGGCATGTTCAACAACTACGCCATCGTTCAGGGCGTCGACCAGATCGTCCCCGTCGACGTCTACGCCCCGGGGTGCCCCCCGACTCCCGAGACCCTGATGCACGCCATCCTCACCCTCCACGAGAAGGTGCGCACCAACGACATCGCCCGCCGGTCCGACCGCTGGACGCCGGGGGATGCCGGCGGTCCCGGACGTCGCAGCCTGGCCAATGATGAGGGCGGGGATACCGACGACGGCCGCACCCACGGCGATGAAGAGACCTCGGGATGGACCCCGGATCGTCCCGACGCCGTGCATCTGGGCACTCCCAAGCGCAACCCCGTCATCGCCCGCAGCGTGGGAGAGCCGCTGTGACGGGTGCCGCCGAGGCGACCTCGGTGGACCCGGCGACCTCGGTGGACCCGGTGATCCCGGTGACGCCGGTGATCCCGGTGACGCCGGTGGCTCCGGTCGAAGGTCCCGCCGGCACCGCCGGTCTGAGCGATTCGGGAGGAGGCAGTTCACGATCTCCCGGACGGCCGGTCCAAGAGATCGTCTTCCCGACCCGCGAACAGTACCTGTCGGTGGTGCAGGGCTACCGCGACGACGGGTTCGAGATGTGCATCGATCTGTGTGGTGTCGACTACCTGACCCACTTCAACCGGCACCTGCCGGACGGGGTTCCCCCTGAGCGGTTCGAAGTGGTGGTGAATCTATTGTCACTGAGCACCGCCCGGCGGGTGCGGCTCCGGGTGCAGCTTCCCGAGTCGCACCTGGAGGTGGCCTCCATCTTCGACGTCTATCCCGGGGTCGAGGCCATGGAGCGCGAAGCCTTCGACATGTTCGGGATCATCTTCGCGGGCCATCCGGATCTGACCCGGATCCTGATGCCCGAGGACTGGGAGGGCCATCCCCTGCGCAAGGACTACGGGGTGGGTCGGGTGCCTGTGCAGTTCAAGGGTGCCCCGGGGCCGAGATGACCGATCCGACATCGAATACCCCCGAGGATGGGGTCGACGGGACCGATGGGACCGACGCGCCGGCGTTGCCGGCGACCGAACGCGGGGCCGGGACCCCCAACGACACCACTTTCCGTGCCTCCGCCCACGAGGCCGAGTCCTCCGGCCACCCGGACACCCCGCAGTCCCCGCCCATCTCCCGTGACCAGTACCTCAAGGTTGGGCCGGACGGCGAGCCGATCGGCCTGTCGGCGGAAACCTTCGAGGGCCACCAAGAGCTGACCCGACGATCCACCACTGATCCCGGTGAGCTGCGCCGCGAGGTCGGTGCCGTCCTCCGACTTCCCGAGGGGGTGGTGATCGACCCGGCGAACATCGACGTCGAGCAGTCCGATGACAACACCATGATCATCAACATGGGCCCGCAGCACCCCTCGACTCACGGGGTGCTCCGCCTCATGTTCGAGCTCGACGGCGAGACGGTACTCCGGACCAAGCCGGTGATCGGCTACCTCCACACCGGCATGGAGAAGACGGCCGAGGAGCTGACCTATGTCCAGGGGTCGACCAACGTCACCCGCATGGACTATCTCTCTCCGCTCCACAACGAGTTGGTGCTGTCGTTGGCGGTCGAGGCGTTGTTGGGGATCGAGCTGCCGGCCCGGGCCGACTGGATCCGCATGCTGATGACCGAGCTGAACCGGGTGTCCTCCCACCTGATGTGGATGGCCACCAACGGCATGGACCTCGGGTCCACCTCGATGATGATCTACGGCTTCCGCGAGCGCGAGATGGTCCTGGCCTTCTTCGAGAAGACCACCGGTCTGCGGATGAACCACAACTTCATCCGGCCGGGGGGAACCGCGGCCGACCTTCCCGACGGGTGGGAGGACGACGTCACCATCATCTGCGACACGGTGCTGCCGAGAACCGATGAGTACGACGAACTGCTCACCGGCCAGCCCCTGTTCCGTCAGCGGACCGAGTCGATCGGGCGGCTGTCGGCCGAGGAGGCGCTGGCCCTCAGCCTCACCGGGCCCATTCTGCGGTCCACAGGGGTCCCGTGGGACCTCCGCCGGTCGATGCCGTATCTGCACTACGACCAGGTCGATTTCGACGTGATCGTCGGGACCTACGGTGACAACTTCGACCGCTACTCGGTACGACTCAACGAGATCCGGGAGTCGATCCGGATCATCCGCCAGATCGTCGAGAAGATGCCGGCCGGTGACTACCGGGTGCAGGACAAGAAGGTCACCCCGCCGCCCCGGGCCCGGATCGACGAGTCGATGGAAGCCCTCATCCACCACTTCAAGGTCTTCACCGAGGGTTTCAAGGTGCCCGAGGGTGAGGTCTATGTCGCCATCGAGTCCCCCCGCGGGGAGCTCGGCTGCTACCTGGTCTCGGACGGATCGTCCAAGCCCTACCGGATGCACATCCGGGGGCCGAGTTTCGTGAACCTCCAGGCCCTCCCCGTGATGATGCGCGGCGGCCTGTTGGCCGACGCGGTGTCGGTGTGCTCCTCGGTGGACCCGGTGATGGGGGAGGTGGACCGGTGAGCAGCACCGCCCACCCCACCCCGGTAGCCCGCCCCCGCTCCAAGGGGGGACCGACTCCCACCCTCACCCATCTGAGAGGTGCTACCGCCACCCGCGCCCGGGAGCTGATCGCCCTCTATCCCGAGCCGCGGTCGGCGCTCATACCCCTGTGCCATCTGGCCCAGGAACAAGAGGGTTGGCTGTCGCCCGAGATCATGGTCGACATCGCCGCCCTGCTCGATCTGACCCCGGCCGAGGTGCTGGGGACGGCGTCGTTCTACGACATGCTGCACACCGAGCCGGTGGGCAGCCACCTGGTGTCGGTGTGCACCAACATCGCCTGTCTGCTCAATGGGGCCATGGAGCTCCTCGAGCATGCCGAGTCGACCCTCGGGGTCAACGCCGGGGGCACCACCGCCGACGGGGCCGTCACCCTCGAAGAGGCCGAGTGCCTGGCCGGCTGCGACGGGGCCCCGTGCGTGCAGGTCAACCACCGCTACGTGGGCGCCCAGACAGCCGAGAGCTTCGATCAGCTGATCGCCGATCTCCGGTCGGGTGCCAGGGCCGCGGAGATCCCCACCCACGGGACGTTGAACCGGGTGGCCCGGACCACCGGGCTGCAAGCCGATCGCAACCAGGTCGCCAACGAGCGGTCGGCCATGGCCGAGACCCAGGCGCAGCGGGCGGCCGCGGCCAAAGACACCGCCGCCAACAAGGCCGGCGCCTGATGGCCATCACCGAAGCCCCGAAGATCATCACCGGTCGGATCGGTCACGCCGACTCGCACACCCTCGAGCGCTACCTGGCCACCGGCGGGTACGACGGGCTGCGCAAGGCGCTCGCCATGACCCCCGAAGCCGTGGTCCACGAGGTCGACACGGCCAGCCTGCTCGGCCGGGGGGGTGCCGGGTTCCCGGCCGGCCGGAAGTGGGCCATGCTCCGCAAGAGCCCGGTCACCTATCTGGTGGTGAACGGTGACGAGAGCGAGCCGGCCACCTTCAAGGATCACCTGCTGGTGGAGCGCGATCCCCACCAGCTCATCGAGGGCGTGGTGATCGCCGCCTACGCATTGCAGGTCTCCCAGGTGTTCATCTACCTCCGGGGTGAGTTCGCCCTCGGCCTCGAGCGGGTGCAGGCCGCCCTCAACGACGCCTACTCCCACGGGGCCGTCGGGAGCGACATCTTCGGATCGGGGTTCTCGGTCGACGTGGTCGTCCACCCGGGGGCGGGCGCCTACATCTGCGGCGAGGAGACCGCCTTGCTCGAATCGCTGGAGGGCAAGCGCGGCTTCCCCCGGATCAAGCCCCCGTTCTTTCCGGCCGCCATCGGCCTCTACGGTGAGCCGACGGTGGTCAACAACGTCGAGACCATGTCCAACCTGCCCTGGATCGTGCTGAACGGCGGGTCTGCCTTCGCCGCCCTCGGTGAGGGTCGGTCCACCGGGACGCGGCTGTTCGCCTTGGCCGGACACGTGAACAACCCCGGGGTCTTCGAGATCGAGATGGTCAAGACCACCTTCCGCGATCTCATCCACGCCCCGGTCCTCGGCGGGGGCATTCCCCACGGACGGGAGCTGAAGGCGTTCGTCCCCGGCGGTGTCTCGGCCCCCTGGTTCGGTCCCGACCAGATCGACCTCCCCCTGGGCCAGGATGAAGTCGCCGGTGCGGGCTCCATGCTCGGGTCCGGCTCGGTGGTGGTGATGGACGACCACACCTGTGCGGTTCGGGCGTCGTGGCGGATCACCAAGTTCTTCGCCCGGGAGTCGTGCGGGCAGTGCACACCTTGCCGGGAGGGCTCCGGTTGGCTGGAGAAGATCATGGAGCGGATCGAGACCGGCAACGGCCGGGAAGAAGATCTCGACCTCCTGCTCGATGCCTGCGACAACATCGCTCCCGGGCTGACCTGGCCACCCCAGCAGACCACCATCTGCGTGCTGGGGCCCTCCATCCCGTCGTCCATCGGATCGGCCATCCAGATGTTCCGGGATGAGTTCCTCGTCCACATCAAGGAGGGGGGCTGTCCCTATGGATGACCGGGCCACCACCACTGAACCCGCCCACACCGTGTCGCCGGATGTCGCCGAGGGACAGGTCACGTTCACCCTCGACGGGCGTCAGGTCACCGCCCGCAAGGGCGAGATGTTGATCGCCGCGGCCGAGCGGGCCGGCACCTTCATCCCTCGATTCTGTTACCACCCCCGCATGAAGTCGGTGGGGGTGTGCCGGATGTGCCTGGTCGAAGTCAGCGGCCCCCGGGGGGCGTCGCTCCAACCCAGCTGTTTTGTGGAGGTCACCGAGGGGTCCGAGGTCACCACCGACTCCGACAAGGTCAAAAAAGCCCAGGATGGCGTGCTCGAGTTCCTGTTGATCAACCACCCGCTCGACTGCCCGGTGTGCGACAAGGGGGGCGAGTGCCCCTTACAGGACCAAACCATGGCCCATGGCCCGGGCGAGACCCGGTTTGTCGAGGAGAAGCGTCACTTCGAGAAGCCGATCCCCATCTCCGAACTGGTGCTGCTCGACCGGGAGCGGTGCATCCAGTGCAGCCGCTGTACCCGGTTCGCGGCCGAAGTGGCCGGCGAGGCCCAGATCGACTTCATCGGCCGGGCCGACCAACTCGAGATCAACATCTTCCCCGACCTACCGTTCGCCTCCTACTTCTCGGGCAACACCGTGCAGATCTGCCCGGTGGGGGCGCTCACCGCCGTGCCCTACCGGTTCTCCGCCCGACCCTGGGACCTCGACCAGGTGGAGTCGACCTGCACCACCTGTTCGGTGGGATGCCGGGTGGCGGTGCAATCCTCCTCCAACCGGGTGACCCGCCTGCTCGGCATCGATGCCGACCCGGTGAACCACGGCTGGCTGTGCGACAAGGGTCGGTTCGCCTTCGAGTCGGTCAACAGCGAGGACCGGCTCACCGAGCCGATGGTCCGCAAGTCCGGCCAGTTGGTGACGGTGTCGTGGCATGAAGCTCTCGATGTGGTGGCCGATGGATTGCGGGCAGCCACCAAGAAGAGCGGCGGCCCCGGCGGCGTGGGGGTGATCGGTGGTGCCCGCATGACCAACGAAGGCGCGTATACCTGGGCCAAGTTGGCCAAGGGGATCCTCGGCACCGACTCTGTCGACGCGCAGCTCGGCGACGGGCTACCGGCCGAAGTGGTGCTCGGACTCCCTCGTGCCACCATTGATGAAGCCGCCGGGGCGGACACGGTGATCGTGTTGTCGGGCGACATTCGTGAGGAGCTGCCCGTCCTCTTCCTGCGACTGCGGTCCGGAATTGTCGACGGCGACCTCTCCTTGGTGGAGCTGTCCCCCCAGGCCACCGCGCTCACGCCGCACGCCGCGGTGTCGTTGCGGTACCTGCCCGGGGCCGCCACCGAGTTGGCCAAGGCGATCGCCGACCCCGGGGCTCCCGCTCCCGCGGGCATCGACCCGACTGATCTGGCCGAGGCCCGCCGCCTGGCGGGAGCCGACAAGGTGGTCATCGTGGCGGGCCGGCCTTCGTTGGCCGAAGACGGGGCCCTGGTGGCCGAAGCCGTCCAGGCGCTGGCCCGGGCGTTACCCAACGCCACCTTCCTTCCGGCTCTTAGGCGGGGCAACGTGATGGGTGCCCTCGATATGGGTCTGTCGCCGGGTTTGCTGCCGGGTCGGGTGGGCCTCGAGCCCGGACGCCAGTGGTTCACTCAGGCGTGGGGGAAGGTACCTGACGAGCGCGGACTGGGCACCACCGAGATTCTGAAGTCGGCGGCCGGCGAGGGAGTCAACGAAGGAGCCGGGAGTACCGATGGCGAGGGGGCCAAGACCGACAATCCTCACCGCGATGGGGCTCGGGTCCGGGCCCTGGTCATCCTCGGGGCCGACCCCCTCACCGACTTCCCCGATGCCGAGATGGTCCGACGCGGGCTCACCGGTGCCGACTTCGTGGTGTCGGTGGCATCGTCGCCCGGACCGCTGAGTGCCCATGCCGATGTGGTGCTTCCGGCCGCCGAGGCCCATGAGCGACCGGGCACCACCACCAACATCGAGGGTCGGATCAGCCGCCTCGGGCAGAAGCTGGTGCAGCCGGGCCAATCGTGGCCCGACTGGATGATCGCCGCCGAGTTGGCCGTCCACCTGGGGGCCGATCTCCACCTCGATTCGACGACCGAGGTCTGGGACGAGATCGAACGGCTGGCCCCGGCGTACCGCGGCATCACCCGATCGGTGCTCGACACCCCCGGCGCTACCGATGGCGTGGTGGCCCCGTTGACGGTCACCCCGGTGGCATTCAGCCGCCGCCCCGGATCCGCTCCCCTCGACCCGATCGCCGTCCCCGGCGTGGAGTCGGTCGAACAGCAGGGCGCACCTCCCCGTGCCGGCCTGGCCGGGGCGCGCACCGCCGGGATCGGAGCCGGCGGGTCCAAGGGGGCGACCGAAGTGGGTAGGGGGACCTCCGGCGATGCCGCGGTGACCACCCCACCCCCGCAGCTGGCCGGGCCTTTCGAGATCACCGTCCCCCGGGTGGTGCCCACTGACAGCTATTCGATGCGACTGGTCGCCTCCCGCCGCCTCTACGACCGGGGAGCCGCGGTCGATGCGGTACCGGTCCTGGCCGGGCTGGTTCCCGACTCGCCCCTTCGGGTGAACCCTCACGACCTCGACGACCTCGGCATCGGTACAGGAGGAAACGTGAAGGTGCGCACGGCCACCACGTCACTGGTGCTGGTGGCGGTGCCCGATCCTTCCCTGCCCCGCAAGGTGGTGGCCACCGACTTCAATGTGCCGCTGGCCGAAGGTACCGTCGCCGATCTCATCGATGCCACCGCTCCGGTGACCGAGCTGCGGTTGGAGACGCCATGAGCCCACTTCTCGCCGCCCTCCCGTCGTTGCTGGGCACCAACGACCCTCTGTACAACGGAGGAGTTGACTGGGTCGTCTTTTTGATAGTGCTCATCAAGGTGTTGATGGTCTTCGCTGCCCTGATGGTGTCGGTGATGCTGATGATCTGGTTCGAGCGCAAGGTCATCTCGGACATGCAGAGCCGGATCGGCCCCAACCGGGCCGGGCCCTTCGGCATCATGCAGACGCTGGCCGACGGCCTCAAGCTCTTCTTCAAAGAGGACCTGCTCCCCGAACGGGCCGACCGGATCGTCTTCAAACTGGCGCCCTACCTCACTATCATCCCGGCGTTCCTCGCCTTTGCCATCGTCCCCATCGGCGGCGAGGTGACCATTGCCCACCACACCTTCGAGTTGCAGTTGGCCGACCCGCCCATGGGCATCCTGTTCTTGTTGGCCATGTCGTCCATCGGCGTCTACGGCGTGATGCTGGCCGGTTGGTCGTCGGGGTCCAAGTACCCGTTGCTGGGATCGGTCCGCGCCTCGGCGCAGATGATCTCCTACGAGGCGGCGCTGGGCATGACGGTGGTGATGGTGGTCCTGATCACCGGGTCGCTCACCACCCGGGACATCGTCAACGGCCAGGCGCTCCATCTCTGGCAGTGGAACGCCATCCGACTGGGGATCATCCCCTTCGTTATCTTCTTCATCGCCATCGTGGCCGAGACCAACCGGCCCCCCTTCGACCTGGTGGAGGCGGACTCCGAGTTGGTGGGTGGATTCGTCACCGAGTACTCGTCGATCCGGTTCGCCCTGTTCTTCCTCTCCGAGTTCATGAACACCATCACCATGTCGGCCATCACCGTGACCCTCTTCTTCGGTGGCCCGGACGGGCCCACGCCGCACATCCCCCACACCCAGTGGCTGTGGCCGATCCTGTGGTTCCTTGGCAAGACCATCGTGTTCTTGTTCGTCTTCGTCTGGCTGCGGGCCGCGCTCCCACGACTCCGGTACGACCAGCTCATGGACCTGGGCTGGAAGCGGCTGATCCCGTTGTCCCTCGGTTGGCTCCTCATCGTGGCCGGCTTCGTGATTGACGGTTGGTGGGGCCTGGCCATGACGGCCACGGTGGTGGTGGCCAGCGTGCTGATCACCCGGTCCTTCCTCGTCGGGTCCCAGCGCGGAGAGACCCGGGCGATCCTTCCCCAGGTCGGTCTCCGATTGTGGAACCGGCCCGATGTACCCACCGCATCGTCACCGGCCGGATCGGTGTCCTCACCAACTGAGGGAGATGACGCCTGATGGCAACACCCGAGCCCCCCAAGCAACGCCAGAACTTCCTGGGTGGATTCAAGCTGACCCTCGAGCACCTCGGGCGTCAGCCGGTCACCCGCCAATACCCCGAGGAGAAGCGGCCCAAGCAGCCGCGCCAGCATGGTCGCCACGTCCTCAACAAGTACGAGGACGGCACGGAGAAATGCATCGGCTGCGAACTGTGTGCGGGTGTCTGCCCCGCCGACTGCATCTATGTGCGCGGCCTCGACAATCCGCCCGACCATCCGGTGTCCCCCGGTGAGCGGTACGGCTACATCTACGAGATCAACTTTCTGCGCTGTATCCACTGCGACATGTGCGTGGAGGCGTGTCCCACCGAGGCGATCACCGAGACCAAGTTGATGGAGTTCTCCTTCACCAACCGCAACGACGCCATCTACACCAAGGACGAACTGCTCGTCGATGACAAGGGCATGCCCCAGCACCTGCCGTGGGAGGACTGGCGCGAGGAAGACCAACTCCACACCTCGGGATGGATGCGGGCCACCTCCCCTTCGGGCAGTGCCGCCTTCGAGGGCCAGGTGCAGTGGTCGGGAGAGCTCGGCTTCGGGGTGCGGGCTCCCGAGGGCGGCCAGAGCGGCCTCCGTGACGACGGCACCACCGGATCGCTGCCGTTGCGGGACACCCTGGAGCGCCATCTGCGTCCGATCGACATCCCGGCGTCGAAGCGGGGCCCCCGAGGGATGGTGGGCCGGATGATCGAAAAGGCCGAGCGTTTCGCACCCGGAGCGGGGAAGAAACACCGCGCCCTAGCTGATTCCGACTACGCCGCCTCCCTGGCGGCGGGGAACACCGAGCACCCCGAGGCCCCAACTCCCGCGGCCCCGGCTCCCGGTACCCCGGCTCCCGGTACCCCGGCTCATGACGAAGGTGACGATTGATGGCCGTCGTCATGCATGGGGTGCTCCTGGCCGCCACCGCTGCCGCCACCGCCACCGGTCACGCCTCGTTGGTCGACTGGGGAACCTTTGTCGTGGCGGCGGCCATCGTATTGTCGGGGGCCATCGGTGTGGTGGTGGCCCGCAACCCGGTGCACTCGGCCCTGATGCTGGTGATGACCCTGTTCGGCATCGCCGTGCTCTTCGTGTTGCAGCGTGACGACTTCCTGGCCGCGGTACAGGTCATCGTCTACGCCGGAGCCATCGTCGTCCTGTTCCTCTTTGTGATCATGTTCCTCGGTGTCGACCGCGAGGAGAACATCGCCGCCGAGCCGCTGCGGGGACAGCGGCCTCTGGCGGTGGCACTGGTGGCTCTGGGCGTCACCGGATTGTTGCTACTGGGCGAAGTGTCGAAGTGGACCACCGGGGCACTTTCGGTGGCGGGATCCACCGACAGCTCGACCTCGAATGTGGCCCAGTTGGGCACATCGGTGTACACGACCTATCTCTTCCCGTTCGAAGTGACCTCGGCATTACTGGTGATCGCGGTGGTCGGGGCCGTTGCGCTGGCCCGCAGGCCTCCCGCGGTGGTCACTGCCCCCGACCTCGACCTCGACGACGGATTGGTCGATGAGTCCGCCCCGGCAACAGATGACGCCCATCAGGAGGTGACGCCATGACCGGAGCGACCTCGGCGCTCAATGGGAACATCAGCGGTGAGTGGTATCTGGCGCTGGCTGCGGTCCTTTTCGCCATCGGTGCCTTCGGGCTCCTCATCCGTCGCAATGTGTTGGTGATGTTCATGTGTGTGGAGTTGATGCTGAACGCCGCCAACCTGACGTTTGTGACCTTTGCCAACATGCTCCACGACATCGGAGGGCAGGTGCTGGTGTTCTTTGTGCTGGTGGTGGCCGCCGCTGAAGTCGTGGTGGGGCTGGGCATCGTGGTCGCCATCTTCCGCCGCCGAGCCAACGCCACGGCTGACGACTTCCACCTGATGAAGGGCTGACGGCACAGTGCTGCACCTGACCTATCTGATTATTCTGCTGCCCCTTGTCGGCATCGCCGTCCAGGTGCTGTTCGGACGTCGGCTCGGCGATCCCGCCGCCGGCGCGGTGGCCACGGTCTTCGTCGGGGCGTCGTTCATTGTCTCGGTGGGGGTGTTCTTCAACCTCCTCACCGTCCACGGGGCCGTCCGGTCGTTCACCCAGAACCTTTGGACCTGGATTCCTGTGGGTGGCATGCAGATCCACGCCGGTCTGTACGTCGACCCGTTGTCGATGACCATGGTCCTCTTCGTGACCGGGATCAGCGCTCTCATCCACCTGTACTCCATCGGCTACATGAAGGGCGATCGGGACTACCCGAAATTCTTCCTCTACCTCAACCTCTTCGTGGCCTCGATGCTGATCCTGGTCCTCGGCAACAACCTGTTGGTCACCTACGTGGGATGGGAGGGCGTCGGCACCTGTTCCTACCTGCTGGTGGCGTTCTGGTTTACCCGTGAGACCGCGGCGGCCGCCGGCAAGAAGGCGTTCATCTACAACCGGATCGGTGACGCCGGATTCATTGCCGCTGCTTTTCTCACCTTCGACAAGGTGGGCTCGCTCGACTATTCAGTCATCTTCGCCAATGTCGGAAAGATCGGCACCGCCAACATCACCGCCATCTGTCTACTGCTGATGGTGGGGGTGGCGGCGAAATCCGCCCAGATCCCGCTGTTCCCGTGGCTGGCCGACGCCATGGAGGGCCCGACCCCGGTCTCGGCGCTTATCCATGCCGCCACCATGGTGACCGCCGGGGTGTATCTGCTGTGCCGGGTCAACCCGTTGCTGCATGCATCGCCGGACGCCGCCTGGATCGTGGCCCTTATCGGCGCCGCCACCGCCTTTGTGGCCGCCACCATCGCCTGCGCCCAGAACGACATTAAAAAGGTCCTGGCCTACTCCACCGTGTCCCAACTCGGTTACATGGTGCTGGCCATCGGCGCCGGCGCCTACGAGGCAGCCATCTTTTTGATGGTGGCGCACGCGTTCTTCAAGGGGCTCCTGTTCCTCGGCTCCGGTTCGGTGATCCACGGGCTCCACGACGAGCAGGACCTCAAGCGCATGGGCAACCTGCGGGTCTATATGCCGATCACCTTCGTCACGTTCGGCATCGGATGGTTGGCCATTGCCGGGGTGCCGCCCCTGTCGGGGTTTTGGGCCAAAGGCGACGTGCTGGACAACGCCTGGGCCGCCCACCCGGCGTTGTGGGTGGTCGGTATCTTCACTGCGCTGCTCACCGCCTACTACATGAGCCGGCTCTCCGGTCTGGCCTTCTTCGGCCAGGACCGATGGAAGAACAAGGTGGCCATCGACGCCGACGCCGACATGCCCGATGCCCATCACGCCGACGGCCCCATCCCCGAGCCTCACGAGTCGAAGTGGGTCATGACCCTACCGTTGATCGTCTTGGCGGTGCTGGCCGCGGCAGGTGGGGTGATGGCCTTCGCCACCCCCCACCTCTCCCTGGCTCGCTGGGTTGATCCGGTCTTTTCCGGCTCGCTGTACAACGACCACGAGACGACGTCGACGATCTGGAAGCTGTCGACGCTGGACGCAGTGGTGGCGGTGATCGGGGTGTTCATCGGTCTCCGTCTCTGGATCACCCGTGCCGACCGACCCAAGCTCGAGTGGGCCTTCCTCCGCCACTCGTGGTACTTCAACGAGATCTTCGACGCCATCATCGGCCGGCCCGGGGCACGCCTGGCCGAGTTCTCCTCCACCGTGATCGAAGACAAGGTCATCGACGGTGCGGTTGACGGGACCGGAGCGCTGGTCCGCCGCACGGGCATGGCCCTGCGCCGTGTCCAGACCGGGTATGTCCGGAACTACGCCCTGTGGATCGTGGTGGGGATCGTGGCCCTGTTCGGGTTCATGCTGACGCGGACGTGGTGGGCCTGATGTCGACAACCCCGTTCCCCTACCTCACCGTGCTGGTCCTGATCCCGGCCGTCGGCGCCGCGGTGGTGGCCCTCATCCCTCGCCAGCGGGTGGCCGGCTGGGCCCACGAGGCGGTCGGTATCGCGGTGTCGCTGGTGACATTGGCCGTTGCTGTCACCGTATTGGTCAGGTTCAAGACCCACTTCGGGGGCTTTCAGTTCACCTCCGACCACATTTGGGCCAAGTCCCTGGGTATCCACTGGTCGCTGGGCATGGACGGTATCTCGCTGTTCCTGGTGATGATGGCCGCCATCTTGTTCCCGCTCACCCTCTTGGGGGCCCGGGCAAAGCGCGACCCGCGGTCGTTCGTGGCCTGGGTGCTGCTGCTCGAAGCCGCATGCCTGGGCAGCTTCGTCTCCCTCGATCTGATCCTGTTCTTCCTCTTCTTCGAACTCACCCTGGTCCCGACCTACTTCATCATCGGTGGATGGGGGTACGCCCGCCGGGGCTACGCCGCCATCAAGTTCTTCATCTATACCTTTGCCGGATCGGCGTTCCTTCTGGTCGGCATGGTGGCGGTGGCATTTCTTCATCAGTCCCAGACCGGCGTGCTCACCTTCGAGCTCCCGGCGTTGATGCATACCCACCTGTCGGGGGCCGCCGGGGTGCTGCTGTTCGTGGCCTTTACCGCCGCCTTCGCGGTGAAAGCACCCATCTTCCCGTTCCACACCTGGTCGCCGGTGGCCTACGCCGAGGCACCCACCGCCGGATCGGTGCTCCTGGCCGCGGTGATGGCCAAGCTCGGGACCTATGGCATCGTCCGCTTCGACCTGAACCTGTTTCCGCAAGCCACCCGCACCCTCACCCCGGTATTGCTGACCCTGGCCGTGATCGGCATCCTCTACGGTGCCGTGGTGGCATGTGCGCAACGTGACCTGAAGCGCCTGGTGGCCTTCTCCTCCCTGGCCCAGCTCGGCTTCATTGTGTTGGGGACCTTCGCGCTCACCTCCCAGGGGCTCACCGGTGCCGTCATCCAAATGGTCAACCATGGCCTGATCATCGCCGCCCTCTTTCTGGTGATCGGCTGGCTGTACGAGCGGCGGAAGTCGTGGCAGGCGAACGAGCTCAAGGGCCTGCAATGGTCAGCGCCGGTGATGGCGGGGGTGTTCACCGTGGTGATGCTGGCCTCAATCGGTGTCCCTGGGCTCAACGGGTTCATCGGTGAGTTCCTCATCCTCTCCGGCACCTTCATCGTGCACCGGTGGTGGGCGGTGGCGGCCACCTTCGGCATCATCATCGCCGCCCTCTACCTGTTGTGGGCCTACCAGCAGGTATTCCACGGCGAGCCCACCGAGCGGGACAAGAAGACCCGCGACCTGGCCTGGAGTGAACGGCTGATCATCGCGCCGCTCATCATCCTCATTATCTTCCTCGGCGTCTACCCCAAGCCGGTGCTCGACCGGATCACCCCCTCGGTCAACCAGCTGATCGCCCACGTCGACCAAGCCACCCACACCCACCAGCCCCCGGTGGCCACCGGGCAGTCGGCGTCCACCGCGGTTTCCGGGTCGGATTCGGGGTCCACCCTCGGGGCCGGAGGTGCCCGCTGATGTCCACCCTGCTCTTCGCCGCTGCCTCCGGGGCCTACGGCGCAAAGATCCACACCCCGCACATCGACTACCTGAGCATCCTGCCCATCCTCATCATGATGGGCGGGGCGGTGCTGCTGGTGACCGTCTCGTCGTTGTTCCGCCAGGTGATGGGGGTCGGCTCGGCCACCTTCCTTACCGTCGGCACCGCCATTGCCACCCTGGTGGCCGCGCTGTTCCAGTGGGACCACGTTGTCACCCATGGCGCCAAGGTGACCATTGCCGGGTCGATCGCCTACGACGGCTTCAGCGTGTTCATCCAGATCGTGGTGGCCATTGCCATGCTGCTCACCTCCCTCATCGCTGACGGGTACCTCAAGCGTGAGGGCATTGATGGACCCGAGTTCCACGTGCTGGCCATGCTGTCGGCATCCGGCGCCATGCTGATGGGCTCGGCCAACGATCTCATTGTGATCTTCCTCGGCCTCGAAATCCTTTCCATCGCCCTCTACGTGTTGGCCGCCTTCAACCACAAACGAGCGGAATCGGGAGAGGCCGCCCTCAAGTACTTCGTCCTCGGAGCCTTTTCCTCCGCGGTATTCGTCTACGGGATCGCCCTGGTGTACGGGGCGACCGGTTCGAGCAACCTCCCCCAGATCGCCGACTACCTGTCCAAGAATGTGGTGGCCAGCAACGGTGTGTTGCTGGCCGGCCTGGCCCTGTTGTTGGTCGGCTTCGGTTTCAAAATCGCCGCGGTGCCGTTTCACATGTGGTCACCCGACGTCTACCAGGGCTCTCCCTCCCCGGTCACCGGGTTGATGGCCGCCATCGCCAAGGCCGGGGCGTTTGCCGCCCTGTTGCGGGTATTCGTGTCATCGTTCGGCACGCTGAGGGCCGACTGGCAGCCGATCGTGTGGGGCATCGCCATCCTCAGCCTGGTGGTCGGGGCATTTGCCGCCCTGGTGCAAAAGGACATCAAGCGGATGATGGCGTATTCATCCATCAACCACGCCGGCTTCATTCTGCTGGGGGTGCAGGCCGCCACCGTTCGCGGGGTGTCGGCCTCTCTCTACTATCTCTTCGCCTACATGTTCATGGTGATCGGGACGTTCGCGGTGATCACCGTGGTGGCCCGCGACGGCGACTCCGGGCACCAGCTCACCGACTACCGGGGCCTGGGCAAACGACAGCCCCTCCTGGCCTTGGCCTTCGCGGTGTTGTTACTGGCCCAGGCCGGTGCGCCCTTCACCACCGGTTTCCTGGCCAAGTTCACTGTGGTGGCCGCGGCCGTCGACGTCCATTCGTATGCCCTGGCCGTGATCGCCATGGCATCCGCGGCGGTAGCCGCCTTCTTTTATCTGCGGGTGGTGGTGGCCATGTACTCACCGGTGGGCGCAGTGGGAGATCTGTCCGACCGGGATGGAGGGGAACTGAACGCCAATCCCACCTTGGTGCCTTCGCCGGCGAACGTGCCGGTGTCGGGGCACGGGCAGAATGATGTTGTCGCCAGTCTGTCAGTCCTCACCGAAGGACCTCCCACCTCCGCGGTGGCCGATCGGATGGTGCGGGTACCGGGGCTGACGACAGTGGCCATCGGACTGAGCGTGGGTTTCACCATCGTGTTCGGCATCATCCCCGGACCAATCGTCGACTTCGCCCACCAAGCGACCCTTCTCTTCACCTGATCCGATCCCGGCCGGATGGGCAGGGTCCTTGTCGGGTCGGCGACCCCGAAGTACTGTCGATTGGGCCGACCATCGATGGGAGTCGATTGTGACCAACGTGCAAGGTGTGCCACAGGGGGCGCCGAAGAAGAACTCGGTCCGATCTGCGATCAGGAAGCGTGAGACTCGCGACAATGTGCGCATCGTCGTCGCCGTGCTCATCGTGGGGATTCTGATTGCCTTCGTGATCGCCAACAGTGGACGGGTGCCCGTACACTTCGTCTTCTTCGTCTCTTCGGTGCGTCTGATCTGGGTTTTGGTGGTCACCGCCCTCCTCGGTGGCGTGGCGGACCGGTTGCTGGTAATTCGAAAAGCCAAGCTTCGCCGTGAAGAGGCCAAGAAGGCACGGGGCTGACGTCTGGCGTGACGGCTTCTGCAACAACGAGAACCCCAAGCCCTTCGTGTGGACCAAGACAGCCGGGCAGATCATCACCAGGGTTCGCCGTGGAAGCCCAGACCCCCGACACGTCAGACAATCGCGCGCTATTTGCATGTCACCGCACTGGGCGCACCACAACAGCACATCGATCGCCAGTCTTTCAACAGGACAAACGCGGTCATCGCGCGGTTGTTTGGAAGAAACTTCCAGAGAACCCGCGGATCAGTTCATCGAGCTATCTACGCAGGCCCGCTGGTCAGAGCGGATGCACCACTCCGGTGCCCCCTGTTCGTAGAGTGCTCCACGAGAAAGCTTTCCGGTCGATTCGGATATATACGGACGTGTGATGTGAGGGATACACCATGGTGGCACTTGTAATTATCTTGACGGTCGTCGTTCTGCTCTTGACGGTGCTGGTGGCCGGGCTTCTGCGGAGTCACGCCGATATTCTGAAAGCGCTCCACGAGTTGGGAGTCGGTGTCGGCGACCCGGTCGGCGACCCGGCCGGCGGATCGAACATCGGCCCGGTCGGCGGACCGAACAGCGATCACCATCACGATCACAGCGATGGCCAAATCCACCGGCGCACAAGAGAACGTCGCCACAGCACCAAGAGCGCTCCGAACTCCACTCCTGTCCCGTTCACGATGGGCCCGCAGCTTCCCGGAGAGCGCAATGCCACGTCGGCACCGACCATTGCCGGTGTTACACCGTCCGGAGATGCGCTGGCCATCGCCGTCTCCGGGAACGACCAACTCACGCTCGTCGCTTTCTTGTCATCAGGTTGTGCGACCTGTGCCGGGTTTTGGGAGGCCTTCCAGACACCGGAGCATCTGGGCCTGCCCGATGGCATCAGATTGGTGGTGGTCACCAAGGGTCCGGAAATGGAAATTGCTGGGGAAGTTCAGGCCAAGGCTCACAGTCATCTCCAGGTGGTGATGTCGACCGACGCGTGGGGTGACTATGAGGTCCCGGGATCCCCCTTCTTCGTGCTGGTCGACGGCAAGGCCGGTCGCCGGATCGGCGAAGGAGTGGCCAATCATTTCTCGCAGGTCGCCGAGCTGGTCCGACGGGCCCAGGTCGACACCCAAGCGTTCTCGCTCGGAAGCCGGAGCCGTGCCTTTGCCGGTGGTCTCGACGGTCCCGAACGGGAGTCCGCCAATGATCAAGAGTTGATGGCCGCCGGCATTCTTCCCGGTGACCCGAGCCTGTACCCGGCGTCATTGGATGACGTCTTCCCGTCCAAGATCAACAACCTCCCGGCCAACCCGAGTCGGGCCGGAACCACCCCCCTGCAAGACCCACAGGCCGCGGAACGCAGAGCGGGCTGAGGGTGGCGACCCTCCGAGCCCACGGTATCGAAGCCCGGCTTCCCAACGCCTTCGAGGGACGGATTTTCATCCGGCCACGGGTGGCGAACGAAGTTCCGTTTCCGGTGGCGCACTTCGCCACCTTCGCGTTGCCGGGCCAGGTGGCCGACTTCGGAGGCGGAGCCGTCACGCTGATGGGGCCGAACGATGTCTTCGCCGTTCTCTTCGAGTACGGCCCAGAGAGTATCGGCACCCGCCTCTTCGCCCGCCAGGGAATGCCCCGCGTCCTCAGTGTTGATGACTTCCGCCCCAATCTGTTACGGAGAGGTCTCGGGGGACAGTCCGGCACCCAATGGTTCTTCACCGAGTCCGGGCGCCCCTTCACCTTCTACGCCGTCCTTGGCAGCCATGTCCGAAGGGGAGCCCTGGTTCCCCACGTCAACAGCCTGCTTTCCAATTTGTCGGTCAATCCGCAGCCTTTATCGGTAGTTGCGGGGGCATCAGCGTGGAACTGATCGGCCCGTACCTCGTGGCCTGTGCACTGTTGCTGATGGCCGGGCTCATGAAGCTGTTCCGTCCTGCCAGTACGGCGAGAGCGCTGGCACCGATGGTGCCGGACCGCCTGCGGCGCCCTCTTCAATTCCGTTTCCTCCGGCCCCTCATCCGAATCGGCGCGCTCGCCGAAGCGATCATCGGTGCTGTCGGGATATTCGTGCCCGGTCCGGTCCCGGCCACCCTGGTGGCAGCTTCGTTTGGTGTCTTTGCCGGCGTGGTGGTGTATGTCCGGTCCCAAGGTGGGGCCCTCGCCAGTTGCGGCTGCTTCGGGACTCCGGACACCCCGGCCACCCGGCTTCACGTCGTCATCAACGTGGGATTGGCTCTTTCGGCCGTGGCGGTGGCGATCGATGCCCCCAGTGGGGGATCAACCATCACCGTGCTTGCTGGCCAACCTCTCTACGGGATTCCTCTCCTGGCCGCCAGCGCCCTCTGCATCTGGTTGGCCTATTTGGCGTTCTCGTCATTGGCGCAGTTACACGCGGCCCGGCGCCTGGCCGGAAGTGCCACCGGAAGGTGGCGATGACCCCTTGAGTACGACGCTTACCGAACGGGCCTCCGAGTTTTTGGGATCGCGCCTGTCCCGACGCAGTTTCATCAACCGTTCTGCCTTCGCCGGTAGTGCCATGGCCATTGGGGCCGGCCTCGACCTGGCACTCCGGCCCGGCACCGCCTATGGGTTCATCTGCTCCTGCGGTAACTCCAACTGTGGCTGTGGGACCACGTGTTGTGCCGGGTACACCGAATTCTGCTGTTCGGTGAACGGCGGTTACAACTACTGTCCGACCAACACGGTCATGGGCGGCTGGTGGAAGGCTGACAATTCCTCCTACTGCGGTGGGCCCCGCTACTACATGGACTGCAACGCCACCTGCGGGTGCACCACCGGTTGCGGGAACGGTTTCAATTTCTGTTCCACCGACTGTGACGGCACCAACTGCGGTTGTGGACCCAACGGGTGCAACTCGTACCTCACCGGGTGCCTACAGTTCCGATACGGTCAGTGCAACCAGGATGTCGAGTGCATGGGCCGGATTGTCTGCCGGGTGGTGGCCTGCGTCCCACCGTGGGAGGTCGACCCGTCGTGCACTACCGCCAACGCCCAAGACGACGGCACCGCCCAACAGAACGAGCCGTGTTGGACGTCGGCATTCCCCACGCCTCGGCCACCCCCGTGCAACTCCCCGGCCACCAACTGTCAAACGATCAGCATGGCTCCAACCGGCGACGGCAACGGATACGGAATCCTCACGTCGTTCGGAAAACTCTTCGCTTACGGTGACTTCCCCAACGATGGTGATGAATCGTCGGCTGTACTTGCCCGACCGATGGTGGGTATCGCTGCACATCCGGTCGGTGGCTACTACTTCGTCGCCGCCGACGGGGGGATCTTCGCTTTCGGCGATGCGCCGTTCTTCGGCTCCATGGGCGCCCATCCCCTCAACCAACCGATCGTGGGGATGGCGGCCACGCCGTCGGGTAAGGGCTACTGGCTGGTGGCCGCCGATGGGGGGATCTTCGCCTTCGGCGATGCGCCGTTCCATGGCTCCATGGGCGGTCGGCCATTGGCCAAGCCGATCGTGGGCATGGCACCTTACAGCCCACAATCGGGGTATTGGTTGGTTGCCCAGGACGGCGGCATCTTCTCCTTCGGCGCACCGTTCCTAGGGTCTCCCGCTTAGCCGATGAGCCTCGGAATCGCACGACTGGAGAGCAGGGGAATTCGATGAATAGCTGGGTTGTTCCTAGTGCCGCTTTGGTGGCTGTGGTGTCCGCCGTCCGGTCTACCTGGTCGCCGTGCGGGCTGTCGATGCTGGCCTGCATGACACCTCTGGGCGAGAAAGGGCGCGGAAGCCGCTTCCGGACGTCCGCAATATGGTTCGTGACCGGCGGCACCGCCGGTGGCGTCGTGTTGGGACTCTGCATGGCAGCCCTGGCTGTCGGAGTGCATGCACTGGCTCTCTCATCCACCGTTGTCGGCGTCATTGCCCTGACAGCCTCGGCGGTGGCGGTGGGGTCCGACACCGGCCTCGGAGGATTTCATCTTCCTGTCCACTACCGCCAGGTCAATGAGCGGTGGCTCGACCATTTCCGGCCCTGGGTCTATGCCGCAGGATTTGGGTGGCAGATCGGCACCGGATTAGCGACCTACATCACCACAGCGGCGGTGTATTTGATGATCGTACTGGCTGCACTTACCGGAAACCCGGTATGGGCGGTTGCCCTTGGGTCGATGTTCGGCCTGGTACGGGGCATGTCCGTCCTACTCGGGCGGCACATCACCACCCCCGATGCCTTGCGAGACTTCCACCTCAGGTTCTACACCCTCGGCCCGAGAGTTGGCCGCGTCACCGTGGCCACCGAACTAGCGGTGGCGGTGGCGGTGGCCTGGCTGCTGTCCCCGATGGTTGGGCTCTGTGTTACAGGAGCATTCGGTATCGCCGGGCTCGCCTTGGTACTCCGGAAGGCGACGACCCATCTCGGTGAGTCTCTTGACGCCCCCGCCGTTGGAGTCGTTAGTGAAGGACAAGTCCTGGGGCAGGTGATTGCCCAGTAGTTAGCCAGGGTCGCCCGACGCCAGCGTCGTCGAGGGGGTAGTGGCTGTTGGCGCAGTTGTGGGCGTGGCCGGGCGTGGGGTCGTCGTGGGCTTCGGATCGCCGAGAAAAGGGCCACCCTCGACGGGTCCATCGGTTCGCCACTTCTTGTAGGCCGGATACTTGGCGACCAAGACCACCAGACCGGCAATCGTCAGTGCGACACCAGCCAGTTGCACCAGTATGAACGCGACGTGGCTGGGGTCGGTGAGCCACAATCGCTCATCGAGGAAACGCTCGATACCCCACAGCATCATCCCGGCACCAATGATGATGCCCGCCGGTGGAAGAAGGGCATGGCGCGCACGGGCGCTGTCCGCGCCCACGTCCGCGCCCACGTCCTCGGGGAGAGGTGGGACGGCGGGGGACTGGCTGCGCAGCCACCTTTCGATCAGCAGCAAGGTGGCGAAGATACCCAGATCCATGGCCGCCTGAAAGATCGGCACCGGTAGGCGCTTGCCGACCTCTCCGGCGTAGTACATGCCGAACCACTGGGTAGTCGGGTGGCCGCCACCGTTGACCATGAGTTGAGGTCCGAGTAGCCGCCCGATGCCCCATGACGCCATCAACACCGGTGCCATGAGATCGAGAAAGCGGATGGTTGGCAGGGAAGGGCAACGTCGTCGGGAGCTGACGATGCCCACCGGCACCGCCAGGATCAAACCGCCGAACGATGACAGCCCGCCCTGCCATATGGCAAATACCTGGAGGGGGTGGGCCGAGTACTGCGACCAGTTGGGGGCCACGCTCATGATGCGGGCGCCGACGATGGCGGCGATGATGACCCACAGGAACATCCCGGTCACCCACTGCCACTCGTAGCCGGCGTTACGCAACCGGCGTTCGGTATAGCGGAGCCCGAACCAGAAGGTGATGGCCAGCCCGATTCCATAGGTATGGACCTCGATGAACCAGACGTGGAAGGCGACGGGGATTGGTCTCATGATTGGTTGCTACGGCAGCGGGCACTGCGGGTGACATGGGGCGCCGCTCTGCCGAACGTGTCCTGCTGACGTCGTGCCAGTATGCCCCAGGTGCCCGGTATGGTGAGTTCACGCACCGGGATGGGGTCCGAGCGTGGGCCGGGGTGCCGCCCGGCAGCCCGGCAGCCCGCCTGAAGGCGGAGCGTACAGGCGTGACGGACCAGGCAGCACAGAGCACATTCGGATCCGATGGGGGAAAAGATGAAGACACTTTCCGGAAAGGTGGCCCTGGTCACCGGAGGCGCGTCGGGGATCGGGTTGGCATCTGCCTCCCGGCTGGCCGAATCCGGGGCCACGGTGGCCGTGGTGGACATCGACGCCACCGCCGCTGAAAGTGCCGCCTCCCTGCTCGGAGGTGTGGCCGTGCATGCCGACGTGAGCCGGTCCGACCAGTGGCCCGGCATCGTCGAAGAAATAACCGGGCGCCTCGGGGGCATCGACCTGGCTCACCTCAACGCCGGGGTGACCACCGGAGAAGCCGACATCTCGCTACTGACCGACGCCCAGTACCGGCGGGCATTAGGCGTGAACGTGGACGGGGTTGCCTTCGGCATCCGGGCATTGGTTCCCGCCATGACGAGCCGAGGTGGTGGATCGATCGTCGCCACCGCCTCCCTGGCCGGCTTGATCGGCTATTCCCCCGACCCGATCTACGCTCTGACCAAAGCCGCAGTGGTGGGCCTGGTCCGGGCGCTCGCTCCCCAGTTGGCGGAGAAGCACATCATCATCAACGCAATCTGCCCCGGCCTGGTGGACACGCCGTTGATCGACGACGTGCGAGAGCTTCTTGAGCAGAGCGGGTTTCCGATCATCGACCCGAGTGCGGTGGCGGACGCCGTCCTCGGCTGTCTCACCGGCGAAGAATCGGGTCGGGCCATGGTCGTACAAGCCGGGCGCGAAGCCTTGTCCTTCCGGTTTGCCCGCCCGCCCGGGCCACGGGCTGCCGGTGCAGAAGGGAAGCTACCGCCGAAGGAGCTCACTGCCCACGATCAGGCCTGAGTCGCCGACGCTCGGATTGACACGCCTGGGTTCATGACCCCATTGCCCGACGGTCGAGTTGGTGACTCCCGGTTTGCCCGACACTGTGTCCCGGTTGGTGCCGGGACACAGATGACTTACGGAATCGCTAGCCGACTCGCCCGACGCCGACGAAGCCGTTACCGGTGCGCATCGGGGTATCGTGCACGGTTGAACCGGTGTATGGCGCTTCGACCATCTCGCCCCCGCCGATATACATGGCCACGTGGTCACTCCCGCCGGGACCGTAGAACAACAGGTCACCCGGAGCGATATCGGCCAGCGCAATGTGGGTGGTGGCGTTGTACTGTGCCCCCGAATAGTGGGGAAGGCTGATGCCGACCTGTTGGTAGGCCCACATCGTCAGACCTGAGCAGTCGAAGCCGGACGGACTAGTGCCGCCCCACTGGTAAGGGACACCTCTCTCACCCTGGGCGGCCTGCACGGCACCTGCCGCACCGCTTGAGGTAGGAGGCGGTGGGTTTAAGGATACGTAACCGCCACCCCCGCCACCGCTCGAACTACCACCCGACGAACTACCACCCGACGAACTGGACCGGGCGGCTGACCCGGCGGCAGCTTGGGCAGCAGCTTGGGCGGCAGCTTGGGCGGCCTGAGCAGAAGCCAGCTTGGCCTGGGCGGCAGCTTGCGCGGCAGCTAGGGCGGCAGCTTGCTGTTGCCTGACCAATGACTGAATGTTGGCATTGACGCCGTTCAGTGCCGATGAATCCTGTGAGGCCAGTGACGAGGCCTGATTCTTCGATGCTGCTGCCGCGTTGGCGGCCGCCGTGGCCTGGGACTGTTGCTGCTGCAGCGCGTTCTGTTCGGCGTGTAGTTGGTTCTGCGCAGTGTGCAGATGGTCAACGGTGTTGGTCACGTTGCCCGAAGCAATGGCGGAATATACGTTGTGAATGCCGGCAGCGTTGTTGTCACCCGTGAACATCTGAGTGAGTTGACTGCTGGTGCCGTTACTCATGTAGTCGGCCACTGCCTGGTTTCGAAGCTGCCCCTGATCCTTGGCCACCTCGGCCTGATCCTTGGCCACCTCGGCCTGGCTCTGAGCGATCTGGCTGTTGAGCTGAGAGATCTTGTAACTGGCAGCGTCGTACTGTGAAGTCAACGCCGCGATCTGCTGCTGCTCTGCCGCGATCTTGGCGGTCAGCGCCGAGGCCTGGGCCTTGGCATCAGAGATTTGGTCGGCCGAAGCTGGGCGCGTGGGCACCACTACCAGAGACGTGATTCCGGTAGTGACGGCCAGTGCGAGCAGCGCACCGACCCGACTACGGGACCTCGTACGTGCCTTGTGAGGCGCACCTGGCTCGGACGTCGAGTACTGCTCGGCGTGAGTCATAACGCCCTACGTTCTAGTCGATCTAGGCCCCCGACACAAGGGCATCCCCCCCAAACGTGCCTCTGACCTGCAACAATAGAAATATCGCACCGGGACAGATGTCGCCATTTCGCCACATCCCGGTCACACTCTGATCACCTCCCGCTCACATTTCCACCCTTCCGATTACCCCTTCCGATCACCGATACCGGTCGGTCCGCCAACCCCAGCGAGCGCGACAGCCACCCGATCAAGGAGCCGGGTAGGGTCATCGCCATGGGTGAGATCATCGAATTCGCATGCAATGGGGGAACCGCTGAGGGCTACCTGGCGGTCCCATCCGGGGGGGCCGAGTCCGGACCAGGAATCGTCGTCCTTCAAGAGTGGTGGGGTCTGGTCGACCAGATCAAACGGACCTGTGACCGGTTCGCCGAGGTCGGGTTCACTGCGTTCGCCCCCGACCTGTACCACGGGACGACAGTTCCTCTCACCGAGCCGGATGAAGCGGGCAAAGAGATGATGGCGCTCAAGATGGACTCGGCGGCACGGGATCTGAGCGGTGCGGTTGACGAACTGGTCCGCCGCACGGGTCGCGCCGAGGTCGGGGTCATCGGGTTCTGCATGGGTGGGGGACTGGCCCTGGTGCTGGCCACCCAGCGCCCCGATGCGGTGAAGGCGGTGGTTCCGGCATATGGGCTCATTCCGTGGCCCGATGCCCAGCCCGACTACTCGAAGTTGACAGCTGCGGTGCTGGGCCACGTCGCCGCCGATGACGACTACTTCACTCCCGAAAGCGCCCGCCAGCTCGAGGCGCAGTTGCGAGATCTGGGCAAACAGGTCGAGTTCCATACCTACGAGGGAGCCGGGCACGCGTTCTTCAATGAGGACCGTCCCGAGGCGTACCATCCCGAGGGCGCCGGTCTTCTCTGGGACCGCTCCGTCGCGTTCTTTCGTGAGCAACTGGGCTGAACCGCGGTGACAGAGCGCGGCGACCCGGGGTTGGTCGATCGGTACGTGACGCTCGGCCTCCGGTTGGGTCGGCACATCGACGGACTGGTGGATGCCTACTACGGTCCTCCCGGACGAGCCGATGCCGTGGCCGTGGAGCCGGTGCACCCTCCGGATCAGCTGGTGGCCGAAGCCCGGAAGCTTCTTGGTGACATCGACGCCGGGGAAAGACTCGATGGATCCGATGGATCCGATGGAGCAGCTCCGGCACGACGGCGTTGGCTGCGGGCCCAGGTGATCGGCTTGTTGACCACGGCGCGCAAGCTCGACAACGAGCCCATTGGCTATGCCGACGAGGTGGAGTCCTGTTACGGGATCCGGCCCAGCCGGGTCGACGAAAGTACGTTCGCCGACGCCCACCGCCGTCTCGATGAGGTGTTGCCGGGCGGGGGCCCACTGGCCGAGCGCTTGGTCACCTGGAGGGAGTCTCACGCCGTTCCGCCCGACACCCTGCGGAGCGCCATCGATTCGTTGGCCGAAGACTTCCGGGATCGGACCCGGACACTGTTCGGGTTGCCCGAGGGAGAGCATGTCGAGTTCGAGCTGGTGTCGGACCAGCCGTGGTCAGGGTTCAACTACTACCTGGGCGACCTGCAGAGCCGGGTGGCGGTGAACACCGACCTCCCGGTGCTGTCAACCAGCCTGGCCCACCTGGTGGCGCACGAGTCGTATCCGGGCCACCACACCGAGCACACCCGCAAAGAGGTGGGCCTGGTGCGCCACCGGAACTGGTGGGAGGAGTCGATCTTTCTGGTCGGCACGCCACAGTGCCTGTTGGCGGAGGGACTGGCCGATCTCGGCCTGGAAGTGATTGTCGGTCGTCGACCCGAATCAGTGGTGGCCGAACATCTGCGTCCTCTGGGCATCCGTTACGACCCCGAGGTGGTGGCGGCGGTGTCCGAAGCCGGTGAGGCACTCGGGGCGGTGCGGCAGAACGCCGCCTTCCGGCTCCACGAAGACGGGGCCGACGCCGACACGGTCATCGGTGAGGTTGCCCGGTGGGGTCTGCTGTCGACCGACCGGGCGTCCAAGGCTGTCGAGTTCCTTACCCACCCGACGTGGCGGGCCTACCTCACCTGTTATGTGGAAGGTTTGCCACTGTGCCGCTCGTTTGTGGGCGGGGATCCGACCCGATTCGATCGGCTGTTGTCCGAGCAGCTGACCCCGGCCGACCTGCAGGCCGACCCGGCGCCACCACCCGGCTGATCCACCACCCGCTGATCCAGAGTGGCTCCCGATGAGATCCGGGTCCCCGGTGCTCATCGGTGGATGTGCCCCTGTCCGCAGGGTGAGTGGGTGCCTGCCGGCGGCCCCTCTGATTACCGGGCAGCAGCTTCGGCCTGTGCCACCTCGAAGTCCGGCTCATCGAAGACCTCAGTCTCAGCGGCGTCTTCTCCTTCACCATGGATGTACTTCCCACCGCGCAACCACGAGGCCCCCGCGGCCAGCAGACACGAGACGATGGCGAAGTCGAAGGCCAGATCGAGGCCCTTCTTGAACGGGGCGGCGATCAACCCGGGGAAGAAGCTGCGACCGGTCAGGTAGGCGGCGGTGGCGTGGGGCATCTGCGCCAAGGTGGAGGGTCCGAGCAACGCCTGGAGGGGGCTGACTCCCAAGAAGGCGGCGAACAGGCTCCCTACCGGAGGCAGATGGGAGACCCGGGTGGCGGCGGTGGCCGGCACGCCGTGGATGACGAGTCCGTGGTAGAGGCTCACCGGGAGTTCCGAGGCCAGACCCAGGATGACGAGCGTGAAGAAGACGCCGATGGAGAGCACCTGGGCCGAGTTCTGGAAGGTGTTGGCCATCCCGGCGCCGGCGCCCCGCTGATCGGGCGGTAGGGAGTTCATGATGCCGGCCCGGTTCGGCGAGGCGAAGATGCCCATGGCCAACCCGTTCAACAAGATGATGCCGGCGAAGGCCGGGTAGGAGAAGTTGACGGGAAGTAGCTCGAGGAGCCAGAAACTGAGCCCGGCCAACAGCATCCCTCCGGTGGCGAACGGGCGGGCACCGTACTTGTCGGAGAGAATCCCCGAAATCGGTCCGGCGATGAGGAAGCCGACGGTCAGCGGCACCAGGTAGATGCCGGCCCACAGCGGGGTGCGGCTGAAGCTGTAACCGTGCTCGGGAAGCCAGATTCCCTGGAGCCAGATGATGAGAATGAACATCATGCCGCCGCGCCCCAAGGCGGCCAGCAGGCTGGCCACATTGCCCATCGAGAAAGCGCGAATCCGAAACAGCGGGATCTGGAACATCGGGTCCTCTACCCGGGTCTCGATGATGCAAAATACCAGCAGCATCACGACTCCGCCGATGAGGCCTACCAGCACTTCGGGATTCGTCCAGCCCATCTCGTGGTGGCCGTAGGGCTCGATGCCGTAGGTGATGCCCGCCAGCACCGCAACGAGGCCCACCGCGAAGGTGATGTTTCCCCACCAGTCGATACGGGCCGGGTGGAGTTCACTGCGGTCCTCGAGCATCACGTACGCCCACACAGTGCCGAAGATCCCCACCGGGACCGACACCAGAAAGACCAGACGCCAATCGAGAGGTCCGAGGACCCCACCCAGGATCAGCCCGATGAAGGACCCGGCGATGGCGGCCACCATGTTGATGCCGAGGGCCAAGCCACGCTGGGTGGTAGGGAAGGCATCGGTGAGAATGGCACTGGAGTTGGCCATCAACAGGGCGGCGCCGACACCTTGGAAGACCCGCATGGCGATGAGGTAGAGGGCGCCGGCGGGTCCGTGCATCCAACTGACCGCCAGCAGAATGGAGAAGAAGGTGAAGACGGCAAAGCCCAGGTTGTACATTTTCACCCGGCCGTACATGTCGCCGATGCGTCCGAAGCTGACCACCAGCACCGCGGTGACCACCATGAAGGCCATGAGCATCCACAGCAGGTAGCCGGTATTGCCGGGGGCGAGCGGATCGAGGCGGATCCCCCGGAAGATGTCGGGAAGGGCGATGAGGACAATGGAGATATTGATGGTGGCCATCAATACGCCCATGGTGGTGTTGGAAAGGGCTATCCACTTGTAGCGGTCGGGATGGGCGGAGGGTCGGTGGCGGCGACCGGGGTGCCTGGGCTGGCTGGGGCCACCGTCTCCATTGTTCGACGGCCCGCCGCCGTTGGACCCTGGTCCCCGGCCGTTCGACCCCGGTCCTCGGTTGCCACCGGATCCACCGTCGCTCGCCTGCGCCCGGGACTCTCGGGCGCCGCCGTCCTCTTCGCCGGTCGTCTGCATCCCTCGAAACGGCATTGAGAAAGTTTACGTCGACGTCATGTTTGGTGCATCAGGCCAGGTCAGGGCCACCAGCGGGGGAGCATCACCGACGACGGGCTCACGTAGGAGCTAGATCGTGCGGTCCTGAAGGGGGATAACCGCCTGCGTCACGGACCGCCGCTCCCCACGGTTCCAATATGGCGATGAGCTCGGGTAGTTCGTCCCCGAGGGCAGCCACGGCCGGACCGCACTGGCGGTCGGTGGCCACCTCGACGGCCTCCCGCTGCGCTCGACCCTGCTGGGTCAAACCGTTGTCGTCGACAAGTCCGCGGGAACGGAGACGTTCTTCCGCCGCATCGAGTTTGTCGTCCGACCAGGCCCGGGTCCGGATGTAACTACGGAGCGGCAGACCCCAATAGAGCTCGGTGAGCAGGCCGATCTCGGTGGCGTCGAATCCGGCCGATATCCACGATGCGGTGTGGGCGTCACCTCTGAACTCGCGCAGGATGTCACCTGATCTCCACATGTCTCCCATTGGATCGCCGGGAAGGCCGAGGCTGAGTAACCCGGCGTAGAGAGGACGACCCTCTGGTCTCAGGGGTGCAGCGGCTTGCTGAAGAAGACTTGTGGCCCGATCGAGCCCGTCCGGGTGGTCACCCAGGATCCGGGTGAGTTGGGCGGTGGCACCCCGGGTACGGGCCGACGCGATGGTCGGCGCGTCGCAGTGGGTCCACCCGAGTTGAACAGCCGGGATGACAGCTTCGGGATTGAACACGGCGAAAGCCGCAGCCACCACCTCGCCGGGCACCTGGCCCATACACGAACCACGGCTGGTGAAGTAGGCCGGTCCGTCGGGAAGTTGTACCCCGGTGTCGAGCGTGAACGGGCTCGGTGAGAAACCGAGTTTCTCGTACTCCTGGTGGCATTCGGCGGCAAAGTACACCTGACCCGTCACCGGTTCGAGGGCGGCGGCGAGTCGGCGGGCCGCCTCGCCAAGACGATCGGCACTGCTCATGTCGACACTGTAGATGGCTCGGGTCGGTGGCCAGGGCAAAGCCTGGCGGCCGGTGGTCTGGTGGTCTGGGCGCCATGCCGAAGTTCAGTATTCATCGGCTGAACGGCTCCCGGTTTGGCTGTCTTCGGCGATGGCCGTACGATCTGGACATGTCTGAACGCTCCCGCAATCTGCCCCGTCGCTCGTGCATGTCCTCGCCCGGGTCGAATGAGAAGTTCCTGTCCAAGGCGCCCACCGTGCCGGCTGACATGAGCTTCCTCGACCTCGAGGACTCGGTGGCTCCGTTGGAGAAGGAGAACGCCAGGGCCAAGGTGGCCGACGCCATCAAGAACCTGCCCTGGGACGATCGCGTGTTATGCGTGAGGATCAACGCCTGGGACACCGAGTGGACCTATGGCGATGTGATCGAAGTGGTGGGCAACGCCGGAGAACGCCTCGATGAAGTCATGCTCCCCAAGGTGCAGACGGCCGCCGAGGTGGTCGCACTTGACCTTCTTCTCACTCAGGTGGAGAAGAAGAGTGGGCTGCCGGTGGGCCACATCGGTATCGAGGCTCAGATCGAGACGACCAGGGGTCTGATCAACGTGGAGGAGATCTGTGCGGCGTCTCCACGGCTCGAGACCATCATCTTCGGCCCAGCCGACTTTGCCGCCTCGATGGAGATGCCGGTGTTGACCGGAGGGGTGGCTATCCCCGAATATCCGGGCGACCACTTCAACTATGTGTTCTCGAAGATTCTGATGGCGGGGCGTGCCAATGGGCTGCAGGTCATCGACGGGCCCTTCCTGAAGATCCGGGAGCTCGATTCGTTGCGTGAGTTTTCACAACGGACCCGGGTGCTGGGTTACGACGGCAAGTGGGCGTTGACTCCCGACCAGGTCGGGGTGTTGAACGAGGTCTACTCGCCCACCCAGGAACAGTTCGACAAGGCCTGGGACATTCTGGATGCGTACCGGAAGGCCACCGAGGACGACCGGACCGGCGCGGTGATGTTCGGCGACGAGATGATCGACGAAGCTTCCCGCAAAATGGCCACCAAGTTCGTGGTGCGAGGTGAACGTGCCGGTCTTGCCCGTTCGAAAGGCTGAGTCGGGGAGGGAGGGTTTGAATTCTCCCTATCCTACTAGCATCGCTCTATAGTAGGATAGGGAGATGGGACCCGTGGCAACCAAGCGCCCGATGGCAACCAAGCGCAAAGTCTCACTCACGCTCGACGAAGACCTGGTCGCCGCCCTCGAAGAGGACGAG
>Ga0097691_1000502_pt1 | contig 33914 bp, 28 predicted proteins | sample NGESurdeep072012_8_FD_72858 | JGI IMG/M metagenome (GOLD analysis project Ga0097691, IMG submission 72858) | Arctic peat soil microbial communities from Barrow, Alaska - NGEE Surface sample 210-1 deep-072012 | ecosystem: Environmental > Terrestrial > Soil > Wetlands > Peat ... | reverse complement strand
AACCGGTAAGCCGGTGCGCAGCCTGCCGCTGAAGAACGTGAAGTTGGTGTAGTGGCGCCCGAGGACGCTGTCATTCCGGGGCGCGGGCGAAGCTCGCGAGCCCTGAATCCACCAGCAAGTTCTGTGCGTGTTTCTGGATTCCGGGACAGCCTTTCAGAGAGAGTTGGTTCGCAGTTACACTCCCTCCGCCACTTTCCCTAATGGCCGATTCTTTCGCCCGAGCAGGCTAGCCGAAATTGCGATGTATTAGCGTTGGATTTCGGCAGACCTCTGTACCTTTGCGGCTTCGGCTTCTCGTGTCGACGCTCTCTGAGGAATGTTTTTCTCTGCGGCTCTGTACTTTTATCCAAGAGTACGGATTTCCAGCGCCAATCTTTTCGGGCACTTCGCGAACTCTACGACCGACAGAGTTTGAATCGCTCTCGCTTGACCGACGCTCTGACAATCTTTCTGGATAGAGCAGCGGTTTCCTAAACCGAAGGTCGGAGGTTCGACTCCTCTCGGGACCGCCATGATTTCAAATAACGATTTCTGATTTGTAGCCCGTGCGAATCCTGCTTTGCTCGCGAAATCGGCCTCTGGGGCTTGACAGTGCCGACCGGAGCCGGACTAGGGCTGAAATTTGCTCCCGACCTTTTCGAAAAATACGGCGTCGGCTAGTACGCTCACACTAATGCGATGGAGAAAACGATGTCTTTGATGAAGGAGAGGTTGCATCGATAAAATGAGGTTATTTGCAGCGACGATAACGAACGGTTATGCGTCCCTTACCTTTAGATTGGATTGCATCGTCCAAACGACAAACTTCTAAATGCGTTTTTTTCAATCCTGCCCCATTCGCAGAATGGCTGATTACGGAATATTACGGTTGCTTCGCGGTTCCCGCGAGTGCAAGCCGTGATGCAAGAGGAATTGGGAATCCATCGCCCTCAAATAGTCTGCTGGGGTACGACGCGCGCTGTCTCAACGAAGCCGTCTGTCAATTCCGAGCGTATGCATCCTCGACCAGCTTGAGCGTTTCAAGATTGTCAGCGGGCGACGTCTCGAATGGCGCTCCCGACGCTAGACAATTTAAAAAATGTTCGATCGCACCGCGGTAGGACGCCATGTAATTTGCATCGAGATCGACGCTCTGAGAAATAGGGTTTTCGCTGATCAGTTGCAATGTCGTCTCCATGAAGCGGATCGTGCCGCGCTCCCCGAAAATCTCCAGCCGATCAAATTGCGCTGGTGGGTAACCCCTCGCCATGAAATCTCCATTGAGTATTACCCCCATACCCGAAGGCGATGACATCAGTAGGGTGGCGCGATCTTCCCCGCGCACGCCGGGGCAAGAGTGGCCAAAGCTGGCGCCTTGCAGTTCGAGCGGCCCTAGCAGGAAACGCAACGTGTCAACGTGATGGATCATCACCTCCATCAAAAGCAGCCTGTCGAGGGTGGCAAAAAATGGCTGACGCTCGACAGCGGGAAGACGACCTTCCGCATCAGGCAAGAGACCTGAGGTTAATATCGTCATCGATGCTTGCCGCACTTTCCCGATGTAACCCTCATTCAGCCACTGCGCTATCAATCGGTAATGAGGACGAAAGCGCCAATTTTCGTGCACCATAAGCCGTATGCTGGGGGGCAAGTTCTGCACAAGCTTCTGTGCCTCCTGCAGGTTCGGCGCGAGTGGTTTCTGACAAAGAATTGCAAGACCCTTTGATCCTGCAAGCTCACACATTGCGACGTGTGTCTCGCGGGGACTTGCAACATCGACAGCATCTAGCTTCTCGCGCTCAAGCATCTCAGCGGCGTTCGCGTATACCGCAGGGATGTCGTAAGCTTCAGCGCGCCGGTTGCGGGCTTCCGCGATCGGATCCGCAATCGCAACGACTCTGGCGCGTTTCGCTAATTGCTTATAGGCATTAAGATGATGCTGGGTCACCCAGCCCGCGCCGATCATTCCAATTCGCAGCATGGCAGAGACACTCCTGTGTGTACCGAAAACATCATCCGCATTGACTAGCTGACGGAATCACAAAACGTCAGTGGACGATGTTCGCCCTGTCGTTTCAGAAAATTTCATCTATTGGATTCGCGATCTCCGGCGAAGCAGAACAATATTGCTGGATGTTCGTTATTGCCTTCCTTTTCGTCCGCATGCTGTGCGACTGTTTCAAGTCGCGACGACGGCTTGATGCCGAAGTCCTGGTGCTGCGGCACCTCCGTAGAGCGCGCCTATACCGGCGTCAGTCGGTGGCGTTCTCGCGCAATACCTCGCTCGCGATGCGGTGCGCCTCGTTCGACGCCGGAATGCCGCAATACAGGGTCAGCAGCAGGAGAATCTCCTGGATCTGCTCGGCGCTGCAGCCGTTCTTCACGGCGCCCTTGAGATGTACGCGCAATTCGTTGGCGTGCCCGGCCGCCGCCATCATGGCCACCATGGCGAGAGATTTCGTCGCCGGCGGCAGCGCCGACCGGCTCCAGACATCCCCGTAGGCGTAGGCGTTGATGATGTGCTGCAATGGTTTGCCGAACTCGCCGAACGAGTTCATGCGCTTTTCCACGGCCTCGCGGCCAAACATGTCGATGCGCAGCTTGAGGCCGCGCTCGTGAAGCTCTTTCTCGTCCATTGTTCGCTTCCTTTCGATAATGCATTAGCCCGGTCGCGACCGGCGCAACTCGCTATTGCAGCTGAATGCCGGCGGCTTCACGAACCTCGTTCCATCGTTTGTATTCGCTCGCCATGAAATCCCCGAACTGCTGCGGCGTTGAGCTTTTGACTACCACGCCGACGGTGATCAGGCGTTTCTTAACCTCGTCTTCCTGCAGACTATCGTTGAGCACTTTGTTCAGCTTGGCGATGACGCCCGGTGGCGTGCCGCGCGGCGCAAACACACCGTACCAGGTGGTAACGTCGTAGCCGGGCAGCAAGCCGGACTCGACGGCGGCCGGCACATTCGAAACTGCCGGGAAGCGATCCTTGCCGGTAACCGCAAGTGCCTTGAGCTGGCCGGACTGCACATGTCCGATCAATGCCGACACCGTATCGAACATGATGTCGGCATGCTGACCAAGGACCGCGTTGATGGTTTCAGGCGTGGTGCGGAAAGGAACATGTAGCAGGTCTATTTTCGCAATCTGCTTGAACAGCTCGCCGGCAAAATGCTGGGTGGCGGCGAAGCCGGGGCTTGCGAACACGACCTTGCCGGGATTGGCCTTGGCGTAGGCGACGAGCTCCTTCACGTCATTGGCCGGAAAATCCGGACGCGTCACGATCATCAGGCTCGCGGTCGCAATCTGTCCCACCGGCGCAAACGCAGTGAGGCTGTCGTAAGGCATTTTCTTCGTCGTGACGGCGGCGATGAGCTGGCCCGCGGTCATGATTCCAAGCGTGTAGCCGTCGGGAGTAGCTCTCGCGACCATGTCATTTCCCAGGATACCGCCGGCGCCGGGTTTGTTTTCGACCACCACCGCCTGGCCTAGTTTGGTCTGCAGCGATTCCGCCAGGATGCGGCCGATGATGTCGGAACCGCCGCCGGGTCCGAACGCGATAATGAGATGGATGGGTCGCTGAGGAAAGTCCTGCGCGGGGGCGGGATTTGCAAACCCCGCGGTCAGAATCAAAGCGGCAGCGAACGCGAACAAGAGCTTCTTCATGATAATCCTCCTATCGAAAACCTCATCCGTAGATGATTTTCATTTGACCGGCTGAATTCTCTGATCTTGCGATCGATCGTGCCATCGGCGTTGAACACCGCACCATAAACATTTTCGGCAGAATCTCGGCTGACGTAGCCGCAGCGAACGTCAAGTTCCAGCGTATACAGGTCGCGCTCGAGCGGCGAACCGAAGCCGCTACCGCCGCCCGATCGCAGGATTTAGGCGTCACCGGGCTTGAGCACCTGGTTGAAGGCCTCGCCGTTGGGAAAAATGCGTCTCCTTGTCAAAATCCGTAGAGGCGGGCGGGGTTGTCGGCCAGAATCCTATTGCGCGTCGCGTCGTCGGATACCCAATCAAGCAGCATATCGAGCATCCAGGCATCGTCAGGGACCACCACACCCGGCGTCGGATGCGGCCAGTTCGTCGCCCACACCATGTGTTCAGGCGCGGCTTTGACCAGCAGTTTGGCGAGCCTGCCGACGTCGTCGTAATGCGGCGGGCCGACTTTCGACGTTTCGTAGGGCGCCGACAGCTTTACCCAGGCGCCTTTGTCCACCAGCCGCAGCAGCGTGCGAAAACCGGGATGATCGGGCGCGACCGGTTCGAGGAATTTCCCGACATGGTCGATCACCAGCGTCGCGGCGAGCCGATTGAGCAATGTTTCACGGTCGGGCAGATCGCGGCCGTCGAGCTGAAGCTGCACGTGCCAGCCGAACGATGCGACGCGCGCCGCCATAGTTTCGAGAATTTCCCAGGGCAGCGGCGCGCCGCCCAGCATGAAAAACCGGATGCCGCGGATGCCAAGCTTGGTCAGCCGTGCGAGCTCGGCGTCGGAGACAGTCTCGTCGACCACGGCGACGCCGCGTGCGCTCGGCCCGATAGCGGCCATGGCTTCGAGCGTGCAGCGATTGTCTTTGCCATAGGTCGAGGGCTGCACCACCACGGTGCGTTCGATGCCAAGCCGCGCCCGCATCTTCAGATAATCCGCCACCGACGCGTCAGGCGCCTCTATTTTGGCGGTCGGCGCTTTTGGAAAGCGCCGGTTGTAGATATGCATATGAGTGTCGCAGGCGCCGGGTGGCGCCTTGAGCTTCGGCTGCATTGCGCTGTTGGCGGGAGGCATGTCGATTCCAATCGTACGGTCAGGGGCAGATATAGCCTGCGCCGCTGGGGTTCTTGAAGCAACCGACCGATTCCGGCAGCACGTGCTTGGGCAGCCACAGCACGATGTCGGGGAAGAAGATCGAGAAGGCAATGGCCGCGAAAAATACGACATAGATCGGCAGCGACGCGAACATCGCTTTGCCGAAGCGCACCCCGATGAATTTCGACGCCATCAGCAAGCACAATCCGTAAGGCGGTGTGATCAGCCCGAACGCCAGCGTCACGATGATCACCACGCCCATGTGCACCGGGTTGATGTCGGCATTCTTGGTAAGATCGCTGATGATCGGCATGAAAATAATGATCGCCGGGATGGCGTCGATAAAATCCCCGACGATGACGAACAGGACGACCAGCAGCAGCATGATCATGAACGGATCGTTGCCGGCCGCATGCGCGATCCACTCCGACACCACGGCGGGCCCGCGCAGATAGGCCAGCATCCAGCCGAACACCGACGCGGCGCCGATGGTGATCAGCGGAATGGAATAGAGCAATCCGGCAAATGCCATGTCGCGCGGCAGCTTGACGATGTGCCGATAGTTGAGAAACGGAATCGCGACAAAGACGATGTAAGCGACGGCAATGACGCCGGCTTCGGTCGGCGTGAACTGGCCGGTCAGGATGCCGCCCATGATAATGATGGGAATCATCAGCGGCACCACGGCTTCTTTGGCCGCCGTGCTGAATTGCCCGAACGTCGCGCGTTTGTGCTTGAAACCGACCGGCCCGAAAAAATAGCTGTAGATCATCAGCCCGATGCCGACCAGCACGCCGGGCACCACGCCGCCGAGGAACAGCCCGCCGATCGAGACGTTGCCGGTCGCGCCATAGACCACCGCCATGATGCTGGGCGGAATGAGATTGGCCATGGTCGAGGCCGACGCGATCAGCGCGGCGGTAAAGCCTTTGTCGTAGCCTTCGCGATTCATCTCCGGACCGAGCGTGCGCGTGAGCACCGCGACATCGGCGGCGGACGACCCGGAAATGCCGGCGAAAAACATGCTGAACAGGGTGACGACCTGCGCCAATCCGCCGCGCATATGTCCGACCATCGTTTGCGCCAGGCGGATCATGCGGCCGGTGACATTGGCCGACGTCATCAGATCGCCGACCAGCAGGAAAAACGGCACCGCCAGCAGCGCCTCGACATCCATGCCGTTGAACAGTTGCCCCATCATCGAGGCGAAACTGATCGGCGTGAACAATGTTACCACCAGCACCGATGCGATCAGGGCGAAGGCCACCGGCACGCCCATGTAGCCGAGCGAGAGAAACAGAAAACCCATCAGGAAGATGAGCGCGCCGTTGGACGTCACAGCACTTCTCTCCCCAAACTTTCGTGATGCGGTTTACCTTTCGGTTCGGCAAAGCCGTTGTGCCAACCGTTCACCATCTGCTCGATGGTGAAAAGAGAAATCAAAATCCCGCACAGTGGAATCGCCGCGTAAAACATCGACATCGGTATCATCGACGGCATGCTCAGGCTTTTGAAGCCGTCGAGGAAATTCAGATAGCCGAAATAGATCATGCAGACGGCGACCGCGAGCACCACCAGGCGATTGAATATTTCGAAGAAGAGTCTGCGGTTGCCGGTCATCGATTCCGCCAGCACGGCCAGATAAAGATGATCGTTGCGGCGGGTCGCCGCGCCGACGCCGATGAAAATGCCGTAGATGAAGAAGGTCATCGTCGCCTCCTGCAGCCATAGCCAGGGGTGGCCGATCGTGCGGGTGACGACGTCGCACATCACAAGCACGCAAAAGCCGGTGATGGCGATGCCGCACAAAATCATCAGGACTTGTTCGAGTGGGTCGAGCGCGCGCCACTTCAAGTGACGCTGCTCCTGCAAGACCAAGCTGTAATCCGCGGGCATTTGTAACTTCCGGATCGTTGGAAGGCAGGCACGAGTGCAGTGAGCAGGTCTGCTCCCCGCTTCGTGAATGCGCCGCTTATTTTACGTCGCGGACAAGAGCGAGGACCTTCACGGCATTGGGGCCGAGATCCTTGGCGAGCTTGTCCTGGATTGGCTTGCTGATCTGCGCAAAGCCGCTCTTGTCGACATTCTTGACGACCTTGACGCCGATCTTCTCGAGCTTGGCTAGCGCCTCATGCTCGAGCTTGAAAGCGGCGGTCGGTTCCTTTTGGCTGACCTCGTCGGCCGCGGCTTGCACCCACTTTTTCTGCTCGTCGGAGAGGCTGCTCCAGACCTTGTCGCTGACGAAAAGCGCGGCGTTGTTCGCTTCGTGCTCAGTAAGCGAAAGCACCGGCGCGGGTTCGTAATGCTTATTGATGAGGTAGTTGTTGATGCCATTCTCGGCCATGTCGGCAACGCCGGTCTGCAATGAGGTGTAGACCTCGCCGAACGGCATGTGCACGACCTGCGCGCCATAGGCCGGGAACGTCTCGTCTTCCGTCACAGTCGCTTGCACGCGCATCTTGACGCCCTTGAGGTCGGCGACCTTCTCGACCGCCTTCTTGCCGTACATGTGCCGCAACCCTTGCGAACCCAGCCCGAGCATATGCGCGCCCTTCATCTTGGCCGCGTACAAGTCTTTCATCGCCGCGATCACTTTAGGATCGCCGAGCACTTTGATGGCGTGCGCTTCATCGCGGAAGATGAAGTGGATCGAAAACACGCCGGACTCCGGCTGAGCGGTCGAGGCATTGGCGGTCGACAGGAATACAAAATCGATGTCGCCGGTCTGCACCTTTTGCAGGGTCTGCGCTTCGGTGCCGAGCTGGGCGCCGGGATACTGATTGATCGAGAGTGTGCCGTTGCTCAATTCCATCAGCTTCTTGTTGAACATTTCCGCGCCGGCGCCGTAGCCGCTGCTCTTCGGCTGGTCGTAGGCAAAGGAAAACTGCCGGTTCTGGGCTTGCGCCGCAGACGATCCTGTGATCGCAACGGCAGCGAGTAGAAATGCGGAGATTAGCGAGCATACGCGATTGACGGACATGACTATTCCTCCCCAGGAATTGCGGCCGGCGGCACCAGGGCCGTGACCGCGTTTTTTTGCGCTTGAGCCGCGTTTATATTGCTTGAAAGGTGTGGCCGCAGACCCGTCGTTGTCAATCCCGCGACGTTGCTGCACTGCACCCGGGCATGTGCGCCGCGGTCTTAGGGGCCGCAAAAAATGCCCGCGAGAAAATCGTTTTGTTCGGCACGAACGGCCGTGGCCAATGCCGAATGCGCGCTATGGAAGTCCGGGACAAGCCTACCGCACTGGCTTCGCCTTGGCAGAATGGCGGTGCCGAACGGCTGATCGGGTCGATCCAGGCGAGTGCGTGGACCATTTCGTCATCTTGGGCGAGGCACATCTGCGCCGGATCCAGCGAGTCTATGCTGGCTATTACAACGACATCAGAACGCACCGGTCTTTGGACAAAGATGCGCCGGTTTCTCGCCCCGTCTAGCGGACTGGAACCATAAGTTCACGCCCGGTTCTTGGCGGGCTTCATCACCACGATATCCGGTTTTAGGTTTTCGGTACACACAGCGGGCGGATTCGACGAAATTCCCTGTTAATTTCCCTGTTAGCAGGGAATTCAGGCGTGGAGACAGGTTCGACGGCGACTGCGTCCGCCACCACGCATTCAAGGACATGAATACGTTTCCCGGTCTCTGCGATTTTGGCCGTGGAAACGGGCCATTTTTCAAGCAGAGACAGTCTCTGTGTCGCAGCATTTATAAAAAGTCGCGAGAATGGGCGGTTTGTCTCTGATGCACAAAATTACGTTTCCCCGAAAATTAAGACTGCAGTCGACTAGAGACGGGTTCGAGTCTTACGAGGTTGAGCAGTTTTCTATCTCGAACTGAGTCGCAGAGACCGGTTCGATATGACTGCGTGCCTGGCACGCAGTTTGAATCCTCTGAAGGCCAGAGCGGCTAACTGTTGCGCGCGTCCTTGCGCAGTGTTGGCAGGCCAATGCCGGTGGCCTCGAATCCGCCATCGACGGCAATCGTCTGCCCGGTGATGTAGCTGGCGCGCTCGCTGCACAAGAAGTAGATCGCCTCGGCTAGCTCTTGCTCCAGGCCATAGCGGTTGAGGGGAATGGCGTCGTGATAGGCGGCGCGGATTTCGGGCGTATGGACGGCCTTTGCCATCGCGGTATCGACCGGACCCGGTGCGACGGCATTGACCCGGATACCGAGCGACGCGAGTTCGACCGCCTGTTGTTGGGTCAGGTGCGCAAGGCCGGCTTTGCTTGTGCCGTAAGCGGTGCGCAGCGTCGAGGCGCGTAGGCCCGATATGGAAGTGATATTGACGATAGCGCCACCGCCGCTGTCGCGCATTAGTGGGGCTGCCGCCTGCGAGCATAGGAATGGCCCGGTGAGATTGACCGCCAGCACGCGCGACCAATCGTCATAGGTGATGTCGAGGATTGGTTTGAAGATCGCAATGCCGGCATTGTTGACCAGCGCATCGAGCCGGCCGAATTTTTCGGCGATGGTCGCGAGCGCGCGGGCGACGCCCGCGGGATCGGCGACATCGCATACAAGCGCGAGCGTGACGTCTGGTTTGTTCAGCGCTGTGAAAGTGCGCTTCAGATTCTCGCCGTCGATATCGAGCAGCACCACGCGCCAGCCGTCGGCGAGAAATCGCTTGGCGGTCGCCAATCCGATCCCACGCGCCGATCCGGTCACCAGTGCGACCTTCTGTGTTGCTTCGCTCATCGCCCCCCAGCCCGTTTGTCGTATCATGGCCGGGCATGTTCCGGCCATTGCTTGCTTTCATTGCTGTTTAAAAGACGCGGATGCCCGGCACAAGGACGCCTTGCCTTCATCCGTTGGTCCAAAAAGGCCGCTAGGTCGGCAGATTTTCACTTGGAGGGGTAATTAGTGCGGATCGCGAAACTTTAAGCTTTTAACCTGCTTGCATTTCGCCGCCGACAGTCAGAACATTCACAAACAGAACAATCCAATAGCGGGGGTCACCATGGGTAGGATAACGCGCCGGCGACTGATGACCGGGGCAGCGGCAGGTGCGATTACAATTACAACCGGCATCCGTCGGGGCAGGGCAGCCGAGTTCACATACAAATACGCCAACAATTTGCCCGTTGCTCATCCGATGAATGTGCAGGCGCAGAAGGCCGCCGACAATATTAAGGCTGAGACGAACGGACGATTTGACCTGCAGATCTTCCCCAACAACCAGCTCGGCTCCGATACGGATATGTTGAGTCAGTTGCGATCCGGCGCGATCGAGTTTTTCACAATGTCGGGTCTGATCCTGTCGACTTTGGTGCCTGCAGCCTCGATCAATGGTATCGGCTTTGCCTTTCCCGACTACGATACAGTTTGGAAGACGATGGATGGTGAGCTCGGTGCGTATGTGCGGGCGCAGATCGCCAAGGCCAATATCGTCGCGATGGAAAAAATTTGGGACAACGGCTTTCGTCAAACCACAACCAGCACTCGGCCGATCGTCACGCCTGCCGACTTCAAGGGCCTAAAGATCCGCGTACCGGTGAGCCCGCTCTGGACCTCGATGTTCAAGGCTTTCGACGCGGCGCCGGCGAGCATCAACTTCAACGAAGTCTATTCGTCGCTCCAGACCAAGGTGGTGGAGGCCCAAGAAAATCCGTTGGCAATCATCTCCACCGCCAAGCTTTATGAAGTGCAGAAATATTGCTCACTCACCAACCATATGTGGGACGGCTTCTGGTTCCTCGCGAATCGAGCGGCGTTTGAACGTATTCCGCAGGACCTAAGGGCGACCGTCGTAAAGAATATCAACGCTGCGGGAATTGCTGAACGCGTGGACGTCGCCAAACTTAATGCGGGACTTCAATCGGAGCTCGCAGCAAAAGGACTCGTGTTCAACACGCCAGATCCCGCACCTTTCCGTGAGGCGCTTCGCAAGGCCAGTTTCTATTCTGAATGGAAAGGAAAATACGGCGAGGAAGCATGGGCGATCCTGGAAAAATCGGTCGGTAAGTTGTCGTGACCGATGACGGACGTGCGGCTCATGGAACGCGCGCCCCGATCATCGAGACCCTAGCGCCGCAGAACGGCCTGCCCCGATGGGCAACGGTCGCTGACGGATTGATCGGCCGGGCTGTCAACACCACGGTGGCGATCCTCATCGTCACTGAGGTGCTGATTTTGTTCGCAGGGGTCGTCGCACGATACCTATTGCGCAGCCCTCTGGTCTGGTCCGACGAGTTGGCGTCAATCCTGTTTCTTTGGTTGGCGATGCTGGGCGCTGTTGTCGCCTTCCGACGCAACGAACACATGCGGATGACAACTTTTGTCACGATGGCGCCGCCGATCGTGCGGTCGTTCCTACAGCACACCGCTTTGAGCGTTTCTTTCGTCTTTCTGCTGCTTCTAGCGCTGCCGTCGTTTGAATATGCGCGTGAGGAAGCCTTCATTACGACCCCGGCATTGGAAATCCGCAATTCTTGGCGCGCCGCGGCGCTTCCGGTCGGGATCTTGCTAATGACCGTCAGTGCGGCCTTTCAATTCGTGCGCTTACGGAATTTCGCGCCAATGCTGGCCAGCCTGGCCGTGGTCGTAACGATCATGCTCGGGTTCAGGTTCGCCGAACCACTGTGGCACAACCTCGGCAACCTTAATCTTCTGATATTCTTCGTCCTCGTCGTTGCGACGCTGGTCTTTGCGGGCGTGGCGATCGCATTTGCCTTCGGTTTGGCGACCTTCGGCTATCTCGCTCTCACAACCCATGTGCCGATGATGGTCGTCATCGGCCGCATGGATGAGGGCATGTCTCACCTCATTCTATTGTCTGTACCTTTGTTTGTATTTCTTGGGCTTTTGATCGAAACGACCGGTATGGCGCGCGCGATGGTGGCGTTTCTCGCCAGCTTGCTCGGACACATCCGCGGTGGCTTGTCCTATGTCCTGGTCGGCGCAATGTATCTCGTTTCCGGAATTTCCGGCGCGAAGGCGGCAGACATGGCAGCGGTGGCGCCGGTCTTGTTTCCCGAAATGCAGCGGCGTGGAGCAAAGCCTGGGGATCTCGTCGCTTTGCTATCGGCAACCGGGGCGCAAACCGAAACTATTCCGCCCAGCCTCGTCTTGATCACGATCGGCTCGGTCACTGGCGTATCGATTGCTGCACTTTTCACCGGTGGCTTGTTGCCGGGCGCGGTTCTCGCTGCCACGTTGTGCATGGTGGTCTGGTTCCGCTATCGCGGAGACGACCTCTCGCATGTTACGCGCGCAAGCGCGCGCGAGATTGCCCGCGCCTTTATCGTGGCGCTGCCGGCCCTCGCATTACCATTTGTCATCCGCGCCGCGGTGGTCGAAGGAATCGCCACGGCGACCGAGGTCTCGACAATCGGCATCGTTTATTCCTTTTTGGTGGGCGCCGCGGTCTATCGCAAGCTAGACCTGCGGCGGCTGCCGCAGATGCTGATCGACACCGCTTCCTTGTCTGGCGCGATTCTGCTCATTATCGGCGCAGCGACCGGCATGGCGTGGGCACTGACGCAATCGGGCTTTTCAAGGCAACTCGCGGCTACGATGGCGGCTTTGCCAGGCGGCGCGCCGATGTTTTTGGCGGTGTCGGTATTGGCATTCATCGTGCTCGGAAGTGTGCTCGAAGGTATCCCGGCAATCGTGCTGTTCGGGCCGCTGTTGTTTCCCATCGCACGACAGATGGGAATTCACGAAGTCCACTACGCGATGGTGGTTATCCTCGCTATGGGGATCGGGCTATTCGCACCGCCCTTCGGCGTCGGATACTACGCTGCGTGCGCGATCGGACGCGTTAATCCCGATGACGGCATGCGCGCAATTTGGGGGTATCTGGTGGCGCTCGTTGCCGGTCTCGTTTTGGTGGCCGCCGTTCCGTGGATTTCTATCGGGTTCCTGTGAGAATAGCGGAGCTTTGGTTTGCTAGACAAATTCTAGCGCCTTGCTCAACTGGCAATAATTTCTGTTGTTAGCACAAAGCGGACATCGAGAAGCTACTGACGAATGTCCGCTTTCGGGGGGTAAACCGGACGTTGTGGCCTCACAGAGACCGGTTCGATAGGACTGCGTGCCTGGCACGCAGTTCGAGTCCTCTCAGGTCCACCACGCAGTCTCGTATTCTCAGAGATTTTCCGAAGCCTCGCAAATTGCGCCGAATTGGCGGGGTTGCGCGCCAGCGCTCAGTCTCTGAGATAGGGTATCCGAAGTTCGGCGGCGATTTTGGCGCATTTGTCTCTGGCCGCGAAATCCCGTTTCCCGGAAACAGAGACTGCCGCGGGTAGAGAATGGTTCGAATGTGGCGCTTAAGCAGCGCTCGATTTTCAAACGTATGCCCGCTATTGAAGGAAAGGTAGACGAGGGGCAGAGAGGCTCCGGCGTCCGAGTTTGACCCAAAGCAGACATCACGTTTACCACCGACTGCTACATATGCCGAAAGTTCAATACTCCGTTGCGGCAAGACCGCCACTAGGTGCTGGGCGGGAGGCTGGTGCTTGCTGGTCGAACGTGCTTCTGCTCCGCTGCGACTTCATGTGGGCCCGGCAGACTCTGAGGTTCGGCGCATGCTTGACCAGGCCCGGATTGTTAGGCAGCGCCTGTTGCGTTTTAAAGCGCTTACCTGTTTGCTTGCTGAACGCATCGCGCATGTACAGACGATCGCCAAAATCCTGCAATCATCCAAAAGGTATGGCGGCGGAGAGGCAAGAGATGAGTGTCGATCCACTGCGGGCTAGGCTCGCTGCCGGCGGTGTCGCGTCCGGTCTGGTCGTCGCGCATTCGCGCACGCCGACCATCGCCCGCATTGCTGCGAGCTGCGGGTACCATTGGCTTTTCATTGACCTGGAGCACGGCGCTACCAGCCTCGAGATTGCCAGCCAGATATGTGTCGCGGCGCTCGACGCTGGCATCGCACCGTTCGTACGAGTGCCAGAGAACTCACCTGGCTGGATTGGCCGAGCGCTCGATGGCGGCGCCGTTGGCATCGTCGTCCCACATATAGATTCTGCGGCAGACGCGAAGCGCGCCGTCGACGCCGCGCGCTATCCACCCATTGGATTCCGCTCGTTATCGGGGTTGCTGCCGCAATTTGGCTACCGAGCGTTGCCGGCGCGCGAGCAGATGGCGCAATCAGAGGCGTTGACCTTCCTTGTTGGCATCATCGAAACCAAAGAAGCCATCGAACAGATCGACGCGATTGCTGCTGTGCCGGGTGTCGACGCGCTGCAGGTCGGTACCAGCGACCTTTCAGTTTCGTTGGGTGTTCCGGGCGAGCTCGACCATCCACGCGTACAAGATGCGGTTCGGCTTACAATCAAAACGTGCAGTCGCCACGGCAAGATTGCCGTGGTCGGTGGTGCGTATCAACCGGACTGGTTGAGGCTCTATGCCGGCATGGGCGTGAGGATGTTGTTGGTAGGTAATGATTTGTCGCTGTTAGTGGGTGCGTTGCGTGAACGGGCCTCTTTTGCCGGCAGGCTCGACACGGATGGCAAAGCTTAGCGCGCGAAAATTTACGCTTCGAAACGATTCAAATGCCGCTAGTCAGAACGCGCCACAACGCCGCGTTGGACCCGCTTGACGCGCCCGCTCGATACGCTTTTTATGATAAAAAGCGCGCTAACTAACAATTTGTCGCTCCTTCCGTTCAATTCGCGGCCGGAGCGACCACAATAAGAACGGGAGGATGTTTTATGCAACGGTTCCCATTACTTCGGCACGTTTTTGCAGGCATTGCGGGCGCCATCCTCGGCGTCGCCGGCCTCGGCAGTGCCGCGCATGCGCAGATGAAGGAAGTCACCTTCATCGTCGTCAACAATCTGTTCAGCACGCCGGCATTTGTTGCCGCCGAAAACGGCTATTGGGCGCAACAGGGACTCAACGTAAAAATAAAACTTACCGCGAGCGGCCGTCAGGTCACGCAAGCGCTGCAAGCCGGTGAGGCGCAGTTCGGACACGCCGCGCTGTCGACAACGGTTGCATCGGCCCGGGCCGGCGGCAACATGCTCACCGGCGTGATGCCTTATTTTAATGCAGCCGAGTACATCGCGCTCGGCGGTCGCGCGATTATCGGCCGCAAGGATCGCGGCATCGACGCCGCCAATCCCAAAAGCATGGAAGGCAAAAAGATCGGCTATCTGCGTGGCAGCACCAATGACGTCTATCTGCGCCAATGGTTCAAGAAGAATAAGCTCGACATCAGCAAGTCGACCTTGATCAATCTGCCCGTCGAGGACATGCCGATTTCGGTCACGCAAGGTGACGTGGACGCGGTGGTTCCGTGGGAGCCGTATTCGGCCCAGGCGATCCGCCAACTTGGACCCAATGCGGCCATCGTCAGTCGGGCAGAAGAGGGCCTTGTCTCCGACGTCGTCGGCGTCGTCGCCCACCAGGACTGGATCAGCAAGAACTATGATTTGCTGGAGAAATTTTCGACCGGCGTCGCCCAGGCGGCACAATTTATCCGGCAGAACCCGCGCAAGGCCGCGGAGATTGACGCGCGTTACATCGACGGAATGAACATCGAGGATGCTGTTGAGGGCTTCAAGACGCTGCACTGGGATCCGCGAATGTCGGTTTGCACGATCGAGGGCACCGTCGCCGCCGGAAATGGTATGATAAAGGATGGCCTGATCAAGCAGGACAAGCCGTTCGTGGCGAGTGACTTCATCGACATGACCGTGCTCGACCGCGTACAGCTGAAGCATCCAGAACTGTTCTCTGACCTGCCGCCGCTGCCCAAGACGGTGGACCAGTGCAAAGGCAAACTCGCAAGTTGAGCGCCTGAACCTACTCGGTGCGAGCGGCCACGATATCTTGGCCGCTCGCGTTATATTGGAAAAGACGATGGACGCTGCCGCTAACGCCGAGAAAATCGCCGTATCTGGCTTCCGCCACTTCTTCGACACCGAAGATGGGCCGGTACAGGCGACCGGCGTAGTCGACCTGAAGATTCGCGCCGGCGAGTTCGTCACTTTGGTCGGGCCCAGTGGCTGCGGCAAGACCACACTGCTCAAGGCGATGGCCGGATTCATCCGTCCGACCGAAGGCACGATTCACTGCGACGGTAAACTGGTGACTAAGCCGGGCCGCGAGCGCGGAGTAGTATTCCAGGAACTTGCAATCCTGCCGTGGCGCACGGTGCGGCGAAACATCGGCCATGGTCTAGAAATCGCGGGTGTCCCCAAAGTCGAGCGGGAGGAAAAGGTAACTCGGCTGATCGACCTGATCGGTCTTGGCGGTTTTGAGGACCGCTATCCGCATGAATTGTCCGGTGGCATGCGCCAGCGCGTCGCCGTCGCGCGGACCTGGGCCGCCGACCCTGACGTGATCCTAATGGATGAACCGTTCGCGGCGGTCGATGCCATGACTCGCCTGACGTTGCAGGAAGAGCTTGGTCGGCTATGCGTGGCGACGCGCAAGACTGTGTTCTTTATTACGCATTCAGTCGACGAAGCGGTATTCCTCGGCGATCGCGTGCTGGTGATGACGCGCAGACCCGGCACTATCAAGGCGGAAATTGACATACCGCGCCGCGCTGCCGGCGGTCGCGACTGGGAAAGCTTCACCACCGATGTCGAAATGCAGGGGATCGCCGAACGCGTCCTAAAACTGGTACGCGCCGAACGCGGTCTGACTCCAGCCGAGGAGGCGCGCGCGGCTGCAGGTGCCGGCGCATGAGCCTGGTCAGCGTACAGCACGCGCCTGCCGCCAGACCGATCCCGGTGCCGACCGGATGGGCTGTCGCCGCGCGTCAATTGCGTAGCGTCAAGATCCTGTTCCCCTTCATCGTGCTGGTTGCGATCTGGTGGGCCATCCAGGCGGCCGGTAATTTCCCCGACCGTGTGCTGGTGTCGCCGCAACGCGTGTTCGATACCATGGTTTTGCTCATCAGCCGTGGTGTGATCGCCGAATATGTCAGCACCAGCCTGAAGATCATCGGGATCGCTACCGCGATCTCGATCGTGGTCGGCGTGCCGATCGGTTTCGCCGTTGGCGCCAACCGCTATGCGGCGCGCTCGCTTGAAGGTTTTCTGCGTTTTCTGCAAGGCGTGTCCGGCATCGCCTGGCTGCCTTTGATCATCATCTGGTTCGGCTTCACCCACGCCACGACGCTGGCGGTGGTGGTTTATACGCTGATCGTCCCGATCATTTTCAACACCATGATCGGTACGCGCGCGATCCCTGAACATTACGGCCTGGCGCTGCGCTCGCTCGGCGCCGGCCGACTGCGGCTGATCACAGACGTCTATCTGCCCGGCGCGTTGCCGAGCATCGTAGTCGGGCTGCGCCTCGGCATGGGCTACGGATGGCGCGCGCTGATCGCCGCGGAGATGCTCGTCCGCCAAGGCGGCCTGGGCGATCTAATTTTCGGCGCGCGCACCTCGGGCCAGATCGACCGCATCATCGGCGGCATGATCATCATCGGCACGCTCTATCTGCTGATCGACCGCCTGCTGGTGCAGCCGATCGAGAACTTGACCATTGCGCGCTGGGGAGTTCTGCGCAAATGAGTGTGCAAGCCGCGCCCATCGCAACCACATCGACCGCCCGCCGCGCGCTAGGCCAGCTAGCCTGGACATTGGTTCCGGCCGCGCCGTTCGTGATCGTAACGCTGATCTGGATCATGGCGACGGGAATTCTAAATCCGTCCAAGGAAACCTTGCCGCCGGTCACCGACGTGCTCGCGTCGATCAAGGAATTGGCGTTGTCCGGCCAGCTCGCTACCAATGTGGTTGCAAGCCTCTACCGGCTGTTACTTGGCAGTATACTCGGCATTGTCACGGGGTTGATCGGAGGTGTGATCGTCGGCCTTAACCGTAAGCTGGCCGAGTCACTTAATCCCGTTGTGGTCTTTTTCAACGCGATTTCCGGCATCGTCTGGTTACCGTTGATGATTACCTGGCTGGGTATTGGCAACGCTCTCGCCGTATTTCTGATTTGGAATACCGTGTTTTTCATCGTATTCCAGAACGCTGCGCTCGGTGTGCAATTGGTGCCGGAGGTCTACGAGCAGGGCGTGCGCGCCCTCGGCGGCGGCCGCTGGCAGACCATGCGCAGTGTCATCCTACCCGGCGCGCTGCCATATATTCTGACCGGAATTCGAACAGGGCTTGGCTTCGGCTGGCGCGCGCTGATCGCCGCTGAGTTGGTCGGCGCAGCCACCGGCCTCGGTACCATGATCTTCGACGCCGCCGAATATCACCGCTCCGACATCATCGTCGCCGGCTGCCTGATCATTGGGGTGATCGCTATCGCGATGGACCGCTGGCTGCTGCTGCCGATCGAGCGACGCACTGTGCGGCGCTGGGGCTTGGTCGCCGATACCGAAAAGGAGCGATGAGCGATGAGCCAGCAGATAACCACCAAACCGGTTGCGCGTCGCCGCCTTTGGGCGACCGCCGACGGCCGTCGCTTTATCGCCGGCGCGGTGGTGCTGGCCGTCATCCTGTTCGGGCAGAGCATCTATGGCATGGCGACGGCGTCGGGCCGGCTCGACCCTTCGCTGCGCAACGCCACCGGCCCGAGCGATGTCGTGGTGGTGCTCGACTTCATGCCGGACCGTTTTCATAACGAACGGGTTGCGCAGTACGGCACTTTCGCGGGGCGCGACGGGGCGCTCAACCGGCTGCGACTGCGCTTTGTAAATCCCGACAACCTGCGTGCGCTTTCGAACGTGGCGTGGATTTCACGAATCGAGCCGTTCAAGTGACGTCGCGCCAAGTTGCCCTTATGATGCTCGATAGAAGCAAGGATGGAGCGTCGAACCAATGAGCGACGGTGAAGTGCGTCTGGTGCGCGAAGGTGCGGTGGCGACAATTCTGTTCGATCGGCCGCAGGCACGCAACGCCATGACCTGGCAAATGTATGAAGGCCTGGCAGCTGCGTGCGCGCAGCTCAGCAGCGACAAGAGCATCCGTGTAGCAGTCTTTCGCGGCGTCGGCGGCAAGGCCTTCATTGCCGGCACCGACATTGCTCAGTTTTTGGAATTCACCACCGCTGAGCAAGGCGTCGCCTATGAGGCGAAGATGGAAGCCTATCTTGGCGCGCTTGAAGCGCTGCCGATGCCGACGCTCGCGGTGGTCGAAGGCTGGGCTATCGGCGGCGGTCTGGCGATTGCCGCCTGCTGCGATCTGCGCATTGCCTCCACCGGCACAAAATTCGGCGTGCCGATCGCGCGCACGCTGGGTAATTGCCTGTCGGTCGCCAATTATGCGCGACTGGTGGTGGCGCTTGGCTTGGCGCGCGCCAAGCGCATGTTACTGATGGCGGAAAACATACCGGCCGAAGACGCGCTGGCCGCCGGATTTCTGATGGACGTTGTCGATCCCGCGGCGCTTGACCAGCGCATCGCTGAAATCTGCGACCGGCTGAAGGGGAACGCTCCGGTCACCATGCGAGTCACCAAGGAGGCCATGCGCCGGCTGCAACTGGCCGGCCTGCCGGACGGCGACGATCTGATACGCGCCTGCTACGGCAGCGACGACTTCCGTGCCGGCGTCAAGGCGTTCGTCGAGAAGCGCACGCCGAAATGGAGCGGCCGCTAATCGCGGCCGCCTGACGCCCGACGCCCGAAATTAAAAAACACCCAAAAAGGAAATCCGACAATGCATCCGTTCGAAAAGCAAATACTGACAGTCGTGCGGCAGAAGGCGATCGGCACCGACACCAGCTATGAGCCGCCGCTGCGCATCGGCTTCGGCATCAGCGACAAGACCGTCGGCGATGTCGCCAACGCCACCATGGGCCGCACCATCCTGGTGCCGGGCGCGGGGCCCAACCCGACGCATTACCACGCCAAGAACGACGTCTGCTGGTACATCCTCTATGGCAAAGTTAAATGCTGGTATTCAAAAAGCGACGGCAGCGACCGCACCGAGGTGATCCTGGAAGGCGGCGACTTCGTCTACGTGCCGTCCGGCGCCATTCACGTCATCTCCAATGCGTCGGAGACCGAAGAGGCATCTTTGATCTTCTGTTATATCGGCGTGCCGAACACCGACGCCGCCGAGACGGTTTGGCTGCCCCATATGAAATAGCACTTCGTCCGCGTGGTCCGTTCATCGCAGGGTACCGATATGTCTGTCATCGATTGTCACCAGCACTTCTGGACATTCGGCAAGCGGGCGCACAAGTTTCCGCCCGCGGTCGGCACGCGGCTCGATCGCGATTTCACGCCCGAAATTCTGCGGCCGCAGCTCAAGAAAGCCGGCGTCGACGGCACCATTTTGGTGCAGGTGCTCAACGAGGTCGACGAAACCTACGAATTCCTCGACATGCAGCGCGAGATCGACTTTGTCGCCGGCGTGGTCGGCTGGGTGCCGCTCACGGATCCCGCGGCCTGCGCGCGTGCGCTTGAAAGCATGAAGCCGCGCGGCAAACTGGTCGGCATCCGCCCGCTGATCGCCTACGAGCCCGACCCCGATTGGCTGCTGCAGCCGAGCGTGCGCGAATCGCTCGGTCTGCTGGCCAAGGCCGGCTTGGTGTTCGAAGCGATCCCGGTGAACGACCGTCAGTTCGAAGCGGTGCTGACGGTGACCCGCGCGATTCCGGAATTGAAGGTCGTGCTCAATCATCTGGGCAATCCGCCGGTGCCGGAAAACGGCTGGGAGCCGTGGGCGACCTACATCGCGCGTGCGGCCGAACTACCCAACATGTCGATCAAGCTCTCGGCCGGGCTGGCGCTAGTGGTCAAATGGAAATGGTCGACCAAGGAAATTCGCCGCTATGCCGACTACGTGCTCGATCTGTTCGGGCCCGACCGGGTGATGGCCGGAAGCAATTGGCCGGTGGTGGAACTCGGCGGAACTTATGCCGAAGTCTGGCACGGCCTCAACGAATTGATCGCGCATCTCAAGCCTACGGAACGCGCAGCCATGCTCGGCGGATCGGCGCAACGCATCTACGGGCTGTAGGCAGCCTTATCAAAACCGAAACAATCGACAAAGGAGCGACCAATGTTCCGCCACATGGCGATCTTGAAATTCAAGCCTGATGCCAAGCAGGCCGATATTGATGCCTATTTCGCGGCGTTCCCCGGATTGATGGCGAGCCTGCCGGTGATCAAGGCCTGGAACATCGGCCGGAATCAGGGCGCGGGTGGCGAAACTCACGTCAAGAAGGGCAGCTTCGCGCCGAACTATGATGTCGGGCTGATGATGGATTTCGAGTCGGGCGCCGACTATCTCAAATACGCCGAGTCGCCCGAGCACCAGGCATTCTTCGCCAAATATTGCGTCCCGATCCTGGCCGAGCGGGTGGTGGCGCAGTTCAAAAAGGACTGAGCTACGTCGTGCGCAGCTAGGGGAGTGACGTCATTTTCTGGCACTAAGCGGACGTCCAAACCCATCCTTCAGACGTCTGCTATTGGGGGTAAACCGGACGTGGTGGCCTCACAGAGACTGGTTCGATAGGACTGCGTGCCTGGCACGTAGTTCGAGTCCTCTCAGGTCCACCACGCAGTCCATTTAATCCCCAAAGTCTCTGATGCTGTCGCGAAGGCCTCGAACCTCCGGGCCTTGCGGGTTTAAATCCGTGAAGTGCGGTCTCTGCCGAAGCGTGAAGCTGGTCACAGGCAGTTTTGAACACTTTGTCTCTGCCGTCCGGGAAGCCGTTCCTGGCTCAGTTCCTTAAACCGGGTCAGCACTCGGAATAATATGCCCCAAACTTAGGAAGCAAGCCCGAGCATGGCGTGCTGGCGTGACCATTCAGCCGGTGCATCACGCAGGTGAGCGACGCCGATGCCCCGCGGCAATCGACCATCAATGGCGGCCTTCACAAGCGTGGGTGAAAGGAATGCCAGCGATATTGTCATATTGACCTGCCGCACGCTGCATTTTTCGCGGGCGGCGATCTCTTCGACGTGGGGTACAGAGCCAGTGCAGATCTCATCGAGCCAACGCCGGCCACAAGAGATGGACGTCACAAGCGTGACGCGCGTCTCAAATCGAATTGGGCGGGCAAACGATTGTCACAAATCTAATGTTCGGCACACACAGGGCTTATACGGCATACTTATTTCCGCCTGTGTGAGCTGCTTCATACAAGATCCGGCAACCTTCGGGCTAATCATCTAAGTACCAAATTTGATACCGATGTCTGCAGTGGAGATGATCCCATGACCATGATCCCGTCCAAAGTCGCCCTTTGCGATATCGCCACCACCAAGCTCACCGCCCGTACCGGGCGCAGCTTCTTCAGCCGTTTGCTCGAAGCCATGTTGGAATCGTACCGGCGCCAGGGATACCGCGAGATCGCGCGCTATCAGAATCTGATGGGCCGCCAGCTCACCGACAGTGTCGCGCTCGATACCGAGCGTCGCATGCTGCCGATCTTATAATTATTGGTGCGGGCTGCGCGGCAGTTGGGCCGTCGAGTGTAGCAGATGCCGGTCGCGCGGGTTTGCATCAATTCTTCCACAATTGCCGCGGGGTTGGCGGCGGGCCGAAAGATTGCTTAGAATTACAAAGGCGCTTGCAAGTGATGCTTCAAATGATGCATCTTGCAAGTGATGCTTCAAGTGCAGCCTGGAGCATGCAAAAACTTTCTAATTGTTTCTGCGGTCTGGCGCAGGTGCCGTTGGGTGCCTGGCTTGAACAGGGGAGTAACGATCATGAAACGGGCGATCACGCTTGCTGGTGGCGGCCCTGCGGCCGGGCTTCACATCGGCGCCTTGCAGAGACTTCACGAAGCCGAAATCAAGTTTGATGTGTGGGCGCTGTCTTGTATCGGCGCATGGGTCGGACTCGTTTACAATCAGTGCGATCCAGGCAAGGAAGTAGAACAGACTTATGAATTTTTCCGCGATGGGGTGTTTCGAGACGACCGTTCCTATTCACGCTTTCCGGTTAACACCGTGTTCGGGACCGATAACGTTGCCAACATGAAGGCGATGATGGAGTTCTGGATGGATCCGCAGACCTACAAGAATCTGTGGCTGCCAGACAAGATGATGAAGGCCGGGCAGGAATCGATCAAATTCATGTCGGATCGTTCGCTCTGGAATGAGGGCGACTTCAATCGCTTCATGCTTAACAGCATCCTGGCGCCGAACCCTTTCGTTCGCTACTGGATGTCGATGATGTATCTCACCAACATCTCGGGCCTTTCCAGGATCTACTATCCCGAAAGCAGCTTCATGCGGGCGATCAAGTTCAACCGACTATACGACGACAAGAAGCCGTTCATATTCCACAACGCCTGGAACATCACCAAGCAGAAGCTTGCCCTTTTCTCAAACCAGCCGTCGTTCAAACCGAAGTCGAAGAAGCAGAAGCAGACTCTGCAAGAGCCATACCAGAGCATCACGTCAGCCAGCTTATGTGCCTGCTCAGCGCTTCCCTACATCGAAGAAACGGTCGAGATCGACGGCGACATCTACTGCGAGGGGGCCCTGGTCGATACGGTCAACTTCGAACGGTTACTCGAAGATCATCCCGATCTTGATGAAGTCTGGATCAGCAGGATCGTTGATGCGAAGCAGGTGCGGCCACCGCGCAATATCGCGGAGGCGCTGGGTAATCTCTGCATGCTATTTGCGGCGACGGTCGGCGAAGATGACGTGAAGCTGTTTCGCTATCACGTCAAGGAAGACAAGAAATGGCACGGGCGCATCTACGAGATCAAAGTCGCAGACGTTATCAATTTCGAGTGGTCACATGCCAATCTCGATCGCGGCCGCAAAGCCGGCTACGACGCCGCCAGCAATGTTCTGGAAGACTATAAATCTGACAAAGCCAAAAATCCACACTAGCGGGAAGGGGCTGACGACCGCGCCTCATTGAGGAGCGCCCGGGCTTCCCTTAAGTCCCGCATGCCTTCGCCTTCCTTGAACCAATCGCAGATGGGTGTGAGCAGGTCGCGCGCCTGCTCTCGCTTGCCGTAGTTGAGCCACGATTTTGCAAGGTCGTGAGAGATGCGAAGTTCGAGAGACTTGGCGTTCTGCTCCTTCGCCTTGCGCAGGGCAAGCTCCAGCATGGCGTCCGACTGGTCCCGCGCGTCCGCACTGCTCGTGCGTTGCAAGGCTGAGGCCTTCAACCGATAGAGCTCGCACTCAAAAATCTTTTCGGAATTGTTGTGCACGGCGGCAAGACCGCGTTCGAGGATTTCCAGCGCGCCGTCGATGTGGTCGTGAATCAGCAGAACCGGGCACAAAAGCACGTAAAGCGCGGTGATGCCGAGCTCATAGCCGGCATTGCGATATTCCGCCAAGGCTGCCGCGACGTCGTCGAGCGGAGCCGACGACTTGTCGATCATCGTTGAACAAATGCCCCGGATGGCGCGCGACAGACCGTGCCACTGGCGGAAGCCGTGCATTTCGGAGAGGTTGAGGCACTTCTCCGCATGCGTCCGGGCGATGTCCGGGTGGCCGCAAAGCGCATAAAGCACGGAGGCGTAATAGCAGGCATAGGCCAGCGAGTGCGGATGGCCGATCGCGTCGGCTCTCTGCAGAGCGGCTTCGATGCGGTTGACCGCCGTATCCGGCTGGCCAAGTAGCCAGAATGTCCAGGACATCAGCGCTAGGTCGGCCACACCGGCATCCTGGCCGGCGGCGCGCGCGGCAAGCCGATCGTCCTCGCCGCTGTTTTTAAATGCGTCGAAAGCTCGCTCAATCATCTCACCGGCTTCGACGATCTTTCCCATGAACATTAGGATCATGGCGTTGCCGCGAGTGGCGTTAAGCAACGCCGCACGGTCGTCGCGCGCTTGCGCGCGGTCGAGCAGCGCCGCGATGGTCTCGTGCGCTAGCGGTAGCTGTCCTCGCATGACACTGGCTGTCGCCAGCCAGAACATCACCTGAAGATATTCCGGCGGGTCGCCGAGGCGCTCGCACAGTGCCCGCGCGCGCGTGAAAGCCGCTGTCGAGTCGCTGCCGGCCGGCCCCTGGCTGGCAATGAGACAGGGACCCATGATCATCACGATGTCGAGCTCGATGCGGTCCCTCTCTCGGTCCTCGGCGATCGCGCGAGCCGCTTCAAGGCCTTTTTGTAGATGGGCGATCGCTTCGAGATTCGCGGAGCGCTGGGCGGCCTTCTTGCCGGCCAGCAGCCAATATTGCACCGCTTTTTCCGGGAGGCCTGCTTCCGTCAGATGATGCGCCAGGATTTCCGGCTGTGTTTCCACGACATCGGGAAATCTCTGCTCGAACACGGTCGCAAGCGCCGCATGCAATTGGGCTCGCCGGGTCTTCAGCAGCCCACCGTAGGCCGCGTCCCGCACCAGTGCATGCTTGAAGCTGTAGACAGCCAGCGGGATCGTGCCCCGGCGAAAGACGAGCTCTGCCTGTACCATCTGCTCAAGCGCTTCATCGAGTTTTGCCTTGGGCAGTGTGGCAATGGCGTTCAACAGCTCGTACGAAAACTCGCGGCCGATCACGGCGCCGATCTGCGCCACGTCTCGCACCGACGCTAGGCGATCGAGACGCGCCATGAGCGAGGCATGCAGCGTTGTCGGGATAGCCAGCGACGGTAGCGGGTGGCCCAAAACATATTGGCCGCGCTGTTCCTGGAGCTGACCGCTTTCGAGCACCGCTTTTGTCAGCTCCTCGACGAACAGTGGCACGCCGTCCGTCCGTGCCAAAATCTCCTGCAAGACCTCGTCAGGGAGCGCCTTTCCGCCCGTGACGCGCTTGACCAGTGCTGCTCCGTCGTTCCGAGCCAATCGTGTCAGCGGAATGGTAAACACATGCGCATAGCCCGGCCAGGGCGGTGAGAACTCGGGCCGCGCCGTGATCAGCAGCAGAATCCGGAAATCGACGAGGCGCTCTACAATCAGGGCAAGCATTTCGAGCGATGTCGGATCGATCCAATGAACGTCCTCGAAGATTATCAAGACGGGCTGCGTCGCCGCCATCTGCTGAAGCTGGGCTAACAGTGCCGACAGCGTGGCGTCCTTCTGCTTTTGCGGGCTCATAGCCGGAAGCGGATAGCGAACGTCGGGCGGCAGCGACAGCAGATTGCTCAAGAGCGCAATGCAATGCTCCGCTGGCGAACCGTATTTCGTGAGCCAGGCTTCGAGCTTGGACCACTTCGTGGCGGGAAAGTCGCTTCGCTCAAACCCCGCTGCGCGCTCCAGCTCCCAGATAAAGGGAGACAGTGCGCTGTTGGTGTGATGAGACGAGCAAAAGTAGTACAGCGTCACGTGAGGTTCGGCCAGCAGCAGCGCTTCGAGCGTCAGCGCGATATGCGATTTTCCGATGCCGGGCTCTCCGGTGAGCAATACGGCGCGGCCTTCGCCGTTCTTGGCGGACCGCCAGCGTCGCATCAGCAGCTCGATCTGCTCGTCACGGCCGAACGGAGAAAGAACGCGGGCCCGATGCTCCGCCTCAAAGCGGCTTTCTATCTGGCGCGAACTAGTCGGCTGCCAGACCCGAATTGACTCGGCCCAGCCTTTAACGGTCACAGCTCCGAGGTCGCGATATTCAAAATAACCATTGGTGAGCTGATGGGTGTTCGAGCAGACGACCACGGCCCCTGGCGCTGCCACGGATTGCAGACGTGCGGCAAGGTTCGGCGTGTCGCCCACCACGGCGTGCTCTCGCACTCCACTGTCGGTCGCCGCGATATTATCCACGACAACGGTGCCAGTTGCGATTCCGACGTGAACGCTTAGCCTTGTGTCGATCCCGGAATCGAGCTTCGGAATTTCGTCGATCAGCGCGAGGCCGGTGCGTACCGCTTGCACGGCGTCGTCCTCGTGAGCTTGCGGATAGCCGAAATAGATGAGGGCACCATCGCCCATATAGCGCGCGACTATCCCTTGGTGCCGGCCAACGATGTCCACGATGCAGCGTTGATAAGCTGAGACGACGTGGCGCATATCCTCCGGGTCCATCGTGGCTGAAAGGGCCGTCGACCCGACCAGATCGCAAAACATGACAGTCATCTGGCGGCGTTGTGCGCTGTCGTCGGATGAACCTTTCGGCGCCGCGACCGATGAAGGCGGATTTTGATAGTCGGCGATCGCCCGCAAGAGCTTACGGCGGTGCCCGAGCGGGATTTCGAGCTCCTTGAGATCCTGCTCCGTCAGCTCCCCGATGATCGAAAGGTCGATTGCGTTGCCGTGGAAACGCTCCGCGTATTCGCTCATTCCGATCGATGCGAGCCAGTCTACGATCGTGGTCATGGCTGGTTGGGCTTTCCCCGAAATCTTACCACTCCTGTGGTGTAAAATGAAGCGGGCCACTATTCGGGCGGCAATCTGGTCGGCGGTGTGCCGACACCCCAGCGACGCCAGTGAATCCAACACGAATGTCAGGTTATTTCCGCGATAATCGTCGCGATGATAATTGATTCAAATGCAGGTGCAGGACTGAGGCATTGCGCCCGGAGATGAAGCGCCTTGATTGGGCCCATTGGTCGTCGGGGAATCTGCAGTAATCTGACCTGACCTGGCTTTTTTAGACCAAGCGTTGTGAGAGAATAGCTTGGAAAGGAGCTGGTCATGCCGAAGAAGAGGTTTAGCGCGGAGCAGATCGTAACGTTGCTTCGTCAGATTGAAGTGTCGATGGCACAGGGCAAACCTACGCCGGTGGCCTGCCGGGATGCGGGCATATCGCTGCAGAGTTTTTATCGCTGGCGCAAGGAATACGGCGGTCTTGAGATCGATCAGGCGAAGCGGATGAAGGACCTGGAACGCGAGAATGTCCGCCTGAAGCGTCTTGTCGCCGATCTGTCGCTTGAGAAACAGGTGCTCAAGGACGTTGCCTCGGGAAACTTGTAAGCCCCGAACGGCGCCGGCAGGCCGTTGAACGCATTCGGGGGAAGTACGGTCTCTCGGAGCGTTATGCCTGCCGGATTGTCGGTCAGCCACGCGGAACGCAGCGTTACACCACCATTGTTCGTGCTGATGAAGATGCGCTAACGCAGGCTATTATCGCGTTGGCATCGCAGTACGGCCGATACGGCTATCGTCGGATCAAGTCATTGCTGGACGAGGCCGGGTGGGACGTGGGTTGCGATCGGGTGCAGCGGATCTGGCGCCGTGAGGGGCTGAAAGTACCCAAGAAACAAAGGCCGCGAGGCAGGCTCTGGCTCAACGATGGATCCTGCATCCGGCTAAGGCCGGAACGGCGCAATCATGTCTGGTCCTACGACTTTGTTGAGGCCCAGACCCATGATGGCCGCAAGCTTCGGCTGATGACGCTGATTGATGAGTTCACCCGCGAATGCGTGGCCATCAGGGTGGCGCGCCGGATCAACAGCTTCGGCGTGCTTGAGAACATGGCCGACGTCATGCTCATGCGGGGCGTGCCCGAGCACATCCGATCTGACAACGGTGCAGAAATGACCGCGAAGGTCGTGCGCAACTGGCTGACGCAGGTTGGAGCCAAAACCCTGTTCATCGAACCAGGTAGCCCCTGGGAGAATGGCTACTGCGAGTCATTCAACGGAAAACTACGCGATGAGCTGCTAAATGGAGAAATATTCTACAGCCTGAAAGAAGCGCAGATCGTCATCGAGCAATGGCGCAAACACTACAACACGATCAGACCGCACTCAGCACTCAACTACAGACCGCCCGCACCGCAGACGTTCGCACCGTTGGCTGCCCATCTAGATGAGATCATACCGATGCAGTAGTCTCTCATCCGCTGGTACATATGTGGAACGGCCCTGCAGGCAAGTGCTTTTTTCAGACGTTTCACCACGTTGGGACGGTGCGGTCATATGTACGGCCTGTTAATGCGGCCTTTGACCGCTGGCCTTGATGAAGTCCGCGATGCGAGTGGCTGATCAAAAAAACGCGCTTTGTGCGCATTGTACCAGACGGCCTCTCTCGCTTCGGGATTTCGTCCCGTAGGTTCATCGTCTGCTTGGTGCACCTCGCCCCTGCCGGCGTCTAAGCCGGGCAGCCTGTCCTGGTTGTCACTCGACTCAGGCGTTCGCCGTGCCGATTGCCAAACCAGATTTATATGTTCCGCCTTTGGTGAGAAGAGCCCAGATAATACGCGCCATCTTGTTGGCGAGAGCAGTGGCGACGACCTTGAAGGGGCGCCGTGCCAGAATGGCCGCCAACCATGTGGAAGCATCCGTCCTATGCCGTGCGTGCTTTAAGACGGATGTTGCTCCAAGGATCAACAAGGAGCGCAGCGTTGAATTGCCCATCTTTGATATTCTGCCGAGGCGCTCCCTGCCGCCACTCGAATGCGACCTTGGCGTCAAGCCAAGCCAGGCAGCAAAGTGACGTCCGGACTTAAACCCGTTGGGGTCTGGAACGAGCGCCTTTATGGAGGCCGCGATGATCACTCCAACGCCCGGTATCGTTACCAGCCGCCGCATGTCCTCGTCACGTTTTGCCTCAATGACAATCGCACGCTCGAGCTTGTCGATCCGCTTCCTCGTCCACTCAATCTGATTGGCAAGTTCGCTGAGAGCGAAGCGGGCCGCAGGCGGCAGGCGAGCGTCCTCCTCGTCACGCACGATCTCGATCAATGTCGCAGTCTTCGCCGGGCCAGTGCCTGCGATAATGCCGAGCTCTGACAAATGGGCGCGCAGGGCGTTGATGACTTGCGTCCGTTGCCGGACCAGAAGCTCGCGAGTCTTCAACACCATCGCAGCCGCCTGTTGGTTGGCCGATTTGACAGGCACAAATCGCATTGTCTTGCGGATAACCGCTTCACAGATTGCTTCCGCATCGGCAGCATCGGTTTTACCACGCTTCACGAACGGCTTTACGTAGGATGGCGGAATCAAACGCACGTCGTGACCGAGCTTGGCGATTTCACGCGCCCAAAAATGCGCCCCTCCGCAGGCCTCCATCCCGACCAGGCAAGGCGACAGCTTCTTGAAGAACCCCAGCACGTCAGCCCGACGCAACTTCCGGCTGACGACAGGACTGCCGTCCGCTTCAGCGCCATGGACTTGAAATACTTGCTTGGCCAAATCCAGACCGATGGTGGTAATCTGCTGCATGGAACGGCTCCCTTTCATGTGGTTGTCGCAACGACCACACTTTGGCACAGTGATGCCGCGATAGCGGGGCCGTTCCACACATCAAAAAAGCCGTCAGGTCATTGCCTGTGATCACTCTAGGGTGCCAACTAAGGCGGCTGGGAAGGATAGACGCGGCGGAAAATCAAAGAATAATTCAAGAGTCTTTTAGGCCGCGTCCGGATATAGACGTAGATCAGTTAGGAAATTTATTGGCTGCGGCGGTCTGCCTCAATTGGCGTGTCTGCTTTACCCCATAAGGCGACATTCCAGCTTTAAAAAGTTCATAGGGCCGAGAAATCAATCTCACCTTCATCGCCCTCGCATCCGGAAAAATTCAACCGACCCTAGTTGCCGCCAATGAGCAAGGGATTGACCTTGCGTTTATATCCCGTCAGCGTTTCGGTGATCCTGAACTTTAACGGAACCTGGAATGAGATGTGCTTCTGGACGTGCGCATCGCGCACGTATTTCTCGATCGGCATGCCCGAGATGACGCCCATGCCGCCGAACAGCGCCATGCCTTGCTCGGTCAGCCGCTGCACGGCATTGCCGGTAAACACCGTCGCCATATGCTCGTAAGGCTGGTACTCAGCGCTGCCGTCTTCAAACGCTTCGGGGTGGTCCTTGGCCCACGCTGCCGTCCAGATCAGGCGTCGCGCCGCCTCGAGGTTCGTCGCCATATCGGCAAGATCCAGGCCGACGGCTTGGTGCTGGGCAATCGGCTTGCCGCCGGCGACCCGCTCCTGCGTGTATTTAATTGTTTCCTCAAGCGCGGCACGGCCAAGCCCGAGCGTCAACGCGGCGATTGTGACGTGGGTGCCCATATCGGTGCGCCCTGGAGGAGGAGGCCCCAAGATGCGGCCTTTTGGCACTTTCACCTCGTCGAAGAAGATCTCCGCATTGTCACCAACGCGCCGGCCGATCTTTGACATGGGATGGCGTACGAGGCCGGGTGAATCGCCCTCGACGAGAAAGGCCCGGGGGCCGTCGTCGGTCTGCGCAATGACGAGGAGCAGCTTCGCAAGATAGCCAACGGTCTGAAAGTTTTTAGCGCCGTTGATGACCCAGGAGCCGTCGGGCTGCTCGACCGCGCGCGTGCGGAAGGCAACGTCTGCGGGTGTTTCGGTGTAGTAATCGAAGCCCAGGTCCGTATCAGGCTCGTGAATGGCGACCGTCGTGAAATAGGTGTCGTCTTCGAGGAATCTTGGGATGAAATAGTCCCGCTGCTCTTGCGTCATGCGCAGTTCAAACCAGTCACGCGCGCGCCTGGCCGTCAGCATAAAGTAATAGGCGGTGCCGATGTCGGCGGCGGCCAGTTCTTCGGCGATCAGACAGGCGGTAAGGTGATCGGAGGCGCCAGCGCCACCATTTTCCTCCTGCAGCACGAAGGTCCTAAAACCAAGTTGGGAGCCCTTTTTTAGGACGTCCCACGGGATACGGTCTTCCCAGTTCGGCCGGCTGTCGAGATCCAGCGCGATGGGCATGATCTCCTTCTCGGCGAATTCGCGTGCCAGTCGTTGAAACGCCCGCTGCTCATCGTTAAGCCGGATATCGAACATTATCAACTCCGTATTTCGATAAAAGGACACCACTAACTTACGCGATCTTCTCAACCGAGAAAATCGCTGAGGCATGGTCCTGAGTTTTCAGGATGCGCGAAAAGGAGTGTCTACCGTATGAGCCCGGAACCCTTGCGAAGATGTCACTTCGTCGGCGAATCGAGCTTATTCTCGCGCGTACAGCCTAATATTTCAAATATCTCTGAAGCCGCCTCGACTGCGATTAAAGAGTGCCACTATGGCCCGAATCGTACGCGTGCGGGCGGATTCGCAGAATTGACAGGTTACGGAACATGAACGCGCCCGACAAAGACACCACGTTCATCTCTGGCTGCTTGTGCCGAGTGCAATCCTAACGCTGTTTTGCCTGCAATACCCGCTTCACCGCTTCAACGTTTAGGTCGATCTTCACGCCACAGTCAGGGCGCCGTCGAGAACCAGTGTCTGACCCGTGATCGAAGCGGCCTCTGCGCTAGCGAGATAGCATACTGCAGCAGCGACTTCTTCGGCCGTTGCAAACCGATGCAGTGGAATGCGCGCGAGCATCGCACGCATGTAGTCCGGGTCTGCCGTCCGTATGGCGCGCGCCGGCGACGGCGTATCCATTCGCCCCGGCGCGATGGCATTGACCCGGATACCGTGCTGTCCCCACTCGATCGCCAGCGCCTTCGTCATGTGAATGAGCGCGGCCTTGGAGATGCCATAAGTCGACTGCTGCGACGCACCAACGATTCCGTGGGTGGAAGCGATATTGACGATGCATCCCGGCTGGCCGCGTTCGATCAGATGGCGGCCTACCTGCTGTGTGAGGAAGAAGGTGCCGGTGACATTCGTGGCTAAGACCGCGTTCCACTCCGCCCAACTCACATCCACCGCAAGCTTGCGTAAAGTGACGGCGGCGTTGTTGACAAGAAGGTCAAGTTCGCCCAGCTCCGACACGACGTCGGCAACGGCACGCTCGATGCTTGACTGCGAGCCTAGGTCGAGCACCAAGGGAATCACTCTCGACTTGGTCCGTTCAAGTTGGACTAGCGTTGCTTTTAGGTTTTCAGCCCGCGTCGCCGAAATAGCAACGTCATAGCCTTCTTGCGCAAGTGCCAGCGCCGTCGCAGCGCCGACCCCGTAGGAAGCTCCAGTGACGAAAGAGGTTCGCCTTGAGTGACCTTGCTGCATAGGTGTATCCGAGTTGTGCTGCTCTTCACCAACGACTTGATCCGGCAGGAACGTTGCCGAGCTTCGATCGCTCGATGCTATTGTGAGCCGGGACCGTCACAATAGTCATTTCGCTTATGTCTGCAAGCTCAAGGCAGCGTTGCAGACGATCAAGTAATTGCGCAGCGCCTGCTGGACCGAGAACGGGCTCAGCGCAATCTCTGAATTTGGTAATCAGATCCCGCGCCGTCATCGGCCACGCCGGGGAGCCTGGCACGCGCTCTGCTCGGAGCTTGAAGCATCCGCGTGGCGTCGTGACGGCGATGTCGTTATGACCTGCGATGCCTGAGTAGACCTTGTCATCGGGAATTCGAACGCGGTGCACCTTTTGCATCAATGCTTGCACTGGCGGTCGCTGAACCATGGCGTCGGTAAATGTTCCGAGCGTTAGTGGGCTAGCCGTTCTGACAACGATTGAGCAACTAGGCGCGCGGTTACATCGGGTGCAATCCCGAGCGGGTAGACGGAGATAATGCGCACCGACCGCGTTGGATAAGCTTACGCCCTTGCGATTCGCGATAAGGTCGGAAGCAGGACGGTACCCGCTGCCAGCTGCAGAATTCGACGACGAGAAAGTTTCATGTCACAGCCAGGAGCTGAAATACCTACCACTATATTACCCGCTATCAGGAGTTGACGATGAGGATCCGTGCCGCCTGTAGGACGGTCACAACAATTCTCGACAAGACTCCCCATGTCGCGATAGTCACACCGCGGCACCTTTTCCGTTGTTGCTCCTAATCTCCTCAATTGGAAAAGTTATCTGCTCCTTTCGCGGAATTAGCGATGCCATTGTCGCCATTACAAACTTGGCGGGGCTGCATCACCAATACGTGCTTGCCGAATTCGCGTAACGGAAACTAAGAAATATCGAGCGCGGCTTTCCAGGATCACCTCGGCTTAATACCGGCAAATTTGATCACTTTGGCCCACTTCTCGGTTTCATCGGCGATGAATTTTTCGAATTCAGCGGGTGCCATCGACATCGGCTCACCGCCTAAGCCGACAAGCCGCGCCTTCATGTTTGGATCAGAGAGAACGGCGTTGATCTCTTTGTTGAGCTTGTCGATGATCTCTATCGGCGTGTTCTTGGGTACTCCAATCCCGTGCCATAGGTACGCCTCGAAGCCCGGAACAAATTCTCCCACTGTGGGGATGTCCGGAAGAGCGTCCGAGCGCGTCGTAGTGGTCACCGCGAGGGCGCGCAGCTGGCCCGCCCTGATGTACGCGATCGGCGTTGCTATCGAACTAAACGCGGCTTGCACCTGTCCGCTGAGCAGATCGGGCAGGTAACTGCCGCGATACGGGACGTGAACAAGGTCAACGCCTGCCATCGCCTTGAATAGCTCGCCTACCACATGGGGCGCGCTCCCGATGCCGTCTGACGCATAATTAATTTTCCCGGGATTGGCCTTGGCATACGCGATGAATTCGGGAAGCGTCTTTGCCGGAACCGAC